>Ga0334722_10002349_pt1 | contig 21616 bp, 9 predicted proteins | sample C3_bottom_MG_FD_207210 | JGI IMG/M metagenome (GOLD analysis project Ga0334722, IMG submission 207210) | Sediment microbial communities from Yellowstone Lake, YNP, Wyoming, USA - C3_bottom | ecosystem: Environmental > Aquatic > Freshwater > Lake > Sediment | place: USA: Wyoming | collected... | reverse complement strand
GTTTGGTGGCTGGACCGTTTTATAATCCAACCGGAGTAGCTGTTGATGCAACAGGCAACGTGTACGTTGTCGATTCATGTAATAACCGAATCCAGAAGTTTGTCCTGAATAAAAAATACTATAACATCATAGTTACCGCTACTGGTATTGATGGTGGCACTATCAAGGAATCCGGCGGTCGTATTAATGCAATTTGGAACGGCAGCGCGCTCACAGGCACAGGCACCAGTTTGGTGCCAACGGGCTCAGGTCCATATACAATAACTGCGACGGCCAAGACAGGGAGCAAAGTCTCATGGACGGACAATTGTGATACTGTCGCCGGAAACGGGACCTCTTTGGCAACATGTACAATAAAGGCAAGCATATATGACAAAAGTATTACTGCTGCTTATTCCATAATCGATAGTATCGCGGGAAAAGTGGTTGCAGACGACACTGGACTGCCGCTTGAACATATCCATGTGCATGCATGCCCTCGTTCTGCAGGTTTATGCGGCAGCGCTAGTACAGATGCTTCCGGCGATTATAAGATCTCAGGTCTGCTGTCGGGTCCATATGCGGTATATACAGACGCCACCAGCGCATATGCGAGAGAGTACTACAACAACGTTGACAGAGATTATTTGGCGACAGAAGTCAATGTTGCGAGCGGCGCAACTACGACCGGAATCGATTTTAGTCTTGCGCCGATTGGCAGCATAGCGGGAAAAGTGATAGCAGCCGAGACAGGCCTTCCTATCTCCGGCATTTGGGTGCATGCCTGTCCGATGTCATCAGCACTGTGTCATGCGACAGTAACAAATGCAACCGGCAACTACTCAATATCCCGCATTTCAACTGGTTTATATAAGGTATATGCAGGCGGCAACGGTTTTTACGCAAGTGGATACTACAACAACGCTCTTAATATCAATGATGCGGCAGCAGTAACAGTTCTAAATGGAAAAACAACGACCGGAATTGACTTCAGTCTTGCACTTGTAGCTCCCCACATCCAGGTAAGCAGTGTGCTTCTCCTTGAAGACTTCAGCAGCGGCATGCCGGCGTCATGGACAGTGTCGGGCGCATGGACGACTGACAATACAACTTGTCCGAAGACCCTTGCAACTCCTTTTGTCGCGCCATGGGCAGTAGCAGACTCGGCCTGCACATCAACAAATGTCGAATACCTGACAACAGGGGCCTTTAGCGCAAAGAATTGCACGACCGCTGAGCTTGCGTTCACAAGTCGGAGCGTCTGGAATAGCGGGAATGGAAAGGTGGATGTAAGCGCGGACGGAGGCGCGACGTGGCGGACAAAACTGACACTTAACACAGACGAAGGTCCTCTGTGGAAGGCGCAGGTCATGGATGAACTGGCAGGATCGTCAAACTCAATGGTGAGGTTCATCTACAACAACAATACAAATTTAGGATACTGGGCGATAGACAACATCTGGGTGATGTGCAGACCTGCGGCCCTTAATTTCACTGCTAATAATCAACAGAAGGCTTTGGTGATAGAAAATACCGGCACGGCAGACCTCAACATTGGAGCAATGAACCTGACAGGCGCAAACAACGCTGATTTCAGCATTAACGGAGATGATTGTTCAAACAAGGCGCTGAAACCAGCGGACATCTGCGGCGCAAAGATAACTTTTTCCACAACCGCAACCGGCCTGCGAAATGCCGTGTTGAACATACCGTCAAACGATGCTGTTGTCTCGAATACAACATTTGTTCTGCAAGGAATGACAACTGCTGTCGGAGATTCAGACAACAGCGGGACGATGAACATTGTTGACGCCCTGTTTGTCGCAAGGCATGCAGCGGGACTTTCAGTGAGCAGCTTTATATCCGACGCGGCTGACGTTAACTGCGACGGCGCGGTAAACATCGTGGATGCCCTGTTCATCGCCCGAAAGGCTGCCGGGCTGAACGTGACCGGCTGGTGCGGAAATTGATAATAAGCTGAAGCATTATGAAATCAAAACTTTTTTTTGACGGTTTCGGGATTGTGAAAGCTGTAAATTAATCTTGGGGGAATTTGATGGTTATCGAAAAGGGGAGCATCGTTAGAACTGAAGCGTTTACTGCTGCGATAATCTTTATTTTGCTTTTTATTGCAGGCGGGGCCGCAGCGCATACCGGCGGGATTGCCGCCGATGCCGGGCTTACGGCAAAGGCAGCAGAAACTTATGGAAAACTTCCGCTTTCATTTATAAAAAATAACGGCCAGACAGACAGGAAAGTCGGGTTCTATGAAAGAGGCGCGAGACATGCCGTCTTCTTCACAAGGGATGGGATTTATCTGAATTTAATGAGCAGCCGGAAAACGGAATTTGAGAAGAAACAGAACATTCAGGCAAAAGACGAAAGACGGAACGCAGATAAATTTCCGGCAGAAAATAAGACCGCTGAGACGGATGTAATAAGGCTGATCCCCCTTAATGCAAACCCGAGCCCTCAGATAACCGCGGAGGCGCTTCAGACAGGCAGGGTCAGCTACTTCCTTGGGAACGACCCTGAGAAATGGAAGACCAATATTCCAACGTATGGGACGGTGGTTTACAAGGACCTCTACAAGGGAATAGATATGAAGTTTTATGGAGACAACCGGCAGCTTGAGTATGACATCATTGTCGGCCCCGGCGCTGATCCGTCGAAGGTGAAGTTTTCTTATACCGGCATACGCGGGCTAAAGGTAACAGAGGCGGGAGATCTTGAGATAACCCTTAAAGAGGGCCGCATAATCCAGAAGAGGCCTTACATCTATCAGCAGATAGCCGGTAAAAAGACTGTGGTGCGCGGCAGTTTCAAAATCGAAAATTCAGCGCCCTTTTCCTATGGGTTTGAGTTGGCGTCTTATAACAAAGACTACCCGCTCATTATAGATCCTGTGCTTGTCTACTCAACATACCTTGGGGGGAGCGGCAGCGACATCGGCAATAGCATCGCACTGGATAGTTCAGGCAATGCCTATGTGACGGGAACAACCTTTTCAACCAACTTTCCAACTCATTCCCCGCTGCAGGGGACGGATGCGGGCGGTGATGATGTCTTTGTCACAAAGATAAATCCGGACGGCAACGCCCTTGTTTACTCAGCATACCTCGGCGGCAAGGCTAGTGACGGAGGGTACGGCATAGCTGTGGACGGCCTTGGCAATGCCTATGTGACAGGGACAACGTCTTCAAGCGATTTTCCCACTCGCGCCCCGATTCAGGCGGCAAATGCGGGCGGAGTAGATGCCTTTGTCGCAAAGATAAATTCTGACGGCAGCGCACTCGTATACTCCACTTTCCTTGGCGGTCGTGGCGACGACAGGGGCCTGAGCATAGCGGTGGACGGCTCAGGCAATGCCTGTGTGACCGGTACGACAAAATCAACCAATTTTCCCGTCAGGAACGCTGTTCAGGGGACACATGGAGCGGACGCCGGTGATAATGATGCCTTTGTCGCAAAACTGAACTCAGTAGGCAGCGCTGTTGTATATTCGACATATCTTGGCGGCAGCGGGGAGGATTACGGCTACGGCATAGCGGTGGACGGCGCGGGCAACGTCTATATTGCCGGGACTACGAAATCAGGCAATTTCCCCACCCATAACCCGATTCAGGCGGCAATTGCAGGCGGCAGCGATGCGTTTGTCGCAAAGATAAATCCTGCCGGCAGCGCCCTTGTCTATTCCACATACCTGGGCGGCAGTAGTGATGACAGGGGCCTGAGCATAGCGGTGGACGGTCCGGGAAATGCCTATGTGACCGGAGAAGCATCCTCAGCCAACTTTCCCACTCATGCCCCGATTCAGGGGGCGAATGCAGGCAGTTACGATGCTTTTGTCACCAAGATAAATTCTGACGGCAGCGCACTCGTATACTCCACATACCTTGGCGGTCGCGGCGATGACAGGGGGTTGGGCATAGCAGTGGACGGAGCAGGCAATGCGTATGTAACAGGCTATGCATGGTCGACCGACTTTCCGACCCTGGCCCCGATTCAGGGGGCGAACGCAGGCAGTTATGATGCGTTTGTCGCAAAGATTAACCCGGAAGGAAATGCCTTTGTATACTCCACATACCTTGGCGGTCGGGGCGATGACAGGGGTTTGGGCATAGCAGCGGACGGAGCAGGCAATGCCTATGTAACAGGCTATGCCTGGTCGACCGACTTTCCGACCCAAAACCCGTTCCAGGGGGCACACGGGGGAGGCGGCTGGGATGCCTTTATAACGAAGATCGGAGAACAGGCATCCTCGTACACGCTCTCAGGATCGGTAAAGACATCTGCCGCTGCGGCGATTTCAGGAGTGACGATGACCCTGAGCGGTTTGAAGTCGGCCGTGGCTGCGACCGATGCCTCCGGCAACTACACTTTTACAGGGTTAAGCAACGGCGGCTACACTGTGACGCCTGTCAGGACGGGGTATACGTTTACGCCTTTAAACAGGGCGGCAACAGTAATCGGGGCGAATGTTACAGGACAGAATTTTACCGGAACCGTCGTCACACTAACACTGACGACTAATAAGACCGGAACCGGCAGCGGCACAATAACGAGCAATCCCTCAGGTATAGACTGCGGTAAAATATGTTCAGCCTCTTTTATTTCGGGCTCAACTGTTAGTTTGACAACCGCGGCATCAGCAGGCTCGACCTTTAGCGGCTGGAGCGGCGCCTGCTCCGGGACAATATCTCCGTTAACGACAACGCTCGATAAAGCCAAGACCTGCACAGCGACATTTACGCTGAACCAATATCTGCTTACAGTCAACAAAACAGGCAGCGGCAGCGGGACAGTGACGGGCGGCGGCACATATGATTACGGCTCATCCCTGATATTACCGCCACAGCATCGGCAGGCTCGACCTTCGCCGGCTGGAGCGGCGATTGCACAGGGACCGCTTCTCCCCTTCCGGTGCTGATCGACAAGACAAAGACCTGCACAGCAACGTTCACTCTAAACACCCATACATTGACAATAAACAAGACCGGAACCGGCAGCGGCACAATAGCGAGCAATCCATCCGGTGTTGACTGCGGTGCAATATGTTCTGCATCATTCGGAGTCGGCTCAACTGTCAGCTTGACCGCCACAGCATCAGCAGGCTCGACCTTTAGCGGCTGGAGCGGCGATTGCACAGGGACCGCGTCTCCCCTGCCGGTGCTAATCGATAAGACAAAGACCTGCACAGCTACATTCACTCTGAACCAATATGCGCTTGCCGTCGCCAAAACAGGCAATGGAAGCGGCAGCGTTACAGGCGGCGGCACATATGACTACGGCACATTTCATAACATTACAGCCACAGCATCAGCAGGCTCGACCTTTAGCGGCTGGAGCGGCGATTGCGCAGGGACCGCGTCTCCCCTGCCGGTGCTAATCGATAAGGCAAAGACCTGCACAGCTACATTCACTCTCAACACCCATACATTGACAATAAACAAGACAGGTACGGGCAGCGGCACAGTGCGCGGCGGCGGGACATATGGATACGGGACAGTCCACCAGATAACAGCGATAGCCTCGGCCGGCTCGACCTTTACCGGCTGGTCCGGCGACTGCACTGGGTCGGCAAGCCCGTTTATGGTGACAATGCTGAACCGCAACATGAGCTGTACAGCTACATTTGTTGCTGTTGGTCCCCACATCCAGGTAAGCAGTGTGCTACTACTGGAAGACTTCAGCAGCGGCATGCCGGCGTCATGGACAGTGTCGGGCGCATGGACGACTGACAATACAACTTGTCCGAAGACCCTTGCAACTCCTTTTGTCGCGCCATGGGCAGTAGTGGACTCGGCCTGCACAGCAACGAATGTGGAATACCTGACAACAGGGGCCTTCAGCGCAAAGAATTGCGCGACCGCGGAACTTGCGTTCACAACACAGAGCATCTGGCACGGCGGCAACGGGAAGATTGACATAAGCGCCGACAATGGAACAACATGGCAGACAAAGATGAATCTTTCAGCAGATGAAGGGCCTAGATGGAAGGCGCAGGTCATGGATGAACTGGCAGGCTCGTCGAACTCAATGGTGAGATTCATATACAACAACAATACCAACGTGGGCTACTGGGCGATAGACAACATTTGGGTGATGTGCAGACCTGCGGCCCTTAATTTTGGTGCTGATAATCAACAGAAGGCTTTTGTAATAGAGAATATTGGCACGGCCGATCTTAATATTGGAGCGATGAACATAACAGGCGCGAACAGCGCTGATTTCAGTATCAGCGGTGATGGGTGTTCAAGCAAGACGCTGAAACCTGCGGACATCTGCGGCGCAAAGATAACTTTTTCCACAACCTCAACCGGCCGGCGAAATGCGGTTTTGAATGTACCGTCAAACGACGCTGTTGTCTCGAATACAACAGTTGCTTTGAAAGGTATGACAACAGCTGTCGGTGATGCGGACAACAACGGCACGATGAACATTGTCGACGCCCTGTTTGTAGCAAGGCATGCGGCAGGACTGTCGGTCGTCAGTTTTATTGCCGACGCTGCCGACGTTAACTGCGACGGCGCGGTAAACATCGTGGATGCCCTGTTCATTGCAAGGAAGGCAGCCGGATTGAGCGTGACCGGCTGGTGCGGGCAGTAGTCACGTACTCAAAAAAGCTAACAGCCGTCTTAACGCCCCCTAACCCTGCTTAAAGCACCTACTGTTGGCTCTTACCTCAAGAGGGGGGATTCAATCCCGTCTTTCTTCTCCCCTCCACTTGGGTTAATGGGAGGCGGGGCGGGGTTACTTTAATTGCGGGGTTACTCTTGATATGATCGGATTCCCTGGCCCCTCTCAACGCCAATTTTCTCTCCCTGGGTCCGGCAGGCAAAAAGCCTTCAAGGTTCAGCGCAACTTCATGTATAATAAAAAGTCTTCAATAGTTAAATACAGGAGGCCGGAATGGGCGAGATAATTGATGTAATTGCAAGAGAGATTATCGATTCAAGGGGAAATCCTACCATAGAGGCGGACGTTTATCTTGACAGCGGAGTAATGGGACGGGCCGCGGTGCCGTCCGGCGCTTCGACCGGAAAGAGAGAGGCCCTTGAACTCAGGGACGGCGGAAAGAGGTTCCACGGCAAAGGCGTTACCAAAGCGGTTAAAAACATCCTCAATGAAATAGCCCCGAGGATAAGGGGCATAGACGCAGGTGAGCAGGCGCTTATAGACAACATAATGATCGAGCTTGACGGCACCGACAGCAAGAAGAAGCTCGGCGCTAACGCGATCCTCGGAGTATCCCTCGCAGTATGCCGCGCAGCAGCAGCCGAGGCCGGTCTGCCGCTTTACAGACATATCGGCGGTCTGAATGCAAAGGTTCTGCCTGTGCCGATGATGAATATTCTCAACGGCGGAGCTCATGCGGACAATAACCTGGACATCCAGGAATTTATGATAATGCCTGCGGGCCTGACGGATTTTTCTTCAGCCCTCAGGGCCGGGACCGAGATCTTTCATACGCTCAAGAAGATACTGAAAGGGAAGGGCCTTAATACCGCGGTCGGCGACGAGGGCGGCTTTGCGCCGAACCTTTCGAGCAACGAAGAGGCAATACTGCTTATAATGCAGGCGATCGAGGATTCCGGATATAAAGTCGGAAAGGACGTTTATCTGGCGCTTGACGTGGCTGCCTCGGAATTCTTTGAAAAGGGTCTTTACAGGTTTGAAGGCAAGAATGTGTCTTCGAAAAACCTGATCGATTACTACGGTAGCATAATAGAAAGATATCCTGTGTTGTCCATCGAAGACGGCCTTGCAGAAGGCGACTGGGAAGGATGGGAGTCCATGACCTCGGCCATCGGCAGCAGGGCGCAGCTGGTCGGAGACGATATCTTCGTGACGAATACCAAACTGCTCAAAAAGGGCATAGAAAAGAATGTCGGCAATTCCATTCTGATAAAGGTCAACCAGATAGGCACGCTGACAGAGACGCTTGACGCTATAGAAATGGCGAAGACAGCGGGTTACACAGCCGTGATTTCCCACAGGTCCGGCGAGACTGAAGACACTACAATAGCCGACCTTGCGGTGGCCTGCAATACAGGGTTTATAAAGACCGGCTCCCTTGCAAGGAGCGAGCGGACGGCAAAGTACAACAGGCTCCTCGTGATCGAGGAAGAACTTGCAGACACCGCTGTTTACAGGGGTAAATCAGGATTTTATAATCTGAGGTAAACAATGAGCAGCGACAAGCTCCTTGAAAAACAGGTCAGGCTGGAACTGAAAAAGAGAAGGCTGATATTTTTCACCTTTGTTGTGCTCAGCTTTATCTATCTGTCGATCAGCCTGGTTTTCGGCGATCTGGGGCTTTTCAGATATATCGAGCTCAACAGGACAAAAAAGAGCATGGAGATGCAGTTGGCCGAGATCAACAGGCAGAACGAACAGATCAGGTCGCAGATAAAAATGCTCAAGGAAGACCCGTTCTACAAGGAGAAGTTCGCGAGGGAAGAATTCGGCATGGCCAAGCCTGACGAATATATTTTCCAGTATGACAGATAGTCCGCTCTACGTAGCCTTTCTCTGGCACATGCACCAGCCGTATTACAAAGACCCACTGACAGGTCTTTACCGGCTGCCGTGGGTCAGGCTTCACGGGACAAAAGACTACCTGGACATGGTTGAAGTCCTGAAAGATTTCCCCGAGATCAGACAAAACTTCAACCTTGTTCCGTCGCTTCTGGAACAGCTGGTCGACTATTCCGAGGGCAGCGCAAGGGATGTATTCCTTGACGTAAGCGCGAAAGGCGCCTCCGGGCTTGACCAGGACGAAAGGGCCTTTATCCTCGAAAACTTCTTCCTCGCAAACTGGGACAACATGATAAGGCCGTTCCCGAGATACTACTCGCTCCTTGTCAAACGTGGGACGCATGCCACAAAGACCGAGATCAGACGGGCGGTTAAATATTTTACAGACAGCGACTTCCTCGACCTGCAGGTCTATTTCAATCTCTGCTGGATAGACCCCATGTACAGGAGCAGCGATCCGTTTCTCAAGGCCCTGGTCGAGAAAGGCCAGGACTTTTCCGAAGAGGAAAAGGCGCTCCTGCTTCAAAAGCAGCTTGAGATAGTCAGGAGGATCATACCCGCCTACAGGGATATGTCCCTGACCGGCCGGGTCGAGATATCCTTCTCCCCGTTTTATCACCCCATCCTGCCGCTCCTTTGCGATACCGATATAGCAAAAGTCGCCATGCCGGACGTCAGGATGCCCAGACAGAGGTTCCTGCATCCTGAAGATGCGGAAAAGCAGATCGACATGGGACTCAGGTATTTTGAAGATGTCTTTAAGCAAAAGCCTGCAGGCATGTGGCCCTCCGAGGGTTCGGTCAGCGAACAGGTGCTCGGAATCGCGGCCTCCCGCGGCATAAAATGGGTGGCCACGGATGAAGGTATACTTTCCAATTCGCTCGGCAGGAGGCTGAGGGACGGCCACGGCAACCTGACCGACGCCCGCTCGTTGTACAGGCCGTATACGTATAACGACGTTTCAATCGTGTTCAGGGACCACGAGCTTTCCGACCGCATAGGATTTGTCTACTCTCAGTGGGAGCCGAAGAAGGCGGCCGAAGACCTGATAAACAGGCTGCTGGGTATCAGAAACTCGCTGTCCGGAGACAGCCGTGGTCTGGTCCCTATTATCCTTGACGGTGAAAATGCCTGGGAGCACTTCAGGAACGACGGCAGGGATTTCTTTATGTATCTGTACGAAGGCCTGTCAAAAGAGGGCCGCCTCAAGACCGTTACCATATCCGATTACATAAACACCGTAAGCCGCGGGGAAAGGCTTGAAAGGCTGCATCCCGGCTCATGGATAAACTCGAACTACGGGATATGGCTGGGACACGAAGAGGACAATCTCTCCTGGGATTATCTGACCGACACGCGAAACAAGCTGGCGGAATTCGAGCGGCAGAACCCGGATTTCGATACATCCAACGCATGGAAGTCGATCTACGTTGCGGAAGGCAGCGACTGGAACTGGTGGTACGGCGACGAGCACACCACCGAGACACAGGAGGAATTCGACGAGCTTTTCAGGCTTAACCTGATGAAGGTTTTTAAGGAGATCGGCAGGGAAGTGCCGGCCCAGCTCTTTGTGCCGATACTCAGACATGACCGCGGGATCTCGCCGGCCCTTGATATCAGGGGCTTTATCAACCCGAAGATAGACGGGTTTGTAACCAGCTATTACGAGTGGTATCAGGGCGCGGAGCTTGATGTCGGGAAGTCCGGCGGCAGCATGCATAAGACCGAGGGTCTCGTAACCACGATCTATTACGGTTTTAACAAGGACAATCTTTTTTTGAGGATCGACCCGAAGATCCCCTTTGAAGATTTTGAAGAGGACATCGAATTATCGGTCATTGTTTCGAGGCCCGAACAGATCCGCATCAAATGCCCGCTAAAGGGGCCGGAGCTGGTGGCAGGGCTTTCCGAAAGGGCTGGAGAAGACTGGAAGGATGTGGGGGAGCTGCGCGAGCTGGCTGTCAAGGATGTGTTTGAACTTTGCGTGCCTTTTTCAGACCTGAAGGCAAAAGAAGGGGATGAGATAAACCTGTTCGTTGCGATTACTAAAGGCAATGAAGAGGTAGAGAGATGCCCGTGGCGCGGACATATAACCGTGATCGTGCCCAACGCAAATTTTGAAGCGATGATGTGGTATTGAAGCGGAGCCTCGACTAAGGCCTTTTTTCATCACCCTGATCTCTGTTTTGATCATAATTTATTGCAAGGTTAAAGTTTATATCTATGGAGGACTCGAATAGTAAATGTCCGATGAAAAGAAAGAAAAATGGCTGAATTACCTGGCGCTGACAACGGTCATCCTGGCGGTTTGCGCCACGCTGTCGACATTCAAGGGCGGTAATTTTTCGACAAGGTCGATATTGAGCCAGACCCAGGCGTCGGACCAGTGGTCCTATTATCAGTCCAAGAGCATCAAGAGCTACATTTATGACATACAGAAGGAAAAGCTCGAACTGGAGCTCAGGAACACGGGCAGCCAGGGCCGGAAGCAGATGCAGGACGAATACAGGGAAAAAATTGCTGCCTACGCCCAAAAGGTGAAAAAATACGACGAAGAGAAGAAAGAGATCGAGGCCAAGGCCAAGGAGCTGGAAAAAAGGCGGGATGAGGCACAGAAGCATTCGCAGGCCTTCGGCATGGCTGTGATCTTTCTGCAGATAGCCATACTGCTTTCATCCGTTGCCGCCCTGCTCAAGAAAAAGCTCCTCTGGCTGATCGGTGTTGCTGCCGGCGCCTGGGGGATTGTGTATTTTGCTAACGGCTTCCTGATGTTCATGTGATGGAAGGAGGCGTTATTTCAGTTCCCAACATACATCCCAAAATCCATCTGAGAAGGACAAAGAGGGTCCTGGCAGGCCATCTCTGGATCTTCTCGAACGAGATATACGAAGGCCTTAAAAATTACGCCCCCGGCTCTGTAGTCGATGTCTATGGAAGACAGGAGGAGTTTCTCGGCACAGGCTATATAAACCCGAACAGCCTCATAGCGGTGCGGCTTCTCAGCCGGACCGAAAATGAAATCAGAAACGGGATAAATAAGGATTTCCTCAGGAAGCGTTTGACTCAGGCAATCGAACTCAGAAAGAAATTGTTTGCTTCGAAGGAGAACTTGCCCGATGCTGTGCGGCTCGTTTACAGCGAAGGCGATTATCTCCCCGGCCTGATCGTGGACAAATACGGCGACTGCCTGGTGCTGCAGTTCCTGACCTATGGAATGGAGGCCCTGCGGGAACATATACTGGAACTGATGGATGAGATGCTCAATCCCCGGCTTATGGTCCTCAGAAACGACGGCCGCTCGCGCAGCCTCGAAGGTCTTCCCCTTGGAAAAGAAGTACTAAAGGGCGATCCCGGCAGTCTGCCTGTGATCAATGAAGAGGGGATATTATTTGAGATTGACCCGCTTGAGGGACAGAAGACAGGGTTTTTCCTCGATCAACGCGACAACAGGACACAGCTCAGAAAATTGATCAGGAGCGGGCGAGGGCTGGACCTGTTCTGTTATTCAGGGGGCTGGGCGCTCAATGCCGCGTATTCAGGGGCGGATGTGACAGGAGTCGACGAGTCCGAAAGGGCGGTCGGATATGCCGGCAGGAATGCCGGCCTCAACAGCCTGAAGGGGACCGCCTCCTTTATAAAGGCGAATGTATTTTCCCATCTGGACTCTGAACTTGCGGCAGGTGAAAAGAGATACGACTTTATCGTGCTCGATCCGCCCGCCTTTGTAAAGAGCGCGGCCAGGATAAAAGAGGCGGAGAAGGCCTACCGCCAACTCAATAATAGCTGCATGAAACTGATTAAGCCCGGCGGCATACTTGCATCATCGTCCTGTTCCTATCACATGGGGAGGGAGATGTTTGTCAATATGCTTAACTCCGCGGCAAGGGATGCGGGCAGAAGCCTCAGGCTCATCAGCCTCAGTTCCCAGTGCCGCGACCACCCGATATTATTGTCCATGCCCGAGACCGAATATCTGAAGTGCGCTTTTCTGATCGTTGACTGACTCCTGTTTGCAAAGCCGGTTTTCAGCGGGATGCTTTTTTCCATTGTGCGCAGGTTCAAGTAAAGGTCGAACTAATGCAGGACAAGCTTAGAGCCTGTTTTTTCTAATTAAATCATAATGTTAACAGGATATATTTAAAGTAATTTTAGGAGCGTTTTCGACCAAATATCATTGAATTTATTGCTGAGTGAAAGTAATACTTTAACCTGAAAAATGCGAATTAACAGTCTCAAAATAGTAACGACATCGGATGATAAATCCCTCCTGTCATAAAATCCCTTCTATTATAAAATCCCTCCCCCCCTCCCTTTTCCAAAGGGAGGAATAAAGCCCCTCTTTGTCAAAGAGGGGTGAGGGGAGATTTTCCGGATGGAGTTCTCAAAGGCTGCAGCACAATAACATGTGAATGAGGAACTTCATCCTGTCATACATAACGAGTCGCTGCAAAAGACTTTTCATTCAGCCATATCCTTGTAGTAAGCCGGCATTGCATTATGAGGGCATTGTCTCTCGATGTTGCCTCCTGACTATCTAAATAGCTACAGACTATTCACCTGATTTGTAGTTGTTCCGTTGTTTTACTATTTCGAACCGTGTCAGGTACAATGAAAAAAATTTGAACAGGAGTTGCAAATGCTGATAGTCATGCATCATGCCGCCTCGGACGCGGATATTGCCCGCGTCAACAAAACCATAAAATCAATGGGACTCAATCCGGTCTCGATCCCGGGCGCTGAAAGGACCGCCATAGGCGTTATCGGCAATAAAGGCTGGGTAGACGATTCAGCCCTGAAGGGCGACAGGGCAATACTGGAAATAATACATGTAACCAAGCCTTACAAGCTGGTGAGCAGGGACTTTCATCCGTCGGATACTGTTGTCAAACTGCGGGGGGGCAAAAAGATCGGCGGAAAGGCCGGCTTCCTTGTAATTGCCGGGCCGTGCGCCATCGAGGGCAGGGACCAGATTTTTCGCACAGCCGAATTTCTGGTAAAGATCGGCGTGCCGGTATTAAGGGCCGGCGCATACAAACCCAGGACCAGTCCTCACAGTTTTCAGGGGCTCAGGGAAGAAGGACTGAAGATACTTGCGGACGCGCGCAAAGAGACCGGCATCCTGACCGTGACCGAGGTAATGAGCCCAGAGCATGTTGCTGTGGTGGCGGAGCATGTGGACATCCTTCAGATAGGCGCCAGGAACATGCAGAACTACGACCTCCTGACCGAGGTGGGCAAGGCGCGGAAGCCGGTAGTTTTGAAGAGGGGTCTTTCAGCAACGGTCGAGGAATGGCTGGCGTCAGCCGAATATATCCTGCTCGGAGGGAATGCGGATGTAATCCTTTGCGAAAGAGGGATCAGGACCTTTGAAACCGCAACCAGGAATACTGCCGACCTTGCCGTTATCCCTCTGGTCAGAGAGATCTCCCATTTGCCGGTCATTTTCGACCCCAGCCATGCCACGGGCAAGAGGAGCCTTGTGCCTGCAATGGCGCTTGCTTCCGTAGTTGCGGGCGCTCACGGCGTTATGCTGGAGGCACACCCGAACCCTGAGCAGGCGCTGTCGGACGGACCGCAGTCTCTTCATTTTGTCGAACTGGAAAAGTTGCGTAAGAAGTTAAGCGGGCTTGAACTTTTTATGAAAAAGGGACTTCGCTGACGAAGTCCGGTTCCATTCCCGATGTCGTATATCTATATATATTTGTTGACAAAATATCCCGGATTGAAATAGATTAATAATATTTAATAAAACAGTCGTTAACCGACTTCATCTACAAAAAATAATACGAATGTCTGAGTATGCTCGGGGGAGCGTACTTACAGGCATCGACATCGAAAAGTTCCAGGCTTGAAGCAGAACCGAATGTGATCAATGTTACAGACTCTTTTGAGGCATATAGATTATAAAAGCAGATATTCATTCGCAATAAATTAACCATATATAAACCGAATATAAACCGAACTTCCAGAAGGGGGATACGAGCGTGAATAAATTTTCCGGGAAAAGTCATAACGGGTTGAATTCGAGGGGCAGTCAATGGATGGTTTTTGTCCTCTTGTTCAGCAGCGTATTATTGGGGGGATTTTTTGCGCCAAATGAGGCGCATGCGGCTGCCTGCGTTGTTTCAGCCAATACAAACTGGAGTGCGCTTACCTGTGGTACCGGGGGCGGCATGCCTACCACTGCAGATTCTGTAGAAATCCGTGGCGGGAAGACCCTGACTGTCGACACCACGGCAGTAGCAGGAAGCGTCCAGGTTGGTGGAACAACAGGCGTTAATAGCGGCATACTCGCTTTTTCCGGCACTAACTCATTAACTGTTTCCGGCGCTGTTGTTGTTGGGGGGAGCGGCAACACCAACAGGACAGGCTCTATTACCTTTACCAGTGGATCTTCTCTGACAGCAGCCACTCTGATTATGGGTGGGACCGCGGGAACTCCGGCAGCCGGAACTATAGATATGACCGCCGGTGGAACAATGTCTGCCGGCAGCATTTCAGTTAACGCAGTTACGGGTAACAGCTGGACACCCGGCGCAGGAACAGTCGTAATAACATCAGGGGGCTCGCTCCCCTCTTCCATCTTCAGTTCGTTTAACAATCTGACCTTTAATGCTGGGACCACTTTATCAGGGATGGCAACAAGCATAAACGGAGATTTAACAATAAATAACGGTGCGACATTTAATACCTCGGGTGGAAGCAGCTGGGCACTGACTATGAACGGGAATTTTTATAAGAATGGGACCGGCAACTTTGTCGCCAATGCCTCAAATATTACAATCGGCGGCGGAACCACGCAGAGCATTGCCGGATTCACCACAACCGGTACCGTGTCTATGACAAAGACCCTCGGAACCGCTACTTTAACCGGCAATGTCAACGGCGGCCCGTTTACGTTAAACGGTTCGGGCGGAATTCTTGATCTGGGCAGCGGTTTGACACATACATTTACCGGCGCGTGGACCAGAACTGCAGGCGCGCTCCTCGGCAACTCAAGCATATTGAAAATCGGCGGCACCACAACCAATACAGCCGGGACGTTTACGGCAGGCACAAGCACTGTCAACTATACCGGCGGGGCACAGACTATTGCCAATGTAAATTACTATAACCTCATTCTTTCCAACGGCGGCCTGAAGACCATACCTGCGGGATCGACTCTCACAGTGAGAAGTCTTACCCGCGGCGCCTTAGGCAGTGATACAGGCACATGGGGAGGAACTACTTCCGGTGCAACATATGTTGATACTACATACTTTGCGGCGACTACCGGGAAATTGAACGTATCGACTGATACCAGGGGCACGGCTTCTATCGACACGCCGCCGACTGCAGGTGCGATCACTTATGGTTCGACTCTGGCCTCTTCGGGCCTGACGTCAGGCGCCGGCACCCCGGCGGGCGGCACTTTTACCTGGACCAGCTCGTCAACAATTCCCGGCGTAGGCACATCATCACAGGGCGTCACCTACACACCGGCTGCGGGGGCCGCAAACATAGGCTCATATAAACCCACAACCGGCACTGCGAGCATTTCCGTCAACCAGCGCCCGGTTACATTGACCGGCAGCCGCAGCTATGACACCACTACCGATGCCGCGGCAGGTATATTGTCCATTTCCAATAAAGTCGGCTCGGATGACGTAACTGTTGCGTCAGGCAGCGCCACCCTTGCAAGCGCCAATGTTGGTGCACAGGCGATCAGCTCAATGAATACCCTTGCGCTGGGCGGTGGTGCGGCATCAAGCTATACGCTTTCCGGAGCTTCCGGCTCGGTAACTATCGGCAAGGCCTCCCCAACCGTAACCGTAACCGTAGGCGCATACACATACACCGGCGGGGCCCAGGGACCAAACTCTTATACCACAAACCCCATCGGAGACACAGGCTCTCCAACCTGGAGTTATGCGGGCACTGGCTCGACCTCCTATGGTCCGATTTCAACCCCGCCTACAAATGCCGGCACTTATACCGCGACTGTGTCGCTTGCGACCGACTCAAACTTCAATGCCGCCTCTTCAGTCGCAACCGCATTCACTATCGGCAAGGCCTCCCCAACCGTAACCGTAACGGTAGGCGCATACACTTACACCGGCGCGGCCCAGGGACCCAACTCTTATACTACAAGCCCCAGCGGCGACACAGGCACGCCAACCTGGAGTTATGAAGGCACAGGTTCGACCTCCTATGGTCCGATTTCAACCCCGCCCGCTAATTCAGGCACTTATACCGCGACCGTGTCGCTTGCGACCGACTCAAACTTCAATGCCGCCTCTTCAGTCGCAACCGCATTCACGATTGACAAGGCCTCTCCGGGCGTTACCGTTACCGTTGGGAGTTACACATACACCGGCGCGGCCCAGGGACCCAACTCCTATACCACAAGCCCCAGCGGCGACACAGGCACGCCAACCTGGAGTTATGCGGGCACTGGCTCGACCTCCTATGGTCCGATTTCAACCCCGCCTACAAATGCCGGCACTTATACTGCGACCGTGTCGCTTGCGACCGACTCAAATTTCAATGCCGCCTCTTCAGGGGCAACCGCATTCACTATCGACAGGGCCTCAACTACTACCTCGATCACATCAGACACGCCCGACCCTTCCCTGGCAGGAGGGACGGTAACCGTCAACTTCAGCGTCACCTCGACAGCAGGCACTCCTGCCGGCAATGTGACGGTGTCGGATACAGCCGACAGCTGCCCCTCAAGCTCGTTGACTTCAGGCTCAGGCACATGCGATGTTACGCTGAACACAGGCGGCATCAGGACGCTTACCGCGTCATATGCAGGAGACACCAACTTCAAACCCAGCGATTCTGCAGGTGAGTCCCATACTGTTGTCCCCCTTGTCTTGCATGCAAGCACAACAGGTTTGCCCAGCGGCGTATGCGAAAGCTGGGCAGCGGCCTGCGACCTTCAGGCTGCCCTCGGCATCGCGCCGTCAGGCACAGAGATATGGGTGAAGGCAGGGACATACAAGCCGGGCAGTCTCCGTTCCGACACCTTCCAGCTCAAAAACGGAGTTGCGGTTTATGGCGGATTTGCAGGGACAGAGACCGCAAGGAGTGAGCGTAACGTTGCAACTAACGTAACAACCCTCAGCGGGGATATCGGCACACTAGGTGATAACACCGACAACTCATACCATGTTGTGACCGGGAGCGGGACGGACAATACCGCAATACTGGATGGATTCACAATAACAGCAGGATACGCTGACGGTTCATCGCCCTCTGATACCGGCGGCGGCATGTTTAATAGTAGCGGCAGTCCGACGATAGAAAACGTAATGTTCAGAGAGAATTTTGCTGCTTCTGGCGGCGGCATGTTTAACAACGACTCCAGCAGTCCGATACTAACAAACGTTACATTCAGCGGCAATTCTGCTGATGGCGGAGGAGGAGGAATGTTGAACTACACTGCCAGCAGTCCGAAGCTGACAGCTGTGACGTTCAGAGATAATACCGCTTTTTATGGTGCGGGCATGTATAACTACAACTCCAGCAATCCGATACTAACAAACGTGACATTTCGTGCCAATTCTGCTACGTATGGTGGCGGTTTATATAACTCCTACTACAACGGGCCTGAACTAACAAACGTAACATTTAACGGAAATATTGCCCAGGTACAGGGCGGCGCCATATTTAACAACGGGGACAACAGTGTGACGATAATAAACAGCATCCTCTGGGGTGATACGGCACCTTTGGGTCCCGAAATATTTAATAATGACAATACTTTTACTACTCCAATAGTCACTCACAGTGTCATAGCCGGAGGCTATAGCGGCGAAGGTAATATCGATGCTGATCCCCTTCTCGGGACCATTGGCAATTACGGCGGATCAACGCAGACCATGCCGCTTCTTCCGGGAAGTTCGGCGATAGATGCGACCAGCTCCAATTGCCCTGCAACAGACCAGAGGGGCATGACACGCGCGAGCACTTGCGACATCGGCGCATACGAGCGCGGGGCGGCTGCGACAGTTGCGGCAACAGGCGGAACTCCCCAGACGACCGAGACCGGAACAGCCTTTGCAACAGCCCTTCAGGCAGAGGTCAAAGACTCGGTGGGAGGCGCGCTTGAAGGAGAAACCGTGACCTTCAGCGGCCCGGTTTCAGGGGCAGGTATCGCTTCTGGCGGCACACCGACAACGAATTCCAGTGGCGTAGCCTCGTTCAGCGCCACGGCCAACAATACAGCAGGAGGGCCTTATACTGTTGATGCAACGGTCAACGGCCATACAGCCAATTTCTCTTTGACAAATGTTGATACGACGGCGCCGACGGTGACGAATGTGACATCTTCTGCAACAGATGGTTCATATAAGCCAGGAGATGTCATCGCTATTCAGGTGACCTTCTCAGAGGCGGTCAATGTGACCGGCACGCCTAAGCTGACTCTTGAGACCGGAACAATAGACAGGACAGCAGACTACACAGGCGGCACGGGGACTTCAACGCTGACGTTTGACTATACGGTCCAGGCGGGAGACAACTCCCCAGACCTGGATTATGTGGGTACGACCTCGCTTGCGCTCAACGGCGGAACCATCAGTGACGCAGCGCTCAACGCTGCAACGCTTACACTTGCCGCTCCCGGAGCAGCGGGTTCACTCGGATTCAACAAGGCCATAGTTATAGATGGCGTGGCGCCGACGGTGCTCATGGCAAATGTGCAGACGGGCCTGACTGTCGACGTAGTATTTAGCGAGCCGATGGGCGCGGGAGTTACGACAGCATCCAACTACGCGGTTTCGGGAACAGGCAAAGGCACGCTTTCAACCAATCCCAACAGTGTAGCTCTGGTTTCAGGCAATACCTACCGTTTGACCTGGACCTCAGGCGAGATGGCAAACGGCGGAGATATTACGATAACTGTATCGAATGCGCAGGACCTTGTGGGCAATACAATCGGATCGCCTAACAGCTGGACACATGTTAATGGAGCGATAGGCACAGCGCCTACGGTAAGCTCTGTTATGGTGCAGACGGCCCTGACAGTGGATGTAACGTTTAGTGAAACAATGGGCAGCGGTGTGACTACCGCATCGAACTACACGGTATCAGGCACGGGCAAAGGTTCTCTTGCTAATAATCCTAACAGCGTTGCGCTGGTTTCCGGCAACACCTATGTTTTGACATGGACCTCAGGCGAGATGGTAAACGGCGCAGATATCACGATAACGGTAGCAAATGCGCGGGATGCTGCAGGCAACATTGTCGGAGCGCCGAACAGCGGAACGCATACGGGTGGAGCAATCGGCACCGCGCCGACAGTGAGTTTGGTTCTGGTACAGACAGGGTTGACTGTAGATGTAACGTTTACTGAAGCGATGGGCAGCGGAGTGACAACCGCATCGAACTACACGGTGTCGGGTACGGGTAAAGGTTCTCTTTCGAACAATCCCAACAGTGTTGCTATTGTTTCCGGCAATATCTACCGTTTGACCTGGACCTCCGGCGAGATGTTCAACGGCGGCAACATCACGATAACAGTCGCCAATGTGCAGGATGCTGCCGGCAACGCAATCGGAACGCCGAACAGCGGAACGCATACTGCCGGAGCGATCGGCACTGTGCCGACAGTGAGCTTGGTTGCGGTACAGACCGGGTTGACGGTAGATGTAACGTTCAGTGAATCAATGGGCACGGGAGTATTGACAGCGTCTAACTACACGGTATCGGGAACAGGAAAGGGCACGCTTGCGAATAATCCCAACGGTGCAGCTCTGGTTTCCGGCAATAAGTACCGTCTTACATGGAGTTCCGGCGAGATGGTAAACGGCGGCAACATCACGATAACAGTCGCCAATGTGCAGGATGCTGCCGGCAACGTTATCGGAGCGCCGAACAGCGGCACGCACACCGGCGGAGCGATCGGCACAGCGCCGACGGTGAGCAATGTTGCGGTACAGACCGGTGGTCTGACTGTAGATGTAACGTTCAGCGAAGCGATGGGCGCGGGAGTATTGACAGCGTCGAACTATACGGTATCAGGCACAGGCAAGGGCACACTTGCTAACAATCCCAACAGCGTTGCGCTGGTTTCGGGCAATACGTATGTTCTTACATGGAGTTCCGGCGAGATGTTCAACGGCGGCAATATTACGATAACGGTCGCCAATGCCCAGGACCTTGCGGGCAACGTAATCGGAGCGCCTAACAGCGGCACGCACACAGGCGGAGCAACCGGCACAGCGCCGACGGTGAGCACAGTTGCGGTACAGACCGGCCTGACTGTAAATGTAACGTTCAGCGAAGCGATGGGGGCGGGAGTATTGACAGCGTCGAACTACACGGTGTCAGGCACGGGCAAGGGCACGCTTGCTAACAATCCCAACAATGTTGCGCTGGTTTCGGGCAACACGTATGTTCTGACCTGGACCTCCGGCGAGATGTTCAACGGCGGCAACATAACGATAACGGTCGCCAATGCGCAGGACTCTGCAGGCAACGCAATCGGAACGCCGAACAGCGGCACGCATACCGGCGGAGCGATCGGCACAGCGCCGACAATAAGTGTGGTATCACCCGCAACGAACGCATTTATCAACAACATAACGACATCATCGGCTGTAAGCTACACGTTGAGTGAGGCGATAGCAGGCGGGACGATAGTAATGACCCAGACGGGCGGAACTTCTGATGGCGGTTCGCCGCACACCTGTACGCTCAAAGGGACTGCACTTAATAGCGGAGCCCACAGCGGTCTGAATCTTTCGGACACCACGAACGGATGCACGGCTGCGCAGTCATTGGTTTCGGGGGCCATATATACGTTTACGTTTAACGCAACGGATGCCGCGGGCAATGCAGCCGTCGCGGTATCCGCCACAGGTGTTACGTTTGACAACACGGCGCCGACAGTGAGTTCGGTTGCGGTACAGACCGGGTTGACTGTAGATGTAACCTTCAGCGAAGCGATGGGTACCGGAGTATTGACAGCATCTAACTACACGGTATCCGGCACGGGCAAGGGCACGCTTGCTAATAATCCCAACAGTGTTGCGCTTGTTTCAGGCAACACCTATGTTCTGACCTGGACCGCAGGTGAGATGTTCAACGGCGGCAATATCACGATAAC
>Ga0334722_10002348_pt1 | contig 21624 bp, 27 predicted proteins | sample C3_bottom_MG_FD_207210 | JGI IMG/M metagenome (GOLD analysis project Ga0334722, IMG submission 207210) | Sediment microbial communities from Yellowstone Lake, YNP, Wyoming, USA - C3_bottom | ecosystem: Environmental > Aquatic > Freshwater > Lake > Sediment | place: USA: Wyoming | collected... | reverse complement strand
CCTGGTGCGATATGGGAGGTCTCTGGTGCTATCTTATTCATTATAGGCTCGACAGGTCTGTTCTGGACGAGATATCGGATTGAGGGCGAGGGAAGGACTCCGTAAGAAAAATCATGTTATAATTGATAAATCTGTTTTTAAGGAGATTTTGTCATGGCAAAAAACATAATAATAGGGATTGTCCTCGGCCTTGTCGGAGGGATTGTCTTTTCGATCCTTTATTTTGGCGAGATGCAGCTGACGACACCAATGGCCTATATACATGAGATCTCAGGGGCACTTCTTGGTTTCCTGATCGGCTGGATCGTTGGTCTTTATAAGAAGACCAAGAGTTCGAGGTAATGAGAAGAGGCCTTATAGTTCTTATAGTCCTGATGCTCCTTGCAGGGATATCTGTATTTTCCCTTTCGAGATCGAAAGGTCTACCTGATAGGTTCCCGGCACCTGATTTTAATATCAGGGACATCTTTACCAGTAATGAGATAAGACTCTCTGATTACAGGGGAAGGCCCATTGTTCTCTATTTTTTTGCAAGCTGGTGAAAGAGGTGTAATGAAGAGGTCCCCCTCGTGAAGGGGCTTGAAAAGGAATATAAAAGAGAAGGCCTTAAGGTAGTCTGGATCGGATTTCAGGATAAGGAGTCAAAGATCAGGGAATTCATGCAGAGACACGGGATAGAAAGCAATGTTGGATACGATAATGGAGATGCTGTATCCAGGGCATATGGAATAAAATACGGTGCAGGTCTTGTTTTTATTAACAGGGAAGGGATCGTTGTAAAAAAGGTGCCCAAGGGGTTTTCTCAGGATGTATTAAAGAGGGCAACTGACAGCCTGCTGAGTGAAGAGAGGAAAGACAGGTGAAGAGAAAGAAGATATTATTTATAACACCGCCCTTTCACGCAGGTGTTGTAGAGGTTGCTGGAAGCTGGGTACCTCTTTATCTCGTTTATCTTGCTGGTGCGGCGAGAGAGGCTGGATTTGAGGCTGAGATCTATGATGCCATGACGAAGCAGGTGGGATATAACGAGATAGGGAAAAAGATAGAGGAATCAAGACCAGACTTCATAGGGGTTTCTGTCATTACCTGCACATGTCCTGATGCCATTAAGATTGCTGAACTTGCGAAAGAGATAAACCCTGGAATTAAGACGATCTTGGGTGGTATTCATGCCTCTTTCATGTATGAAGAGATGCTCCGCCTTTCGAGCAAGATCGATTATATAATAAGGGGCGAGGGCGAAGAGAGCCTTAAGGAACTCCTGAAGACACTTTCATCAGGTAGAGAACCCTCAATGGTTAAAGGCATAGCCTATAGAAGTGATAATATGATCGCTGTTACTCCTCAAAGGCAGTTTTTGCATAAATTTGACAACCTGCCCATGGCCTGGGACCTCCTTGATTGGCAGGACTACAAATACTATATTATCCCTGGTTCGAGGCTCGGTGCGATCTGTACATCAAGGGGCTGCGGCCAGGAATGTACATTCTGTTCCCAGCAGAAGTTCTGGCAGAAGACATGGCGCGGTCGATCACCAGAAGACCTTTTGAGAGAACTGGAGATACTCAGAAGAGATTATGATGTCAATGTGGTTCTCCTTACAGATGATTATCCGACCCCTGATAGGGAGAGGTGGGAAAAATTCCTCGATCTCCTTATAGAGAGGGACCTCGATATGAAGATACTCATGGAGACCCGTGCACCTGACATTATAAGGGATGAGGATATACTCCATAAGTATAAGAAGGCCGGTATTATCCATATCTATGTCGGAACCGAGGCGACTGAACAGAAAAGCCTTGATTACATAAAAAAAGACCTGAGTATTGAGGAATCAAAAAAGGCCCTCTCCCTGTTGCGAGATGTAGGTATTATTACAGAGACATCAATGATACTCGGTTTCCCTGACGAGACAGAGGATTCTATCGCAAGGACCCTTGATCTTGCTATTGATTATAATCCTGACTTTGCCCATTTCCTTGCCATTGCCCCCTGGCCATATGCTGATATATATGATGAACTCAAGGAGTATATCGAGGTCAGGGATTACAGGAAATATAATCTGATAGACCCTGTGATAAGACCCAAATCAATGACCATAGATGAACTCGACAGGGCAATAGTAGAATGCTACAGGGGTTTCTATATGCTCAAATATGCCGAAATGATGGAAGAGAAGGATGAATTCAAAAAAAGATATATGATTACATCTATGAAACTGATGATGTCGAATTCCTTTATAAAGAAGAAGATCGGAAATCTCGGAACCATGCCGGATGAAGTGAGGCAGATAATAGAGGGTGCATCTGCGAATACATGATACCCTTCCTCTTAACCTTCAGGGAATCCCTTGAGATAGTTCTTCAGATCCTCTTGGTCGTCAGTATATTGAACAGGGGAAATAAGATATATATTGCATCTATCGTTTCTATATTAGCTGGAGCGATCTCAGCGGCATTTTACTCTCATGATATCTTTATTTCAAAGGCTTTAACAGGTTTGTCCTTTCTCTTTTATCTGTTCTGTATTATATTGCCTGTGGCTGCACCCTCAGAGACTGCTGTTGTTCTTATGACTCCCTTATTTTTCTTGCCCCATTCCTTTGAATTGACATCCGTTTTGATTAATAAAGCCTATTTATCGGGCAGATCTGTTTACATCCAGGGGCTAATCGGGGCCCTCCTGTCCATATCTGTTTTCTATATGATAAGAAGGTATCTCCTCAGGAATGTGCAGCTACAGGGATTCCTGCATCACAGAGAGGTGTTCCTTCTGATCGCAACCTTTAATCTCCTCTTTGGTGGAAACAGGGAATTTTCCGATGCCTCTATGATCCCTTATATCCAGTCTCTATTGACAGGTCTTATTACAGGTCTGATTGGGCTTATCAGTGGACAGCTTCTTTTCCCTGATGTACAGGTTTTTGATACTACCCTGAAGGGCCTTTTCGATTTTCTGGCATCTCCCCGTTTTTCTATGGCTATTATAACGATCCTGATCCTTTTTCCACCTGTATATCTGCTCTTGAATCTTCTCCTATCTCAGGAACCCGAACTGGATGGGTTTGAGAAGAAGGCGATGATCAGGAAAAAGATATCTCTTTACAGGGGGCAACTTTATAAGAGAGGGATTCCCCTGATTTTTTCTTTTGCATCCCTTATATTCCTCATTCATGGTGCGAATCTCGTCATTAACCCTGTATACGAACCACGACCTATTGGCTTGACCCAGGAAGATGGTCTTCTTAAGATTCCCCTCATGGATAGCTCAGGAGATATATCTGATCAGAAACTCAGAAAATATACCTTTTTGAAAGATGGAAATAGTTACAGGATTCTTGTCATGATGAGACCTGATGGTGAAGTGGTGGCAACCCTTGATGCCTGTGAGATATGTCCTCCGATTGGTTATGTCCAGAAGGGCAGATACCTTATCTGCAAATACTGCAATACCCCCATCCCCCCTGAGTCTTTTGGTAAGGCTGGTGGATGTAATCCGATTCCACTGCCTTACAGGGTAAATGGAGACACCCTTATATTAAACGTCCAGGAGATTGTCGAGACATCAAAGATGATAGGTTCTAAGTTTACAGGTAGGCACTGATGAGACAGGTCCTTGGAATCGCAGGTTCGGGTTGGTTTCTCCTCTCAATAATCTTTATCATGGGCTCTATTTATTCTGTAAACTCCTTTATTAAAGAACTCCCCCCTCAAGAATTACTCTTAAAGCTTTTCGATAATATCCCCTTCGAGGTGTCCTATTTTCTCTTTATCATCGGACTGTTTTTAAGGGCTTTGAAACATATAATAGATGAAAGGTCTAAAAAGATAGGGGCTATACTTATTATCATAGGGCTTATCATACTCCTTCTCAGTTCATATCTCTCTATCAGGACAAGGTCGGTTATGGATATAAAGGCACGGACAGGAGATTCTACAGCCTATGGCCTTATATCGAGGATTAATTCAGATATGCCTGACAGGATTCTCATAATAGGGAAAGAGATACCCAAAAGACCTGGCAGGGTAGAGGTCGAGATATTAAGTAAAGAACGGATAGAGAGAATAGGTCTTTATCCTTTCAGTATTATAGGGAAGAAGGCTCTCTTCATCTCGGATTTAAATATTTCACCCTCCATTGAGGTCTCTTATAAAGAAGAAAGGTTAAGGGCAGATTATCTCAGTCTTTATCCACCTAAGGGTGAGACAAGGGTCAGGTTTCCTGGTGGTCAATATACCTTATTCATATCTCTTTACCCTGAAAGGTCATATAAAAAGGGAAGGCTTGACGTTAACGAATATAATATTTCGAGCCCTATCTACAGGATTGTTATAAAAGACGGTAACAGGACAATCTTTGAAGGGTTATTGAAGGATAATGACCAAAGGTCTGAGGGAAAAATTTCCGTCTCTCTTCGACGGTCAGGTGAGTGGGTAAATATAAGGTCTGTAGAGGACATCTTCCTCTTCCCTATGTATGTCGGGATAATGGTCCTATTGACAGGTTTTATGATTATCATTGTAAAGGCAATCCGTAGCCTCATCGGCTAATGATTTCTCCATCAATCCAATTACCTCCTCCGGCTTTATATCTTCAAGGCATCTGCTTATCTTACTTCCATTGCATCCATCCCTTCCGCAGGGGATACAATCCCAGTCCCTCTGAATAACGATATGTCTTCCGAATCTCTGTATACCGTTTCTCTTATTATAAGGACTCTTAAACCCCTGAATCAGGGAATGGAAGGCGTCATTATCCCAGGGTCCCCAGCTGAAGGCACCACTCGGTCCGAAGAGGGCAATGACAGGAGTCCCCACTGCTGCAGCAATATGCATGGGAGCAGAGTCAACACCAAGGAACAGGTCAGAGACCTCTGATATCGCTGCAAGCTGCTTTATAGTAGTCTTCCCACATAAATCTAATAATCTCGAACCCTTTCTTGAGAATCGTGAATGGATATTTGATAAGATCCTTTTTGCCTTTTCTATCTCCTTTCTATCATTGGACGAGGTGACTATCACGGTGTTACCATTATCAAGGAGCCACATGATCACCTCTGCCATATACTCATCCCTCCAGCATTTAAAGAGCCATCTCGATGTCAGGTGGATATGGACAATCCCTTTTGGATTGTCACGATCGAGAATCCCTTTTACTGAGTTCCTTGCATCTTCAGGGATGGAGAAATCTATTCTCAGGTTCTCGGTGCTAATACCTGAATGTTTCAGAACCTCAAGATTCTGTAAGACCATGTGGCTGCTGCCATCAGGTCTGTAGAGATGGGTATAAAAGTGTCTTTTACCTATAAATCCATTTCGGGACATCCACCCGAGCCTGTATCCAGCTCCTGATGCGAGAGATATGACCGCAGCCCTGTCACCACCTGTTAAATCAACGGTCATGTCAAAACCTTTAGCCCTTATATTTTTCAGAAAGGCTATCTCTTTTGCATATCTTGTTATGAACGGAAGACCTTTGATGCCCCTATCCATGAGGATGACCTCATCTACTAAGGGGTTTCCCCTCAAGACATCCTCTGTGCCAGAATTCACGAGGGCTGATATATCTGCATCAGGGAAGGTCCCCTTTAATGCCCTGAATACAGGTACTGTAAGGAGGACATCACCAATATGCCTGAGCTTTATGACGAGGATCCTGCTGATATTCTTAAAGGCATGGCTCATAATTTCTGAAAAAAGACTCTTGCCTGCTGACTCCAGGGTGTTTTCTATTTCACCAATCTATCACATAAGGGTTGATAAAATCAAGGTTGCTCGGCAATGACAGTAGCGACTCGAGTTGCTACATCCATTATGTTTATGTTATTTTTAAGAATGCAGGGCAGGATCGTATCTATAAATATAAGCGATAAGAAGGGTGTAAGGAAAAAACCTGTAGAGGAGGTAATCCTTAAAGAGGGATACGGGATTGATGGAGATGCTCATGCGTCGTCAGAATGGCACAGGCAGGTCAGTCTCCTCGCCATAGAGAGCATAAAAAAGATGCAGGCCCTGGGGCTTGATGTTAAACCAGGTGATTTTGCAGAGAACCTGACGACTGAAGGGATTGATCTCCTCAACCTTCCGATCGGGACCCGGATGACGATAGGAAAGGAGATCGAGGTAGAGGTGAGTCAGATCGGAAAGGAATGCCATACCCGTTGTGCCATCTATTATCAGGCAGGGGACTGCGTCATGCCAAAGGAAGGTATCTTTGTGAGGGTCCTTAGAGGCGGCAGGCTCAGAAAGGGAGATGAGATAATTGTCAGTGATTAGTGCTGCAATACTTACGATGAGCGACAGGGGCTCAAGGGGCGAGAGAGAGGACAAAAGCGGCCCTGTAATAGGGGAACTCCTTAAGGGTATAGATGCGGATATCCTTTATTATGAGGTCATACCTGATGAAAAAGAGATAATAAAGGAGAAACTGATCGAGTACTCAGAGAAGGTTGACCTTATCCTTACCACAGGTGGCACCGGTCTCGGACCTCGGGATGTAACGCCTGAGGCTACAATGGAGGTCATCGAGAGGGATATCCCTGGAATAGCAGAGATAATGAGGTTCGAAGGTGTGAAGAAGACCCCCCGTGCCGTGCTTTCAAGGGCAGTGGCCGGTGTGAGGGGAAAGGCCTTAATAGTTAACCTCCCCGGGAGTCCTGCTGCTGTGAAGGAAAACCTCTCAGTAATCATGGATATCCTTCCCCATGCTATCGAGAAGATAAAGGGGGATACAAAGGATTGTGGAAGGGAGGTGACTTAAGTGAAAGATGTCTCCTTTTCTCTTGCCTTTGTAGCAGGTGTCCTCTCTTTCCTTTCTCCCTGTGTTCTGCCCCTTCTGCCCTCTTATGTATCTTTCATTACAGGTCTTTCTTTCGAAGACCTGACATCGGGCATTAACAGGAAGAAGGTTCAATATCTGACTATAACGAATTCCCTTGCCTTTATCTTCGGTTTTTCTGTTGTCTTTATCGCCCTCGGTGCCTCCTCTTCTGTTATAGGACGCTTCCTCTTCGATTACCAGGAATGGATAAGGATAATAGGTGGAATACTCGTTATAATATTCGGGCTCTTTGTTGCAGGGTTTCTTAAACTCGATTTTCTCATGAAGGACAGGAAGCTCCATCTCTCGGGAAAACCTGCAGGTTATATAGGAACATTCTTTGTTGGCATGACCTTTGCGGCTGGATGGACGCCGTGCATAGGCCCGATCCTCGGCACTATCCTCGTTTATGCAAGTTCAAAGGCCTCAGCTGTATACGGGCTTAAGCTCCTTGCTGTCTATTCTGCAGGCCTTGCCCTTCCCTTTTTACTCTCTTCCCTTGCTATCAATAGTTTCCTCAGTTATTCAAAAAAGGTTATGAGATATATGAAGGTTATAATGGTGATAAGCGGTCTTCTCCTCATCTTATTCGGTATAATGCTTCTCACCAACCGTATCAGGGAACTCTCAGGCCTTTTTCCTGATATCGGTATAAGTTTCTGATATTAGATCTTTGATAAGGAGGTCAAATTGAAGGAAGAGGTTGAATTAAAGGAATCATTAAAGGGTTATAAGGAAAAGATAACGCCTGTTACTAAAGGCACCCTCTCCTGGGAGAGGGACCTTATATTCCTTGGAAGGACCCAGAGGGGATACGAGATTGAATTCGATGCAGAGATACAATGGGGCTGCGCTCCCACTGAGAGTCTCCTCTTGAGCCTTGCAGGTTGTATGGGAATCGATGTCGTCTCTTTTCTCAAGAAGATGAAGGCCAGGCTCGAAGGGTTTAAGATAGAGATCATCGGCGAGAGGAATCCAACACCTCCTCAGTATTATAAGGCAATAGAGATGATACTTCATATATCAGGAGAGAATATCTCGCCAAGACAGGTCGAAAAGGCCATTTCTCTATCTCAGGAGAAGTATTGTTCTGTTTATCACTCTCTCAGGAAGGATCTGAAGGTTACAACAAGATATATCCTCAATGGAGAGGGTGGAAGATAGATGCCATTAAGGCAGGAACTCCTTTCTCAACTCCCATCTGTAGATGAGTTATTAAAGAGTGAACATGGCAGGATCTGGCTTGAAGGCTTTCCGAGGCCTTATGTATTAAGGGCCATCAGGGAGACGATAGATCTCTGGAGAAAGGAGATCCTCGCAGGGACTATAAAGGAGATAATCATCGAGGAGATGGTCCCTGAGATAGGGATCAGGATAGAGAGATTGTCATCGCCGAGCCTCAGACCCCTTATCAATGCAACAGGGGTTGTTATCCATACGAACCTTGGAAGGGCCGTTCTTTCGAGAAGGGTAACCGAGAATATTGTTAAGATTGCAACATCCTATTCTAATCTCGAATATGACCTCTCAGAAGGCAGGAGGGGAAAGAGATATTCCCATGTAAAGAGATTGCTCAGGGATCTTACAGGGGCAGAGGATGGCTTTGTTGTGAATAACAATGCAGCAGCTGTATTCCTCTGTCTTAACACCCTCGCAAGAGGCAGGGAGGTTATCGTATCCAGGGGTGAGTTGATAGAGATAGGGGGGTCTTTCAGGATACCTGATGTTATGGCAAACAGCGGGGCAATCCTGGTAGAAGTGGGTACGACCAATAAGACCCATCTATACGACTATGAGAGGGCAATAAATGAAAATACTGCCTTGATACTGAAGGTTCATCAGTCTAATTACAGGATACAGGGTTTCACAGAGGATGTGAGTATCGAGGAGCTCGTTAGATTGGGGCATGGCAGGGGTATTCCTGTTATGCATGACCTGGGAAGCGGTTGTCTGATAGACCTCAAGCCCTTTGGCATACATTCTGAGCCATCTGTAAAGAATATATTAAAGAGCGGGGTTGACCTTGTGACATTCAGTGGTGACAAACTCCTCGGTGGGCCTCAGGCAGGCCTTATCATAGGCAAGAAGGAGATCATAGAAAATATACAGAAAAACCCCCTTACGAGGGCTGTGAGGATCGATAAGCTGACACTTTCGGCCCTCGAGATGACCCTTTTTGAATACCTTGATGAGGAGCGGGCAATAAAAGATATACCTACCCTCAGGATGCTCTTTGAGGATCCCTCGAAGATTAAGGAAAGGGCAAAGAAGATCTATAATATGCTCAAGAGGGGTTTAAAGGATGCAGAGATAGAATTGATTCAGGATATATCAAGGGCTGGAGGAGGCTCACTTCCTGAGGTTGATTTCCCTACCCATGCTGTCTCGATAAAACCGGTCTCCATCCCTATCAAGATATTCGAGGAGAGGCTGAGAAATGGAAATCCGGCTGTCATAATAAGGGTAAAGGACGACAGGGCTATCATAGATGCAAGGACTGTACAGCAGAGGGAGATCCCCCTCCTTGTAAGCTCTATTAAGGCTGCTCTCACTTAACTCAGGAGCTTTGTATTGACCTTAATCTTCATCCCCTTCTTGAGACCCTCTATATAGGACTTTATAGCCCGTTCTCTCATCTCTGAAAGCATAGCCTGTTTCAGAGATTCCCCCTTTACCTCGCTTCCTGGAAGGTCTATTGACTCTCCTATAAGCCTTCTCATCTTCGTCAGTATAAGTTCCCTTTTCCTCAGAGATTCATAGAATTGTGGTGTCATCCTGTTAAGCTGGAGCGTCCTGAGATATACATCCCTGTTGAACCTGCCATCCCTCATAAAGTTCGGGTCATTCATTATGGCCTCTTCGAGTTCCTTCTCACTTACAGTTATGCCTGCCCTCTTTGCCGCTATCAGAAGTACCCTTTCATCTATAAGGGTATCGAGGACCTTCTGTTTCAGGTTGAGCTGTTTCTCCACCTCTTCAGTGAATCCTTCCTTCATCATATCTCTGTAAAACTCCCTTATCCGATCATAGGCGAGCCAGTATTCCTCGAGGCTTATCTTCTCCTTTTCTACCTCAGCAATTGCCACATTAGTTGACTTATCGACAGTTCCAACCCCCCAGAATATAAAAGATAGAATAACTATGAAGAAAAGGACATAAAAAAATCGGGCATGTTTTCTCATTGCCTTAAGCATCAGTACCTCCTCGTGAAATAATCATTTAATATCCTTTTGTGGTCAAAGGCTATCATCGAGGGAAGGTTATCCCTTTTAAAGACTGCGGCCTCCCGGGCATCATCTCCAGAGGTCAGGAGCCCTTTTCCCTGTGCAATAAAGACTGTTGTGATTGTGTGATGCCTTGGGTCCCTATCAGGGTCTGAATAAGTATGAAACTGCCTTATCAGCTCGATATCGAGACCTGTCTCTTCTTTTGCCTCTCTTATGGCTGCTGTCTCGAGGCTCTCACCATAATCAACAAACCCTCCTGGTAATGCCCATCCTTCAGGAGGGTTTTTCCTCTTTATCAGGACTATACCGTCATCATATTCTATGATGATATCTACTGTAACAAAGGGCTGCCTGTGTCCCCCCGCCATGACCCTTATTCAGTCTCTTCAAACCTGAGGTCCACGTCCCTTTCAGGGACGATGGTAGAAATGGCATGCTTGTAGATCAATTGCTGGGAAGCCTCTTTCAGGACTACTACAAAGTTATCAAACCCTTTGATCATACCCTTAAGTCTTACACCATTTGTCAGGTAAACGACTACAGGTATCTTTTCCTTTCTAAGATAGTTCAGGTAATTATCCTGGAGGTTGTTTGCCATTGAGCCTCCTCTTTATCTTCAGGGATTTAATTAATCTTCTTAGGTTAATAAATTTCTCAGAAAATTTGCAATAGCCATTGGATTGGCAAAGAGGAATGCGTGGTCTTGACAAACATGAGGCAGTCAATTGATAATATTGTTAGGTTTAGACTGAAAGGAGGTCAAATTGAAAGAGGGAATACATCCAGATTATAAAGAGGCAAAGGTCATCTGTGCCTGTGGGGAGAGTTTTGTTACAAGGTCAACAAAACCTGTTATACATGTTGATATATGCTCAAAGTGCCACCCATTTTTTACAGGTAAACAGAAGATCGTTGATGCTGAAGGAAGGGTACAGAAGTTTAAGAAGAAATACGCAAAAAAGTAGATACATTCCATGAATTACGGTCGTTAGCCATGAGAGTGGCTAACGGCTTTTTTTTGGATTGAGAGGTTTATCGTGAAGAGTATAGGCGGACAGGCGGTAATAGAAGGAGTGATGATGAAGGCCCCCAGGGGCTGGACAGTTGCGGTTCGTGATGAAAAGGGCGAGATCCATCTGAAAAGGGAAAGGATGGGAAGTCTTCCCTCTTTTCTGAAACTCCCCTTTATCAGGGGAGTTGTTGCCCTTTATCAGGCCCTTGTCATAGGGATAAAGGCCCTGGAGTTTTCTGCGAAGAAGGCTTACACCAGCGAGAAGGAAGAGGCATTGAGCCCCCTTTCTATTGTAGTGACCATCGGGACCGCCTTTCTTTTAGCAGTAGCCCTATTTATTTTTTTACCTCTTTACATCACAAGATTAACAGGACAGCTTGTTCATATTATCTCGGCACACTCTATCCTGTTTAATCTCGTAGATGGTTTGATAAGGGTCGGGATATTCCTTGTTTATATATACTCCATCGGCCTGTGGAAGGAGATGAGAAGGGTCTTTGAATATCATGGAGCAGAACATAAGGTTATCCATGCCTATGAATCAGGAAAGGAACTCAGGGTTGACAATGTGAGGCCCTTCAGCCCAAGACATCCAAGATGTGGAACGAGTTTTCTCCTTATCGTCATGGTCATGAGTATACTTGTATTTTCAATCATACCCCAGTCATGGCCTTTCGGGGCAAAGTTCCTATCAAGGATAATACTGATACCCATGATAGCAGGTCTTTCCTATGAGGTCCTCAGGTCAACAGCAAGGATGAAAGACAACCCCATAATGTATCTCCTCAGCCTGCCAGGCCTTGTCCTCCAGGGGCTGACCACAAGGGAACCTGATGATTCACAGATAGAGGTTGCCATAATTGCCCTCAAAGAGGTGATTGCGTTGGAAGAGGGAAGATAAAGGTATGGAAATGCTCCAGAAACTCAAGACCATAGAGGAAAAATATGAAGAACTCACAGAACTCATGACAAGGCCCGAGGTCTTTTCTAATCCTTCACAGCTTCAGAAATATTCAAAAGAGCAGGCAGAACTCCAGCCCCTCGTTAATAAGATAAGGGAGTATGAAAAGATCCTCTCAGATATTGAAGAGGCAGAAGAGATACTGAGGGCAGGAGACGGTGACCTCAGAGAACTTGCTCAGGCAGAACTCGACAGCCTCAAGGAAAAGAAGGCCATAGTGGAAAATGAGCTGAAGATAATGCTTTTGCCAAAGGACCCAAGGGACGAAAGGAGCGTTATCCTCGAGATAAGGGCAGGTACAGGAGGAGAAGAGGCTGCACTTTTTGCAGCCGACCTCTTCAGGATGTATTCAAAGTATGCCGAGTCAAAGAGATGGAAGGTAGAGGTGATTGACTCTAATCCCACCGGCCTTGGTGGCCTGAAGGAGATAATAGCATCTATTGAGGGGAAAGGGGCTTACAGCAGACTTAAATTTGAAAGCGGTGTCCATCGTGTCCAGAGGGTTCCTGTTACAGAGGCATCAGGGAGGGTGCATACATCTGCTGCCACTGTGGCTGTCCTTCCAGAGGCTGAGGATGTAGATATTAAGATAGAGGAGAAGGACCTGAGGATAGACACCTTCTGTTCCTCAGGTCCAGGCGGCCAGGGGGTTAATACTACCTATTCTGCTGTAAGGATAGTCCATATCCCTACAGGCATAATCGTTCAATGCCAGGATGAAAGGTCACAGATAAAGAATAAGGAAAAGGCCCTGAAGGTGCTCAGATCAAGGCTTTATGAGATGGAGATAGAAAGGCAGGAGAGGGAAAGGGCCCTGGAGAGAAAATCACAGGTCGGAACCGGTGACAGGAGCGAAAGGATAAGGACCTATAATTTCCCTCAGAACAGGGTCACAGATCACAGGATAGGCCTTACACTGCACAGGCTCGAGCAGGTCCTCGAGGGGGCCCTCGATGAGATCATAGATGCCCTCATAACCCATTACCAGACAGAGAAATTGAAGGAATTATGATCTGGCTCATTGCCCTGTTTCTTAAGAGGTAGTATCATGAATCATGAGGATAAAAACAGGAAGAACCCATCATATACTTCTCCTTAGAAGGCTTACACAGATTGCCTTTATCCTCTTGATATTTCTCGCCCCTGTCCTGAATATCCTCAGATATGATTCAGCCACAAAGGAACTCTATGTTCTCGGTTCTGTCTGGAGCCTTGGTATCAAAGAGCTTATAGCAGGGGCTTCACCCTCAGGGGCGACGCAGATAACTTTGATAATCCTTCTTAAGGCAATAATCCCGTGGCTCATCGTCCTTTCGATATTCCCATTGTTAGGTCTTTTCCTGGGAAGGTCTTTCTGTGGCTGGCTATGCCCTGAGGGGACATTATTCGAATTGGCCGATCTCCTCACCCTCAAATTACTGGGGAGGCGGAACCTCTACTCAAAAAATTCCACTGCCCCTGAGGCTAAAGCCGAAGGGGGGTTTTTCTATCTGTTTATCACCCTTATCTGTATCATTATTATTCCTGTTGTTAGCGGGATTGCCCTCACAGGTTATTTTATTGCACCTGAGACTATATGGCACCAGATAACAACCTGGAAATTCACCACAGGTGTAAAGGCAGGGATAACAGGTGTCTCTATTTATATATTGACAACCTCCATATTCGTCAGGCATATCTTCTGTAAGTATGTCTGTGCAGCAGGCCTCATGCAGATGCTTTTCGGATGGATCAGCCCTGTCTCATTGAGGATGAAGATGGATATATCGAGGATATCTGAGTGCACAGATTGCAGGAGGTGTGAGAAGGCCTGTTTTATGGATATTCTTCCGAGAAAGAATAAAAAGGATATCTCCTGTGTAAACTGTGGTGCCTGTATAGTTGCCTGCGATAGGGAACTGGGAAAAGGCAGGGGGCTCTTCCATTACAGGTTCGGTGAACAGATATGTTTTGCTCCTTCAGAAAACTGTAAAAATCTCCAGCTCGTGACATCTAAAAACCACGGCTAAAGTTTTCCCTCTTTTGTTCGATATAAGATATAAGGCATATCAAAGGAGGAGAAGATGACTGTCACAGCATTACCAGAGGTATTACAGGTCGTGACCTTCAGACTCGGCCAGGACGAATACGGAGTCGATATACTCAAGGTTCAGGAGATAAACAGGATGACAGAGATAACATCAATGCCAAAGGCAGCCTTTTCAGTCGAGGGTGTTATAAACCTGAGGGGTAAGGTTATCCCTGTCGTCAATCTCAGGAAAAGGTTTGGCCTTGAGTCAAAAGAAATCGACTCTCAGTCAAGGATAATTGTCGTTGATGTTGGCTCTACGGTTGGCCTGATCGTAGACTCGGTCTCAGAGGTCCTCAGGATACCGTCGGATTTAATAGAGCCTCCACCGCCCATTACAGGTAGCAGGGGGTCAGAATATATCATGGGGATTGGGAAACTCCAGGATAGACTCATTATACTTCTTGATATAGACAAACTGCTCGGTGAAGGGGTTTGAAACAATTATCAGCACCTTTTTAAAGTTTAATACACTGTCCTATTTATCCCTTTCATGCCCATTTCAATCCAATTAAACTGACAGAACCTTTCCCTTCTTATAATCACCACCTGTAGAGTTTGAGGGCATATCTCGAAGAGATTTTTTGAGGATTGCACTGTCTCTTTGAAAGAGGTTCTCAGAAATCCATGATTTTGAGTATTATCAGGGATCAGATGGGAATTTTTATTTTTCCCTGTATCCCTTTTAGATATGTATGTTTCATGATAGAATCTAATAGTTATGAAAAAACCTTTTATCTTGAACAGTGCAGACCTCTTAGATGCCAGGGCGATCTTCGAACCTGAGTCGAGGGGGATAATGGTAATCGGCGCCTCAGATACAGGAAAGACAACACTCATAATGACTATCGCAGAAATCCTCTCAAGGCAATACGATACTGCAATAGTTGATCTCGATATGGGACAATCTCATCTTGGCCCGCCTACGACAGTAGCCTGGGGTAAGGTCGACAAGGCTATTAAGGATTGGTCCATGATAGAGGTAATGGATTTCTATTTTACAGGCACAGTAACACCGCTTGGGAGTCTCCTGCCTGCCATCACAGGTGCAAAGATTATAACAGAAAAGGCATTCAGCTCAGCCGATAAGGTCATAATAGATACAACAGGTCTCATCTCAGGGCCTGCCGGACAGGTGCTCAAACATTTCAAGATAGATGTAATCAGGCCTGATATAATTATTGCTATTGAATCCTCAGGAGAACTCTCTCATATCCTCGATCCCCTGAGATTTAATGAGAGTCCCAGGATAATAAAGATTCCTGTCCCTCCAGAGGTCAGGGTTAAGACCCAGATGAAAAGGGCAGAATACAGGTTTCAGAAGATGATGGAGCACCTGAGGGGTGCTCAGGTGCTCCGTATTCCGATCAATGAAGTAGGGATAAGGTTTATGAGGACCCCCTTAAGTTCTGGAGAGGAGATCACGGATAGGATAGTCTCTCTCAGGGATAGAAACAATGAGGATATTGCCCTTGGTCTGCTCAGGGGAATAAGGGGCGGTGAGGTCATGATCTTCACTCCCCTGAGGGATAGAGGAAGGGTCGCATCGATTATAATAGGTAAGGCAATAATTGATATGAAAAATCGGACATTGAAGGACTCTTCATAATGGCAATTGTCGAGATAAGGGATTTGATAAAGGATTACGGAAGGCTGCGGGCTGTTGATGGGATCACCCTTAATATAGAGGAAGGTGAATGTTTTGGGCTACTTGGACCTAATGGTGCTGGAAAGACTACGGTGATGAAGATGATCCATTGCTATATGCCGCCTACTTCAGGAAGTATCAGGGTCTTTGATATGGATGTCACGAAGGAAAAGAGCGAGATAAAGGCAAGGATAGGTGTGATGCCGCAGGAGGAAAACCTTGATCCTGACCTGTCTGTGATAGAGAATCTCATAGTCTATGCGAGATACTTCGATATACCAGAGAAAAAGTCCATTCCAAAGGCAGAGGAACTTCTCGACTTTGTCGAGATGACAGGCAAGAGGAATCTCAAGATAACGGATCTCTCAGGAGGTATGAAGAGGAGGCTCTTACTTGCAAGGGCCATGATAAATGATCCCCGAATCTTGATCCTCGATGAGCCAACCATTGGACTCGATCCGCATACAAGACATTCTGTGTGGGAAAAACTCGATTATCTAAGGTCAACAGGAGTAACCCTTATACTTACCACCCATTACATGGAGGAGGCTCAGAGGCTCTGTGACAGGGTAGCGATAATGGATTCAGGAAGGACTGTGGCAATAGATTCCCCTGAAAGACTGATAGAGGCTTACGGAGGGAGTCTCGAAGATGTCTATCTTAAACTTACAGGGAGGCCCCTTGAATCTTAGAAGGGCGATCAGGGTTTGGCAAAGGCACCTGACGGTCTATACAAAGCTTTATAAATCCAGTATTGCCCTTAATTTTGTAGAGCCTGTCCTTTATCTTGCCGCCCTTGGACTCGGTCTCGGTGCCTTCGTAAAGGAGATAAAGGGTATGCCTTACATAAATTTTATTGCACCAGGTATAGTCGCTTCTTCATCTATGTTTGCAGCCACCTATGAGTGTACATATGGAACCTATGTGAGGATGGTCTATCAGAAGACCTTTGATGCGATCCTCGCAACACCTGTAAACTTAGATGACCTCCTGGCAGGTGAGTTGATCTGGGGAGCCACAAAGAGTCTCCTTTATGGAAGTATAATCATATTCGTCATCTCTCTCTTCGGCCTCGTAGATTCAGCGATGATTATACTCTCCATTCCTCTTCTCTTTGTTAGTGGTTTGATCTTTGCAGAGATATCCCTTATCTTTGTTGCCATAGTGCCAGGGATAGACTCATTCAATTATTTCTATACCCTTTTCATGACGCCAATGTTCCTCTTCTCCGGTATATTCTTTCCACTTGACGGTCTTCCTGGTTTGGTCTCAAAGATAGCCTTCTTTACACCACTCTTCCATCTTGTCAATATCTGCAGGGGGCTCGCAATGGGTGATCCTGGATCTATAAAATGGGATGTTCTGTGGATCATGGTTGTGGCAGCCATTATCGCACCCTATTCTTTCCGTTTGATGAAGAGAAGGGTAATAAAATAGGAATCGTCTATGGACATAAAGAAGCTCATTGATCAGATAAAGTTTAACTGCAATCTCTCTGATGCAAGATTCTGGGGATATTATTCTATATGTGGCCTTCTCCTGAGGATGAGGGAATTATATAAGAGCGAAAAGGGCCTTAAGCCCTGGGAGAGGGTTCCTGCTGATGATGTGTCCCGATGGATCGGTGAAAGGGAGAGGTTATGGCAGTCTCTCGAGACTGAGGATTTTCAGAGCATCGAGATTGATGACAGGAAGTATGACCCTTTTGAGGTAGAGGCGATAAATAAGCTCCTCAACAGGGAAGGTTTTCTTTATGGTGCAGGTCTTGGCACCTTTGGAAAGCCAACGTTCTTCCTCTCTCTATTGAAAGAGAAGAGGGAGATACTGGATTATAATCTCTTTATTGCAGGAGATGAATTATGTAGAGACCTCTCAACATCTATAGCAATGCTACAGGGTATCTGTATCTTTTTGAGGACCGAACCTCTGGGGATAATCCTCTGGGAAAAGGTAGAAGAGATGAGGTCAAGAAACTTCAAAGGACTTCTTGATAGGGCCTTTTCTTTCTATCGCATAGGAAATGAGTCGGGACCGTCTATTCTTTATGAGGATATCAAGACCATAGCTGATGATATATCAGAGATATTTATCTATCACGAGGTAGGTGAGGCAGTTGAAGATAGATATCCTCAATTGCAGGGTCTTGCCACAGATGATAGGTGGCTTGAATTACATCTGAGAGGGATTAAGGACCTTCTCGCTGATACATCTGATAGGGGCCCCTTGAAATTAATAATTGAGAGGCGAGATGAAAGACTCCTCTGTTTTTACCTCCTTTTCCTCGATGGTATAAGAAGGTCCCTTTTCCCCGAGGCAATGAACTCTTTTCAGGACTATTCAGATTCTGGTGACTGGATGAGGATCGAAGAGGCGAGGCTCAAAGGGTATGATAGGGCAAAGGGACTAATGGAGGATATTTCGGGTTTTCTCATGGTAAGAGAGGATCTGTCTTCAATAAAGGAATATCTGACAAAAAGGCTTCAAGGCTTGAATATTAAGTCCTGAAGTATTACAATCAATGTTAATGAAGATTCTGAAGAAAGAAGAGATAAGGGAGTTTATTCGCCTCCTCAGGAAAAGGTCATCTGGAGAGACCATTAAGGCTGTAGAACGTATTGTGAAGAGGATCCTCTCTGATGTCAGAGACAATGGCGACGCTGCTGTAATCAAATATACCAGGAGGTTCGACTCCCTTAAACTGAATGATCTGAGGATAAGGGCCTCAGAGATAAGAAGATATGCCTCAAAGGCCGACAGGTCTATATTGGAGTCCTTTGACCTGGCTGAGAAAAGGATAAGGGCCTTTCACGAGATGCAGAGGGAGGAATCCTGGTCTTATTCTCAGAACGATACAATCCTCGGGCAGGTCGTCAGACCCCTCGAGAGGGTCGGGGTTTATGTCCCTGGTGGGAAGGCCTCCTATCCATCGACAGTGCTCATGAATGTGATCCCTGCCCAGGTAGCAGGCGTTAAGGAGATCATCCTCTGTGTGCCCACACCTAAGGGAGAGGTCAACCCTTATGTTATGGCAATGATCGAGAGGCTCGGCATTAAAGAGGTTTACAGGATTGGAGGTGCCCAGGCAATAGGTGCGATGGCCTATGGCACGGAGACAGTAAGAAAGGTCGACAAGATCGTTGGGCCTGGGAATATATTCGTTGCAACAGCAAAGAGGCTCGTCTTTGGGGATGTCGATATAGACATGATAGCAGGGCCGAGTGAGATATTGATAATCGGAGATAAAGGTGCAAATCCTGATTTCATAGCCTCTGACCTTCTGAGTCAGGCAGAGCATGATGAGATGGCCTCATCGATCCTTATAACCGATTCCCCTGACCTTGCAAGAGAGGTTCAGAAGGCAGTGAGCTCTCAACTGAAGCAACTCAGCAGGAGAAAGATTGCTGAGAGGTCCCTCGAAAGATATGGGGCCATAATCATGGCAAGAGACATGAAAGAGGCAACAAAACTTGCGAATGAGATAGCACCAGAGCATCTCGAGATAATGTGCTCAAGACCCGAAAGCCTCCTGCCAATGATCAGGAATGCCGGGGCAGTATTCCTCGGTCCCTGGACACCTGAACCCCTCGGTGATTATATAGCAGGTCCAAACCATACACTACCAACAGGAGGAACGGCAAGATTCTTCTCACCCCTCGGTGTCTATGACTTTGTCAAGAGGATGAGCCTCCTCAAGTTCTCGAAAGAGGGATTTGAAGGACTCGCTAAGGCAGTGATCGATATCGCAGAGATAGAGGGCCTTACAGCTCATAGCAACACGATTAAGATAAGACAGGGAGAGAGTAAATGAAAGGTGCGGATATTAAGAGATTAATCAAGCCTGAGATAAAGAGACTCAGACCCTATGTGGCAGAGGATACCCCTTGCTCGGTAAAGCTCGATGCAAATGAAAGTCCTTATGGCTTCGAGGCTTACATAAGTTCCATGAAAGAGATCAAGACAAACAGATACCCCGACCCTGAGGCTAAGGAATTGAGGAAGGTGGTTGCAAAGAGGTGGGGTGTCTCATCAGAGAATATTCTTCATGGAAACGGCTCTGATGAGCTCATCCATTATATCGTAACGGTCTTTGGTGGTCCTGTCCTCTATCCTGTCCCTACCTTTTCTATGTACGGGATAATATCGAGGGCCATGGGAGAAAGGACGATCGAGGTTCCCTTAACAGATGAATTTGATTTAGACCTTCCTGAAATCCTCCTGACAATCAAGAGGGAAAGGCCGAGATTGATATTCCTTAGTTCACCGAATAATCCTACCGGAAACTGTTTCTCCTCAGAATCAATAATGAAGATAATAGAGAACTCAGGTTCTGTTGTTGTCCTCGATGAGGCCTATCAGCCCTTTTCGAGCAAGAAGGGTTTTATACCCCTTCTCAGGGATTATCGAAATCTCCTCATAATGAGAACCCTGAGCAAGATCGGTCTTGCGAGCCTGAGGATCGGTTTTCTCATAGGGAGTCCTGATATAATAGCAGCTATAAATAAGGTCCGTCTTCCCTTTAATATAAATTCTTACTCACAGGCAATCGCTGTCAGGATACTGAAGGAGAAGGGGCTGATCGAGAGGTCAATAAAGAATATAATCTCTGAGAGAGAGAGGCTCTATTCAGCCATGTCTTCAATTAAGGGGATAAGGCCCTATCCTTCTGAGGCAAATTTCATCCTCTTCAGGGTAAAAGAGGCAGACAGGGTTCATAAGGCCTTACTCAGAAAAGGGATTCTCATAAGGAATATGGATGGTCAGGTAAAAGGCTGCCTCAGGGTGACCGTTGGGAATGAGAGAGAAAACTCCCTGTTTCTCGATGCCCTCGATAATATAGTTAAACAGGGCCAAAGGGAAGCACTGCAGTAGTGCTACAGTATCATACAATCGATGGTTACATTAAGTAAGTAATAATGAACCTCAGTTCATGGCTCCGAATATCGATCATAGTTTCCCTTGTCTTTCACCTCCTTGCCTTATCGATAATCTTTTTTATACCCAAAAAGGAGACCGAGAAAGAAAATCCTATCATGGCAAGACTTGTCACACCTGATGAGATGAAGGGTGTCACAGGTGAGATGAAGAAAAAAGAAAGGGCATCCCCTTATTATCCTGAGAGGTCAGAGTCTCGCAGGGCCCGGAGACCTGAGATCAGGGAAGAGAAGAGGACTGTAGAGAAGGGGCCTGGAGGAACCGAACAGGAACAAGAGAAAAGAGGAGGCTCTGAACATCCATCTCGCCCCTTTCCCTCACAGCAACCGCCAGGAACCCCATCCCCGACTCCTCCTGGAAGGGGTCGAGTTATTGAACCTCCAAAACCATCATCACCTCTACCAAGGGAAAGACTCTTCGACAGAGAGGTTATAGAGAGATTGACAAAAAAGGAAAAAGAAGAGGCAAACCAGGATAAAGGTATAACCTTTGACACAAAGGAATTGAGATATTATACCTATATGAGGAGACTGAAGGAGAGGATAGAGGGAATATGGAGGTATCCACCTGAGGCTGCTGAAAAGGGGATATATGGAGACCTCTATATCAGGTTCACGATCAAGAAGGATGGCAGGCTGAGTAACATAGAACTCCTGAGGACATCAGGATACAGGGACCTTGATGAGGCAGCAATGAAGGCCCTTAAGGATGCAGAGCCATTCTGGCCACTTCCAGAGGAATGGGGAAAGGAAGACCTCGTCATAACAGGCCATTTTATATATTCCCTTTACGGTGTCTATATAAGATAGACAGACTATCGAGGAGTATCTCCTTTAATCAGGGTACACTGCTGTCTAAGATAATCTAAATTCATAAATTCCATCCGCATAAAATAAGGCTTTTAGACAGGTAAATTCACCATTTCAAAATCAGGTTACACCTCTCTCGTTTATCCCT
>Ga0334722_10002347_pt1 | contig 21631 bp, 20 predicted proteins | sample C3_bottom_MG_FD_207210 | JGI IMG/M metagenome (GOLD analysis project Ga0334722, IMG submission 207210) | Sediment microbial communities from Yellowstone Lake, YNP, Wyoming, USA - C3_bottom | ecosystem: Environmental > Aquatic > Freshwater > Lake > Sediment | place: USA: Wyoming | collected... | reverse complement strand
GGAGCGCGCCGCGCGACAGGACGACCGGCGTGAGCGTGCAGTAGGCGCCGCCGTCCATGACGACCTCGATGTCCTGGGCCACGAGCCTCCCATCGGCCGTCACACCGGTCCGGTGACGGACGATGGCCGGGTGGCGCTTGGTCGTCGCCGCGATGTCCTCGTGCCGGTCGTAGATCATGCGCACGGGCCGGCGGCACTTGAGGGCCAGCAGCGCGGCGTGGATGGCGATCATGGAGGGGTACTCCTCCTTGCCGCCGAACCCGCCCCCGGTCTCCTCCTGGATGACGACCGTGCGCACGGCGTCCAGCGCGAGGGCGCGCTTGAGCGCCTTGTGCGCGTAGTACGGGCATTGCATGGAGCCGTGGACCTCGACACCACCATCGTCGCGCGGCAGCGCGATCATCGCGTTGTTCTCGATGTACAACTGCTCCTGGTGACCGACCCGAAACTCCCCCTCGAAGACGCGATCCGCGGCGGCGAATCCCGCCTCGAGGTCACCCCGGGCGATCTCGTAGTGGGCGAAGACGTGGCCGCTCTCGAGCGGATCGAAGGTCGCCGGGAGAGCGGTCGTGCGAAGGTGAATCCGGTGCTTCGCCGCGCGCAGCGTGTCCCGGTCGGGAGCGGCCACCAGGCAGACCGGCTCGGCGTGATGCTGGATCTCCCCGCCGACCGGGACGAGCGCGGGCTGGTCGTCCTTGATCGACGCCACGAGATTCTCGCCGGGGATGTCCGCGGCGGTCACGACCACCACGCTGGACCAGTCGAACCCGTCCTCGAGGTCGATGCTGACCAGCCGGGCATGGGCCTCGGAGGAGCGGATCGTGGCGCCGTACCAGGCGCCGGGAAAGACGAGATCGTCGGTGTACTTCGCGGCGCCCGTCAGCTTGGCCGGACCCTCGCGCCGGAGCGGCTCCCCCGGCAGTGCGCGACCCGGTGCGACCTCGCCCGGCGGGACGATGATCGGGGTGGCAGCCGTCCGGGGGGACGCGGTCCGGATGGTCATCGGTGCACCGCTATCTTCGCGCTTCCGGGGGCAGCCAGGACAGCGAATCTTCGGTGCTCGCGAGGGGTCGGTACTCGAGGCCCACGACGCCCTCGTAGCCGACGTCGTCCAGCTCGGCGAGGAACTCGCGAATCGGATAACTGCCGGTACCCGGCTCGTGACGACCCGGAACGTCCGCGATCTGGACGTGGCGGACCAGGCCTCGGTGATCACGGAGGGCGGCGATCGGATCGTCGCCCATCATCGCCACGTGGTACTGGTCAAGCTGGAGGCGGATGGCCCGACCCTCGGCCGCGCCGACGAGATCCGCGGCTCGCTCGATCGTGTCCGCGAAGTAGCCGGGCATGTCGATCGAGTTGATCGCCTCCACGAGAACAATGAGACCCGCCGCCTCGACGAGAGGCGCCGCGGCCCGCAGGTTGGCGACGGCGGTCCGCCGGCCCTCCTCGCGGCTGACACCGGGCGGCAGGATCCCGGCCAGGGCGTTGAGCTGCCGCGTCCCGAGGCGTCCTGCCAGCGCAATGGCGTCGCGCAACGTATCGAGGAATTCATCCTCGCGGCCGGGAAGGCAGAGCAGGCCCCGCTCGCCCCCGGCCCAGTCGCCTGGTGCCGGGTCGAACAGGACCATCTCGAGCCGGAGCTCACCGAGCAGCCCTGCCACGCGATCGGTGTCGAGCCGATGGGGGAAGAGCATCTCCACGCGCGAGAAGCCCGCCTCGGCGGCCGCCCTGAACCGGTCGTACGGATCCCGGTCCTGCCAGAGCATCGAGAGGTTCGCGGCGAAGCGCGGCATCGGGGAGGCTACTCCACCCTGCCCACGGTGACGCCCGCGGCCTCTTCCCAGAGCTTGACGAGGGCGGCCATGTCCTCGCCGCCCAGGCCCCGCGCCCGGGCTTCCAGGAATCGCTGCTCGGCGAGGCCGCCCAGCAGCAGCGGGACCCCCGCGGCCTTCGCCTCGTCGTGGATGAGGCCGAGATCCTTGAGGATCAGCGCGACCGGTGTCGCCCCGGAGAAGTCACGGGAGATGAAGCGGGGCATGTGCCGGACCATCATGGTGGACCCGCCGTAGCTCTTGCCGAGGAGCTCGAGGACCACCGAAGCGTCGGCCCCGAGCGCCACGCCGAACACCGCGGCTTCCGCGATTGCGGCCGTGTGGACCCCCACCAGGAGCTGATTTACGAGCTTGACGACCTGGCCGGCCCCGGTCGGTCCGCACAGCCTGATCGTGGAGCCGAACGCCCCAAAGACCGGCAGGACGCGGTCGAGGGTTGCCTGGTCGCCCCCGACCATGATCGTGAGCGTGCCGCCGGCGGCTCCCGACGGGCCGCCCGAGACGGGCGCGTCCAGGTACCCGGCACCCTTCGCCGCCAGGGCGGCTGCCCAGCGCCGATTCTGATCGGGCCGGACGGTCGAGTGGTCTGCGTAGACCTGACCGGCCCGCGCGACGGACGCAAGCTCGGCGTACACCTCGTCGACTGCGTCCGGGGTGGGCAGTGCGCTGAGCACGACGTCCGACCGCGCGGCGACGTCCGCCGGCGAATCGGCCGGCACGGCGCCTCTGGCCGCGAGCGCCTCGACGGGACCCCGCGAGCGGTTGTGAATATGGACGCGATGCCCGGCGGCCAGCAGCCGCTCGACTATCGGTCGCCCCATCATCCCCAGGCCAACGAACCCGACGTCCATCATCCTCCGCCTTCGTGATCCATGGCCGTACTACAACTCATGTCAGCGGCCAGGCACGCCGTCAAGCATCGCGGCCAGGGCGGCAAGATGCGCGCTTGCCTCCCTGGTATGGCGGGTCCCGAGACGATCAAGGGCCTCGGTCCGCCAGGCTGAGCTCAAGGGGCGCCCGCCGACGATCGGCGCGGCCGCCGCGGGTGGCATGCCGGCCAGAGTCAGGCAGCCGGTGGCCTGCGCGGCAGGCAGCGCATTGAACCAGTGGAGCCCGGCCCGGCGTCGCGCCGAAGGATCGAGCTCACCCATGACTCGAAGCCGGGACACCCCGCCGTCCGGGTAGGCGTCCAGCCTGACCGCGCTCACCGGGGCGGACGGCCCGACCGGAAACATGTGGCGGGTGTCCGGCTGCAGCTTCGCCCTGGGCAGAAGCGTCGTCCATGCCGGCGAGGCAACCGACGGCGGCGGGTCGGCCGCGGCTCCGTGCAGGCTGATCGACTCCGACGCGTTGTACTTGAAATGGGCAGTGTCAACCTCGACCTGCCGGACATGGCCGAGATAGGCTAGCTGGACGACCACGAAGTCGGGCCCGCCATCCCGCCGTCGGCGGGTCTCCCAGCCCTCCCCCATCGTCCGCGCCCTATCGGCCCGGAGGAGCGATGCGGCCGACGAATAGAAGTTGTCGCTGCTGGCGACGACGCCGGCCCCGAGCTCGCTGCCGGCCAGGTTCACGGTGATGCCGTCGAGCAGCCGCGGGTCGGGAACGACATGGCCGAGAATCCGAAGCCGGGCCACGCCCCCGTCCGGGTAGATGGACAACCGAACATGGGTGAAGCGGCGGCGGCCTGAAACGGGGAACAGGTTGTGTGTATCCCCTCGGAGCGGCGATCGCGGAACGATGGAGATCCATTCCGTGTCGCCGGCCAGCAGCGCTGCCGAGCTCGGATAGCCCTCGACGCCGCAGGCATCCACCTCGCACGATTCCGGGAAGTTGCCCGTGAAGAAGCTGGTGTCCACGTCGATCGAGGTGATGATCCCGGGAGTGCCGAGCCGCACGAGCGCCCAGTCATGCCCAGGCTCGCGGCGCCGCCGAGTCTCCCAACCGTCGACGATCTCGCCGCGATTGCCGTAGTGCCCGGGTTCGAACGCGGCGGCGTCCGGCGTCAGCAGGTTCTCCTTGTCGCCGAATGACTCGTCGCTGGCGCTCAGCACGCTGCTCCCGACCCAACGCGAAGCGAGGTCTGTCGCCGAGCGCTCCGAATCGCCGGTATCGCCCAGGGCGGGCGCCTCGGTAGGATTCCGCCGCCCGGTTCGGACCGCCATCTAGCGGGCCCCCGGTGCGCCGGTGAAGCCGGCGGCCCGCGCGTCCCCGCCTCCGCGTCCAGCGCGAAGTCCGAGGGCCGCCGAGAGCGGCCAGGCGATGATCTGCTTGGGGTCGGGTGGGGCGTAGGTCGAAACCTTGCTGGTCCGGAGCCCCAACCCGACAAGGGCCTCGGCCAGGCGCACGGCGGCGCCCACCCCGTCGATGACGGGGACGCGCAACTCGCTTGTGATCGCGTCCTCCAGACCGGCCATGCCGGCGCAGCCGAGGCAGATGACCTCTGCGTGATCCTGCTCGACGGCGATGCGCGCCTCGGCCACGACGGCGCGGATCGCGCCCTGGGGGTTGGCATCGACCTGGAGCGTGCTCATCCCGCTGGCGCGGATCGACACGCAGCGATCCAGCAGACCGCCGAGGCGAAGGCGATCCTCGATCGCGGGGACGGAGCGTTGCAGGGTCGTCACCACTCCGTACGCCCGTCCGATCATCATCGCGACATGGGCTGACGCCTCGCAGATCTCGACGACGGGCTGTTCGATCAGCTCCTGGAGACCGTCCCGCCCGTGCTCCCCAAAACCCGCGAGGACGACCGCGTCGTACGGCTCGTCGTAGGCGAGCACGCGGTCCATGACCGCGACCGCCGAGAGATAGCTCTCGAAGTTGCAGTCCACCGCCTCCGCGCCGAAATACGGCTGCAGCGTGACGATCTCGGTCCCCGGCGAGGCATACCGCTTCGCGGACTCGTCGATGCTCTCGGTCATCGAGCGGCTCGTGTTGACATTGACGACGATGATGCGCATCGGTCAGCTCCTCGTACCGGCAGCAGGCTTGGATGGGGTCACGGCCCCGGTCAGGAACTCACCGTTCGACGACCCTGAATCAACGGGCACGCCGCGCAGGATGGTCGATCGAACGACCCCGTGGAGCCGTCGCCCGGCGTAGGGCGTCACGGGGTTCCGGTGATACAACCTGAGCGGATCGACCTGGAATGACTCGTCGGGTGCGAACACGCAGAAGTCGGCGTCACGGCCCAGTGCGATCGCGCCCTTCTGCTTGAGACCCGCCAGTCCGGCCGGACCCTCGGACATCCAGCCGACGACGTCTGCCAGCGACCTGCCCCGTCGCCGGGCGGCCGTCCACACGACGGGGAGCGAAAGCTGGAGCGACGAGATGCCGCCCCACGCGAGAGCGAAGTCGCCGCTGGTGAGCTCCTTCATCTCGATCGTGCAGGGCGAGTGATCGGACACGACCGAGGTCAGCGTGCCGCGCGCCAGCCCGTCCCAGAGCAACTCCTGGTTCGCTTGCTCGCGGATCGGGGGAAGGCACTTGAACGCCGTCGCACCGTCCCGGATCTCCTCGGCCGCGAGGGCCAGGTAGTGCGGGCAGGTCTCAGCCGAGATCCTGATGCCCGCGTCCTGGGCCGCCCGGATCATCGACAGGGCATTGGCGCTCGAGAGGTGGAGAACGTGGGCCCGACCATCCGTCTGGCGGGTTGCCTCGATCACGGTCGCCACGGCTCGATCCTCGATGACCCGGGGGCGGGTTGCCAGAAAGTCGGCGTAGTGGCGCCCATGAACAACCGGCGCATCGGCCGCGAGGCCCGCGTCCTCCGCATGGACCAGCAGCGGCGCGCCAAGCTCGCGAAGGGTTCGGAGCGCTGCCTCCAGCACGGGCCGGTCGATCGGCGGGAAGTCCGGCGAACCGGAGTCGACGAGGAACGCCTTGAAGCCGAGGACGCCAGCCTCGTGCAATGGGCGAAGATCGGATTCGTTGCCCGGAATGACGCCGCCCCAGAACCCGACGTCGATGACGCACTGGCCTTCCGCCGCCCGGCGCTTCGTCTCGAGGGCGGCCACGTCGACCGTCGTCGGGACGCTGTCAAGGGGCATATCCACGAGCGTGGTGATGCCGCCCGCGGCCGCCGCCCGCGTTGCGCTCGCGAAGCCCTCCCAGTCGGTATTGCCCGGTTCGCAGACATGCACGTGTGTGTCCACCATCCCGGGCAGAAGGACCGTGCTCGTGTCGAGCTCAATGACGCGAAGGGCCCAGACCGGGCGCTCAATGGGCTCGAGCGCCACGATCCTTCCACCGCGGACCCCGATGGCCCGGGCAACCTCATGCCCGTCGACGATGGCCCGGGGCGCCCTGATGACGAGGTCCAGCGGGTCTGCGGAGCCGCCCGCAGGGCCCGATGATTCGCCATCAAGGCGAGGGGCGCCACGCATCAGAGCGAAGCCCTGCCGGACTTGCCGGGCGTCGGCTCAACTCGAGGCACCGGCTTCCTCCAGGTGCGAGAAGCCGAGGACCGACCGCACGTTCGCGCTCCGGGCAACCAGGGCGACGAGCACGAGGTACACGATCGCGCCGGTCAGCCAGGCCTGAACGGCGGGAAACCCGATGTACTCCGTGTTGAGCCCGGGGATAAGCCCGGAGGTGTAGAGGCCGACGAACGTCCCGCTGAGCAAAGCGACCACGCCCGGCCAATTCGCAAACCGAAGCTCGCTCCATGCGGCGACCCGATGCATCGGGCGGCGGATCCCGAACAGCCGGGGCAGCACGAAGATATCCATCGCCATGATCGTGCTCGCGACAGGCACGGTCGTGGCACCGATCCCAGTAACGATCACGAACGTGTCCTGGAGGTTGGGCAGGAAGAACGTCAGCACCGCGGCAATCAATCCGAGCCCAATCACCGTGTACTGACGCCGCCAACCCGGCAGCGCCGACAGAAGATTCTGGGCGCCGTTGACGGCGATGTACAGGTTGCCGTCCTGGATGGCCCACTGGTTGATGAACAGGATCGCCAGGCCCAGCGCGGACACACCCAGCATGGTGAAGCTGACGAAGTAGCTGATGCTCGGTCCGAAGTCGGGCTCGTTCGAAAGTGACGCGACCAGGTAGCCCATGATCGGGAACAGGAAGGATCCGCCCGCGTAGGCGATCGCCAGGGTGGGCACGTTCCAGCGCGATGCCCGGCCCGCCTTCGAGTAGCGGAAGAAGTCCGGCTCGTTGCCCCAGGTCGACAGGCCGACCATCCCGCCGACGACAAAGAGGATGGACGCCTTGGAATCGACCGCCGGCACGGCCGCGAGGATGTCACCGGACGCCGCCGTGAACGCACGGATCGTGGCATAGACACCCCACACGACGATCACCGGCACGGCGACGTACTGGGCGAAGCGCTGAACGCCCGAGAACCCGAAGTAGGTGTTGAAGATCATCACGAACGCGAGCACGGCGGTCACAATCGCGACGGCCGGGACGTCGAAGAGGCCCCCGGCGATGTCGATAATGAACTTGACCGTGAACAGGTAGAAGCCCATCCCGTTGATCACCAGGAGGATCGACACGATGCCGCTCCCGAGCGTCCCGAAGATTGTCCGCGCCATCACGGAGTGCGTCTGGCCGCTGACCGCGCCGGCATTGGCGGAGCCGATGCAGTACAGGGTCATGGCCACGGTGGCGATGGCCATCGCCAGCATGAGCTCGCCCAGGGACAGGCCGAGAAACCTCGCCCCGTAGCCCACGAGGACCGCCCCGAACACCAGCTGCATCGACAGGAACTGGGCCAGCATCCGGATATTCGACCTGCGCTCCTCGGCCGGCACCACCGTCTCGGTGAAGTCGGCGACCTCGATCTGCTGGGAGCCGCCGCCCGAACTGCCCATCGAACCGCTCATCGCTGTCATGTCCACCCTCCTCGCTGTGTGTGCGTCCCGTGGGGATCGATCGGCGGGGATCGCGGCCGGGTGAGCCCCGGGCCGGCTTCCGCCCTAGCCGGCTTCGGCCATGACGCCTCCCTCGATGGCCTCGTGCTGCTCCATGGGCTCGAACTCGCGGATGTTGTCGATCGAGGTGCCCATCGCCGCGTTCGCCCGGCGCTCGGTCATGATCTCGACGAGGACCGGAACGCGCTTCTCGTTCGAGGTCCGGATCGCCCAGTCGATCGCCCCCCAAATCTCCTCGGGGCGTTCGACGCGCCGGCCGTGACAGCCCATCGCCTCCATGATCTTCACGTGGTCGATGCCCTTTTCGTCGCCGTCGCCGGCGTCGTAGGCGAGGTCGATCGCGTACTCCATCTCGTAGCGCAGCTCGGCCTGGCGGATCAGCCCCAGGTTCACGTTGTTGAGCATCACCAGGACGAACGGCACCTTGTACTGCGCGGCGACGGCGACCTCCTCGATCATGAACTGGAACGAGTAGTCGCCGACTACGCCCACGACAAGGTTGTCCGGCTTCGCGAGCTTGACGCCGGTGCAGGCGGAGACCTCCCAGCCGAGCGGGCCGGCCTGACCGCAGACGAGGTAGTGACGGGGCTTGTAGATCTTCTGGAACTGCCCCGAGAAGATCTGGTAGAGCCCGATGGCGGTCACGAAGATCGTGTCCCGGTCGAAGGCCTCGTCGATCTCGCGGAAGACTCGATGGGGCTTGATCGGGACGGCGTCGAAGTCCGTCCGGCGGCGAAGCACGCGGCGCAGCGCGGCGACCCGCTCGACCCACGGCCCGGGCTCCCGTTTCGGGGTCATGTCCCGGGCAACCGCGAGGAGGTCCGAGAGGGCGAGCTTGGCATCGCCGACGATGCCCAGGTCGGGCTCGAACACCTTGCCGAGCTGGGTCGGCTCAACATCGATGTGGATGAACTTCCGCTGGCCCCGGTAGACATCGAGGGCGCCGGTGTGGCGGTCGCCGAAACGGGCCCCGACGGCCAGGACCGCGTCGCTCTCGAGGAAGATCTCGTTGGCGTACTTCTGCTGCGTCTGGATGCCGACGGTCCCGGCGAAGAGCGGATGGTCGTGGGGAATGGCCCCACGGCCCATCAACGTGGGGCTGACCGGAATCTGGAGGTACTCGGCGAGGGCGGCCAGTTCATCCGACGCCTCCGAGAGGATGACGCCGCCGCCGGCCACGATTACCGGCTTCTGGGCGTCCATCAGCATCTCGACCGCGCGCCGGATGCGGGCTCTCGAGGGCGCGACGCGCGGGACCGGCAAGGGCTCGTCGATCGCCGGGTCGTACTCGATCTGCTGGAGCTGCACGTCAAGCGGAAGATCGATCAGGACGGGACCGGGGCGGCCTTCCCGGGCGATCTGGAACGCCCGTCGGAAGATCCACGGCATCTGGGCGGCTTCCTTGACCTGGACCGCCCACTTGGTGACCGGCTTGGCGATGTCGACGATATCGACGGCCTGGAACGCCTCCTTGTGCAGGACCGCCCGCTGCGCCTGCCCGGTGATGCAGATGATGGGAATCGAATCCGCCAGGCACGTGTACAAGCCCGTGATCATATTCGTGCCGGCCGGCCCCGACGTGCCGACGGCGATCCCGACATTGCCGGTCACGCGCGCCCAGCCGTCCGCCGCGTGCGTCGCACCTTCCTCGTGCCGGACCGTGAGGTGGCGGATCCGGGTCGACTTCCGGAGGGCGTCATAGAACGGCAGGATCGCCGCGCCCGGGATACCGAAGATGTGGTCGACGCCCTCGGATTCGATGACGCTGACGACGGCGTCCATGACGTTCATGCGCGGCATCCGAGGGTACCTCCGAGGGGCCAGTGGGGGCGGGACAGTCGGACTCGATCGGGGCTCGGCGGGTTTGATTCTGGGGCTTGTGCAGGCGCGCGGCGCGCGCTACGATCTTTCCATAATGCGGAAAACCGAGTCTGTATCGCGGAATAATACGGGCGGGTCGGGGCCGAGTCAAGAAGATTCCGATGCGCCGGTGCAGTCCGTTTCCCGGGCGCTGGACCTGTTCGCCGCGGTGGTGCGCGCCGACGGATCAAGCGGTGTGAGCGAGCTCGCAGCAACCAGCGGGCTCCCGATCGCGACCGTCCACCGGCTCCTTGCCACCCTGGCCGCCAAAGGTTTCGTGCTTCGAGACGAGGAAACGCGGCGCTACTCGGTGGGACCTGTGGCCGTGGACGTCTCATCCAGGATCCGTGCTCACGACGCCCTGCCGGACGTTGCCGCCCCGTTCCTGCTGGAGCTCGTCGGGCTGACGGGCGAGAGCGCCAACCTGGCGATCCTCGACGGCAACGCCGCGGTCTACGTGGGTCACGTCGCCTCGCCTCGGACGGTCCGGATGTTCACGGAGGCCGGCAACCGCGCGCCGCTTCACGCATCGGGCACGGGCAAGGTGCTGCTCGCCAACCTGCCCGACGACCGCCGGAACGCGCTCGTCAGCGTGCTCGTCCTCGAGCAGCACACCCGCCGGACGATCACCGACCGCGAGGACCTTCGCCGCGAGCTCGACCGGGTGCGGCGGACCGGCACGGCGATCGACAACGGCGAATTTGAGGACGGCGTGCGATGCATCGCGGTCCCGGTTCGCGACGCACGCGATCGAGTGGTCGCGGCAATCAGTGTCTCGGGCCCTGCGAGCCGGCTCACGAGCGAGCGCGCCGCGTCGCTCCTGCCGCAGATCCAGGCCGTCAGCACGCGCCTGACGGCGAGTCTCACCCCGCCGACCCGGGACTAGAGGACGGCGGCGGAACGGTCCGGATCGGAGGCCGCTATCGTGCACGCGAGCATGGGCAACCTGACGATCGTCGCCGGAGACCTGCACTTCGAGGCGCGCCTCGAAGTCGAGGCTCCACGCACCACCGCGGCCATCCGGAGTCTCCTCCCGCTGCGCGACAGGCTAATCCATGTTCGCTGGAGCGGCGAGGGCGTCTGGGTGCCGCTCGAGGACTGGACGGCGGACTGCGGGTTTGAAAACCACACGTCGCACCCTGCCCCGGGGCAGCTCCTCCTGTACCCGGGCGGCTACTCGGTCGCGGAGATTATCCTCGCCTACGGCCCGTGCTCGTTCAGCTCGAAGCTCGGCCAGCTGGCAGGCAACCACTTCGCGACCATCGTCGAGGACGAGGGCTGGCCCGCACGACTGCGCGAGCTGGGGCGGCGCTGCCTCTGGGAAGGCGCACAGCCCCTCGTCGTCGTAGAGACCTGAGCGGCGCGCCATGGCCCAGGTGATCGCGAGCCAGGACTCGCCGCCGGGCGTGCCGGCGGGCCCATTTCCGTTCGTGCCGCGCGTCCCGGGCCCTCCGCCCACCGATCGAGGCGCCCTCGACGCCGCGATCGCGGACCTCGGGGCCTCGAAGTCGGCATGGGTCGGCGTGTCGCCGGCCGAGCGCGCGGTGATCCTCGACGAGCTGCTCGCCGCGGGGGCGCCGATCGCGACCCGCTGGATCGAGCTGGCGGCCCGGGCGGAAGGGCTCGCTCCGGATGACCCTGCCGCGTCCGAGGAGGCCGTGGCCGGGCCGTACCTGTATCTGCGCGGCCTGCGACTTCACAGAGACGCGCTGCGCCAGATCTCCGCGGCGGGCCGGCCGCGTATTCCGGGCCCCGTGCGAACCCGTCCCGACGGGCGCGTGACCGCCGAGGTCATGCCGGTGGATCTCATCGACCGGCTCACCTGGCTGGGCGTGACCGCCGACGTGTGGATGGAGCCCGGCGTCACGGCGGCCGGCGTTCCGGCGACCATGGGCCTCGCCTACTCGGCGCCGGACGCCGGCGGGGTGTGCCTCGTCCTCGGTGCGGGGAATGTGTCCTCGATCGGACCGCTCGACGTCATCCACAAGCTGTTCGTCGAGAATCGCGTGGTCGTGCTCAAGACCCATCCGGTGTTGGCCCACCTCGCAGCAGTCTACGAGGCAGCGCTGGCGCCTCTTGTCCGGCGCGGGTTCGTCCGGATCGTCCACGGGGATGCCGCCCAGGGCGGCTATCTGAGCCACCACGAGGGCGTCGACGAGCTCCACATCACGGGCGCCGATCGGACCTACGAGGCGATCGTCTTCGGCGCGGGCGAGGACGGCCGGGCCCGGAAGGCGCTCGACGAACCGATCCTCGGGAAGCCCTTCAGCGCCGAGCTGGGGAACGTGACCCCGATCATCGTGGCGCCCGGCCGCTGGTCGCGTGCGGACCTCGACTACCAGTCGGACAACATCGCGACGATGCTCACCAACAACGCAGGGTTCAACTGCACCGCCGCGCGCGTCATCGTGACCCACGGCGGCTGGCCGCAGAGGACGGAGCTCCTCGACGCCATCCGGGCTCGCCTCGCCGCCACGGCAACCCGCGACGCCTACTACCCGGGTGCCGCTGCCCGCTACGACGCCTTCCTCGCGACCCATCCGTCGGCCGAACCGATCGGGGCGCCGCGCGATGGCCAGCTCCCGTGGCTGCTCATCCCGGGGCTCGATCCGTCGTCGGCCGACGAGCCGTGCTTTCGAGTCGAGGCCTTCTGCGGCCTCGTCGCGGAGACGTCGATCGAGGCGCCGGATGCAGCGGGCTTCCTCGATCGGGCGACGGCGTTTACGAACGAGCGGCTGTGGGGGTCCCTCAACGCGACCGTCATCATCGATCCACGGACGGCCCGACAGCCGGGGGTGGCCGCGGCACTGGATCGAGCCATCGCCGCTCTGCGCTATGGGACCGTCTCGATCAACCACTGGTCCGCCATCGGCTACGGCCTCGGGATCACCCCATGGGGCGCCTACCCTGGCCACACCCGGACGGACATCGGGTCGGGTACCGGGTTCGTTCACAACCCGCTGATGTTCTCCCGGGTCGAGAAGACCGTGATCCGGGCGCCCTTCCGGGCGTGGCCCAAGCCGGTCTGGTTCGGCAGCCATCGGACGGCCATGCCGCTCGCCCGGCGGCTCGTCCCATTCGAGGCCGACCGGTCGCTGCTCCGGCTGCCGGCCATCCTCGCCCTCGCGCTGCGCGGCTAGGCGCGGTCCCGGCCCGTAGACCCTCGCGACTTCGCCGTGGCTTCAGCCCTCCCTGTGCGGTCGCGGGCCGCGGCCGGCCGCCCACGGACCACGGATCGAGCGAACCGACGGCAGTGATCGAGCTGGCCCATCAGATTCGCCACAGCTAAGCGTGGCTGGACACCGTTCCCGTCGAATCTGGAGCTCGGCCGAGCGTGGCCGGGGCCGATCTGATGAACCACATCGATCAGCCCGCCTGAGCGTGCCTCGCAACATCGTCCGTGGGAATCACCGCCAGGCGCCCTTCACGGGGCGTCAACTGTCGGGCGCGCTCGCCTCGGCGGTGAGCCGCGCCCGGACGATGTGGCTGTTGTCGGAGGGGCGGGTCACGAGGACCCACCAGCCGTCGGCCTCCGGCCATGCGGAGGCCTCGAGGTGGTTCCCGAGCTCAGCCGATGCCGCGTATTCGATGGCAACGCGACGCGGTGCGACCGTTGTCGCGGCCGGGTCGCCGGCGGCGACGACCGCCTCCTCGATCCAGTCGAGATACACGGCGTTGTTGACGTGCCCCATCGGGTCGAGGTCGTGCGGACGAACCAGGATCGGCCACCTCGTTGCACTCGCGGGAGGGTCGGGAGGCGCGACGCGGATGATCTCGCCGGAGAGCTCCAGATTCGGGAAGGCCTGACCGAAGTCCTCGGGGATCCGAAGGATGCGGCCGCGCTCGTCGATGATCACCCAGTCGGCGATGGCCACGGCCGCGAGCGTTCCATCGGCGAGCCGGAACTCCCCGCGCCGGCGGGCCCAGATTCGACGGTGCCCGATCACCGCGGTCGCCACTCGGAGCGTCTGCCCCATGCCGATCGGGGCCAGGACCTCCAGGCGGATCGAGCGGACGACCCACCACCGGCCACGCTGCGTGTACCAGACCCGGTCGAATCCGAGATCCTCGGAGTGGCGCCAGGCGATATCCGATGCGTACCGGAGGAGCGCAGACGTCCGGATCCCGCCAGCCGCCCCGGCCTCGTCGAAGCGGACGCGATAGCCCGCCACAAACCCATTGTCGATGCCAGCGACCGGCCGATCCGGTTGGCCGGCGAGCCCGGGATCGAGCACCGGATCCGGCGTCACGAGGCCGCCTCGGCGCGGCGGCCGGCCAGGCGATCGAGCGTCTCGATCGTCACGAGCCGGGTCCCGGCGCGCCGCGCCGTCTGCCGGGCCAGCCGCACCTCACACGAGCGGCGGGCATCGAAGACCACGAGGACCGGCAGGAGCCGCTCACCCTCCGCGGCGGCATGGCCGCGAGCGTCATCGAGCTGGTGGAGGACGTCGGCGGAGATTCCCCGCGCGCCCCACTTGCAGTCGTAGGCCTCGGCAGCGCCCGCGACCTCGACGGTGAGATCGTACGGGTGGATCTCGGCGTGGACGCCGTCAAAGAGGATGCGCCGCTCGCGGCGCAGGGCGGATGGCGGCACGCGCCGGCCGAGGAGATCCTCAGTGAGGGCCTCGACGATGGCGCCGCGGACCTGGCTTCGAACCTGTTCGCCGCGCCCGGCAACCGCGAGGGACGCCTCGAGGATCCCCTCCGCTCGGTCGCGGGCAGGGTCGCCCCGGGGCGGCGCGGCGGCGCCGAACAGCGACGGGAACGCGAGGCGCCAGCCGTCAGCGTCGGCGGTCTCGCCGTTCATGACTGCCCGGGCCAGCACACGCTGGGCCGGGGTGGCGTCCGCCAGCAGCGCGGCCGCGCGCCGGACGAGTGGATCGGCCTGGACGCCCGCGTACACGACGGTGCGAGCGTCCTTCGCCGCATCCTGGAACCTCACCAGGCCGGCTCGCCGATTGCGACCAGCGTCGCCTGCGGAAGCGTGGACAGCCAGTCGATCGCGCGGTGCGGATCGGAAATCCGGCCGACTTCATCGATCAGCCGGGCAAGGGCGGGCTCCAGTCCGGAATCCGGCGGAAGTTCCGCCCTCGCGGCCGCGACGGCTCGCAGGCGCGCAACCCAGACGGTTTCGAGGTCATGCACGTAAGTCCACTCGTCGTCGATGGTTTCGCCCAGCGCGACCAGGCCGGCCAGGGCAAGGACGACGCGCTCCACGAGCGCGGGGATCGAGCTCACGGCGACAGCGTACCCGGCCCGGCCCGGGTCGCGGATCAGGCGCGCTGGGTCGGCTGGACCGCGGGTCGGGAGAGGCCGGGATCGCGCCGCCACGGGTTGCCGTCGAGCAGTCGCTCGGCGCGTCCGCGGAGGGCGTCGAGGCGTTTGAGGGCGGCTTCGTCCCACGCCCGCGAGTACACCCGGATCGCCTCGCGCCGGATGAGCAGCCCCTCGGCGCGGAGCCCGGCGTATTCGAGCGACGCGACACGTTCGAGGACGGCCCGGTACAGCTCAGGCAGGGCGTGCGCAATCGAGGGGCGGCCTTCCACGTTCGCAAGAATCCCCCGTCAAGGCCGGTTCGGAAATAGCCCGCAGGTCCCATTGCGCCGCGTATTTCGGCCGGCGGCCTTACCCTCGGACCTCGTCGGAGCGAGGCAGGAAGGAGGGTGGACCGGATGGACCTCGGGATTCGTGGGCGACGAGCGCTCGTCGGAGGGGCGTCGGGCGGCCTCGGTCGCGCGATCGCGGAGCGCCTGGCGGCCGAGGGCTGTGCGCTGACCCTCACCGCGCGCCGCATCGATTCCCTGGAGGCGGTCGCCGCGGACCTCCGGGGGCAGCACGGCGCCGAGGTGGCCGTACTTACCTCGGACATGGCGGACCCGGCCGGCCCGGCGCAGCTCGCGGCGGGGGCGATCGAGGCGATGGGCGGTGTCGACATCCTCGTCCTCAACGCGGGTGGGCCGCCGCCGGTGGATGTGACCGCGACCGACGCCGATGGCTGGAGGCATGCATTCCAGCTCCTGGCAATCTCGCCGATCGACCTGGCGACCCGGCTGCTGCCAGCGATGCGGCAGCGACGCTGGGGCCGGATCGTCGCGGTCGGGTCATGGGCCGTCCGTCAGCCCGAGGCGGATCTGGCCTACTCCAACGCCGGACGGAGCGCGCTGGTGGCGTGGCTCAAGACGACCTCGCGGGCGGTGGCCGCCGACGGGGTCACCGTCAACGGGGCGCTCCCCGGCCGTCATGCGACCGCCCGCATCGAGCAGCTGGAGGCGGCGGCCGCGAAGCGCACGGGGCGGTCGGTGGACGACGTCCGGGCGGCCAACCTGGCGACGATTGCCGCCCGTCGATACGGTGACCCGGCCGATTTCGCGAGCTACGTCGCGTATCTCTGCTCGGAGCCGGCCGGCTACCAGACAGGGACGTTCACGGCGGTCGACGGAGGCCTCGTCATCGGGCTGCCCTGACCGGCCGCCCGGCAACGGCGTCAGTCCCCCGGGTGCCAGCCGGAACGGATCGAGAACCCGTCGAATTCGTCCGTCGCCGGCATCCAGATCTCTTGGACGACATCGACGATGGCAGGCGCAGGACCTCGCCGAAGGGCGTCAAGCAGCTGCTCCAGGCCGGCACGCTGGCCCTCGGCCACGCATCGGAGCGTGCCGCCCGGCCCATTCGCGACCCAGCCCGAGAGGCCGATCCGGCGCGCCGCGTCGAGGACGAAGACGCGGAAGCCGACCCCCTGGACGACACCCCTGACACTGGCGTCGAGGCGGACGGCCGTCATCCGATTCCCGACGGCGACCAGTGCAGGGCGAGACCATCGAGGACCAGCTCCGGGCTGACGTTGCCCTCCAGCTGCTCCGCGGCCACATCAAGTCGACGCAGGACGGCCCCAACCGCTCTGGCATCCAGGCGCTCGGCAACCGGCCGCACCTCGTCCAGGAGATCCTGGTCGCGGATCCGGGCCTCATCGCCGACGACCGCGAGGCCCACGTCGCGGACGACAGTCCGCCAGATCTCGAGCAGCGCAAGGGCGCCTCTGCGCCGTTCGGCGGCCGGGACCTTGGCCGTACCCTCGTAGCTCACGGCCTCGGGGCTCTCCTCCGGGTCACTCTCGGCGACCGGGCCTGGCGCGATTGGCGCCCTCGCTCGACCGCCTCGTCGGGGAGCCTCCGAAGCCTGGGCGGCCGCCCTCGCCGCGCCGGCGTCCAGGGCCCGGACCAGGTCGGTCGCGCGCATCGCCAGGTCCCTGACACCCGCAAGCCTGGCGGTCACGCCGGCCGACAGGAGATCCAGCAGCGTCCGGCTGATCTCACCCCGGATCACGATCGCCTCGGGGGCACGCGCATAGGCGATGGCCTGGCCGGGGCGGCCCCCGGTAATTCGGGCCAGGCGGGCAGCCGCGGGGGCGTCGGCCACACCCTGCTCGGCCAGGACTGCCTCGACCTCGCGCGGGCCTATCGTGCCCAGGCGGACGCGGGCGCAGCGCGAGCGGATCGTGGGCAGGAGGCGCTCTTCGTCGTCGGCGCACAGGATCAGCGTGGTTCCCGCGGGAGGCTCCTCCAGTGTCTTGAGCAGGGCTGACTGGGCGTCCTCGCTCATGCGCTGCGCCGCCTCCACGATGGCGACGCGCGCGCCCCCCTCGACGGGCATGAGGGCGAGATCGGCGACGAGGTCGCGGACGCCGCGCTCGCCACGGCCGCCGATCACGATCAGCCCGCCCGGCCCGGCCGGGCCGAGCCGATGAAGATCAGGGTGGTTGCCGTGCCGCACCATTCGACAGCTCCGACACTCCCCGCACGGGCGCCCGGTCCCGACTGGGCCGACACACAGCAGCGCAGCCGCAAGGTCCAGGGCCAGTGTCGTCGTGCCCACGCCCGCCGGCCCGGAGAGGAGCAGCGCGTGGGGCAGGCCGGTCCGGAGCATCGTCCGGACCGCGGCCAGGGCGACTGGCTGGCCCCGGGTCCGCATCGCATCCATCGAGGGCGTCAGCCGGCCGGTTCGGCCGCCTTGCGGGTGGTCCGGCGCTTCGGAGCCGGCTTCGTCTCGTCCGTCGCCTCGGATGCCGCTGCGGCTGCCGGCTTCCGGGTCGCCCGCGCCTTCGGCGAGGCTTCCGCGGCCACGCCAGAAGGGACCGAGGTCGCCTCGGTCGGCGCGGCGCCCTTGCGGGTCGCTCGACGCTTCGGACCCTGCTCGACCGCTGCTTCGGGAACTCCCCCGGCGAGGGCCGGCGCGGTGCCACTGCCGGCTGCCTTTCGAGGACCGCGCGGTCTGGTCGCCGCCCTCGTGGAACGTGCCTCGACCGCCGGTGCATCCGCCGACGCAGGAGCCACGGGGGCCTCCGGCGCCATGGCCGCCGCAGGACGCCTCGGAGCCGGTTGCGCTCCGAGCTGCGCGCGGAGCATCGCCTCGATCTCCGGCGGGACTTCGCTCCACGGCTCGTCGGACGAACCGATTCGCGGCGCGGACCGGGGCGTCGGACGGTCGCCACGGAAGCCCTCGGGCTCGCGCCCGCCGCCCCGAGGTGCCGGCTCGTTGAACCGGGACGGCCCGCGCGAGGGTCCGCCGGCACTGGCCGAGCCCGAGCGGCCCCCGCCGTAGCGCTCGCGGTCGACGGCCGCCGAATAGCCGGCTCGCCCTCCTCGGGGGCCGCCACGGCTGCCGGCACCGCCGCCACGACCATCACGCTGGCGTCGTTCGGCGATCAGGTACTCGGGGATCGGCGGCTCGTCGAAGTCCTCATCGTCTGGCACCGACGGCGTGCTCGTCGTGCGCGTCGGGACCCCGATCTGGGAATCCCAGACTGATCCGAACGCGTGTGCCGCCCGCTTCGGCGGAGCAAGCCGAGGGGCAGGGACTTCGACCGGCTCGTCCGCTTCATCGGCCTCGTCGTCTTCCTGATCCGCGCCCGCGGCGACCGCCTCGCCCGTGACGACCGCGCCATCCTCACGGCCTCGCCCACGACCCCGACCGCGCCCACCACGGCGTCGACGGCGCCGATGGGGTTCCTCTTCGCCACCGTCCGCCTGCTCGCCGGCCACGACATCGTCCGGCTCATCGGCCTCATCGATGGCCTGCACCGCCGCAACGGGCAGGGCAGCCACCTTCGAAAGCTTCTCGCCGGGAAGCGCGACGAGGGCCGTCGCGCTTGATGTCACGACCGCCGGGGAACTCTCGTCCGCGACCTTCGTGCGCGCACGACTTCGAGAGCGCGGGGCCGCCACCGGCTCGAGCTCGACATCAATCGTCCGGCTCCGCCCACGGCCGCCACGGGTTCGCGTCCCGGTGCCCTCGCTCTGCTTGTCGGGGACCTCGGTCATGGACAGGTCCTCGTCGTCGTCCGCGGCGACGCGCCGGCCAGACCGGGACGAACCCTTCTCGACGCGCGCGACCTGGGTGATCTCAGTGAACTGGTCGGCGACATCCATGAGGTCCGAGGAGGTATTGCCGCGGAAGCTGATCACCTCGACGCGGACGCCCATCTCCTGGACGGCCCGGATGGCCGGCGCAAAGTCGCCGTCGCCCGAGATCACGATGGCGATGTCGAGGTTCCGGGCGGTCTTCATCATGTCCACCACGAGCTCGATGTCGAGGTTCGCCTTGACCTTGCCGTCGCCGTACTTCCGGATGTCCTTGCTGACGACCTTGTAGCCGTGCCGGCGCAGGAAGTCGTGGAAGTTGCGCTGGTTCTCGTTGTCCGGGTCGAGGCCCGTGTACGCGTACGCGCGCACGAGGTCACGGCCCGCCGTGGCCGACTTCAGCAGCGTGACGTAATCGATGTCCACGCCGGCTGCCTTGGCCGCGTAGAAGATGTTCGCCACATCCACGAAGACGGCAACGTTCTTGCTCACTGGTTCTCCTATTCCACGCGGCGATCGAACCCGTGATCCGGGTGGGACGCCACGATCATCGGGACCGGCGGCCGCCGGCTCCGGCCGGCGCCAACATTCGTCCCATATGCGGACCGAGCTCGGTGAACCCACGCGCCTCCCACCGGGCCCGCTCGGTGGGATCGTTCGGCGGCGCCGCCTCGATGGACGCGCAGCCCTTGTTCGCGGCCGACCGGAGGGCCTCCGCGAGGAGGATCTCGGTCACCGCCTCGGCATCCACGCCTGGGGCAATGGCCAGGAGGTCGATCGTCCCGACGTAGCCGCCGGATCGGACCGAGGGGCGGATGGCGAGGACCGCGCCGCCTACGATCTCCCGTCGCCGTTCCGCGACGAGGATGCTCGCGTGGGGAAGGTAGACCAGCTGGCGGAGCATGTCCGCGGCGTCGAGCGCTGTGCCCGAACCGCGCCCACCGATCTGATCGCCGCAGAGCGCGACGAACCGGTCGATATCGGTGATGCGGGCTGCTCGGACCGTGTATTCCACGCCGCCGCTGGTACCTCTGATCGGGTGGCGCCGCTGATGCGACTGCCCCGCAAGGGGCCGACCGGAGTCGCTCCGGTACCGCGTACCGCACGGGGCGCGAGCGTGCTTCGCTCGAAGAACCGTCCCGGGTCGCGGCGGCCGGTGTTGCAATCGGTGCGCCGACGCCTATCATACGTCATCGCTTCGGCGGCAACCTGCGCGCCGACCGAACCGGTCCGAGTCCCCGACCGTCGCGCACCACTCGGCGCCTCCGACCTCGCCCCCCGGGGCGGACTGTCGAAGGCAGGTCGAGACGGGCGCTGGGCCGGAGGCACGCACCAGGTCTCGGCTTCGGAACGCGAGTCAGCCGACCGGGTGGTCGTCCCGGGAGATGCCGGGCGACCAATTTCGAGGAGGAGATTGCATGAAGCTCACGAAAATCTCGGTCATCGCTGCGAGCGCCGTCCTGGTGTTCGGCGCCTGCGGTGGAGGTGGCGGGGCCAGCCTGAACAAGAACATCCAGTTCGCGGTTGAACTCCCCTTCCAGGGCAGCGACAAGGCGTCCGCGGATCCCATCCTCAACGGCATCCGGCTGGCCGTGAAGCAGGCCGGCGGGAAGGTCGGCGACTTCACGGTCACCGTGCCGAACTCGGCCGTCTACGACGATGCGCTGAACGGCGCCCACGATCCGCAGACCGGCGCCAACAACATGACCAAGATCGTCGGCGACCCGAACTACGTCGCGGTCATCGGTCCGCTCAACTCCGGCGTAGCCAAGGCCCAGATCCCGATCTCGAACGCGGCCGGGCTGCTCCAGTGCTCGCCGGCCAACACGAATCCGGACCTGACCGTTGGCGACCCAGCGAAGCAGCTCCGAACCAAGCCGAACAACTACATCCGGGTCGTCACCACCGACGCGATCCAGGGTCCGGCGGCGGCGGCCTACATCATCAAGGAGCTCGGCAAGAAGAGCGTCTACATCATCGACGACACCGAGACCTTCGGGAAGGGCATCGCCGACTCGTTCGAGGCGGAGTTCGTCTCGCGCGGCGGCACGGTCGTGAAGCATGACGCCGCGCCCAAGACCACCCAGGACTACGTCTCGATCATGACCGCCGCGAAGGCCCTCAACCCCGAGTCGATCTACTTCGGCGGCGTGACCGCGACCGGCGGCGCCCGCATCCTCCTCGCCGCGGCGCAGGTCGGCCTCGGCGACATTCCATTCGTTGGCCCCGACGGCATCAACGACGGCAACGGTGAGACCAAGGACTCGTTCCTGAACCTCGGCTCCGCCGCAGCCAAGAACGCGTACAGCACGCTTGCCGGCCCCGGCACGTTCGAGGGCAAGGAGAAGTTCGACGCCGACTACAAGGCCGAGTACGGCATCGACTCTACGGGCTATGCCGGCCAGGGCTTCGCGTGCGCACAGATCGTCCTCGACGCGCTCGCCCGGGCCATCGCCACGAATCCGACAACCGACGCCGCGCTCCGCGAAGCGGTCCGCGTCGCCGGGACGGATACCACCCACACCTATACCCTCAATGTTGGCAAGGTTTCGTTCGACGCGAACGGCGACACGAGCCAGCTGATCGTTTCGATCTACTCGGTCGACCCAGCCGGCGCCAATGGCAATGGCGACTGGAGCTACGAGACCCAGATCGACGCGGCCATCAAGTAAGGAGCGCTCCGCGCCCC
>Ga0334722_10002346_pt1 | contig 21646 bp, 19 predicted proteins | sample C3_bottom_MG_FD_207210 | JGI IMG/M metagenome (GOLD analysis project Ga0334722, IMG submission 207210) | Sediment microbial communities from Yellowstone Lake, YNP, Wyoming, USA - C3_bottom | ecosystem: Environmental > Aquatic > Freshwater > Lake > Sediment | place: USA: Wyoming | collected... | reverse complement strand
GATCTGCTCCACGGAAAAGACCCGCTCCGCGAGCTCGGCCAGGATGGCTGTCTGGTACCCGGAGCCAGTACCGATCTCGAGCACCTTCTCGCCGCCTTCGAGCTGAAGAGCCTGCGACATCGTCGCGACCATCAACGGCTGAGAGATCGTCTGATCGTGGCCGATCGGCAAAGCGGCGTCGCTGTAGGAGCGGTCACGCAGGGCGGCGTCGACGAAAAGGTGCCGGGGGACGCGCCCCATGGCACGCAGGACTTCCGGGTCGGTTACACCCCTGGCGACGAGGTGGGCCTCGATCATGCGCCGCCGCGCCGTGGCAAAATCGTTCATCTGTCTGCCGTGGGAAACCGCGAGACCGAGGTTGTCTATTTGGTCGGGGCGAGAGGATTTGAACCTCCGACCACCTGAACCCCATTCAGGTACGCTACCAGGCTGCGCTACGCCCCGACTTTGCTAGTCTAACATCTTTTCCAACATTGCCAAGCCCTCGCGTATCCGCCGGATCGCCGCTTCGCGGTCGGCGGCGTCGAACCCGAGCTCCATCTGGCGCTCGGACGCGGGGAGTTTCCCCTCGCCGTTGAGCCATTTCTTCGCTCCGGCGATGGTGAATTTTCGCTGGTGCAGCAGATCTTTGATCTCGAGGGCGGTCTCCACGTCGCGACGACGGTAAACCCGTTGACCCGATTTATTTTTGTTCGGCCGCAGGAGGCGGAACTCGGATTCCCAGTACCGCAGGACGTATGGCTTCACGCCAGTGATTTCAGAGACTTCGCCGATGCGGAAAAACATCTTGTCGGGAATCGAGACCGCGAGTGGCATGACGCGACTCAGGGATTGGCGACCTTGCGCAGGATCTGGCTCGGACGAAACGTGACCACCCGCCGCCGCGAGATCTCGATCTCCTCGCCCGTTTTCGGGTTGCGCCCCTTGCGCGCGACCTTGCGGCGAACGACGAAATTCCCGAATCCCGCCAGCTTGATCTTTTCGCCCTGTTCGAGATTCCCCTTGATCGTCTCCAGCACGACTTCGACGATGTGGGCGGTTTCCTTCTTGGAGAGGCCTATCTTTTCGTACAGCGAGTTCACGATGTCCGCTTTCGTCATACGATCAATCCCCCTCGAACTTCCGGTCGGCCGGCAGGCCTGCGTTTCGGCGGAAATTCTGCCCGCCGGCCACGCGGAAGTCAAGAAGATTGTTAGGCTTTCTTCTCCTCATCAGCTTCCCGGCGGGATGCGGCGACGATCTTTTCCGCAATCTGCGCCGGCACCTCCTCGTAGTGGTCGAGCACCATCGTGAACTGGCCGCGACCGCCCGTCATCGAGGTCAGGTCGGTGGCGTAGCGGAGGATCTCAGCCAGCGGGACCTTCGCCGCGACCCGCTGGCGCCCGCCACCGCCGTCGACGCCGGAGATCCTGCCGCGACGGGAGTTAAGGTCGCCGATGACGTCGCCGACGAACTCTTCGGGGACATTGATCTCGAGCAACATGACCGGCTCCAGCAATTTTGCGCCGGCGCCCTGCACCGCCAGCCGGAATGCCTCGCGGCCGGCGACCTGAAACGCGATGTCCTTGGAATCGACCGGGTGCTCCTTGCCGTCGGTGACCGCTGCCTTGATGTCGACGACCGGGTAGCCGGCGATGACGCCCTGGTCGAGCGCGGACAGGATCCCCTTCTCGACCGAGGGCTTGAAGGAGGTGGAGATCGCACCGCCGAAAACTTCCCAGGCGTACTCGAACCCGGCGCCGCGCCCGAGCGGGTCGATCCGCAGGTGGACCTCCGCGAACTGCCCGGCCCCGCCGGTTTGCTTTTTGTGCCGGTACATCGTGCTGAAGCTCTTGCTGACGGTTTCGCGGTACGGGACCTTCGGCTCCTTGAGCAGCACCTCGACGCCCAACCGCTTCATCCGCTCGACGACCACGTCGATGTGCTGCTGTCCCATCGCCGAGATGAGCATCTCCTTGGTCTGCGGCTCGCGCGCGACCTGAATCATCATGTCCGCTTCGGTCACGCGGTGCAGCACCGTCGAGAGTTTGTCCTCGTCGCCCTTGCTCTTGGGCTCGACCGCCATGGAGATGACGGGCGTCGGGAAGACGATCGGCGGGAAGACCACGGGGTGCTTTTCGTCGCAGAGCGTGTCGCCGGTGTGGGTCTCCCTGAGTTTCGCGACCGCCCCGAAGTCCCCCGGCCCGACGTCGGGAACCGTCTTGAGGGTCTTGCCGAGCACTTGGTTGAGCGCGCCCGCCCGCTCGCGGATGCCGCGCGTGGCGTTGTAGATCTGGTCGCCGGCCAGGCGCCCCGAAAAGACGCGAAAGAGCGATATTTTCCCGGTGTAGGCGTCGACGAGCGTCTTGAAGACCAGGGCCGAGAAGGGAGCATCCTCCTGCGCGGCACGCGTTTCTGCGCCGCCGGCCGGGTTGGTCCCGGGAACCGCGGGGCGCTGCGCCGGCGAAGGCAGCAGGGAGTGCACCGCCTCGGTCAGCGCGGCGGTGCCCCAGTTTTTCGTCGGGACCGCGAAGAGCAGCGGCACGATCTTGCCGGCGAGCACGCCCGCGCGCAGGCCGGCGCGGATCTCGGCTTCGCCGATGGGCTGGCCGTCGAGGTATTTCTCCAGCAGGGCGTCGTCGCTTTCGGCGACGCCCTCGGTGAGCCGCTCGCGGGCGTTGGACACCTCTTCGGCGATCTCCGCGGGGATCTCTGCGATCGTCTCCTGGCCGCTGGCGTCCGGCTTGAAGAGCCGCGCTTTGCCCAGGAGCAGGTCGACGACCCCGCGCAGGGAGCCTTCCGTGCCGATCGGGACCTGGATCGGGATCGGCTTCACGCCGAGGAAGGCCTCGGCATCCGCCAGGACCTTGGCGAGGCTCGTGCGCTCGCGATCGAGTTTCGTGACCACGATCAGGCGCGGCAAGCCGTTCTCGTCGGCGGATTTCCAGAGCGACTCGGTTTCGAACTTGATGCCGGTGGCGGCGCTCACGACGAAGAGAGCGGCGTCGGCGACCCGGCAGGCCGCGCGACTGTCGCCGAGGAAGACGGAAAACCCGGGAGTGTCGAGCAGGTTGATTTTTCCCTGCGGTGTCTCAATGCTGGCAAGACTGGTGTTCAGGGTGAGTTTGCGCGCGATCTCGTCCGGGTCGAAATCCAGCACGCTGGTGCCCTCGTCGACGGAACCGAGCTTGGCCGTCGCGCCGTGGGTGAACAGCAGCGCCTCCGCGAGGGAGGTTTTTCCCGCGCGGCTGCCGCCGAGCATGACAACGTTCCGGAGCTGATCCACCTCGTACCGCTTCATCGGAACTCCTTTCGACCGTCCGCTCTCATTGAAATCCGCACGCGAAACACGACATTCGTTAGATGTAGCACCAGGCTCCCTGGTGAGTCAAGCGCAGCGCCGGCGCGCGGCCGGCACGCTTTTGATGTCGGGTGCTGCACTGTGCTATCGTCAGTGCATGGACGAGGCTGGCTGATGCTGTTTCCGGGAAGCCGTATCTGGTACGAGGGCACGGCAGCTGACCTTGCCTCCCTGACGGACGAGATCAAGACGTCCGCTTTTTCAGGGCATATCGTGCTGGAGTTCCAGGACTCCATCGACGTGGTGATCTGCATCGGCGGCGAATTCATCCGGGTCATCGAGAAGATCGGCCGGCGGACCCTCTCCACGAAAAAGTACCGCGAGATCTGGGGCAAGTGCCAGATCAAGCCCGGGCGCATGACCATCTTCGAGCTTCCGGACAGCCTCTGCGGTCGCCTGCGCTCGCTCCACGGGCGGCGCCTGATCGGGTCGGGGAACAGCGCCACCGGCTGCGATCCGGCCAGGATGCTCGAGGGGCTGCGTACGCGCGGTTTTTCCGGAGCGCTCGACTGCGTCACGCCCGCGGGCAAATTGCTGCTCGAATACGACGCGGGGGCCATCTCGGCCTGCCACTTCGTGGAGTACGAGGGGCTGAGCCACGGGGGGATCGCCGCGTTTACGCTGTGGCACCAGAGTTTCGTGCGCTCGACGCACCCCTGCTTCTTTTTCACGAGCGAGGCGGGCGGTTCCGGCGAGAGCCTGGTTCTGGACGAGATCCTGATGGATTACTCCGATCAGATCCGCCTACCGCTCGCCTCCTCGATCGAGCGGCTGGACAGGGCCTTTGGGCAAACGGCGTCGGCGGGCTCGGAACTCGTCGTCGGCGGGACCGGGTCTGCGCCCGCGATCTACCTCGCCGCGGGGGAGTTGTCGTTGACCCCGGCGGGGGCGCGGGGCTGGGCCGCCGGTATGCCGCTCAAGCCGGGGGAATTCTGCGGGCTGGGCTCGCTGTCCGACCACACTGCCTCTCCCGTGAACGCCCGCGCCCTGGTCGATTCCCGCTATCTGGTGTGCGACCAGGCGTTCTTCGGCGCCGCATTCGACAACAGCCCGACCATGGCGGTCCTCCTCGTGAGCGCTGCCGCACGGCAGCTCGAGACCGCACGGGCCCGCCTGGAAGCCTTTCGTGCGGAACCGCGCCTGCGCGACGTCGAGTCTGCCGTGCTCACCACCTTGCTCGCGCACCCGGGCGGCGGAAACCAGGGCGTCTCTTCGGCGGAGCTGTTCCGCGAGCTGACCCAGAGCCTGCCGCTGTCGTTACCGGAGATAGACGCGCACTTCCGCAAGCTGGTCTCGCTCGAAATCGTGCGCCAGGCCGGAGGCCGCGTCGCACTCTCGCCTCGGGACCTCTGAGCGGTCGCGGAAAAGGGCCCGGCTGCTGCGCAGGCACCAGCCCGCTTCAGTCCTCGGGAATTCGCAAGCCTTGCAGCTGGACGTTGGTAAGGAACCTGTCCGTTTTGTGTGCGGCGAGGCTGCGGGGAACCGTCCGTCGTGCGGTTGTCAGCCGGGGGCGACGCTGCGGATCATCGCGAGCAGTTCGCTCGTCTCGAAGGGCTTGTTGATGTATTCGCACGCCCCGAGGTCGCGCGACTCGAGGTACGAGCCGACGTCGCCGTAGGCCGTGGTCATGATCACGCGCATCCCCGGTACGAGCCGGCGCGCCTCGCGGAGCACCTCGATCCCGTTCATCCGCGGCATCATGATGTCGAGCAGGACCAGGTCCGGGTGCCGCTCGCTGATGATCCGCAGGGCTTCTTCTCCCCCCGACGCGTTCAGGACCAGCCACTGCTGGCCCGCGAGCATGGCGCTGACGATGCGCACGATGTCGGGGTCGTCGTCGACGACGAGAATTTTTTTCGGTTCCACGCGCTCGGCCCCCAGCTGCCGTCAGACGCCGCGCCGCGGCGCAGCTGCTTGGGTCGCTGTCGAACCGCGCCGCTCCCAGATCAGGCGCAGCCCCTCGAGCGTGAGGTGCTGATCGACCAGCGGCACGGCCCCGGTTTCGCGCACGATCAACTCCGCCAGACCGCCGGTTGCAATGACCCGGGGGGAGCCGCCGATCTCCTGGGAGATCCGGGCGACGAGCGACTCGACCAGGCCGGCGTAGCCGAAAATAATGCCGGACTGCATGCTCGCCGCGGTGTTCGTGCCGATAACCGCGCGCGGGCGCACCAAGTCGATCCGCGGCAGGCGCGCCGCGCGTTGGGAGAGCGCTTCGATCGAGATGCGCAACCCGGGGGCGATCGCTCCGCCGAGGTAGGCGCCGTCCGCAGCGATCGCGTCGAAGGTCGTGGCGGTGCCGAAATCGACGACGATCAGCGGTCCGCCGTAGCGGGCAAAGCCGCCGACCGCGTTCGCGACCCTGTCGGCGCCCACTTCGCGCGGGTCGTCGTAGCAGATGGCGATCCCGGTGTCCGCGTCCGGGCCGAGGATGAAGGGCTCCACTTCGAAGGTGCGGCGCACGGCCGTCGCAATGGTCGTGGTCACCATGGGGACCACCGAGGCGACCGCCGCGCCTTTGAGGGTGGAGGCCGCAATCCCGCTACGGTCGAACAGCTGGGACAACAACAGACCCAGTTCGTCGGCGCTGCGGTCGCGGTTGTTCGAGATGTCCCAGTGCGCGAGCAACGCCGCCCCGCGGTAGACGCCGAGGTGGATGTTGGTGTTCCCGACATCCAGACACAGCAGCATGGCTAGGCTTTCTCGGCCAAAACCCGTCGAACGGACTGGCTGCTCAAAAGGGTCCAGATGCAAGGCTTGCGAACACCGGAGGAATGAGGCGCACGAGGTGTACGCCGCGGCGACGAGGGGTGAGCGCAGCGCAGCAGGTGGGCCCTTTTCAGCAGACAACGCATCAGCGGAACTCCAGGCTGATGTCGATAGCCGGCGCCGAGTGGGTCAGCGCCCCGGAGGAGATGCAGTCAGCGCCGCTTTCGGCCATCGCCCGGACGTTGGCAGCGGTGATCCCGCCCGAGAGCTCAAGAACTGCCCTGCCGGCCACCAGCCGGACCGCGTCGCGGGCGCGCTGGGGATCGGCGTTGTCGAGGAGAATGACATCGGCTCCGGCATCGAGGGCGGCGCGTACCTCCTCCAGGGTTCCCGCCTCGATCTCGATGCGGGTTCCCGGGAGCGTGTGCGCGCGGGCGGCGGCGACGGCAGCGCTCACGCCTCCGGCGAGGCGGATATGGTTGTCCTTGATCAGGATGCCGTCCGAGAGACTGAAACGGTGGTTGGTGCCGCCGCCGTCGCGGACGGCGGCCTTCTCCAGAAGGCGCCAGCCGGGGGTCGTCTTGCGGGTGTCCAGGACGATGCAGCGCAGTTCGCCGACCGCGTCGACCAGCAGCCGGGTTGCCGTGGCGATGCCGGCGAGACGCTGGAGCAGGTTGAGCGCCGTGCGCTCGGCGGCCAGCAGCGCGTCGGCGCGGCCGGAGACGAGCGCGAGTTCGGTGCCGGCGGGGACCCGTTCCCCGTCGCGGCAGCGGGTCTCGAAGCGCGTGGCCGGGTCGACGAGCGAGAAGACCCGCCGCGCCACCGCCAGACCGCTGAGGGTGCAGGCCTGCTTGGCGAGAAACGCCGCCTCGGCCGGCAGGCCGCCAATGCCCAACGCGAGCGTTGTGACGTCGTGCGCCGGCAGGTCCTCGTCAAGGGAGGCCCGGATCAGCCGCTCCAGATCGCGGCCGTAGGCGTAGCCGGCAACCGGATCCCGCATTACGCCGGTCCCTGCCCGCCGACGATGCCCGCGACGCGCTCGCGGCTCGCCGCCAGCAGCGCGCGTTTCTCGAGCAGTTCCTCGAGGCGGCGTCGGTCCTTGGCCACCACCGCCGCGGGGGCATGGGCCACGAAATCCTCCCGTCCGAGCTTCTTCTCGATGAACGCAGCATCGGCGTCGACCTTGGCGATGTCTTTGTCGAGCCGCCTGAGTTCCGCCGTGAAGTCGACGACGCCGAGCAGCGGGAGCCGCAGCACGCCGCAGGAGAGCGCGGCCGTCGCCGACTCGCCCGGGTCGCCGGGTTCGTTGACCCGGATCTCCCGGGCGTTTGTCAGTCGTTTGACGATAGGCGCCTCGCGAAAGAGCATGGCCGCGACGGCGGCGGGAACATTCTCGAGCACGAGGTCGACGGGCAGGCTCGACTTGATGTTCATCTCGCCGCGAATGTTGCGGACCGCGGAGACGATTTCGATGACGAGCGCCATCTCGGCCTCGGCGCCGGGGTCGACCCAGCGCTCGTCGGGGGCCGGATAGGCTGAGACCGCAAGGGGCCGCCCGCCGCCGGGAAGCCGGTCGGCGATCTCCTCGGTGACGAACGGCATGATCGGGTGCAGCAGCGCCAGCACGCGCCGCAGCACGAAGACGGCCGTCGCGCGCGCGGCCTCGCCCGAGGCGTCGGTGGCGCCCAGACGCGGCTTGACCATTTCGAGGTACCAGTCGCAGAACTCGTGCCAGGTGAACTGGTAGAGCGCGGACGCCGCCTCGTTGAAGAGGTACTCTTCGAACGAGCGGTTCACTTTCGCCACAAGCCCGTCGAGGCGCGAGAGCATCCAGCGGTCCTCGATCGCGGCCAGCGGCGGCTGCGGCTGCGTCGGGTCGCCGTGCCCCTCGAGGTTCATCGACACCAGCCGCGATGCGTTCCAGAGCTTGGTCACGAAGTTGCGGTAGCCGGCGATTCGCTCCTCCGCGAGCTTGATGTCGCGTCCCTGCGCGGCCAGCGCGGTCAGCGTGAAGCGGCAGGCGTCGGTGCCGTAGCGTTCCATCATCCCGAGCGGGTCGATGACGTTGCCGCGCGACTTGGACATCTTGTTCCCCTCGGCGTCGCGCACGAGGGCGTGGATGTACACGTCCTTGAACGGGACGTCGCCCATGAACTTGATGCCCATCATCATCATCCGGGCGACCCAGAAGAAGAGGATGTCGAAGCTGGTCACCAGCACGGAGGTCGGGTAGTAGGACGCCAGCAGCGGCGTGCGCTCCGGCCACCCGAGCGTCGAGAACGGCCAGAGGGCCGAGGAGAACCAGGTGTCGAGCACGTCGGGGTCGCGCACGAGGTTGCCGCCGCCGCAGACCGGGCAGCGCTCCGGCCGTTCCTGGCCGACGATCGGGGTCGCGTCGACCGCGATGCGCAGGGTGCTCTCGGTGACCGCGCCGGGAGTCGCGGCGGTCGTCGTCGTCTCGCGCACCCGCTCACCGTTGCAGTCGCGGCAGTACCAGGCCGGAATCTGGTGGCCCCACCAGATCTGGCGGGAGATGCACCAGTCGCGGATATTCTCCATCCACTCGAAATACGTGCGCTCCCAGTTCTCGGGCACGATCCGCGTCCGCTTCTCGCGCACCGCGGCCATCGCCGGCTCGGCGAGGGTCTTGACGCTGACGAACCACTGCGGCGAGAGGGCGGGCTCGACCACGCAGTGGCAGCGGTAGCAGTGGCCGAGCGGCACGACGTACTCCTCGCGGCGCACGAGCAGGCCGCGCTCCTCGAGGTCGGCGAGAATCTCCTTGCGGGCCGCGAAGCGCTCCATGCCGGCGTACCGGCCGACATCCCCGGTCAGCCGCCCCGACTCGTCCATGATCTTCGGGGCAGCCAGGCCGTGGCGCTGCCCGGTCTCGTGGTCGTTGGCGTCGTGGGCCGGCGTGATCTTCAGGGCGCCGGTGCCAAAGGCCGGGTCGACCGCGCTGTCGGCGACGACCGGAATCCGGCGCGCGGGCCCGACCGGCAGGAGCAGTTCCTTGCCGACGAGGTCGCGGTAGCGCTCATCCTCGGGGTGGACGGCCACCGCGGTGTCGCCGAGGATCGTCTCGGGCCGCGTGGTCGCGACCACGATCCCCCCCTCCCCTTGCGCCAGCGGATAGCGGATGTGGAAGAGGTGCCCGGGAGTGCTCTCGTTCTCGACCTCCAGATCGGAGAGCGCCGTGTGGCAGCGCGGGCACCAGTTGGTGATGCGCTCGGCGCGATAGATCAACCCCTCGGCGTGCAGCGCGACGAAGACCTCGCGCACGGCGCGAGAGAGCCCCTCGTCCAGCGTGAAGCGCTCGCGCTCCCAGTCGCACGAGCAGCCCAGGCGCTGCAACTGGTTGAGGATCTTGCCGCCGGACTCCTCTTTCCACTGCCAGACGCGGCGCACGAACTCCTCGCGCCCGATCGCGTGGCGGTCGGTCCCCTGCGCCGCCAGTTGCTTCTCCACCACGTTCTGTGTCGCGATCCCGGCGTGGTCGGTCCCCGGCACCCAGAGGACGGAGCGGCCCTGCATGCGCCGCCAGCGGACGAGGATGTCCTGGAGGGTGCTGTTGAGGGCGTGGCCGATGTGCAAGACGCCGGTGACGTTCGGCGGCGGGATGACGACCGAAAAATGCGGTTCGGATGCGGTGTCGGGAGCGTGGAACGCGCCCAGCGCCTCCCAGCGCTCGCGCCAGAGACGTTCAACCTCCTCGGGGCGGTACGTGCTGTCGAATGCCATCAGCTCCTCGTGGGTTGGTGCGGAGATATCACCGGCGCTCCCGGCCCGCGCTGCGCGCCGACGGGAGGCACCTCCCTTCGACGCGGCGGCACGGCCGGATCAATCGGTGCGGGTGGACTGGCGTATGCGCTCGATCTCGGAACGGATCATCGCCTCGGCCAGCCCGGGCACGACTTCCCAGGCGACCGATTCGATCATCGTGCGAGCCAGATCGGCGACCATCGGCGCAAGCGCCTGCCGCACGGCGTCTTCGAGGCGTGCGGCGACGATGCGCTCGATTTCGGTCTGGTCGATCGTGAGTGCGGCTGGCGGTGGCTCCACCGCAGGGGACACCACCGCCACCGACTGCACCGACTCCAACCGCTCCGCGGGAACGACGGGCTCCACGGGCTGCGCGGGAACGACGGGTTCCACGGGCTGCGCGGCAACGACGGGCTCCACGGGAACGACGGGTTCAATGGGAACGACGGGTTCCGCGTACCTCAGGGGCGCCGGAGGTTCCTCAACGGCAAGAGCGGGCGCAGCGACCTCCGGCAGGAAGGTCTCCTCGACCGGTGGCGCCGGCGGCTCCAGGTGGGCGGTGGACACCTCTTCGAAGATGGTGTCGTCTTCGAAGAGCACCTCGGTTCCAGGGGCTGCAATGTGCACGCGATGCTCGTCCGCAACCTGGGGAGTGAGATCCGGCGGCAAAACCGGGCCGGGCGATTCGAGAAGATTGTCGGGGACGCCGCGCAGACTCACCTCGCTCCAGAGGTCTTCGTCGCTCTCCGCTGAGGACTCGGTGTGCGGCGCAGCAGTCTTGGGTGGCGTCGATGGCGCCATCGCGCCGAAGCGGTCGCCATCCTCTTCGCCGAAGTCGAATCCGAAGTCATCGATCGCGGCGGCGGCCTTCGCCGGGGCCGGCGGAGGAGCAACGCTGAAGGCAGGCGGCTGCGCATCGACAAGCGGCGGAGGAGGCGGAGGAGGCGGAGGAGGAGCAGCGGCCGGCGAAAGCGTGGGAACAGCCATGTGCCGAATCGGCCTCGGCGGTACGGGAAGCGCTGGTGCAGCCACCGGGCGGGATACCGGCCGCGGCGGCATCGGCGGGGGCGCAATACCGGACCATTGGGGCATGAGCGATGCTTGATCGACCTGTTGCGGTGCGGGAGGCTCGTGAAACGCGGCCGCCGGTCGTGTCTCCAGGGCGGGAGTGAGCGAGGGAGTCTCCGGAGTGGCGGGCTCCACGGGTTCCACAGGCATTGCCGCGCCCGGGTCCGGGATTGCAAACGCAGGAGGCGGGACCTGGGCCGGCGGCGCAACCGCGGCGGCCAGCGCGGCGTGCTCGATCAATCCCCTGACCTTCGCGATCATTTCCTGGGATTCGAAGGGTTTGACGATGTAGCCGTCGGCGCCGCAGGAGCGAGCTTTCTCGTCGTCAAAACTTTCGAAGGTGCCCTTGAGGAACAGGAAAGGCACGCTCCTCAACCCAGGGTCGGCCTTGATCTGCGAGCACAGCTCGTACCCGTTCAATCCGGGCATCATCACGTCGGAGATGATGACGTCGGGGCGCTCGGACCGGGCGTGTTCGAGCGCCTGGGTGCCGTCCCCCACCGAGTCGATCGTGAAATCCTCATCGGAAAACGTCAGTTCCACGACTTTGCGGATGGTCACGCTGTCGTCGGCCAACAATATCCTGTGTGTCATGACGCTCCTGATCCTCCCCGGCCCCCTGTGGCCGCCGCTCGCGCAAGCGCTGCGGGATCGACCGGCAGGCGGCCACTCTTGATGTTCATAAAGTGTTTCCGGCGGGGTGTCAAGCCTGCTGCTGCCGCGGAACCACTCAGACGACCGGCCACGGCCGGGGAATAAAGAGCCGTTCGTAGGTCTGGACGACAAAGCGATCGGTCATTCCGGCGAGAAAATCCCCGACGGCGCGCTCGGCGCCCTCGTCTGCGGCGATGCGCGAGTACTCGACGCCCATCTGGCCGACGGACCCGAGATAGTGATCGTAGAGGTCCTGAAGGATTTTCACGGCTTTCAGGAACTCGGCGTGCGTCCCCGGGTTGAAGTAGACCCGGGCGTAGAGGAACTCCCGCAGGGCGCCGCAGTCGCGCTCGAGATCAGGGCTCATGGCGACGTGCGTATACCCGGCCCGCACCGTTTCCGCGATGATGTCCCCGACCATGGTGCCGATCCGCTCCCCGTGGCTCCGGCCAACCCGCTCCACCGGACCGGCGGGAAGATCGTCGGCGGCGATCACCCCGGCGCGCAGCGCGTCGTCGATATCGTGGTTGATGTAGGCGACCAGGTCGGCGAGGCGCACCACCTGCGCCTCGAGGGTCGAGGCGGGCGCGACGATGGGTCCGCGCCCTTTGGAGTGAGTTCGGATCCCGTCGATGACCTCGCGCGTGAGGTTCAGCCCCCGCCCGTCGCGCTCGAGCCGCTCGACCACGCGCACGCTCTGGTCGACGTGGGAAAACCCGCCCGGCAGGATGGCGCGCAGGCTCTTCTCGCCTGCGTGGCCGAAGGGGGTGTGCCCGAGGTCGTGCCCGAGCGCGATCGCCTCTGCGAGGTCCTCGTTGAGGCGCAGCGCGCGGGCCACGGTTCTGGCGATCTGCGACACTTCAAGGGTGTGGGTCAGGCGCGTACGGTAGTGGTCGCCCTGGGGCGAGAGGAAGACCTGCGTCTTGTGCTTGAGACGGCGGAAGGACTTCGTGTGGAGGATCCGGTCCCGGTCGCGCTGGAAGTCGGTGCGCACCGGGCAGGGCTCCTCGGGGAGCGCGCGCCCCCTGCTCCCGGCCGCCCGCGCGGCCAGCGGGTGCAGCGCCGCGTCCTCGGCCCGCTCGATCTGTTCCCTGATGCTCACGACGTCGCGATCAGATCTTGACGACTTCGCAAGGAGTCGTCACCGCAGCTCAGGGGATGGGCATGCCGACTCATGACTTCCTGGAATGGCAATGGGTTGCTCCTCCCGGCGAAGTTGATTTCAGGCGTTTGCCGATTTCTTGCAGAAGCATCAGATCTTGACGAGTTCGTAGGAGCGCGTGCCCAGACCGATCCGCTCGGCGTGGTCGAGCTGAACGCTCCAGTCGACCCGCGGGGCGGCGGCGCGAAACTTGTCCGCACCCGGGCCGAGCTGCGCGGTGTGGTGCGAGAGCGGGTGTCCCGGCTGGCCGTTCACCAGGTCGACCGAGGCCTGGTCGATCGCGACCGGGTCGCAGGAGGCGAGAATGCCGATGTCGGGAACCAGCGGCGTGTCTGCGAACGGGTAGCAGTCGCACAGCGGCGAGATCTGCAGCAGGAAGTTGACGAACACGGCGCGGTCGCGTTTCGGGTGGATGGCCCCGTAGGCGTACTCGGCCAGCCGCTCCTGCATGCCGCGCAGGTCCTGGTTCCAGTCGATCTGGATCGCCCCCGCGGGACAGGTCGGCAGGCAGGCGCCGCAGCCCGTGCAGCGCTCCGGGTCGATCTGCGCCCGGCGCTCCTCCCCGGCCGCCCGGATCGCCCCAAAGGCGCACCAGCGGATGCAGCTGTGGCAGGCGGTGCAGGCTTCGGCCTTGACCCGGGGATTGGTCGTCGAATGCATGCTGAGTTTCCCCTGGCGCGAGGCGCACCCCATGCCGAAGTTCTTGAGCGCGCCGCCGAACCCGCTCATCTCGTGACCCTTGAAGTGGGTGATGCCAACGATGGCGTCCGCATCGACGATCTCCGGGGCGATCTCGACCTCGCGGTAGTGGGTCAACCCGACCGTCACCGTCGCCGAACGGTTCCCCCGCAACCCGCCGCCGATCACGACGGGGGCGCCGACCGCCGACCAGTCGAAGCCGTTGGCGATCGCGGTCTCGTAGTGGCTCGCCGATTCGCCGCGGCTGCCGACGTACAGGGTGTTCGTGTCGACGAGGAACGGCCGGGCGCCGCCGCGGCGCAGCCGCTCGACGATCCGGCGCACGTAGACCGGCCGCACGTAGGCGGTGTTGCCCAGCTCGCCGAAGTGGATCTTCACGGCGACCAGGTGCTTGCGGCCGATCTTCTCCTCGAGCCCGGCCTTGGTGAGCAGCACGTCGATCTTGGCGAGGATGTTCTGCTTCGAGCTGCTGCGCATGTCCGCGAACCAAACCGGTGCCGGCATGTCGTTAACCCCTCCGTCAGTTTTCGAAAAGGAGCAGGAACCCGTTGGCGAACTGCACCATGCCGAACGCGCCGAGTGCGAGCGCCGCATACCAAAGCGGCCGCCGCTTGAGCAGCGCGGCGATGGAGGAGAGCAGGATGGTGATCTGCAGGTAGATGACGGCGACCCCGAAGGCCGCCTGGTGGCGCTTGCAGAGGTCGCGGTTCTTCTCGAGCGCCTCGGCCTGCTCCCTGATCTGCGCCTGCTCGCGCTCGTACTTCTGCTGGCGCTCGGCGCTCGCCGCGATCCGCGCGTCGTACACGGCCTTTGTCGCGGCGGGTAGCGCGGGGCTGAGCGTGTCGCGCTGCAGTTCGAGCTGCTCTTTCTGCAGCGCGTACAGGTTCCCCTTGATGCTTTTTGCCTGGAAGTAGGCCCACTGGTCCGAAGCCTGCGTCTGGCTCAGCAGCGCGCGCGTCGAGTAGCTCCCCCCCTTGAAGGTGGCGAGGGTCGCGCCGACCGCGAAGATGACCGTCGTCAGCGCCAGCCAGCTGAGCCAGCGCTCCTTTTTCTCTTCCGCCATGTGTCCCTCCGTGCGTTGCCGCTGATCGCGGCCTATTCTCGCTGTTGCCGGCTCCCGGATCAAGTACGCGGGAGCGGCTGACCGCTGCGCCTTCGACCGCCAACCGCGGCCCCGGCAGTGAAGTGCGGGCGGCGCTGTCGGGTAAAGGCTTGCTCCGGAGGCTCGGAAGCCGCCGCAGCACCGAGGGGGGAACCTCAGTGGCTGCCCGTTAGCGGTGCGGGTTGGTGCTCACGACCCGGCACGCGCTTGCCAGCAGCTCCCCGATCTCGTGACGGGTGAAGTCCGAGAAGTTCTCCTGGTAACTGGGGCGTCCGGGGCTGGCGACACCGTACTTCGTGCGGTAGCGGTTGAGGGCAAGCGCAAGGGCGTCGGCCCGGCAATCGTCGCAGGAGCAGACCCCCCCGAGCGCAGAGAATGCAGTGCCCACGAGTGTCCGGCCAACCTTCAGCGCATGGTCCTCGCAGCTCGTGTCGCTGGCGGATTTGACCGCTCCCCCGCTGCGGTGCCGGGGGCGCTGGTTGACCTTGAGGATCGCCTGGTCGACCGCTGCGGCGACCTTCGCGCCATACCCCTCGGAGGCGGCGTAGCCGAGGTTCGCGGCGCGACAGTAGCGCGGCGGGAGCTGGTTCAGCGCGAGAGCGGAGATATCGGCTTCGCACTGCGGGCACCAGCAGATCCTCCGCCGCACCCAAAAGCGCGCGCCCTTTCTCCGGTCGATCTCCCGGTGAACTTGATTCTCCATGTCGTTTTTGAGGTCGATCACGGCCGTTTCTCCCTTCCTGGCACACTCTTAAAACGATACCGTCCGGCTGTTGCAAAACAAGTGACGCTGGTCACCGCGCGGTCGATGCCGATCCGCTCGTCATCGGACGAAGAGGTCCCGTCTCGCGGGCAGGATTTTCAGTCTCGAGCGCCGCAAAGGAGCGCGGCCCGCGCCAGAGGTGCGTTGTGGTGCTGGCGCGGTGGTCGGTTCAGCCGCTCACGTCGAGCGCGGAGACGAGCACTGACGGCGCAGCCACGGATCCGAAGAATTTCAGGTCGCTGCCGATTTCGGCGACGGCGGCAAAGAGCGTCGCGAGGTTCCCGGCGATCGTCGCGCCGCGGAAGGGGCGCTGCCGCCCCTGTTCGAACACGAAACCGGACGCGCCGACTGAAAAGTCGCCCGAGACCGGGTTCATCGTGTGCGACCCCAGAATGTCGTCGACGACCACGATCGCTCGCTGCTCCCGCGTCCATGAGGCGGGGTCGTGCGACCCTGGCTGCAGCACGAGGTTGCCGGGCCGCGGCAGCGGCAGCGCGCCGTAATCACCGCGAAAGCCGTTCCCCGTGGGGTCACCGCCCATGCGGTGCGCCGTCTCGAGGGAGTGCAGATAGCCGCGGAGCACCCCGCCGTCGATCAGCACCTTGCGCCGCGTCGGCTGTCCCTCGTCGTCGCACGGGGCAGACCCGACGGCGCCGGGCAACGTGGGGTCGTCGAGAATGGTGACCGAGCGGGACGCCACCGCCGCCCCGAGCTTTCCCGCCAGGAGCGAGCGTCCTTTGAGCACCGCGTCCGCCGAGAGCATGGCGCCGAGCAGCGACAGGAAATCAGCCGCCACTTCGCGCTCGAGTATCACGGGCTGGCGTCCGGAGGGCGCTTTTCCGGCGCCCAGACGGGTAACTGCTTTCGCCGCCGCCAGGCCGCCGATGTCGGCCCAGGGCAAGGCGCCGCGGGCTGTCGCGGTCTCCGCCTCCCAGCCGATTTCGGACTCGCCCGCGCGCTCGGCAACCACCCCGACGGCCAGCGAGAACGAACTGCGACGGTACGAGGCGTCGGTCCCGGTGCTGGAGCGTACGCTTGTCGTGCCGTGCCCGGAGCGCAGGCTCACGGTCTTGATGCGACGCACCGCGGGGTTGGCTGCGCGGGTCTCGGCCACAATCTGCTCCAGACGGGCCCGGTCGTCGGCCACCGAAACGGCGATCCCCGCGGCGTCGAAGACCGCGAGATCGTCGCGCAGCGGCAGCCCGCACGGGGTCGGGAACCCCGGCAGGTCGGCGAGGCCGGCGGACTCCACCGCGCGCGCGGCGAGGCGCTCGAGCCCGGACGCGCTGAAATCCTGCCCGGAGGCGAACCCCGCTTTGCGCCCGACGAACACCCGCAACCCGAGGCCGGCTGCGTCCGAGCCGCGGTAGGACTCAAAGCCGCGGTCGGCGTATTCGACGGTCCTGCCGGTCCCGCTGACGTGGTAGACCTCGGCGCGCCTGGCGCCCGCGGCACGGGCCAGACGCAAGGTCTCGTCGAGGCAATCGCTCACGCTCTGCATAGCATATCCCGCCACCCCGGCTTGACAGACTTTTCGACCCGATGGTACAGAAGTATACCATTTCGCCCGGGAGGGCCATCGCGTATGAAGCAGGGGAAGGCATTGAGCCGCGTCGCTGTCGTTGGCGCGGGCAGCTGGGGCACCACGCTCGCGAACCACCTCGCCGGCCGCGGGCTCGCCACGCGGTTGTGGGCGTACGAGAGCGAAGTCGTCGAATCGATCAGCCGCAGCCGGGAAAACACGGTTTTTCTCCCGGGCGTGCGGCTGCACCCCGGGCTCGAGGCCTGCGCCAGCTTTGCGGCGGCGCTCGCGGGGGCGGAGCTCGCCCTCTTTGTGACCCCGTCGCACGTCGCCCGTGCGATTCTGCGCGAGTCCAGAGCGCATCTGCCCCCGGGCATCCCCGTGGTGGTCGCCTCCAAGGGGATCGAGACGGACACCCTCGAGACCATGGCCGGGGTCTTCGCCGAGGAGCTCGCCGGCGCCGGACACGCGCTCGCCTTCCTTTCGGGACCGAGTTTCGCGCGCGAGGTCGCCGTCGGCCTGCCGACCGCCGTCACGGTCGCCAGCCGCGACGCCGCGGCGGCGAAGCTCGCCCAGGAGACGTTCAGCGCCGAGTCGTTTCGCGTCTACACGACGGACGATGTCGTCGGCGTCGAGATCGGCGGAGCGCTCAAGAACGTGATGGCGATCGCCGCCGGACTCGGCGACGGGCTCGGCCTCGGACACAACGCCCGCTCCGCGCTGATCACCCGCGGCCTTGCGGAAATGACGCGGCTCGGCGTCGCGCTCGGGGCGCGCGCCTCCACCTTCGCCGGCCTCGCCGGCCTCGGCGACCTGGTCCTGACCTGCACGGGGGATCTCTCGCGCAACCGCTCGCTGGGGATGGCCCTGGCGACGGGGCGGTCGCTCGTGGAGATCCAGAGCGCGACGCGCACGGTCGCTGAGGGCGTGCGCACGACTGCAGCCGCGGTCAAGCTCGCCGCGCGCGCGGGCACCGAACTACCGATCGTGATGCAGGTGAACCGCATCCTCTTCGACGGTGTCGCACCGCGCGCCGCTCTCCAGGAGCTGATGACCCGCAACCTGCGGGTGGAGACCGACTGAACGAAGCCTCGGGAATGCCGGAGCTCAACCCCTCCCCGACGAATTAGCCGGCGAAGAACGCCAACAGGCGCCCGACGGTCGCCCGCAGGTGCGCGCGCTCGGTGACCAGATCGATCAGACCGTGCGCAAGCAGGAACTCCGCGCGCTGGAACCCCTCGGGGAGCTTCCCGCCGATCGTCTGTTCAATCACGCGCGGGCCGGCGAATCCGACGAGCGCCCGCGGCTCGGCGATAATCACGTCGCCGAGCATCGCGAAACTCGCACTCACCCCGCCCATGGTCGGATCGGCGAGTATCGAAAGATAGGGCAGGCCGGCCTTGCCCAGCTGCGCGAGCGCGGCCGCCGTTTTGGCCATCTGCATCAGCGAGAAGAGCCCCTCCTGCATCCGCGCTCCGCCCGAACAGGAGACGATCACCAGGGGGGTGCGCTGGCGCAGGGCGCGCCCGGCGGCGCGCACGATGCGCTCGCCGACGACGCTGCCCATGCTGCCGCCCATGAAGTCGAACTCGAACGCACAGAGCTGCACCGGCCGCCCGAGGACGGCGCAGCCACCGCAGAGGATCGCCTCGGAACTCTTGCTCTTGCGGGCCGCGTCGCGGGCGCGTTCGGGATAGCGGCGCGAGTCCTTGAACCGCAGCGGATCCTCCGGGCCGACGCCCTCGTCGTGCGCGAGGAAACTCCCCTCGTCGACCAGCAACGCGATGCGCTCCTGCGCGCCGATGCGGAAATGGTGCGAGCACTTCGGGCAGACACGCTGGTTGCGTTCGATCTCTTTTCGATAAATGATCTCCCGGCATCCGGGGCAGATGACCCACAGCCCCTCGGGTACGCGCGGCTGCCGGCTGCCGCCCTCCCCGCCGCGTCGCGTCCCCACGGCGTCGCCGACACTCTCGCCCGCGACCGGTGCGTTCTGCGAAGCGGCCTGTTCCCCGCGCTCCTCGTGCGTCACGTTCGGACCTCCCTTGCGGAAAACGTGTACCTCCGCCCCTGGCAGAGCATGTCCACCGGGCGGCTCATCTCCGCGAGCTCCCGGGCGATGTCGGCCAGGTGCAGCGGCTTCATGTGATAGAGATAGACGGGGACCTCGGGGCGTCCCAGGCGCTCGAGTTCGCGCTCCAGCAGCGCCGGGGTCAGGTGACCGCTGGCGAGCGCGACCTCCTCCAGTGCGTTGGGGAAGGAGCATTCGACGATGACTGCCTGGAGGTCCGGCAGCCGGCGCGCGGCTTTCCAGATCGCCTCGGTTGGCCCGGTGTCACCGGAGTAGATGATCGAGGTTCCCGGTTCGCGCAGGATGAACCCCGTCGCGAAGACCGGGTGGTTGACCCTCACCGGCTTCACGGAGAGCCCGCAGACTCGCGAATACGACCCCTCGGGGATAACCCGGTACACCAGGGCGGGCGCCGCGCGCGTCGGGATGCGGGTGAAGTCCGGCCAGATGCGGTCGTTGAACAGGCCGTGTCGCAGATCGGCGATCACCTGCTCGGTTCCGGTCACCACCAGGGGACGGGTCGCCACCCCGGCGCGGTTGTCGACGAGGAACGCCAGCTCCTTGACGTGGTCCAGGTGCGTGTGGCTGATGCAGACCTCGGTCAGCTCCAGCTGCTGCTGCCAGGTGAGGGTCGAGGTCGCCGAGCCGGCGTCGAGCAACAGCCGCCCGTTCACGATGAACCCCGCGCTGTGAAAGCCCGGCATCTCGCTGCCGAAGCAGCCGGTGACCTCGACGATCACCGGCGACCCGCCGCGGCGATGCCGTCGATTTCCAACCGGAGGCGCGCGACATCGGGCGCCCGGAATCGCTCGCCCTCCCGGCGCAGACTCCCGCGCCGGCCGAGTTCCTCGAGCACCAGCAGCGCGTCGGCCTCGGACAATCCCGATTGTTCGGCGAGGGCCGCAGCTGCGGTGCCCGCCTCGGCCGAGGCGAGGAGAAACGGGGCGGTGCGTTGCAGCAGGCGATCTGCGATCCAGGCGTGCAGATCGACCCGGGCGACCTGGGTGCGCTCGAGCAACTGGTCGAAGATCAGGCGCGCGGTCTGCGGACCGTGGCGGACGACCGCGTCGAGTGTGCTGACGCTGATCTGGAGCAGGCGGGCGTCCTGTACGACCTCGGCACGGGACGATCGTTTCGGGCTGGAGGCAAGCGCGCCCTCGCCGAGCAGATCGCCCGGGCCGAGGAGCCCCGCCCGCCCGCCCTCGGGGCGCGCTGCCCCGAGGCGGACGACTCCGCTCTGGATGACGAAAGCCTCCTGTCCGGCGGACCCCTCCGTGAAGAGGATGGTCCCCTCGGTGCAGAACTTTCCGAAGAGCCGGAAGAGCGCGTGCTCGCGATCCACAAGCTCCCGGCTACGCGCCGGTCTTCGGCAGGTTTTTCAGCGCGTCGTCGATGTCGCCCTGCGGCAGCTCGAAGTCCTCGAGCTTCTTGGAGAAGTAGTTGTCGTAGGCCGCCATGTCGAAGTGCCCGTGGCCGGTGAGGTTGAAGACGATGACGCGGGCCTCGCCGGCCTCGCGGGCCCGGACCGCCTCGTCCATCGCACCCTTGATCGCGTGCGCCGACTCGGGCGCCGGTATGATCCCCTCCGCGCGGGCGAAGGTGACCGCGGCGTCGAAGACCGGGTTCTGGTGGTACGCGATCGCCTCGACGACCCCCTCGTGTACGAGCTGGCTCACGAGCGGGGAATCGCCGTGGTAGCGCAGGCCGCCGGCGTGGATCGAGGCGGGCATGAAGTCGTGGCCGAGGGTGTACATCAGCATCATCGGGGTCAGCTTGGCGACGTCGCCGTAGTCGTAGCTGTAGCTCCCGCGCGTCAGCGTCGGGCAGGCCTTCGGCTCGACCGCGACGATCCGGACGCGGTCCCCGTGCGCCTTGTCGCGCACGAACGGGAAGGTGAACCCGCCGAAGTTGCTGCCGCCGCCGACGCACGCGACGAGCACGTCGGCTTTCTCGCCGATTTTCGCGAGCTGCGCCTTGGTCTCCAGCCCGATCACCGTCTGGTGCAGCAGCACGTGGTTGAGCACGCTGCCGAGCGCGTAGTTCGTGTCCTGGCGCGTCGCGGCGTCCTCGACCGCCTCGCTGATTGCCGCGCCGAGGCTGCCGGTGGAATCGGGGTGCGCCGCGAGGATCGCGCGGCCGGCGTTGGTACGGTTGCTCGGACTTGCGATGACCTCTGCACCCCAGGTTGCCATCATCGAGCGCCGGTACGGCTTCTGCTCGTAGCTGACCTTGACCATGTAGACGGTGCACTCGAGGCCGAACATCTGGCAGGCGAGCGACATGGCACTGCCCCACTGGCCGGCGCCGGTTTCAGTGGCGATGCGGCGGATCCCGGCGTCCTTGTTGTAGTAGGCCTGCGGCACCGCGGTGTTCGGCTTGTGGCTGCCGGCGGGGCTGTTCCCCTCGTACTTGTAGTAAATGCGGGCCGGGGTCTTGAGGGCTCGCTCCAGACGCTTGGCGCGAAACAGCGGGCTCGGGCGCCAGAGGGCGTAGATCTCGCGCACCTCGTCGGGGATGGCGATCTCGCGCTCGGGGCTCATCTCCTGCTCGATGAGCGACATCGGGAAGATGGCCTTGAGGTCGTCGGGGCCGAGCGGCTTGCCGGTACCGGGGTGCAGCGGCGGGGCCGGCGGCGTCGGCATGTCGGGGAGGATGTTGTACCAGTGCTTCGGGATCTCGCTCTCGCTCAGGAGGATCTTCGTCTCGCTCACGTTTCTATCCTTTCGTGCCGGAGGCGCCGCGATCCGGCGCCGCGTTGGTGGCGAACCTCGGGCAGCTAGAAAGCGACCTTCAG
>Ga0334722_10002345_pt1 | contig 21650 bp, 17 predicted proteins | sample C3_bottom_MG_FD_207210 | JGI IMG/M metagenome (GOLD analysis project Ga0334722, IMG submission 207210) | Sediment microbial communities from Yellowstone Lake, YNP, Wyoming, USA - C3_bottom | ecosystem: Environmental > Aquatic > Freshwater > Lake > Sediment | place: USA: Wyoming | collected... | reverse complement strand
GGCACACATCTGGCCGGACACTGGGAATTTCCTGGTGGCAAGTGTCAGCCGGACGAAACGCTCGAAGAATGTCTGGTTCGGGAGATTCAGGAGGAACTGGACGCGCGGATAGACGTCGGACTCGAAATTCTCGCCACCACTCACGAGTACCCGGAGCGGATAGTCGAACTGCGCTTCTTCCGATGTGAGTTGAAGAGCGACCCACGACCGGTGCTTGGACAGAAGCTCCGCTGGGTGCCGCGCGCAGAACTGGGAAGCTTCCCGCTCCCACCGGCCGACAACGAACTGGTCCGCCGCCTGATCGCCGGCGAAATCTGAGACGCGGGCCAACATCTCGCGGAACGGCCCCTCGAACCAAGCCGACAGCGTCAGTTCGCAAAACGAGCCGTGAAGGCCAAGATAGGGAGCGCGAATAGCGTAAACGTAAGACCGGTGACGAGCCCTGGCAAGGCTCGTTTTGCCGGCTTGTGTGAGCGGGGACGTGGAGCGAGATGTTGGTCCGCGTTCAGGAAACACTGACAAACGGCAGAGCGGTAACAGTCGCAGCGAGGCGCGAGTCGCCGTGAGCGACGGCGAGGCGGCTGCCGGGCGCGACGTGATCGCGGTGCACGTATCCAAGCGCGATTGGTCTGCCGAGAGTCGGGGAGTAGGCGGCGCTGGTGACGTGTCCGACGTCCTTCGCGTCAACCATCAGCTTGTCGCCCGGTAGCGGCTCCACGTCGCCGTCGAGAGTCAGGCCGACCAGCTTCCGGACGATCTTCCCGTGCCCGCGATCGCGAATCCGCACGATCACTTCCTGCCCGGGGTAGCACCCCTTCGTCGAACTGATGGCCCTCGCCTCAATGCCCGCCTCCAGCGGAATGGTGTCGTCGGTCATGTCGACGAGGAACAACGGGGTCCCGCTCTCAAGGCGAAGCGTTTCGAGAACGGCGGCATCCGGGACGATTGCGCCGGCCGCAGAGATTGCGGCCGCAAGCGCGGGCATTCGACCTGGCGGAGCGAATATCAGAAAGCCCGGCAGGCCGAACTCATCGACCCGCGCGAGAATACCCACCTCGTCATCGAGTTCGACCTGGCTGTTCTGGAACGCGGACCAATTCGCCAGATCGGCAATCAGATTGAAGGACCCTCCACCAGGTTCGCCGGCCAGCAGCGCCTGCCCGACTGCCAACGCGGCGGCTGGCCCCTGGACGCTCACGCAGCCGAGGGCGTCGGTGAGATCTCCCACCTGCACGTCCTCGGTGAAGATCATCTGGTCGAGCCTGGCCACCAGCGTGTCCTTGAGGATGAAAGGCACATCCAGCAATGTTGCGGGCCCGGTCTCGAACACATTCATGTCGGTCACCATTCGTCCGAGCGGCGTCAACAGCGCTGCGTAGCAGCCGGATCCCGGCTTGAGCGCCGCGATGTCGTTTGTCAGCAGGGCCTGCAGAAACGACTGACGGTCGCTGCCTCGCAGAACAACGCGGCCTCGGTGGTACCGATCGATGAGCGCGGAACCCTCTCGAATGCTCGTGTATTGGCGAATCTGGTCTGGTGAAAGCATGGTGTGACGCGACGGCTTTCGTCGCACAATTTGCTGATATGCTCAGTCTCGCTATGGTTCGATTCCATTCTATCCTTGCGGCCGTTCTGGTCCTAAGCCCTGAGCTCACCATGGTGGCGGGCAGTAGTGGACAGTTGAGCCCTGGTTTCGCGACTCAGAGAAACGCGGCTCTGCGCTCAACCAACTTGAGTCGAAGGGTAGGCGCTTCGTCTCAGGCGTCGGCGCAGCAGGCCGCCTCCGGGCAGACGGCGCCTTCCAACTTTACGGTTTTCGTGTCGGGTGCGGCGATCGGTTCGGAGCAAGTCACCGTGGAGGCCTCGGCGCAAGGGTGGCTGATCAGGGCCACAGGCCGCATCGGCGTCCCGATCAGCTTGTCGACCTCTCGTTTCGAACTTCGCTACGACCGCGACTGGAAACCCCTGTCGCTCGAAATTGACGCAACGTTGCGCGGACAGCCTCTGGTGATCAGGTCGACGTTCGCGAATGGCAAGGCGACCAACAGCATCATCCAGGCCGGCCGGGACTCTCAGAAGGTTGATGACATCGCGGTGGACGCGGTGGTGCTGCCCAATCTCTTCTTTGGCGCGTACGAAGCCCTTGCGTTGCGACTTGCGTCTTTCGCCCCGGGAAGCCAGATCAAGACGTACGTTGCCCCGCAGACGGCGGTGGTGATGACGCTCGACAGCGTCGCTCCAGAGAGAATCCAGACGGTGGGGCGGCTGATTGTCGCCAAGCGGTACAACCTCGCCATCGCCAACCCCGGCTCGACGGTGGCGGCCGAAGTGTGGGTGGACGAAGCTGGCCGGCTGGCTCGCTTCCGCATGCCAAGCCAGGGGCTTGATGTGGCCCGCGACGATATCGCAGCCGTTTCGTCTCGCGTTGAGCGCATGGCGCGGCAGACCGACGAGCAGGTGCGGATCCAGGCCAACGGTTTCAGCCTGGCTGCAACTGTGTCCAGGCCAGCCAGCGCAGCAACCGGTCCCTCCGAGCGGGGGGGCGCCGTGATTCTCGTGCCTGGCTCCGGGCCGGTTGACCGCGATGAAACCGTTGCGGGAGTGGCGATCTTTGCGCAGCTGGCCAATGCGATTGCCGATGCGGGCTTCGTGGTCGTTCGTTTCGACAAGCGCGGCATCGGACAAAGCGGCGGCCGCGAAGAGTCGGCGACGATCGCGGACTTTGCCGACGATGTGCGCGCGGTGGTGAAGTATCTCGAGAAACGCAAGGACGTTGATCCAAAGCGCATCGCGATTGTCGGCCACAGCGAGGGCGGGTATATCAGCATGGTGGCGGCATCCGAAGAAAAGAAGAAGATTGCCGCCATCGCGCTCATCGCGACGCCGGGCACAACCGGCGCCGAACTCGTGCTCGAACAGCAGCGTCACCAACTCGACCTGATGAATCTGGGAGCTGAGGAGAAGCTGCGGCGGATCGACTTGCAGAAGCAGATCCACTCGGCGGTCATGACTGGCAGCGGGTGGGAGACCATTCCCCCGGCGTACAAACGCCAGGCCGATACCGTGTGGTTCAAGAGTTTCCTGACGTTCGACCCGGCCAGAATCATGCCCAAAGTCGCGCAGCCCATGCTGGTCATACAGGCTGGGCGCGACAGCCAGGTCCCGGCTCGGCACGCTCAGCTGTTGAGCGGACTGGCCAAGGCACGCAAGAACAACCCGGGCGCGGATCTGTCTGTCGTCGACGGCATCAATCACCTGCTCGTCCCCGCGGTGACTGGAGAAGTCGACGAATACGCGTCTCTCCAGGATCGAACGGTCAGCCCCGGACTCATCTCCACGTTGGTTGGCTGGCTGAAGGACAAACTGCATGTGGATACTGCGCGCGCTGGGCGTTGATCCGGACCAGGCGCTGACCTTCCGACTGCGGCCAGGCCACGTCAAGACGGCCGGCCGCTCCTCGCGGTCGGATTTCGTCATCGAGGCGCCGCTCGTATCGAGGCTGCATTGTCGGTTTACGGTGTCGACAGAGGGGAGCGTCGAGGTGCAGGATCTCGACAGCACCAACGGCACGTGGGTCAATGGAGAGTCGGTTCAGCGCGCGACCCTCTCAGAGGGCGCCGTGCTGAAGATTGGACGCGCCGAATTGATGCTCGAGCGCGACCAATCCCCTGCTTAGTTCAATCCTGAAGAAACGGGTTGTTCCGGCGCTCTTCTCCGATGGTGGTCTGCGGCCCGTGCCCCGGGTAGACAATGGCGGCATCGCCAAAGCCGAACAGCACGGTCCGAATCGAACTCAGCAGCGTATCCGTGTCACCGCCAGGCAAGTCCGTCCGGCCAATCGATCCCGCAAACAACGTGTCGCCGACGAAGATCTGGTTGCCGGCCTTGCCAGTGGGGCCAACCTGCAGGGCGACCCCGCCCGGACTATGGCCCGGCGTGTGGTGGACCTGCACTGTGTAGCCGCCAAACATCAGCGGCACGCTGGCCTGATAGAAGAAGTCGGGCTTTGGCGGCGGCTCGAGCGTGTATCCGAACATCAGTCCCTGCTGGACGGCGCTCTCGTAGAGAAACAGATCGTCGCGGTGAAGTCCGATCGTCGCGCCGGTTGCGGCCTTCAGCCTGGCGACTCCGCTCACGTGGTCCATATGGGCGTGCGTCAACAGGACATGCCGGACACTCAGTCGACCAACATCGATAAGCTGGATGAGTTCCTGCGCCTCGTCACCCGGGTCGATGACGACGGCCTCGCGGGTGGTTTCACAGGCAAGCAGGAAGCCGTTCTTGAAGAACGGTGCGACGGCGCGGGATTCGAGGAGCATGGGAACAGAATACAGGAGAAGGTAGACGGTAGACAGTAGACGGTAGACAGTAGACAGTAGACGGTAGACGGTAGACGGTAGGAATACAAGATCCCGTAGGGGCACGGCATGCCGTGCCCGATCAGGAGCAACGAAATCGAAACACGAGTGTACGAGGCGGGACACCTCTGGTCCGGGTAGAATACGAACCCATGAGGTTGACGCACGTCTTCGCGGCGCGGCAGCGCATTGCACCCCATATCAGGCGCACGCCGCTGGTTCACTCGCCATGGCTCTCGTCGTGTGCCGGGGCGGTGGTCAGACTGAAGCTCGAGTCGATCCAGGTGACCAACTCATTCAAGGCCCGCGGCGCCGTCAATGTCGCGGCGGCACGGCTCGAACGGGAGGGCGGCGACGTCGAGCGATCACGCATGCTCGTGACGGCGTCGGCCGGCAATCACGGACGCGCCATGGCCTACGCGTGCGAGCGCCTCGGACTGCGGCTGGTCGTCTTTACTCCGAAAGACGCGCCGCGCGCCAAGCTGGATCCGATCGTGCGACATGGCGCGGACCTGCGGGCCGAAGCGTCGAGCTACGAAGAATCCGAATTGCTGGCAAAGCGGTTCGCGGTGGCCGAGAGAATCACCTATATCTCACCCTACAGCCATCCCGACGTGATTGCCGGCGCCGCCACAATCGCCCTGGAGATTCTCGAGGACTGGCCGGAGGTTGAGACGATTCTCGTGCCGGTCGGAGGGGGCGGATTGGTCAGCGGCATCGCGCTGGCCGCCAAGGCAGTGTCGGACAACATCGAGGTGATCGGCGTCGAAGCACAGGCCTCGCCGGCCTTCTCGACCTCACTCGCCGCGGGACGCATCACCGAAGTGCGTGTGAAACAGACGCTAGCGGACGGGCTGGCGGGAAACATGGATCCAGACACCATCACCTTCGACCTGGTTCAACGGCACGTGGATCGGGTCGTCGTGGCCTCAGAGCAGTCGATCGAAGATGCCGTGCGCGGTCTCGTCACAAACGAGCACCTGGTCGCGGAGGGCGCGGGGGCCACCGCGGTGGCGGCGCTGGTCGAGGGCCTCCGCGTCAAGGGACGCCATGTCGCGGTTGTGCTCTCCGGATCCAACATCGACTCGGCTCGGCTCGGCGCGCTGTTGACCGGCGCTCGGGGTTGACCGCTTCCCGTGGGTGCCGTGGCGCTTCGCTCCGCGTCCCCGCTCACGCAATCCGGCAAAACGTACCTACCGGGATCTGTTGCCGAACGCGCGTGGGGGAGGCTCCGCTTCGCACTTAGTCTGCTAAGCGCGCATGGCAACGCCACCCGTGGCGTTGCCCGCGGAGAAAGCCCCACGCCTTCCGTCGCGCATTCACGATCGCCGGGGCTGAAGCCCCGGCCTCCACACCTCGGCTCGGTTCGAGGGGCCGCTCCGCGAATCGCCCCGTCACCTCACCCTCAGCCTTCCAGCGTCTTGGTTCGAGGGGCCGCTCCGGAAGCCGTCATTCGGCAGGCCTGCAGTCGCCTCACCTCTCATGTCTATCGGGCGCGTGATCGCTCCAGCAGTCCGTCCAGGATCGTCGCGGCTTCTACGCGAGCGCGCGCGTAGGCGGCGTCGAGTGCGGCCAGCGCCGAAATCACTCCGGGATTGGCCGTGACATTCCGCCACGGGAACAACTGCTGCCGGATCGCCACACGGGGGCTCAGCAAGCCGTTTGTGGCGTCCCACATTCGAAGCGCCGGGTCGGAGCCGGCCGCGCGGGCAATCCACGCCGCAGTCCGCGCAGAATCGTTGATGGCGGCCGCCGCCATCGCGGCACAGCGCACCCACGTCGCCGGTTCTTCAGCTTTGTCGGCCTGGGCAAGGATCCGGTGTCCGAGCTTGAGGCCTTCGGCTCGATTCGAACCGGCCATCTGGATGCCGGCCAGCATCGCCACAGCGTCGCAGGCGGCCGGATACAACCGCGTAACGCCGTTCAGGACCGAGGCGGCGTCGGCGGCACGATGGTCGGCCAGCAGCGACGAAGCGAGCATCAGCGCGGCTGGTGGCAGGTCGGGATCGTGCGCGGCGGCACGCGGCGGTACGGTGGTCCCCCCCCCATTGCGGGCAAGCCGGATACGGATTCGCAGCGCGTCCCACCACGGCAACGAGGGGGCCAGCGCCTGGCCCTGCGCCGTCGCGATCAGTGCCCGATCAAACTCGCCGAGCGCGATGTGTCCGACAGCGAGTTGATAGCGCGCCAGCGGCGAAGTCGGATCCAAATCGATCACTCGCTTGGTGAATTCGACTGATCTGGCCGTGTCGACCTCTCTGATCAGCTCGGCGATCGCCCAGTAGGCTGCTACATACGATCGATCGATCTCGATGGCGGCTCGCAGTCGAGTCAGCCCGTCACGCATGGTCGAGGACGAAAGGCCGAGCGCGAACTGGACGGACGCCGCATCGGGATCGACGGTCGCCGCCTGATCCGCCGCCTCGCGCATGCGCCCCGCCACGTCCGAAAATGCCAGGCGATTCTCGAACGCGGCGCCGACCGACAGAGCCTCCACCAGACCGGTCTGCGCCTCAAACATAGACGAGTCGGCCGCGATCGCGCTTTCGAAAGACTGAACGGCGCGGCTGGCATCCTGTGCGGCCATGGCCTCGCGAGCCTGCAGGTAGGCGTCGAATGCCGTCGGTTCGACAATCCGGAGGGCTGCGCGGCTGGCAGCGGCAGTCCGGTTGAGGGGAACGTTCAGATATGCGGAGACGTCCCGCACAATGCGCGCCTCAAGAGCGATGATGTCGGCGGCCGGCGCCGAGTAGTCTCGATTCCAAATAGTCCGACCATCGGCCCGATCGATGAGACTGAGCCTCAGGCCCAGTCCCTGCCAGTCCGGATCGGTCGGGGTGATGGTGCCTGCCAGCGCGACGCTCGCCCGAACGTCCTGGGCCACCGATTGAGGCGAACGGCCCGCAAAAGCGCGAAGTGACGATCGGCCAAGTGTCGTCAGACCGGTCGTCTGGCTGAGGCGCGTCGCCAGATCTTCGGCCAGTCCCGTCCCGAAGTACGGTCGAGACGTTTCTCCGCCGCCGACGGCAAAGGGCAGGACCACGATCAGCGGTGCCGGCCGCGGGCCGAAGCGGGCGTGCCAGATCTGTTGCAGCGCGCCCTGCCAATGCCAGACAGCCAGTGCCGAGGCCGCGACCAGCAGCAGAGCCACAGCCCCAATCGGCAACCATCGTGGTCGTGCATTTCTGACTGGCGTCAGCCGATCGACGGCTGAGCGGTGGGCTCTTACCGAGTCTGACGCGGCGCGCAGATCGGCGGCCATCTCCGCGACGCTCTCGTACCGGTCGGTGGGGTTCTTGGCCATCGCCCGCGCGACGATGGCGTCGAGCGCGTGTGGAACGGCAGGATTGATCAGGCTCGGTGCAGCGGGTGTTGACTGCACGACCATGAGCCCGATGTCGCTGGCATTCGGGCCGCTGAATGGCTCGCGCCCCGTGAGCATCCAGGCGAGGATCACGCCGAGCGCAAAGATGTCGGTCCGATGGTCGACGGCTTGACCCAGAATCTGTTCGGGCGACATGTATCCGACCGAACCAATCCCCAGCGCCGTGCCACGCTCAGCCAGGCGCACAGAAGTCTGACGTTGTCCGCCGTCTTCGCGCTCCCAGGCCGTCAGGCCGAAATCCAGGATCTTCGCGTGCCCCTTCGATGTGACGATGACCGCCGTGGGAGTCAGCGCGCCGTGCACAAGCTGGCAGGCATGCGCCTCGGCCAGCGCGTCGGCCAGCTGCAGGGATAAATCGAGCGCACGCAGGATGTTGAACGCGTGGCCGAATCCAAGCGCCGACAACTTTTCGCCAGAGACGAATTCGTATACCAGATAGACGTGACCGTCCTGCGCGCCCACATCGAAGAGCGTGGCCACGTTGGGATGAGAAAGCGCGGTGTAGGGGCGGATGGTGTCAATCAGGCGAGTGCGGTTCAGCGGGTCGGTCGTAGCGGTGCCAAGCACGCGAACGGCGACGGTCCTGCCGACGCGGGTGTCGCGCGCACGGTAGACGGTACCAAGCCCGCCGGTGCCTACAATTCCAAGGATGTCGTAGTGGCCGATTGCCTGGCTCATTGCTGGCCAGAGTTTACCAGCTTCAGCGAAACCACTCCGGAGTGGTTTTCGGCACCAGGAATCTCGAGAAAAACCACTCCGGGAGTGGTTTCGCGATCTAGGCAACCGACAGCACGGGCCTGTTTTCCCGGTGCATGTCCAGCCCGCCCCTGAATTCGGCGAGGCGCGCCCTCAGAAACGCCCGGCCGCGGTGCAGCCGCGACTTGAGCGTCTGCTCCTTGATGCCAAGCCGCGCGCTGGCCTCTTCGGTCGAGAGCCCCTGGATGTCGCGAAGAATCACCGGCACCCGATAGATGCTGGGCAGTTCTGGCAACGCACGCGCCAGCTTCCGACGCACCTGTGCGCGCAGCAGATCCTGGTCGGCCATGTGCGACCAATCTGCGGTCTGGCGGCGAATCTGGCCGCCGTTTTCCTCGACATCCGCCATCAGGTCGTGCTCGGGCACCTCGAAATACGCGGCGCTTCGCTGGGAGCGGAGCCGCGACATCGCGGTGTTGAACGTGATGCGGTAGATCCACGACGACAACGCCGCATCGCCTCGAAATGCGTCGATGCGCCGATAGACCTTCATCAGCACGTCCTGAGCAATTTCCTCAGCGTCCTCTGGCGTCTTCACATACCTCAACGCCAGTTGCTGGATCCGCGACCTGTAGATCACGTCGAGTTCGGCCACTGCCGACTCGTCTCGCGCACGCATGCGCATGATCAGCTGTGCATCCTTCGCGTTTTGAATGGGGGCCGGGACCATATTCTGTTCCTCGGTTTGGGTTGTTGCTTTCGCCGATCCCATTATGGTCCGTTAATCCGACTAATTCAATCGTGTTTTAGGATATTGTGTAACGCACTGTGATATAAGGACTTACCATCAACTCATACTGAAACAGTACGTTGAAATACGTCGCAGAAGGCGGCGATCAACCGATCTTCCACCTCGCCGGTTGGCAGCGCGTGTCTGGTCAGGCGCTGGAGAGAGGTTACGCCCCGGTCGGAAATCCCGCAGGGGACAATCAGCTTGAAGAATTCGAGATCGGTATTCACGTTGAAGGCAAAGCCGTGGCTGGTCACCCAGCGTTGGATGCGGACGCCAATCGCCCCGATCTTTTCCGCTCCAACCCACGCCCCGGTCAGGCCCTTCAGGCGCCTGGCCTCGAACCCGTAGGTGCCTGTCACACGGATCATCACCTCTTCGAGATCCCGCACGTACCGGTGCACGTCGCACCGGTCTGGCTTGAGACTCAAAATCGGGTAACCGACGATCTGACCCGGACCGTGGTACGTGACATCGCCGCCGCGGCCGGTCTCGTGAAGTTCGACGCCGAGTTCGGCAAGTCGTTCAGGCGTGGCCAGCACGTGCTGCCGGCTCTCTCCTGCTTTCACCCCCAGCGTCAGGACGTGCGGATGCTGAAGCAGGAGCAGTTGGTCGTCTATCTCTCCGGCAACGCGTCTGGCGACCAAGGCTCTCTGAAGCTCGAGCCCTTCGGCATAGGAGACGAGGCCGAGGCGTCTTATTGTGAGTGGACGGAAAGGCATAGGGATTGGGGATTGGGGATTGGGGATTGGGGCAGTCCGAGATCCAACCCCTAATCCCTAACCCCTAATCCCTGAAAATCACACCGCGCTCGAATCGAAGCTCTCGAGCATCTTCTTCACGTGCGACATGTACTCATCCGCCACCGCCCCATCAATGATGCGGTGGTCGTATCCGAGCGACAGATACCCCTTGGTTCTGATGGCAATCATGTCGTCGACGACCGACACGCGCTTCTCGATGTGGCCGACACCCATGATGGCCACCTGCGGCTGGCTGATGATGGGCATCCCGAATTGCGCGCCAAACACACCGGGGTTGGTAATCGTAAACGTCCCGCCCTGCACCTCGTCGGGCTTGAGCTGCTTGGATCGTGCGCGGGCCGCGAGATCCTGGATCGCGCGGCTCAGACCCAGCATGTTCTTGTCCTCCGCCCGCTTGATGACGGGCACGATCAGGCCCCAATCCAGCGCGACGGCAATGCCAAGGTTGATCTCGTTCTTGTAAACGACCGTGTCGCCATCGACCGAGCTGTTGACGACTGGCACCGCCTTGAGCGCGTCGACGGCCGCCTTCATCAGAAACGACATGAAGGTGAGCTTGACGCCCTGTCGCTCGTAGTCGGCCTTCCTGGCTTCACGGATTTTCGCGACATGCGTGTAGTCCACCTCGAATACCGAGTGGACGTGCGCAGAGGTCCGCTTGCTGAACACCATGTGCTCGGCGATTTTCTTGCGCATCACCGACATCGGAACAACCTTCACGCTGTCGCCTGGCTTGAACGCTGGCATATGGAGGGAAGACGGTGCCGCTGCTGACGGTGTGGACGCTCCAGCTGGCGCCGCACCCTTCTCGATGTGCGCGAGAATGTCCTGTTTGGTGACGCGACCGCCAAGTCCAGAGCCGGTGATCGTCGCGATATCGACCTGGTGCTCGTCAGCAATCTTGCGCACGAGCGGAGACGACTTCATCCGTCGCAGTTCGTCGCCGGCCAGTTCCCCGCCGGATTGCGAGGCCGCTTCGGCCGCACTCGCGGAGGGTGCGTCCGGCGCGGGAGAGGGCACAGCGGCTGGTGCGGCAGCTCTCGCGGGCGCGGGCGGGGCCGCTGCGATCGGGGCGGGGGCGGCGGCCACCGGGGTCGGCGCCGGCGGCGCAGCTGCCTTGGCGGGCTCAGTTGCGGCGACTACACCAGACTCCCCAATCACGGCTACGACGGCATTCACCGGAACCGTCTCGCCTTCCTTCGCTCGCACTTCGAGCAGCACGCCCGCCGACGGCGATGGGATTTCGGCATCGACCTTGTCGGTTGAAATCTCGAACAACGGCTCGTCGCGCTCGACCCTGTCGCCGACCTTCTTGATCCAGCGAACGATAGTGCCTTCGGCGATCGATTCGCCCATCTGGGGCATGACGACGTCGGACATGGCAGCCCTCGCTCTGTTACACACTCGGGACAGTTGGTAGACGGTAGTCAGTAGACGGTAGACGGTAGCAAGAAGGGATTGGGGCTTAGGGATTGGGGATTGGCTAAACCCTAACCCCTAATAACTAACCCCTGACGCCTACTGTCTACTGTCTACCGACTACTGTCTACTGACCGTCCTGTCCCCTACACATGTATCGCCTCTCCGTGCGTCGCGTGCGCGGCCTCGCCCACCGCCTCGGACATCGTCGGATGCGCGTGAATCGTGCGAATCAATTCCTCGACCGTGCTCTCGAGCCGGAGCGCCAGCGTGGCTTCGGCCACCAGTTCCGTGGCCCGCGGCCCAATCATATGTACGCCGAGCACTTCGTCGTACTTCTTCTCGGCCACGATCTTGACGAGGCCGTCGGTCTCGTTGGCGATGCGTGCCCGGCCCAGCACGCCAAACGGGAACGTCCCGATCCGCACATCATAGCCGCGTTCAACTGCCTGCTTCTCGGTGAGGCCGACGCTGCTGATCTCGGGATCGCAGTACGTGCACTTGGGCACCTGATCGTAGTTGATCGCCACAAACGGCCTGCCCGCCAGCCTCTCTGCCAGCGCGATGCCCTCCGCCGTCGACAGGTGAGCAAGCTGCAGGTGTCCTGGCGTACCGAAGGTGATGACGTCGCCAATCGCCGACACGTTGGCGATACTCGTGCGGAACTGCTCGTCCACCCACACGTAGCCCTTCTCGAGCTTGAGTCCGGCTTCTTCGGCGCCGAGGCCAGCGGTGACGGGACCGCGTCCGGTTGCCACCAGCAGGTACTCCGCAGACAGACTCTGTGTCGAGCCGTCTGGCATCTTCATGTCCAGATCAACGCCATCGGCCTTCGCGCGAGCAGCCGTCATGGTGGTTGACGTATGGAACTTGATGCCCTGCTTCTTGAACGCCTTCTCCAATTCGACGGAGATGGCCTCGTCTTCGAAGGGCACGAGATGCGGCAGCAGTTCGACGATCGTGACATCGCTGCCAAAGCGCTTGAAGACGGTTGCGAATTCGACGCCAATCGGTCCGCTGCCCAGTATGACGATGGACTTCGGTACCTCACGCAGGGCGATGGCTTCGTCGCTTGTGATAATGCGCTTCCGGTCGAGTTCAATCCCGGGCACGCTCCTGGCGCTCGATCCGGTCGCGACGACGATCTGACTGGCCGTGAGCGTTTGGGTTTCGCCGCCGGTGACCTCGACCTTGCCTGGGCCAGCCAACCGTCCGCTGCCCTTGATCCAGTCGATTCCGTTCTTCTTGAACAGGAACTCGATACCGCGCGTCAGGATGGTGACGATCTTGTCCTTGCGCGTCTGCACCTGGTTCATGTCGATGCGCGGCGGTTCAGGGCCGAGCACCAGGCCCCATTCCTTCGCAGCCTGTGCGATCTTCAGCACGTGCGCGTGCTCGAGGAGCGCCTTGGTGGGGATGCAGCCCCAGTTGAGACAGGTCCCGCCGAGCGCCTTCTGCCGTTCGATGACGGCGACCTTGAGGCCGAGTTGCGCGGCGCGGATGGCAGTCGGGTATCCGCCGGTGCCGGCGCCGATGATGATGACGTCGTACTGGTTGGCCACGGATGGCTGCTCCTGCAAGATTGTCTTCCGGAGGCTTCAAAAGTTCACGTTACCGGGACGCTCGCGGCAGTGTCAAGCAAACGCAGGCCTGGTAGTGGGGCAGTTTGCGAAGGGGCCCCTCGAACCGAGCCGTCGGGCGTCAGTTCACAAAATGAGCCGATAGGGCCGAGTCACGCTGCCGGGGATGGGGGCCCCCGGAGCGTAAGGTCAGCTACGAGCCCCGGCAGGCTCGTTTTGTCGGCGAGTGTGAGCGGGGACGCCGAGCCAACTGACCCACTACCCAGGCCTGGCAGCCGGTCTTGAACTTCCAGCCATCTGGCACCTACAATCAGGCTCCTGCAACCTGGGAGGCCTCCGAACGTGGCGTCCAACATGAAAACGGTCCTCATCATTGACGATGACGAGGGGATGCGAGACACGCTGACGGCAATTCTGCGCCGCGACTACCGCGTGCTGCGGGCGTCGTCCGGCGAGCACGGGCTGGGTGTGCTCAATCGCGAGACCGTTGACGTGATCCTGCTGGACGTCAGGATGCCCGGCATCGACGGACTGGAGGTGCTGCGGCAGGTCAAGGAGACGCAGCGACTGGTCGAGGTCATCGTGATCTCAGCGATCAACGAAGTCGAGACTGCAGTTCGAGCGATGAAGCTCGGGGCCTATCATTACATCGCCAAGGACTTCGAGTACGACGCCGTTCTGTCGCTCGTGCGCAATGCCTGCGAGCGGCTGGACCTGAGCCGGAAGGTGATGACGCTCTCCTCGCAGGTCGCCGACGATCGCGAGCGCGAGTTCGTGCAGGGCCCCAGCACCAGGATGCGCGAGATTGCGGAGCTGGTGCACAAGGTGGCGGGCCTGTCGGCCACCGTGCTCATTCTCGGCGAGAGCGGCACGGGCAAGGAACTGATCGCGCGGATGATCCACCACGAGTCCGACCGATCAGACGCGCCATTCATGCCGGTCAATCTCGCGGCCATCCCTGACGAGCTGGTTGAGTCGACGCTGTTCGGCCACGAGAAGGGGTCGTTCACCGGAGCGGTGAGGCAGCAGCTCGGCAAGTTTGAGATTGCCTCGGGCGGCACGTTGTTCCTCGACGAAATTGGTGAGCTGAAACCTGCCGTGCAGGCGAAGCTGCTGAGGGCCGTCCAGGAATCCGAGATTGAGCGCGTCGGCGGCGCAAGACCGATCAAGGTGGATCTGCGCATCATCGCGGCCACCAACGTCGATCTCGAGAAAGCCGTTCGGGAAGGACGGTTTCGCGAGGATCTCTACTATCGCATCAACGTCATTCCCCTCAAGGTGCCGCCGCTGCGCGAGCGAGTCGAGGACATCCCTGAGCTGGCGGTGTTCTTCCTCTCGCGCTACAACACGAAGTTCAGGAAGTCGATTCGGGGGATCAGCGGGCCGGCGATGGCCGTGCTGCAGGCGTATCGCTGGCCAGGCAACATCCGCGAACTCGAGAACCTGGTGGAACGGCTGGTCGCCGTCTGCGATCAGGATGTCATCGAGAGCGAGAATCTGCCCTACGAATACCATCTTGCGTCACTCGTGAAGCCGGAGGCATTGACCGAGGCACTGCTTGACAGGGCCTGCGAGACGTTCGAGCGGAACTTCATCCTTCGGGCGCTGGAAGAGTCGGGCTGGAACGTGACCGCTACCGCCAGGACCCTGGGCGTGCCGCTGAGCACGCTCAAACACAAAATGGACCGCCTCGACATCCGCGAGATCGCCAGGAAGCTCAGAAGCACCTAGATAGCAAGAACTGCAATCGCGCTGACACTTTGGAATTGCAAATCCTGCAATCGCGGAAGTTCCGCGTTCTCCCGATGGCACCGATCGTCTGCACAGAACGGTGCAGCCGCCCTCCGAACTGTAGCTGGGGTACTCGACAGATACGCCAATTTCTGGTGGGTTGGCAGACGCCAGCTGAACATCATTTCACATGGCTTCACACCGCTGCTCATCGGGTGGATGTTGGCCCGCCGGTTGCACCCGTAACTGGTGGAGAATGACCGACTATGCAGCCGTCCGCCTTCAACGTTCGAGTGCCGCTGCCCTCTGGCGATGTCTTCCTGATGAACACGCTGACCGATGCGCAGCTGGTTGTCTCGAGCGACGCTGCGCGGCTGGTCGAGCAGCCGAATGACGCCGGCGCGAGTGCCGGCCACGCTCGCGAGGAAGTGCGCCAGGCCCTCGAGACGTTTTCGGAGCACGGGTTCCTCGTCCAGGATCGTGCGTCCGAACAGGCGGCGCTGGTGCGCCGATTCAGCGACTTTCGCGAAGATACTTCGCAGTTGCGCGTCACGATCCTCACGACGCTGCAGTGCAATTTCGCGTGTGAGTACTGCTATCAGGGCGACGGGGCCGGCGCGCCGCGCCAGGCGTCGGCGATGTCGCCCGAGACCTCGGCTCGGGTGGCGAGGTGGATCGAAGGCCAGCTGGACGCTGTGAAACCGAGCCGGCTGGTGCTCACGTTCTTCGGCGGCGAACCGTTGCTGAACACCGCGGCGATGTTCGACCTCGCCCAGCGCTGCTGGCAGGCAACCGAGGCGAGAGGCGTCGAGCAGCTCATCAATCTCATCACCAATGGATTGCTGCTTTCTCCAGAGATCATCGACCGCTTGCTGCTGCTCGGCTTGAATGGCGTCAAGGTGACGCTCGACGGCGACCGTGCGACCCACGATCGCATGCGTCCAGCGCGTGGGGGCCAGGGCACGTTCGATCGCATCATCGCCAACATTCGCCGAGTCGCCGACAGGACGCCCGTTGCCATTGGAGGCAACTTCGACGTCGCCACGGCGGGACGTTTTCCCGCGCTGCTCGACTTTCTCAAAGACCAGGAGTTTGCCGGCCGCATTTCGAAGGTGGCGTTCAAGCCGGTGATTCAGCCAGGTTCCGTGCAGACGCCGACGGGGATCGTGGCCCTCGCGGCCGGGGGACGGGAGCGCCAGCCTCTTAACGGCTCCTGCATGAGCGTCGCAGGCAGCGGCCACGCCGGGGCTTCGGCGTGCGACAGTTGCCACCTCGTTGACGACCAGATGGCGGAATTACGCGAGGCGACCAGGCGGCGTGGTTTCTCCACCGTCGACGGCGTGCACATGGGTCCGTGCGAGCTGTACCGCCGCCACTCCCATACGGTCGGACCAGATGGATCTCTCTACGCGTGCCCCGGATTCACGGGCGACAACGCGATGTCGATTGGCCACATCGAGGCGTCTCCAGACAGCCAGACGACCGAGGCGGCCTCGCGGATCGAGCAGCTCGCGCCATGGCGACGGTGCGACGGCTGCTCATTGATTCCGGTGTGCGGAGGCGGCTGTGCGGTCGCGTCCCACGCGGAACTTGGCGACATGGAAGCGCCGTCATGTCACAAGCGTGCGTTTGAATCGGCGCTGGTTTCGCTGGCGGAAGATACCGCCAGTGCCATCATGGGAGGATTAGAATGCGCATCACAGTGGTGAAGCGGGGCGAGAAGCCCCCGAAGGATTTCTGCCCGTGGATGATCTGCGTCCCACCGGAGGACCGAAAGTAGCGCGGCGACGACACGCACCCTGGGTTAGGGCAGGCAGGTGCTCCGCCCGCGCGATCTCGATCGCGTTGGGCCTTATATGGGCACTGTCTGCCCTTGCGTGTCGCGGCGCCACTCCGCCCATCCCCTCGCCGTCGCCGGCGACGATCGTCATCGGCGTTCCCAAGAGCCGCCAGCTGGATCTCTCGCCCGGCATCCTGTCGCTCGCCTACACGCTCGATCAGGAGCGGCTGACCGGCAGTGACGCCAGTGGCCGAACCGCGCCGAGGCTCCTGGCGGACTGGTCCGAAACCGACAATGGCCTCACCTACCACCTTGTTCTGAGGGCGCAGTCGCGCTATCACGACGGCACGCCGGTCGTGGCCGCCGACGTCAAGCGCCAGATCGATGAGAGGCGTAAAGAAGCGGCGGGCGAGATGCTCGCGGTCTGCGTGCCCGATATCAAGGACACGTCAGTGGTGGGCGATCGAGAAGTGGTCGTTCGGCTGCGCCGCCGGTGTGCGTTCCTCCTGGACGACCTGGACATGACCATCGCGCGGCCGGCTCTCAAGGACCGGCCGGAGATCGGGACAGGGCCGTTCACGATCGCCTCCGCTTCAAATGACGAAGTGGTGCTGGAGGCAAACCGATTCTACGCGCTCGGCACCCCGGCTATTGGCAAGGTGATCATCAGGGCCTATGACACGCTGAGAACCGCGTGGGCCGAGATGATGCGGGGCCGGGTGGACTTTCTGTGGGAGGTCGGACCCGACACAGCCGAATTCCTGCGCGATCAGTCGAGCGTCCAGGTTCGTTCGTATCCCAGTTATTACGCCTACACGATCGTCATGAACTCGGCGAGGCCGCTGTTCCACGACCCCGCGGTTCGTCGGGCGTTGAATTTCGGCGTCGACCGCGCCGAACTGCTGCAGCAGGCACTCAAGGGCCAGGGTCTTGCCGGAAACGACACGATCTGGCCGTCGTTCTGGGCGCGTGACAGCACCATTCCGCCGTGGAGGTACGACCCGACCTTATCGGCCAGACTGCTCGAGGCCGCTCAGCGCGGTCGTGGCCATCGAACGAAACCGGCGAAGGCTGGCGGACCGATTCTCGAGTTCACGTGCCTGGTGCCGGCAAATTCGATGATTTACGAACGCCTTGCCCTGCTGGTCCAGCGGCAGTTGCGGCAGGCGAACGTCGAGATGGAGATCGAGGCGCTGCCTCTTGATGTCTACAATCGGCGCATCGGAACTGGCGAGTTCGACGCCGTGCTGACGAGTCTTGTTGGCGGACCGTCCCGGGCGATCCACTACCGCTTCTGGCATTCTCCGGGCGTGTCGAAGCGATTGAACTTCTGGGGTTATCGAGATGCGGCCGTCGATCGCGCGCTCGAACAAATGCGCGATGCGCCGGACGACAACGGCACCCGCGCGGCCATGCGGGCGTTGAGTCTCGCGTTCCGAGAGAACCCGCCGGCGATCGTGCTGGCGTGGGGCAATACGGTTCAGGCAGTCAGCCGACGATTCGAATTGCCGGATAGCGCGATGGGCAGGGACGCACTTCATGGGTTGAGCCGGTGGAAGGTGCGCAAGCCCGGGAGCGCGTTGCCATGAGAACGCTGCGCGTCCGATTCGCGGTGATGCTGGCAACGGCCGCTCTGGTGCCGCTGCTTGCGTACGGCATGGTGTCGCTGTATTCGCTGAGCGCCGGCACACGCTCGACCGTGGTGGAGGGCAACCTCAATGTGGCCCGCCAGGTTGCCGAGCAGGTGCGGCGCTATATCTCGACGAATTTTCAGATTCTGCAGGCACTGGCTGCAAATCTCGAGAACACAGATCTCACTGCTGGGCAGACCGATCGTACTTTGAAGAATTACGTCCTGCGGTTCCCGGAATTTCGCGAACTGACCATTGTCGATCCTTCCGGTATGGCAGTCGCGACCAGTCGACTGGGTCCGGCCGCTGTCGTCAAGGCCCCCGAGTTCGGCGCACTCATCTCCCCGATGCTCCCCGCACCCTCCGCCGTCGGCGCAAAGATCATGGATGGCGTCCGGATGTCGCCCGTCGTGGTCGACGGCGACTTGCTGCCGACGACCCTGGTCGCCACGCCTCTCAGCCGAAGGCAACAACAGACCGGATGGCTTGTCGGCGAGTTCAGCATCGAGGAACTGTGGCGGATGGTCGGCCGCATCCGCATCGGGAAACACGGGTACGCGCTGGTTCTCGGTTCCGGCGGCGAACTGCTCGCTCATGGCAATCCGGAAGAGCGTTCGAGGGTCGCCACCGACGCCCTAGCGAGAACACAGGGTGGTGAAACGCGCGGCAGCGATGCCATCACCAATGCCATTGTCGACAAACTGCGGACGGCCGTTCCAGGAACACCGGTCGATCGCGACGACGATCGGTCTGTGGGTGGGCGCTTGCTCTCGGTTGGTATCGGCATACCGGATCTGGGCTGGACGGTGGTCGTCTCGCAGCCGGCCCGCGAGGCATACGCGGTGGCGGAGCGCCTTCGAATTCAACTTGTGGCCGCCATCAGCCTGGCGTTGCTGATCATGGTGATGGTCGGATCGATCTGGGGCCGGTCGCTCATCAGGCCCATCACTCTGCTGATCAAAGGCACGCAGGCGATCGCCGAAGGTCGCCTCGATGAACGCGTCGCGATCGAATCACGGTCCGAGCTGGGAAACCTCGGTGCCGCTTTCAACAAGATGGCCGATCGTCTGGTGACGCTGCAGGACAACGTCCGCAAGCAGGAGCGTCACGCGATGTTCGGACGCGTGGCGGCCGGCCTGGTGCACGACCTGTCGCACCCATTCAAGAACGTTCAGAACAACTGCCGCCTGATGCTCAAAATGCACGACGACCCGGAGTACCGCGAAATGTTCCAACGGACCGTCGATCGCGAGTTCGGCACCATCAGGCGCGTGTTCGACGACCTTCGGAACATCGCGCGCCCGATGCCGCTCGAGCACTTCCCGCTCGACGTCAACACGCTGGTAGGCGATATCGGCGAGTCGATGCGGGCCAATGCCGACGCAGCGGGCGTGGCGCTCGAGGTGGATGTGGCGGGCGACCGCCTGTTCATCATGGGCGACATGTTCGCGCTGGGCCGGGTCTGCCGGAACCTGGTCCTGAACGCCATTGAAGCGACGCCACCGCAGGGCCGAATCGTCGTGACGACGGCGGAGGTTGAGGGAAAGGTCCAGATTCGCGTGACTGATACCGGGTGCGGCATCCCGCCAGAAAGGATGGCCACCATGTTCGAGGATTTCGCCACGACCAAGCGGCAAGGACTCGGCCTCGGTCTGGCCATCGTCAAGAAGATCGTCGAACAGCTCGGAGGGACCGTCTGCGCGTCGAGTCAGGCTGGGCGGGGAACGACGTTTGCGCTGGAATTCGAACGGATCGATCGGTCGCGTGGCACGGCCTGGCACCAGGCCAGACCATAGCCACGCGGTCGTGGGATCGGTCTTGAAACCGTCCCTGGTTACTTGCGCGGAAGAACGGCGTCCTTCAGCTTCTTGGCAATACGCGCCTTGACCACGGTCTTCGCCGGGATCTTGATGGGCTCACCCGTTGCCGGGTTGCGCCCAAGGCGGGCCTTCCGCTTCTGGATTACCAACTTCACCATGTCGGGGAGCACGAACTCGCCCGAGCGCTTCAGTTCCTTCTCCGAGAGCATGGTCAGCTCTTCGAAGAACTCGCGCGCCACCGCTCGCTTCACATCGAAGCGCTCGGCAAAGTGCGCAAACAGTTCCGACTTGCCCATCCTCCGGGCCTCAGCCATTGCTTCTCTCCTCGTCAAAGCATGCGCGCGTTGTCCTGCTGGATGGTCTGCCGTGCGCGCGGCCAGCGACCTCAGGAGTCATCCCGAAATGTCGTTGCATGCTAACGCGCGGCTTCGGCCAGTGTCAATCGCTCAGATCACGAGATGCGGGCCGTATTTCGGCCTCCAAGTGATAAAATCCGGTTCGATGTCAAGTGCCAAAATTGAGACATTCCCGAATCCCCAGCCTGGCCGCGACTACGAGATCGCGATCTGCGCACCCGAGTTCACGTCGGTCTGTCCGATGACCGGCCTGCCCGATTTCGGGGAAATCAGAATTACTTACGTGCCCGACGAACGCTGCATCGAGTTGAAAGCATTGAAGTACTACCTGCTCGAGTACCGCAACCGCGGCATTTTTTATGAGGCCGCAACCAACCAGATTCTCGACGATCTGGTGGCGGCCTGCGCCCCGCGCCGGATGACGGTGGTGGGCGATTTCACGGCCCGCGGAGGCATCAAGACCTCGGTGACTGCGACATTCGCCAAACCCTGATCACACCGATCAGACGGACCAATCGGAGCAAGATCGAAACGGATCAAATGTGACCTGGTCACTTTCTGTTACGCAATCCGAAAAAAGTGACCGGGTCACATTTTACGGAAAACGTAAAAAGTGACCCGGTCACATTTCTCGGAGGACGACGCGTTCATCCTGCCGATTGACGGCACGCTCGATTTGCACACTTTCAAGCCCGAAGAGGCGCGCGCAGTGGTAGACGACTACCTGCGCGCGGCTGCGGAGGCCGGACTGGAGGAAGTTCGCGTCATCCACGGACGCGGCAAGGGTGTGCTGCGCGGGATCGTGCAGGCGGCGCTGGAGGCGCATCCGCTGGTCGAGACCTTCTGGGACGACACGGTGTCGCATCTCGGCGCGACCATCGTTCGGCTCATAAGTCGCGACTAGAGATTCTGGATTAGGACGTGCCTGGGATCGCCGGGCTCCAGCCCGGCCCCCGTGGCGCACAAACCTGCCCCACGTTCCCAGAAGCCGCATGACGGCCGTCATAGCGCCGTTTCGGGGTCAATGGTTCAATGGAAGACATGAGAGCCACTGAAATCCTGATGCACGAACACGAACTCATCCTGCGCGGCGTCGCCGTCCTCGATCGAATGGCCGAGAACGCCGAAGCCGGCAAAACGGTTCCAGCGGAACATGCCGCGGCGATCATCGAGTTCATCAAGAAGTTTGCCGATGGCTGTCACCATGCGAAGGAAGAGGGAGTGCTCTTCCCGGCGATGGAAGCGGCAGGCATGCCACGCGACGGCGGCCCAATCGCGGTGATGCTGGCGGAGCACGACGAGGGACGCCTCGCAGTCAGATCCATGACGGCGGCGGTAGC
>Ga0334722_10002344_pt1 | contig 21651 bp, 13 predicted proteins | sample C3_bottom_MG_FD_207210 | JGI IMG/M metagenome (GOLD analysis project Ga0334722, IMG submission 207210) | Sediment microbial communities from Yellowstone Lake, YNP, Wyoming, USA - C3_bottom | ecosystem: Environmental > Aquatic > Freshwater > Lake > Sediment | place: USA: Wyoming | collected... | reverse complement strand
TCTAGCCGGAATATTGATTGGTACGGTTAATCATACCAACCTGTACCAGGAGGTGCTGAAGCAAATTGACGTCGGACTAGTTGGCGCCTATGAGACGTACAGCAAGTCCCCGGAGATACCCTTGGACGCCCAGGTCGAGCTACAGGCGGCCTTTGCCCGAATCAGGGAAACAACTCCCAAAATATTCCCCGGGATCTTGGCCACCATGACCTTGAGCACCATTTGGCTCAACATTATGTTGGCCAACTGGTTATTGAAGAAAAATGGGGCGGCATCCTGGGGTGACTTGAGTCAATGGCGTTTGCCCGATCCTTTAGTATGGGTGTTCATCGCCGGCGGGATATTGATCTTTGTTCCGGGCGACATGAATATCGTTGGGCTGAACCTGCTGATAGTCATGGTCACCCTCTATTTCATGCAAGGGTTTGAAGTCTTCAACTACCTATGCCTGAAATGGTCGGTCCCGAACCCGATCAGGCATCTGATTATATTTTTTCTGGTCATTCAGGCCTATGGTTTTATCCTTCTGGCCATGCTTGGCCTGGGTGATATTTGGGCAGATTTCCGTAAACCGAAAACCATAAAAACTGAGTAACTGTTCAGGTGGGTAGTCTGTAGGTGTTTAGTCTATTAGCAACTGAAAGATATCAGATGAGGCCCGCTTTGAGCCCTTATTTTCGATCGTTTTTTCTCTAACAGACTACAGTCTAATAGACCAAACAACCTGAGCCGTTACCGAAACTTAAACATTCAAGAGGCACAGCAATGCAATTGATCTTAAAACAAACCGTTGAACACTTAGGCGAGGAAGGCGATATCGTCAAAGTAAAGCCTGGATACGGCCGTAATTTTCTCATGCCCCAGGGTTTGGCCATTACTGCCAGCAAGGGAAATCTGGCCCAACTGGCCATCGCCAAAGTAGCCATTGATGCCCGCAAGAAACAGCAACGCGATGAGGCTGAAGCACTGGCCAAAAAGCTCGAAGAGTGCGTCATCACCTTGGAAATGCGGGTAGGCGAGGAAAATAAACTGTACGGTTCAGTCACCTCCAGTGACTTGGCCGACAAGCTTGCCGAAAAAGGGCTCGTCGTCGACCGCCGCAAAATCGTACTCGATGAACCGATCAAGACCGTTGGCGAAACGACCGTTACCGTTAAGGTTGGCTACCAGGTCACTGCTAAGGTCAAAGTCAACATCGTGCCGCAGCAGGTGTAACTCCCGTGGGTTTGGATAGGTGCTGCTTTTGCGCCGTAACCCAACAAAGCCGCTATAGCCTTATCTGCTCTACCCTGGCTGTCCCCAAACATAGTGGGGACAGCCAGTTTTTTAATTCCACCCCCCCTGCCCCTCATCCCCTCCACCGAGGAGATGCCAGCAATAGGATTGCGCCATGGGATCAGCTATGCCTGTTTCATCTACGATGCATCGGCTGCCGCCACAAAATATCGAAGCCGAGCAATGCGTTCTCGGCTCAATCCTTTTACGCCAAGGCGCCATCGACAAAATTGCCGACCTGCTGAAACCTGACGATTTCTACAAGCCGACCCACCAGTCCATCTTCGGGGCGATGCTGACCCTGTTTCAAAAGTCCGAACCTCTCGACATCATCACGATCAGCAATAGCCTGAAAGACGCCCACAAACTCGATGAGGTCGGTGGCCCTGCCTATCTCTCCGGGCTGACTGACATTGTCCCGGTCTCCGCCAACATCGTCTATTACGCCAAGATTGTCCGCGACAAGAGCATCCTTCGCCAACTGATCCAGACATCAAGCGAAATCGCTGGCCGCTGTTACGAAGAGCAGGAAGATATTGAACTGCTGCTCGACAGCGTTGAGCAGACCGTGTTCGATATCTCCAGCGCCAAGAGCAATCAGGCCTTCACGCCGATGAGCGAAATCATCAAGAAGACCTTCGAAAACGTCGAAAAGTTGTCTGAACGCCGCGAGATGGTCACTGGCGTGCCCAGCGGCTATGACGAGTTTGATAGGATCACAGCCGGCCTGCAGTCGTCCGATCTGATCATTATCGCCGGTCGGCCAAGTATGGGAAAGACCGCCTTTGCCATGAACATAGTCCAAAACGCAGCCATGATCGGCAAGGTGCCGTCCGCAGTCTTCAGCCTGGAGATGGCCAAGGAGCAACTGGCCATGAGGATGCTCTGCTCCATCAGCCGGGTTGACTCCAGCCGCCTGCGCACCGGCCATTTGAACGATCACGACTGGCCGAAGCTGGTAAGGGCCACCGGCATGCTGGCCAAGGCGCCGATCTTTATCGACGATACGCCTGCCATCTCGGTGCTTGAGATGCGGGCCAAGACCAGAAGGCTGAAATCCGAGTTCGATATCGGTCTGGTGGTGGTGGATTATCTCCAGCTCATGCGCGGTCGTAACACCGATAGCCGCGAGCAGGAGATCAGCGAGATCTCCCGCTCGCTGAAGGCCATGGCCAAGGAACTCCACATCCCGGTGGTCGCCCTCTCCCAGCTCAACCGCAGCCTGGAAAGCCGCACCGACAAACGCCCGATGCTCTCTGACCTCCGTGAATCCGGGGCTATTGAACAGGATGCCGATGTCATTTGCTTCATCTACCGCGATGAGGTATATAACAAGTCCCCCGACAACCCAAAGCGTGGCACCGCCGAGGTTATCATCGGAAAACAGCGCAATGGCGCCACCGGCACAATAGATCTGGCCTTTCTTAATACCATCACTACCTTTGAGAACCTGGCCCGGCAAGAGTATCATACCAGTGAACATTAATCATAACGACCCATGAGCATCGACGAGACCCTTACTTACGATTTCGCCGCCATTGAGGCCAGATGGCAAGAGCAATGGCAGAGCCAGTCCACTTTCAAAGTCCTCGAAGACCAGGCCCTACCGAAATACTATCTGCTGGAGATGTTCCCCTACCCCTCTGGCAAGATTCACATGGGCCATGTCAGGAATTACACGATCGGCGACGTCATCGCCCGCTACAAACGGATGAAGGGCTTCAATGTCCTGCACCCCATGGGCTGGGACGCCTTTGGTCTGCCCGCCGAAAACGCCGCCATCAAACATAACACCCACCCCGCCAAGTGGACCCATGAGAATATCGACTACATGAAGCGCCAGTTGCGCCGCATGGGGTTCAGCTATGATTGGGACAGGGAACTTGCGACCTGCGAAAGCGACTATTACCGCTGGGAGCAGCAATTCTTCATCGATCTTTACCAGAAAGGCATGGTCTACAGGAAGCTGACCACCGTCAACTGGTGCGAACCCTGTCAGACCGTGCTCGCCAACGAACAGGTCATCGAAGGCGCCTGCTGGCGTTGCGACCACAAGGTCATTCCGAGAGAGATGAACGGCTGGTTTTTCAAGATCACCGACTACGCCGAAGAACTGCTTGCCGAACTCGACTCCATGCGCGGCTGGCCGGAAAAAGTCTTAAGTATGCAGCGCCACTGGATTGGCAAGAGCCAAGGCGCCGAGATCGATTTCGCGATTGTTAATTCCGATAAAAAATTGACCATTTTCACCACCCGGCCGGACACCATCTTCGGGGCCACCTTCATGTCCATCGCCCCGGAACACCCCCTGCTCGATGAACTGTGTCGCGGCAGCGGTCAGGAGGAGAAGGTCAGGGCCTTTGTTGATGAGACCAAGAATGCCAAACAGCGGGCCAACTACGAAGACGTCCTTGAAAAGGCAGGCGTCTTCACCGGCAGCTATTGCCTCAATCCCTTTACTAACCAGCAGATACCGATCTATACCGCCAATTTTGTCTTGATGGACTATGGCACCGGCGCGGTGATGGCGGTCCCGGCTCATGATCAGCGGGACTACGAATTCGCCAGCAAATATAACTTACTGATCAAGCAGGTCATTCAACCTAGCTCCGGCGAGCTCCCAGTCAACGCCGCCTACGAAGGGCCCGGACTCCTGATTGAGTCAGGCCAATTCTCCGGCCTTGATAATGATGCCGCCAAGGCCGCCATCACTTCCCAAGCCGAAGACCGGGGGTTCGGCAAAAGCAAGACCACCTTCCGGCTGCGCGACTGGGGCATCTCTAGGCAGCGTTATTGGGGCTCGCCCATCCCGATGCTGACTTGCGAGAGCTGCGGCATCCAACCGGTGCCGTCGGCTGAGTTGCCGGTTCTTTTACCCACCGATGTCCAGTTTGACAAATCCGGCAAGTCACCCCTGCACTCTTTGGAAAGTTTCTACACCACCACCTGCCCACGTTGCAATGGTAAGGCCCGCCGCGAGACCGACACCATGGACACCTTTGTCGAGTCGTCCTGGTATTACGCCCGTTACACCTCGCCCCAGTTCGCTCACGGCATGGTGGACAAATCAGCCGCCAACTACTGGCTGCCGGTGGACCAGTATATTGGCGGAGTCGAGCACGCCATCCTCCACCTCCTCTACTCCCGATTTTTCACCAAGGCCATGCGCGACGTGGGCTACCTGACCATCGACGAGCCGTTCACCAATCTCCTGACCCAGGGCATGGTCATCAAGGACGGCACCAAGATGAGCAAATCAAAAGGCAACGTGGTCGACCCGGACACCTTGGTCAAGAAATACGGCGCCGACACCGTCCGCCTGTTCAGCCTTTTTGCCGCCCCACCCGAGCGAGACCTCGAATGGAACGACCAAGGGGTGGAAGGGTCCTCCCGTTTTTTGAGCAAACTCTTCCGTTTTGTCGTCGCCAATGGCAATAAGCAGCGCCTGGCCATGCCCGCGACTCTCGATGGCCCCAGTCGGCTCCTTGAACGGAAGACCCATCAAACCATCCATAAATTCTCGACAGATATTGAAAATAATTTCCACTTCAACACCTGCATCAGTTCGGTCATGGAGTTGATGAATGTCCTGACCACCTACGCCGTTGATGCGGCTCGCGAGCAAGCCCATCCGGCCATGGTCCAATTCGCCATCGACACCATCATCAAGCTGCTCTACCCGATGGTGCCCCATCTCTGCGCCGAACTCTGGCAATTGACCGGCCACAGCGACGCCTTGGACACGATTGCCTGGCCTGCCTTTGATCCTGAGGCAACCAAGGAGGACGAACTGACCATCGTCATCCAGATCGGCGGCAAGGTCCGCAGCCGGCTGCAAGTGCCTGCCGGGACCAGTGAAGATCAGTTAAAGGAAATGGCCCTTGCCGATGAGCGGGCCAGCAAATACATCGGAGAAAAACCGATACGCAAGGTGATAGTAGTCAAGGACAAGCTCATTAACATCATAGTATGATAATAAGCCGTAGCACAAAAATAACCTGTTCTTTCCAGACAGCTAAACGGCATCCCCCTCAAGGGGGGACTGAACAGAGTAAGGAGCCGTAAAGGAAAGGGGAAAATGTACAAATTATTTATTAACGGCTCCTAAAAGAGACAGGCTCTCCATGATCGCGCAAAAGATTTACCAACCTCTTCTTTTCACCATTGTCCTTCTTCTCTCTGGGTGTGGATACCACAACCCGTATATGGACCAGGGCAACCGTCCCATATCGCTCTACCATTCGATGTGGCCCAACCGCACGACAGAGATCGGCCTTGAAAACGTCCTCTTTCAATCGCAATCCGACTGGATGCGGAAGAGTCCACTCATCACCCTGACCGACTCGGCGGACAACTCTGACTACGAACTGACCGGCGCCATCGACCAGGTCTCCTACCCTGAAGTCTCGTTCGGCACTCATCGGGAAGGCATCCAGGGAAATGCAAGACTCAAAGTGAGTTTTGCGCTTAAGGATAGAAAAAGCGGGAAAATCGTTTGGAAGCGGACAAGTACACGCGAACAAACCTTTCCCATGGTCCAAAATCCAACCCAACTCAAAGTCAACAGAAATGCGGCACTGCAGGTAATCGCCGATAAATATGGCGAAGAAATCTATCTTTACCTGATTAACACCATAATGCGACCTGGCACGAACCCAATCGAGCCAATTATAGATGCCCCCGTGGAAAATTTTACCTTGGAGAAACTCCCATGACCTCCCGCCGACAACTCGCCAACGCCATCCGCGCCTTAAGCATGGACGCCATTCAGAAAGCCAAGTCCGGCCATCCCGGTGCGCCCATGGGCATGGCGGATATTGCCGAAGTCCTGTGGAACGATTTCTTGAGTCATAATCCCGCTAACCCAAAATGGGCCAATCGCGACCGTTTTGTCTTGTCCAACGGCCATGGCTCCATGCTGATTTATTCCCTGCTGCATCTTAGCGGTTATGATCTTGACATTAACGAGATCAAAAATTTCCGCCAGTTGCACGCCAAGACCCCAGGACATCCTGAGTACGGCTACGCCCCGGGGGTTGAAACCACCACCGGACCCTTGGGCCAAGGCATCGCCAACGCCGTCGGCATGGCCATCGCCGAACGAACCTTGGCCGGGCAATTCAACCGCCCCGGTCATGCCATTATCGACCATCACACCTATGTTTTTTTAGGCGACGGCTGCATGATGGAAGGAATCTCCCATGAGGCCTGCTCGCTGGCAGGCACCTTGGGCTTAGGTAAATTGATCGCCTTTTACGACGACAACGGCATCAGCATCGATGGCGAGGTGACAGGCTGGTTTGCCGACAACACCCCGAAGCGCTTCGAGGCCTATGGTTGGCATGTCATCCCCGCAGTCGACGGCCACGACCCGGAGGCGCTGCGTCACGCTATCCAGCAAGCGCAAGCGGTCAGCGATAAACCGTCCTTGCTCTGCTGCAAGACAATTATCGGCTGGGGTTCCCCCAACAAACAGGGCAAGGAAGAGTGTCACGGCTCACCGCTCGGCGTAGACGAAATCGCTCTCGTCCGCCAAACCATCGGCTGGCCCCATGCCCCCTTTGAGATACCAGCCGAGATCTACCAGGGTTGGAACGCCAAAGATAAGGGACAAAAACGTGAAGCGGAATGGCAAAAAAAATTCGAGTGCTACCAGAAGGATCACCCGGCCCTGGCCCAAGAACTTCGCCGTCGCGTAAACGGAGAATTGCCCGCCAACTGGCAGCAAGAGGCGAACGCCTTTGTCCAGGCAATCAACGACAAGGCCGAAAAGGTGGCGACCCGAAAGGCCTCGCAAAATGCCTTGAATGGTTTTGGGCCACTCTTGCCGGAACTGATCGGCGGTTCCGCCGATCTTGCGTGTTCCAACCTGACCAACTGGAAGGGCACCAAAAACATTAAAGACGACGTCGCTGGCAATGCTATCCACTTCGGGGTACGGGAGTTCGGCATGGCCGCCATCATGAACGGCATTGTCCTGCACGGCGGTTTCATCCCCTTTGGCGCCACCTTCCTGATGTTTTCCGAATACGCCAGAAACGCCCTGCGGATGGCGGCGCTGATGAAAATTCAAGGCATCTTCGTCTTCACCCACGACTCAATCGGACTCGGCGAAGACGGCCCTACCCACCAAGCGGTGGAACAAGCCGCCACCCTGCGCATGATCCCCAACATGCAGGTCTGGCGTCCGTGCGACGGCGTCGAATCCGCCATCGCTTGGAAGACGGCGCTCGAACATAAAACCGGCCCCAGTTCGCTCCTCTTCTCCCGCCAGGGCCTGCCCCATCAAGCACGGACCCAGGCCCAGATCAGCGACATCGGACGCGGGGGCTATGTCCTCGCCGATTGCCCTGCGGGCAGTCCTCAAGCGGTGATCATCGCCTGCGGTTCGGAGATTGAACTGGCGGTGGCCGCAGCAAACGAGCTCAATGCCAGCGGTGGCCAAGTCCGGGTGGTCTCGATGCCCTGCCCCAATATCTTCGATGCCCAGGACGACCAGTATAAAAAGTCCGTCCTGCCGTCTGGCACGCCAAGGGTCGCAGTGGAAGCCGGTGTCACCGATTATTGGCGCAAGTACGTTGGCCTTGAAGGCAAGGTCATCGGTATTGACCGTTTCGGCGAATCAGCCCCTGCCGAGGTTCTTTTCGAGTATTTCGGCATCACCAAAGACAATGTTGTCAAGGCCGTCAAGGCGGTAATGTAACTGCGCAGGAGTCAGAAGTCAGTGATGGCGTGCGACGACATGTCGCCGCACGCCATCACTGACTTCACGCCCGCAACTCCCCCTCCCCCCCATGCTCATCGGTTCAGTCCAGCTCGACAACCCCTTCATCCTGGCCCCTCTCGCCGGTTACACAGACCTCCCCTTCCGTCTCCTCTGCCGGCAACACGGGGCAGGGTGCTGCTTTTCAGAAATGATCAGCTGTCACGGTCTCACCTACGAGCAGGATAAAACTCTGGCAATGCTTGCCACCCACCCGGAGGAACGTCCGGTGGCCATCCAGCTCTTTGGCGCCGAGCCTGCGGTCATGGGCCGAGCCGCAGCCATGGTCTCGACCTATCCAATCGATATCATCGACATCAACATGGGCTGTCCGGTCAAGAAGGTGATAAAGAAGGGCGCGGGATCGGCCCTGATGAAGGCGCCAGGGTTGGCGAGCGAGATAATCCGCCAGGTGGTCGCCAACACGGATAAGCCGGTGACCGTCAAGATCCGCTCCGGCTGGAGCCATGACAGAATCAACGCACCGGACTTCGCCCGGATGGCTGAGGAGGCCGGGGCCAAGGCTGTCACTGTGCACGCCCGGACCTGGTCGGATGGATTTGGCGGTACGGTTGATTGGGAGGTCATCGCCGCTGTCAAAAGAGCGGTGAGTATCCCGGTCATCGGCAACGGCGACATCACGAGTTATGAAGATGGCAAAAATATGATGGCGGCCACCGGCTGCGACGGGGTCATGATTGGTCGGGGGGCACTCGGCACCCCTTGGATTTTTGCACCGGATCTACCGCTGGTAACCATGGCCTTACGCGCCAACACCCTCAACCGCCACCTGGCCCTGATCAATCAATTCCTGCCAGCCGAGCGTCTGCTCGGCCATATCAAGAGTACCGCCTGCCGCTACTTCAAAGGAGCACACGGTGGCGCCGCTATCCGCAATCAAATCTTCACCACTCACTCCTTTAATGATTTGGTTGAGCTGACGCATCAACTTGCCAGAGGATAAAAAAGTCCCCTAAAGTCGTTCCGGGCAATTTCAGGGACAATGCGACCACCTTCTGGTATGAATTCCAACTGTCCAACTTTTTCAAAGATGTGGCTCTTGCAAAAATACCACATTGTGGTTCGACAAGCTCACCACGAACGGAAATCACGAATAAAATCAAGCGGCATCCCGTTCACCCTGAGCTGTGAGCTTGTCGAACAGTCGAAGGGGGTTTAGAGGAGTTTTGCAAGAGCCTAAGATTACATACAAAAAAAGGGGCGATAGCTTATTACAGCCATCGCCCCCGGTTGAGGTTTGTCGTATGTTTTCTTCTTTTAGCCATGACCCAGTGACAGAGTTAACCTGCCACCGTTCAGGCCGTAGGCCTGGCCAGACTTTCGCTAACCCGGCCTACTGGCGCTTACCCTTGCAGCAGACTCAACACAGCCTTTCCGGATGCGTTGCTTTGTGCCATGGCGAAGGAACTGGCCTGGACCAAGATCTGCATCTTGGAGAAGTTGGATGACTCCTCGGCGAAGTCGACGTCGCGGATGGAGGATTCCGCCGACAAGATATTAACTTTGGTTGCAGAGATGTTGGCAATGGTGGAGGTCAACTGGTTCTGAACAGAACCGAGGTCAGACCGCACCTTATCAAGATCTTTCAAGGCAGAGTCGGCAACAGAGATGGCTATCTGAGCACCATCCTGGGTCAGGACGCTCACCTCGGAAAGCCTGGTCATGGTGGAGTCGCCAACCGTACCGATAGCAGCCCCGCTAGTAGCGACATTGGCAGTCAGAGTGGTGCCGGCGCGCAATATCGAACCGCCCTTCACATCCTGGGCATTGGTCAAGGTAACGTTGCTGGCCAAGGTAACCGCCGTAGCCAGCGTGTCCCCGGCGGCATAGGCATTGCCATCGGTGCCGGTGATCGCGTTGGTCAATACTGTGCCAACGCCAAAGACACTGCCCGCCCTCACCACAGAAGCAGCGGCCAGATTCATGGTGCTGCCGGTGGCAACGGTTTCGTTATTGGACAAAGTAATGGTCGCAGCGAAGGTGGAACCAGTGGCCAGTTGCGAGTTGGCTCCAATTCGAGAACCCGTACCCAGTATTTGGCTCCGGGTGATGGTGGAATCTGCTACCAGGGTTAGGTCAAGTTCGGAAACACGTGAACCATTCCCTAACACCGAGTTCACGGCAACCGCAGAACCAGAGCCAATATTCATTGCCGCAGTCAAGTGGGCATCCAGCTCCACGGTGGTGACCATGTCGGAGACAACTGATTCATTGCCCAGGACAGAGGAACCACTCAGCGAAGAACCGACCAGCAGAGTCATGCCGGCAGTGAGTGACGCGTCGCCACTCAGGACGATATCGGTGTCACTCGTATACGAACCGGCTGCCAAAGTTGATCCTGAGTTGATTACGGAAGCAACCAGTGCGGTCATGGTTCCGCCACTAACGGTCATGCGAGCCCGCAAGGTCATATCAGAATCATTAACCCGTGAACCAGTGGTAAGGATTGACCCTGACCCCACCGTCATGCCTGAACCGGCAACCAGGATGCCACCGCTAATCAAAGTAAGTGTGCCACCCAAAACGCCAGTAGAGGCCGCCATGCCAGAGATGGAAAATCCGCCACCACCACTGACCACGGTACCAGAGCCTAAAAGGACTTGAGCGGCATTAGCATCAGTCAATGAGGCAAAAATTACGCCGCTTGTAAGCAAGGAAGATGATATCAGGCTAGAGCCGCTACCGATAACACCACCATTCACACCGACAGTGGAAACACCACTGACATCTGCAGCGCCGACAATAAGCGTCCCTGAATTAAGTAGACTGCCAGCCGTTAGCACAGAGCCATTACCCAAGACAACCCCACTACCTGCAGTGAAATTGGTCGTAATTGTTGAGGTGATGAGGGTGCCGGAGTTGAGCACAGTGCCGGACTGAAGAAGTGATCCAGCGGCCGCAAACAAGGTGCCAGTGGTCACATCAATTCCACTCACCGTAATATCCGAGGTAATCGAAGTGCCGGAGGCAAGCGTCGTTGTGGATAATAGAGTAGATCCGGCCCCGATGGTGGTAGTGCCGGAGAGGGCGGTGAAGGCTGCCACCGTCATGTTGTTGGTGATGGTGGTGCCGGAATTGATCACCGTGCCAACGCCCAGGGTAGAGCCAGCGGCGATAGTGGAGGCGTCGGTGGTGGCCGCGGTAAGAGTCGACACGTCAAGGGGGTTCACCGTGGCCACTGCCAGGCCGGCGCTGCCGGAGTTGGATACCTGCACCTGGGAGGCGCCAGTCTGGGTCAGGTTGATCACCCCCAGGGTAGACATGTTGGTTTGACCAAACACCGCATCGGCGTTGGTATTGGAGCCGTTGGTGATGCTGGAGGCGGTCACCTCAATGGCCCGGCCATCGTTGGAGGTGAGGGTCAGCATACCAGCCGCATCAACACTGGCAAAGACGCCGTGCTGAGTGCCTTTCTCATTGATGGCCTTGACCAGGTTGCCATTTGAATCGTTCGCTGCGACAACAACCTGACCAATGGTAATGCCATTGATCTTGAAATCAGCGTCAGTGGTGCCGGCTGCAACTGCTGCTGTGGTGATGGATTTAACCGACGCGCTGGCTGAGATACCAAGGACGTCACTCAACTTATTGATGGCATCCGCCACGGCACCGAGGCTGTTTTCCCGGCTGTTGTTGTAGCTGAGGTCGAAGGGATTCAGAGTGTAGGTGGCATCCTGCAGGTTGCTGTACAGGGAGAGCTCGGCTGTCCCCGTACTGGCAAAACTCAACTGGGAGGTCGTAGAATGGCCTAGCTTGGTTGACTCGGCAGAGGCGATGGAGATATTAACCGTTTCCTGCGAATACGCCCCAATCTGGAACTTCTTGTTGGTAAAATTACCAGAGAGCAACTTCTGACCGTTGAAGGCGGTGCTCCTGGCAATGATGTCCAATTCTGACAGAAGCTTGGTGATGTCAGCCTGAATCGCCTTTCGGGATGCCGTGGTCTGGCCATCCTGGGCGGCCTGGATGGCCTTGGTCTTAATGGTGTTGACGATATTGATGGACTCATCAAGTGCGCCGTCAGCAGTCTGCACCATGGAAATACCGTCATTGGCATTCCGAACGGCTTGACCAAGTCCCATGGACTGAGATTTCAAGGAGTCGGCAATGGCCATACCCGAGGCGTCGTCCGCCGCCTTGTTGATCCGTAACCCTGACGACAGTTTCTCCAAGGAAGATGAGAGGCTGTTGTCATTCTTAATCATGTTCTTGTGCGACATTAATGCCGACACATTGGTGTTAATCCGTAAAGTCATAGTCGTTCCTCCGTGATGTTGTTTGCCCTGGGGAATCCATTCTCCAGGTTCTAAAAAAAGACTAACTGCTTCGCTGTGCCATGGTGTATGAGTCCCGTGCCGTTACCACCTCCTTCTGATGCGCAAATAATTGAGTGGACACAAAACAACGATCCGAACATCACCACAAATTCTTTCTGTTTAATTTAACGTATCGGACGGAGAACCAAGATGATTAATTTTTTTGTGGTTTTCAAGCATTCTCATCACACATAAAAAAACGCCTTACCCAGGGAGACCTGCCCCCGGATAAGGCGTTTTTTTGAATATAGCGGTTCGTTAACAACAATCAGCTACTCATGATTCCTCGATCTGTCTGCGGCACTGCCTGAGTTGCCGGTCCTTGATGTCCACCATGTCAAGGTCGTATATATCCTGAGGGAAGAGCATTTCCGCCACGCCGGAGTCAAAAATCCGCTTGATCTCGTACTCGTCATGGGAGATGTCTCTCTGGTAGATGTAATTGAGGTAGGTCTTATTGCTGTGCATGATGAACTCCACCCGCATACCGCCCATGCGAGCGAAAAACTTGAACATCGGAGTAAGGGCCGAGCTGCCGATACTACCGCCCTGATGGCGACCGCCGGTCAGGGTGTCAGAGATCTCCTCAAGCGACATGAAGGAATCTGCCCGTATGGCGCTCTGGGTCAGATGGGAGAGAAAAAGTTTTACCTCGGCCACTGAGTCCAACACCGCCATCAACCCCAATTCATCGTCGACGGCCACCGCAGGGTTCTCTTCGCCCTTGCGGAGAAGCTTCAGCACCTTGGCCTCGGGAGGTTTCTTGCGGATGGACACATAGATGGGGATCTCCTTCCCTCCAGCCTGAAAACGCCGGCGCTTGATCAGGGTCAACTTCTGCCCAGGCTGGCTTTCGATGCCACGGGCTTCTTGGGGAGTGACCACCCGCACCGACTGGCAGGAAAAGTCCTCTAAATCATGTTGGCTATGCAGATAGGCGACCTCCAGCTCGCCAATCTTACTCCGTTGGCTCCAGACCTTTTCATTTAAAAAATTGAGGAAGTCATAAAACTTTTGCTCAATGCCGGTCTCCCGTTCGCGCTGATCGATAGATCCGGCCAGGCCCATGAGGATCAGCTTGCGTTTAGCCTCAAACCTGGCCTTTTTGTGATAGCGGCCATCAAAGATAATGAGCAGGAGATCGACAGGGCTTGAGATTGCATCGATCTCATTGGTCATTTCGATATGTGAGGCGTAGGTGGCCATGACTTTTGCCTTCAGGTAGCGAATCACCCCGTCGGCAGTCCGGGAATAGGCCGCCAGCGTGGCGATGATCTCACGCTCACTGCCCTCAAGTCCGAACATGTTGCCCAGCAAGGCAAAACAACGCCGATTAAGCTCCAAGCGCCGCTGACGGTCGTTGATCAAGCTCCGCACCTCGTCAAAGCTACCGACATTCAAAAAATCAAAAATCTGACTGCGGATGGCCCGGAAACGAGTGATGAACCCGGCCTGGCGCATGGTGCGCACCAAGGTCCGATTCTCAGCGGAAAAAAGGTTGGCGTCCGGAGGATCCTCAAGGGTGGCAAATGCCCCCTGTTGGTTGAGGAGGGGAAAGCTCAGTTGGTTCTTCATGGTCAAACCTCTTGATCGTAAGCAATAGCTGCCATCAAATAGTGTATGAATCTCCACTATTAAGGATTCCGAGAGGTGGCCACCGTCAGGGCGCAGGTGGCTCAAAAACGCAAGGCGACCTAAATGGCAGACTCCCCTCGTTCGCCTGTCCGGATGCGGATAATATCCTCAACCGGCAAGATAAAGATTTTGCCATCTCCGATCTTGCCGCTATAGGCAGACTGACGGATACACTCTGCAACCGATTCGACATCTTCAGTCGCGACGAACATCTCGATCTTTATCTTCGGGATAAAATCAACAAGATACTCGGCTCCTCGATAAACCTCAGCATGGCCTTTCTGCCGTCCGTAGCCTTTTACTTCGCTAATGGTCATGCCGTAAATGCCCTTGTCGTGGAGGGCTGATTTTACTTTTTCCAGCGCAAATGGTTTGATTATCGCTTCGATTTTTTTCATGGCAGTTCCCTCCCGGGCAATATTTACGAGGTGTACCCTACTTCGCTATGCTGAGACAGATCCAAGCCCTGCACTTCATCTTCCTGCTCAAGGCGTATCCCGCTGGTCAAAACGCCGACCACTTTTAAAATAATATAAGTCAAAACCACGGAATAGAGAATAGCCGCCCCGGCACCTATCGCCTGGACGACAAACTGATGGGGATTGCCGAAGAAAAGGCCATTGGCTCCTGCCGGATTGACCGCAGTTGAAGCAAACAGTCCGGTTGCCAGTGCTCCCCAAAGGCCTCCGACCCCATGGATGCCGACGACGTCCAAGGCATCGTCATACCCTAATTTGTTTTTGGCGAGAACTCCCCCGTAGCAGATGGCGCCGGCAGAAAAACCGATGATGATGGCTGAGACCGGGCTGACAAAGCCGGCAGCCGGTGTGATGGCGACGAGTCCTGCCAACGCTCCGGAAACAGCGCCCAAGGTGGTGGGTTTTTTCTGAACATACCACTCGACGATCAACCAAGAGAGCACGGCAGCACCGGTTGCGACCTGAGTCGTGAAAAAGGCCAGAGTCGCCGTCTCGCCTGCGGACAAGGCCGATCCAGCGTTAAAACCGAACCAGCCGAACCAGAGCAACCCAGCCCCGAGGATGGTCATCGGCAGATTGTGAGGATGAAAAGATTCACGGCCCCAGCCCTTACGTTTGCCAAGCATGATAGCGGCTACCAGTGCGGCGACACCGGAATTAATATGGATGACCGTGCCACCGGCAAAGTCGAGTGCGCCCAGCTTGGCCAGCCACCCCCCGCCCCAGACCCAGTGGCAGATCGGCAGATACACCAAACTGCTCCATAAGGTAATGAAGAGAAGGTAGGCGCTGAACTTCATTCTCTCGGCAATAGCTCCTGAAATAAGGGCCGGAGTGATGATGGCGAACATCAGCTGGAAGGCGCAAAACAGGAGATCGGGGATGGTCTTGGAATATGGCCCGGGGCTTAAGGTAACACCATTAAGCCCTATGAGACTAAGGTTGCCGATCAGACCGTTATTGTCGGGGCCAAAGGCAAGTGAGTAGCCATAGAGGACCCATATAATGGATACAACTCCAAGACATACCATACTGTGCATGATCGTGCCCAGTACATTCTTGGAGCGGACAAGACCTCCATAAAAGAGGGCCAACCCAGGGGTCATCAGCATGACCATTGCCGTTGCGATCAACATAAATGCGGTATCGCCAGTATTCATTTCTTTTCTCCTTGGTAGATGATTTAGTAACTTATGACTCGCTTGTCGCGGTTGTTTTATGGTTGCTCAACTAGCACAGGGTGTGCCACACTAAAATATTAATTCATAATTAATTGTATTGATTATGTTTATTTACCAAAGTCACGCTTTGTCCGTTTGATATTTCTTCTGTTATTTACAATATTGTTCCTCATTAATGGAGCAGAAGGTTTGATTGCTTATTCGCCGGATCAGGAAAGGCGCCATGCGCGAGACAAGACTCACCAGAAAGGTAATCCACCTCTGTCAGCAGAGCATAACCATTGCAAAACACCAACACCACCGCCTCCCATAAAAGCCCATATCTCATCAAAATTTAAGACTTCTTTGTTGCATATCCTTTGTTTCCCGACCACTCTTTCACAACTTTCCTAACGCTTAAAATCAAATCAGAGCAACCCCGTCCGGGCATCACAAACATATACATTTTTGTGATATACTGTTCGATACTATTAACAATAATGTAAACAAACAGGATAAAGAGGCCATCAGATTATTAATTTAATCCGATTGACATTGTTTTCAGTTTACACCAAAATAATCAGGGATAGTCCGTGGCTTTTAAAACCTCCCCCCCCTGCGTCAGCTCGCTTGGCCATCCCGAGACGTTTGCGCGGCCATCATTCGTAACCTCCGTAAAAGCAAGGCCGGAATCTCATGCGCTTGAAATTGACGACAAAAAAACTGGTGCTTTTTTCGGCCATGCTCGCCATCGGCGTAGCCAGCTCCATGGCGGCTCTCGGTTATGCCTGGCAGATGCGGAAGACCATGGCGGCTGCGATTTCCAAAAACGCCATGGAGATGATGGCAGCGGCGGAACTCGACATCGCCCTTCTCAAACAACAGCAGGAGATTGTCTCTCGCGTCCTTGCCGGCAATGAACAAGATGAGCCCCCGCCTGCCACCAGCCTGGCTGGCGCCTCACGAGAAACGCTTCAGCGTTTTGCCAACAGTACAATCGACCCGGAGGAAAGAACACTTCTTGAAAAACTGGGGCAAACCTTTAACCGTTACGATGCCCTGCGGGATGAGATCCTCACCCTGTTCCGCAATGGGGATCCCGCCAGGGCTCGGGCGCTTGCCCACGATACGCTCGGCCCCCTCTACCATGAGAGCACGGAGATCAGTGATGCCCTCGTGGCCATGAACAACCGGGACATCCTGGATGCGCTCAGCCAGGGAGATAAGGAACTCCAGCGTTTCCAGAAAATAATTGCCGCCTGCATCGTTTTCACCGGCCTGCTCGGATTCCTGCTCATCTGGGTTCTGTTCCGGAGTGTTTTTGGGCCACTCCGGGAACTGACGCGGGAGCTGCAATGGTTTTCCCAGCGTGGCGACCGACCTGGCGGCGTCTCACACGAGGATGATCTTGAACTCCTTGTCGACGGGCTGAAACTTTTTGTCTCCGAGGCTGCCGAAATCAGGGCCGACCAAGCAAATAACCGGAATGAACTCAATCAGTCCCAGCGGCTTGCAGCCATCGGCAATACGGTGGCGCAAGTGGCGCATGAGATCAAAAATCGGCTGATCCCCCTCGGCGGGTTCGCCACCGCTATTGAAAAGCGCGCCGACAATCCGGAAAAGGTGCGAGAGAAGGCGCACTTCATCTCGCAGGAGGTGGACAAGCTGGAACGCCTGCTCCGGCAGATCACCGATTTTTCCAAGCCCATCCGCTTACACCTCGAGGTCTGCTCCATCAATACATTGCTCAATGAACTGATTCCGAAAATGCATGTGGGCGTAGCCAAAGGTATTCACATCAAGGCGGAATTGCACCCGACACCTCTGCAGGTGCGGATGGACGCCGAGCGCCTGGAGCAGGTGATCGTCAACCTTATCCGTAACGCCATTGAAGTCCTGGAACCACTGGGCTCAGGAACAGTCACCGTCAGCACCCGGCCACACGGCACGCAGGTGGAGATTCTTGTCACGGATGACGGACCGGGAATTCCCGAGGCAGTTCTAAACAATATTTTCGAACCGTTTTTTACCACCAAGAAACATGGTACCGGCCTTGGCCTTGCCATTTCCCGCAATATCGTGGTCGAACACAACGGAAACCTCTCCTGTGCCTCCACCCCGGAACACGGGACAACTTTTACGCTCACCTTTCCGGCCCACTGAGACGATATCGCTCCTTTGCTCCATGAGAAATTCAATGCAGCAAGGGGTTACCCTGCCTCACTTCATACGGAGAAGAGGCGCCCTTCCCTTCCGGATATGAAAAAAATAAACTGCACGATCATCATGATACTCCTGGCGATGCCTTTGCTGCTGGCGAACGCAGGGCATGCAGCCTCACCGCCAGCCAATACTTCAGGCGCGCCGGCAGCCAGCGAGAAGCGCACTCCACTTGATGCGCTTCCTGTCGAAGAACTGCCGGCACCCGACTCCAACAATGATGTACTGGCGGTCATCTTGTCCGGCGACGGTGGCTGGAGGGATCTGGATCGTGATTTCGGCAACGTCTTTCAACAACAGGGGATCGCCACCGTAGGCTTCGACTGTCTCAAATATTTTTGGAAACCGCGTCACCCCGCTGAAGCGGCCAGTGACCTGGAAACCATCCTGCGTTACTATCTCAAGGCCTGGGGAAAAAAGCGGATCCTGCTGGCGGGCTACTCTTTCGGTGCCTCCTGGTTACCGCTGCTGATTGAACGGCTGCCCGCCGAACTGCAGAATCAGATACGCTTGGTGGTGCTGCTTGCGCCAGGGCAGTATACCAATATCGAGATCAAAATCGACGACTGGGTCCGCGACATCCGGCGTCCGGGGGCACTGGATGTCGCAAAATCGGCAGCGGCACTCCGTCACCCACTCCTCTGCGTCTATGGGACGGAAGAGAAAGACGACTCTCTCTGCCCGCAGCTCGAAGGCATAAACCGTCGCATTATGCCCGTTGCTGGCGGCCACCACTTCAACGGCGACTACGCCCCCATCGAAAACACCATCTTGAAATACTTCGAGTAGAACGCCGACCATGAACAGTCATCTCCACCATTACCCCTGACCAAACAAGGTTAGCCCCTGTGTTCCCGCCAGCAAGGAGTGCTGCCACTATGTCGGAAAACATGGTTGCAAAAGCCAGAAGCGTTGTCGCCCCAGTGCTAAGCGTCCTGCTGTTTTCAGCGGCGGGAGGGGTGCTGTTCCATGAACTGCGCGCCTACCATCTCCACGAAATCCTTCATTGGCTGCATGTCCTGCCGTCGCTCATGCTCTGGGAGGCCATCGGCCTCACCGTTCTCAGTTATATTGTCATGACAGGCTACGATGCCCTTGCCCTACGCTACGTCGGCCATGCCCTGCCCTACCGCAAAATCGGTCTCGCCTCCTTTGTCGCCTACGCCTTCAGCAACAACATCGGGCTATCCATGCTCGCCGGGGCTTCGGTCCGCTATCGTCTCTATTCAGCCTGGGGGCTTTCAGGAGAGAGAATCACCACTATCGTCTTTTTCTGCACGCTGAGTCTCTGGTTGGGATTTTTTTCCGTGGCAGGACTTATCCTCTCCCTGGTGCCCATGACTCTTCCGACCGGCCAGATCTTCTCCTTTCTCCCGCCGCGGTTACTCGGATTATTGCTCCTCGCCCCGGTGACACTTTACCTCGTAACCGGGACGATATGGAAACGACCCCTTTCTTGGGGAAATAGCGATGCCGAGACGCCTCCCTTCCGGATACTGATGGCACAGTTACTGATCTCCTCGACGGACTGGCTTTTGGCCGGATGCGTGCTTTTCGTGTTGTTGCCACCGACACCATCCCTCTCGCTCCCCGGATTCCTTGCCATGTACATGCTAGCCCAGCTGGCCGGGCTTATCAGCCAAGTCCCCGGCGGCTTGGGGGTATTTGAGACGGTGTTTCTACTGCTCATCTCCCCGTTGCTACCGGCGCCCCAGGCCCTGGCCGCCCTGGTGGCCTATCGTGCCATCTACTACCTGACCCCCCTGGGACTTGCCGTCCTCATGCTGGGCCTCTACGAAATGGCCGCCCACCGGGACACTCTCCGACGGACCTTCACCACTTACCAGAAATGGGAAACCGCCATTTTTGTTCCGGTGCTGGGGCTCGCAACCTTTGTTGCCGGTGCCCTGCTCCTCTTTTCCGGCGCCCTGCCGGCGTTGGACCTGCGCCTGGCTTGGCTGCAACGCTTCGTGCCCCTGCCGGCGCTTGAAATCTCCCATTTCTTCGGGAGCACCATCGGCATGCTCTTGTTGCTGTTGGCCAGGGGCATCCGACGCCGTCTGGACGGGGCCTACTGGATAACCGTTACTCTGCTTGCGGCCGGCATGGTCGTTTCCATGATCAAAGGCTTGGACTATGAGGAGGCTCTTGTTCTTGGGTTGGTATTCGCGGCCCTCCTCCCCTGCCGCCGGTATTTTCATCGCAAGGCGTCCCTCCTCAACCAACGTTTTACCCCGGCCTGGCTTGCGGCCATCGGCACAGTGCTCATCTGCACGGTATGGCTGGGGTTGTTTTCCCACAAGCATCAGGAATACGCCCATCAACTCTGGTGGCAATTTACCTTCGATGGTGATGCCCCACGATTCCTTAGGGCCACGGCAGGTGGGGCCGGGGTGCTGCTCCTGTTCGCCTTTGCCCGGTTACTGCACCCCTCCCCCCCCAAGCCGACGCTTCCCGGCCAGGAGGAACTGGAAGGGGTGGCAAGAATAGTCAAGTCATCGCGCAGTGTAAGTGCCCAACTCGCCCTGCTCGGAGACAAGAGCTTCCTGTTCAACCCTGAACGATCCGCCTTTATCATGTTCGGGGTGGAGGGCCGTAGTTGGATATCCATGGGGGATCCTGTCGGTCCGGTCGAGGAGTGGCCGGATCTGATCTGGCGATTTCGTGAGCTTTCAGACCATTATGAGGGGTGGACCATTTTTTATCAGGTGGGGCCGGACACCCTCCACCACTACCTTGACCTGGGACTGACCCTGACCAAACTGGGCGAGGCGGCACGGGTGCCGCTGCTGGATTTTTCGCTGGAAGGGAGTTCCCGCAAGGGACTGCGCCATACCTTTAACAAACTCGAAAGAGAGGGGTGGCGATTCGAGATTGTGCCACTGGCGTCCTTTGACGATATCCTACCAGCGCTCAAGGCTGTTTCCGATGCCTGGCTGCTCGACAAACAGACGCGGGAAAAAGGATTCTCCCTCGGCTTTTTCAAAGAGGAGTATCTCCGGGGCTACGACACCGCAGTGGTAAAAAAAGACGGTGAGATAGTGGCCTTTGCCAACCTGTGGCAAAGCGACGAGCAGGAGGAACTCTCCATCGACTTGATGCGATTCCACCCGCTCAGGTCGCCCAACGGAGCGATGGATTTTCTTTTTTTGCACCTGATGCTCTGGGGTAAACAGGCGGGATTTCGCTGGTTCGATCTCGGCATGGCCCCCCTGGCAGGCTTGGAGGGACGGGCCTTTGCGCCCCGCTGGCATTATGTCGCGGCCTTTATCGCCCGGCATGGCGAACATTTTTACAATTTTCAGGGACTCCGTCAATACAAGGAGAAATTCAACCCGGTATGGCAGCCGAAGTATCTCGCCTCCCCTGGGGGTGTCGCGCTGCCGCAGATCCTGGCCAACCTGACGGCACTGATTGCCGGTGGTTGGCAAGACTCCCTTTTCAAACCTCCATCTACGACGAAAATACCCCCTGGAATCGATGCAAAAGAAATTCTGTTGGCGCGGTAGCATCCTTTTCAATTAGGCGCTCTCCTCGCGTTATTCGTAAGACAGACACTCCATCCTCCTTTGTACTTGCCGTGGCCGTCTAATCCTTGTATTCCTCTACCCTGCCCCCCCATGCCCGCATGATTTTTTTCTTCAGGCACACCCCATTTCCATTTTTTTTGCACAATTATCGATTATGTTTATAGTAGTATTATAGCAATGATCCCTTCCTCAAAGAGGGAGGATTCATCCTTGCGAAGATCAACCTCAGTGGAGCAAACCCGCTCTGTTAAG
>Ga0334722_10002343_pt1 | contig 21651 bp, 13 predicted proteins | sample C3_bottom_MG_FD_207210 | JGI IMG/M metagenome (GOLD analysis project Ga0334722, IMG submission 207210) | Sediment microbial communities from Yellowstone Lake, YNP, Wyoming, USA - C3_bottom | ecosystem: Environmental > Aquatic > Freshwater > Lake > Sediment | place: USA: Wyoming | collected... | reverse complement strand
GTTCCTGCTCGAAGCGCTTGAGTTCGGCGCACCGCCCCACGGCGGCCTGGCCTTCGGGCTCGACCGGCTCACGGCCATCCTGACGGGCGCCTCCTCCATCCGTGATGTGATCGCTTTCCCGAAAACACAGAAAGCCATCTGCGTCATGACCGAAGCTCCGTCGCGGGTATCGCCAGTACAGCTCCGGGACCTGTCGATCAAGCTGAATATTGTCGAGTAGGAGTAGCAGAAGTCAGGAGCCAGGAGTCAGAAGTGTTGCGAACATGATCGACGTGTTCTCCTGTCTCCTGTCTACTGACTACTGTCTACTGCCTACTGCTTCATCGAGGTTCTCATGACTTGCAGGATCTGCGGCAAAGAAGCAGTGCTCCACTTCGGTTGACGGGTGGTCACCATACGCTGCACGGTGTGCGGCAAGGATTTTCCCATCAAGGAGTACAGTAACGAGCTCGATGAAAGCATGTGGGAGATGATTTCCCGGCGTCCCAGCAACCGGGCATGAGCGTCCCCTGATTCAAACATTCCTCACCCGGGGATAAGAATAATAATTATTTACAGCCCGGCCAAAAAATCGTATGATATCGAACACTTTATTGCAGATACGGATTGAGCGTGAACAGTAGATATTTTACAACATCATTGTTTCTGAAGGCCTTTCTGACGATCGTCCTTGCAGTATCCGGCTGTGCGACCGTTGACGACCCGCTGTCCCCTTCGAGGCAATTCGCCGACATCATTAACAGTTTTCCCGCGGCCCAGGAACCGCTTGTGTTCCCGGATCTTACCAAGATCCCGGCGCCGCTTGCATCAACGTCCCGCCCCACTCCCGCTTCAGAGGTCTATGTCATTGTCCATCCGGCCTATGGCGTGTTCTTTCAAAGCCTGGGCAAGGAAAAATTCGCGGAAGCAAAATACCGTCTTCTGAAAAAACAGTTCGAGACCGAAAAAGAGTTCATTGCCAAACAGGCGGCGTCAGGCACAACCATCATCCTGGTCCTGCCCGGAAAAACATCCGACGGCGCTTTCCCCGCGACCTATCCTGCGTATAGAAATTATCTCAACAACACCGCAGGCGCCGGCAGTTCGGTATTCTTCATCTATTCCGAAACCTCGAGCAGCGGCGCCATATCCCAGAACGAAATGATGAGCCTCTACTACTTTATCCGCGGGCTGCGGCCTGCACGGGTAATGGTCGCCGGGGGATATATCGGCAGGTGTCAGCGGGAATTTTACAATGAGTTCACGAACTATATCGAAAAATCCCTGGTCTTTATCGTCCCACAGCTTTCGACCATCTCTCCTGATGATGTTACGGAAAAAGAGGCAGCGCAGATACTGAACGGCCTGGAGCAGCAGGACTATACGCTGGTAAAGCAGTTTATCGATAAACGAACAGGAGCATCAGCGAATATTCTTCCGCTCCCGTAAGGCCGAAGGTAAGAAGGTAGGAGGTTGAGCAACAACTACCTTCCTACCCTCTTACCCTCTTAACTTCCTACCTTCCTGCCTTCTTCAGCAGACCGGATACCTGCCGTCGCTCAACTCCCTGCAAAATCCTTCGATCGCTGCCAGTTCACGCTCCATGATCTCCTCCACCCGGCGTTTGACGTCCTTCACTGCCAGGCCGGGTTGGAGCACGAGCTGGGCCGCTGCCAGCTGCGGCTCGTTGATCGGCGTTCCGATCCTGCTCACGAGATAGACCGTGGCTTCGCGCATGCCTTCGATCTCGTGATACAGTTTTTCCGCGATCGTGTGCGAGAGCACGTTGTAGATCTTCCCCACATGGCTCACGGGATTCTTGCCTGCCGCGGCCTCGGTTCCCATGGGCCGGTTAACGGAGATAAGCCCGTTCACCCGGTTCCCGCGGCCCACCTGCCCCGAGTCCGCGTCTTCGGCAGACGTGCCGAGCAGGCTCAGGTAAATGCCGTCCATGCCCTTGCCGGGCTCATCGAGCGTATTGTAGTTGATGCGAATGTCCTTAAATTCGTCAAAGCGCTCGACGAACCGCTCCATCTCCATGGTGAGCACTTCCTTGCGCTCGAAATATTCCTTTTCCGATGCGATCTCCCGGCACAGGAGCGGCATGGCCACGGTCAGGTCCAGAATGTTCCCCTGCCGCAAGGCCATCACCTTCACGTCCTCTCCGGTCTCCGAATGGGTGCTTTTGAAATGGTGCGAATTAAGATGCCGTTCCAGAGCAAGGACCACCTCTTCGGTCGGGCTGAGCGGATAATAGCCGACCGTGGCGGACGTATCATTGGCGCCCATCACCGCCCCCGGCCGGGAAAAGATATTCGTCAGCTCTTCGGAACCGGGTGCGAGCATAACCCGATAGTTCATGTGGTCCACGGGATCCACGAAGCGCATGTTCTTTGAAAGCCACGTACGCGCCGCGTTGACCGCGAGCTCCGGCACCGCGATGCGTTTGCCCCCGGCCTCATGCGTGGCCCGGTCGCCGATGATCAGCTCCATGGGCCGCAGCACCTCGCCGCCTTTAAAGCGTTTTTTGACGATGCCGGCGGAAAGCAGGCCCTTGTCGATGTTATGGTGCAGAATGGTCCCGAATTCCCTGAGATATGCCTGGGACAGGGCGATGGATATGGCGTCCATCATGGAATCGCAGAGAGAATCCGGATGGCCCAGGCCTTTCCGTTCCACGATCTCAAAGGTCTGTTCAATAATGGGTTTTCCTGGATAGGGTTCGACAATGATCATGCAGTGATTATATCGTAAAATCGGATCACTGTTGTTTTTGCTGAAAGGAATTTTTAGAGCGGAGAGAAAAACCTTTTATCCGCAGATTTCGCAGATGGACGCAGATTTAGGAAAAAGCGTGGTAACTATTCAGCATATTCACCAGTTGGATTAGAGGATTGGACTCGCGCAGAGACGCGGAGGCGCAGAGAATGACAGAAAAGAGATAGGAACAATTGTGATCGAGTTGGCCATTTCCGTTCTGTCAATGGCCTTGAAGTGATTTTCTCTGCGTCTCCGCGCCTCTGCGCGAGAGGAGAATTTCATTTGTGCTCAGAGGTCTGCCAACTTCAAGCTCACCGCTTCCTCACCAGAAAATACAGCTCCCCATCCTGCTGCATGTACCCCGCGGTGAGCTCGGCTTCCGCGCCTTGACCGCAGAACAGGTCCACTCTGCCGGGTCCGCGGATCGCGCCGCCCGTGTCCTGGTTCATCACGAACCGCGTGAAAGGCACCCATCCGGTGATCACGCCGTTCTCGATCACCGGCTTCTGCGTTGCGATGATCGCGAGCCCGCCCTTGGGGAACAGTCGGGCATCGGTGGCAATCGACCTGCCCGGCGTGAGCGGCACGTTGATATTCCCCAGGGACGGCCCCATGTCCATCCGGAAGAAGACATAGCTCGGGTTCAGGTTGAGGATCGGCACGACCTTGTCAGGATTGTCGTGGAGGTATTGACGGATCATCTGCATGGACATATTTTCTTTGGGTATGATGCCCGCGTTCACCAGATAACTCCCTGCGCTTTTGTAGGGCCTGCCGTTCTGGCCGTCGTAGAGCACGCTCACGATGTTCCCGTCGCCCAGGTCCGCCTTGCCCGAACCCTGCACCTGAAGAAAATAGATGCTCACGGGATCATTGCACCAGAGGAGCTCCAGGTTCCGGTCCGACAAGGCCTGCTGATGATCGATCTCTTCGCGGGAGTAGTAGGGAATGACCCGCTTGTTGTCGCGCTTCTCATCGAGGCGGCCGAAAAGCTTGTTCTTCGGGAAGTTGTCCCCGAACAGGGTCAGGTCGATCTCAATGATGTCGTCCGGCCGTTGATAGAGGGGATAGCGAAAGATGTCGTCAGCCTTCGTCCGGCAGGTCAGCAGCGGTTCGTAATAACCGGTGAACAGCACTTTCCCGCTGTTGTCGGAGCCGACCGAACGATACAGAACAAAATCTTTTTTGATCTGCTCCGCCTTCTGGATGGTCGTAAGTGAACTGTTTTCGACAATGAGCAGGAAGTTCTGGAGGGTCACGGCCATGTCCCCGGCAGTGGCGCGGTCCGCGCCGAAGGTAAAGAGCGTTTCCTGAGGGAGCTTCTTGTAATACTCCAGACTCTGGCGCACGGCAACTGCGATATCTCTGAATTCCCCGTCGTCCAGCGCGGCCGTCGCGCTCCACCACGAGACCTGCTGAAGCGCGTCTTCAGGTTTCGTCACCACCGGATGGGCGCAGGCGAAGAGGGAGAACAGTAACAGTGCCAGGACCAGGATATTTTTCACCGATAAATCCCCCCAGCCCCCCTTTGCTAAAGGGGGGATACCTTTACGTCCCCCTTTGAAAAAGGGGGATGGAGGGGGATTTTCATCCTCAGTTGTGCAAACAATTCGGCATGAAAGTTTCATAGAGATAATGATAGCGCTGCTCCATTATTCGCCAACAGGCAGTACAAGCTCTTTGTGCGGTCCTGCCTCAATGAACTCCTTGACCGCCTGTGCTATGGCCCCTGCCATGGCATCCACCTTCGCGGGATCGACCACATACGATTGCCGGTCCGCGCGCCGTGATGCGCCGAACTCGATGATCACGGCAGGAAAATCCGATGTTTCGAACAACACGTCTTTCTTCGTCTGGACAGCTCCGCAGACCGGCGCAGCGCCTTTCAGGCCATTTGCCAGAACCTCGGACAACCTGAGGCTTTCGAGCACCATGGCCTCAACCCGCGGATCGAATATGACAGTTTCCGGTACGCTCTTGCCGCGCTGCTTTGTTTGGAGCGGCTGGCGCTTCGCATAATAAAGCTGAACGCAGTCCCGGTCCTGGCTCCTGAGCCTGAGCGAGAGGTAGATATGAGTGCCTTTCTTTTTTGCAAAGAACCACCGGTCGCCTGAAGGGATAAAGATATCCTCATTCCGGGAAAGAAAGGTCTCGATCTTCCGGTTCAAAAGTTCCCGCCGGACCGCCACGGCAAGAGCGAGGGTCACATCCTTCCCCTTAACGTTCCGGTCAATGGCCGGTCCGTTCTCACGGCCGCCATAATGGGGATCAACATAGACAACAGCATAGCGGTGCTTTTGCGCATCCGCGGCATACGCTTCCCGCCCTGACAGGATACAGAGCAAAGAGAGGATGATACTGAATAAGCTCGTTCTTTTCATAATGATCAGGTGAATCCGATAGCTCCCGTGGCGTTATTTTAAAAAAGGTGGCTCTGCACCACGCATAATTTAGGCTTTTCATGCGAACTTGTCAATTATCAAATGCGCTATCAGCAGGGCAGTGGACCAGTTTTTGCGCCCTGCGGGCAAGGATAACCCTGAAAACGGAATTTGACACGTATCAATCGAGAATGGAGCGTTGCAGATATTGAAGGGATTTCACCGAGAAGATTTCTATTACGCGTTAACAGCGAAGTACCATGACGGGGCATCATAATTCAATCCGCTCCTGGTATCCTTTCCGGAAACAGGAACTCAACAAGTGCACCTGCAACGGTGGAATTGCGACAAGTTGTTCGTCTCTAGTAATATTCCTAGAAATTCCTAAAAAAGTGCGCCAAACATGTAGAATAACCATCTGTAGAACATCTAGGATTTGGTAATGATTGACTAATATCTTCACCTGCCTTAAAAAACATTTCTTCGTAACTTGTTGGCAACTTGTATGGTTCATGTGGTGTTGTAAATGGCGAAAGAATTAAATCTACGACGCTATCAAATATTGGCTCAATAACTATCTCACATACTAGTCCTGTAAGAATATTGGACGAGCCACAGATGTCTTCTACTTTGTTTTCTTCTGTGACGATAGTATTCACTTCTCTCGACCAGGTAGATTTACCTGTTTTTAGATTTATCAATTCGTACTTGAAGTCTAAAGCCGTTCTTGTTTCATATGTTTTGTAGTATTTCTTTTCTTTGGAAACTGTTTCCGTAGTTTTTGAGATATTAAATTTAACATTGTAGCGAAGTACATCTATATTTAGGCAATACAAGGGAGGTTCTGTTTCTGTATTTTTTTGTACTTTCAAATCAGGCCAGCCGTTCTTAATGCCTCTTAATAAATTTGAATATAATATTTCTTTATTTTTTATAACAACTTCAGAAGGCTCTGATATATTTATTTCAACAACGGAACTACTGAGTTCCGCATAGCTAAGCTCACCGTATTTGTTTGGTGTTGACGCGCACGCGGATTGGAATAGTAGTATCAGTATTATAATTATATTTTTCATTATTTTAAAACTAACCAGGTATTTACTATACGGAAACTGTCATCTACATATATATTCAAGCATCTACCTGTAGATGCCTTCCATGTATATACAGGTAGATGCTTTTCACGTCAATAAGATTATTATTTTGCATCTACCGGTATATGCTTTTTCCGTATAGGTTAGACATCAATATTTCCCTAATCAGCGGCGATGTCAAAGATTCGACGGGGTATTTCCAATGCAGATTTCAGGAAGACTTGTGCACTGGAACTTCCCCCTCACCCAACCCTCTCCCCGTGAGAAGGGCACACAGCAACGAATTCCTCGCATCACTTCGGACCCGGACCGAGCGTGACCTGCGCGAAGTCGTTCGGCCTGATCCAGCGCGCAAAGGCTTCGCGCACTTCGTCCGCCGTCATATCGCGGTATCGTTTCGCGGCGACCGTGGGCTCATCCAGCGGCAGGTCCTCGCTCGAAAGGCGCAGCAGTTCTCCCGCGATGCCGTCGAGGCTCGACTGGGCCAGGGGAAGCTGCCTGATCAAAAGCGTTTTTGCCTGGATCAGCTCCTTGTCCGGGATCGTCGCTGTCTGCATCGTCCTGAGGTTGCGTTCGATGATGGCCCTGACCCGGGACACGTTCGGCGGGTCGCAGGCGTAAGAGATGCCGAAGAGAGAGCGTGTCCTGCCAGCTTCCAGAACAGTATCCACGCTGTAGACCAGGCCCGCATCCTCGCGCAGGTCGCGGTACAGGCGCGTCGCATAGAACGCGCCGGAGAGCACGGTGCGGCCGAGCTCGAGGGCGTAATAATCAGGGTGCTGCCGCGTGATGCCCAGGGTCTCGGCGAGGGTCACCTCTGTCTGCACGCGGCCCTCGTCGGGGACCGCGGTCGCAGCGGCCTTGTTCGGCGGGGCAGGCGGCAGATCTGTCAACGGCTTCGGCCCTGTCGCGGTCCATGCGCCGAAATATTTTTTAGCAATTGCCAGCGCTTGCTCCGGCGTCACGTCACCGATGATCACGATGGTCGTCATGTCGGGCCGGAACACGGACCGGTAGTAGGCCCTCACGTCATCGAGGGTGATCGAGTTCATGCGCTCGGGCGTGACCTCGCGCAGCGACTCATCGTCCTTGGGGTACAAAGCGCTCCGGAGCGCCCGTGACGATAGATACGAGGGACTCTGGAGCTCGCCGGCAAGCGCGTTCGCCTCTGTCGTCCGCATACGGATGAACGCCTGATCGGGCAGGGCCGGCTGCAGCAGGTTGTCGGCAAGAAGCTCCATGCCCCGGTCGAACCGGTCGGAGAGCACGCGGAGCGAGAAGCTCGTGCCCGCGGACAGGTCGGCGCTGATCTCGTCAAGGGCTTTCTGGAACTCCAGGCGCTCCAGCTTTTTCGTGCCGTGGGAAAAAAGGACTTCGAGCAGTTGGGCCACGCCGTCCTTGTCCTCCGGCATCTGAAGCATTGGGTTGTTCCTGACCTGGCCGTAAACGCTCACGGTCTTGCTGAACGAGGAAGGATAGACAATGAGCGTGAGGCCGTTCGCAAGGACCGTGACGGACGGTTTTTTTCGCGGCTCCTGCACCGTGGGAAGCAGCGTTGCCTTGCGGGCCCAGGTTGGGACCTCCACGGGCTTCGCTTCTTTGGGCGCAAAGGATTCCTTCGCAGGAATCGCGGTTTCGGACGCGGGCTTGCCGGACTGTTTCGGGCTCAGGAGCGCGACGATGGCAATGTCGTTGTTGAGATACTTCCTGGCCACACGGTCCACATCCGGCTTCGTGACCTTCCGCACAAGAGCGATATCGTCATCCAGCGATGCACGGCCTTCCACGGCAACGGCCTGGGACCACTCCGCCGCAAGACCTGCTATGGAATTTCTGCGGAACTCGGCGTCCGAGATCTCGTTGTGCTTGGCAGCCTCGACGAGCTCAGCGGGCACTCCGTCCTTCACATACCCTGCAATGATCTCCTTGATGGAGGCTATCAGAAGTTTTCCATCCGCTCCCTGGGGGAACGTCACCGCGGCGAATCCGTAGGAGGACAACGGAAGCGCTGCGCCGTCAAAGCCCGCTTGCAGCGCCTTGCCTTCCGGCACGAGACCGTAGAGCTTTGCGCGCTTGCTGTCAAGCACATCGGCCAGCACTTCCCCTGCCGCGTAATCCGGACTGTCAGATCCCGGCAGCCGGTAGGCCACGACCGCCATTCCGTCGGGAAGGTCTGTTTCCAGGGTGATCGTCGCGGGCCGGAGTTGAGCAAGTTTGATCTTCGACCGCGAAGGCAGCGGACGGGAAGGTATCGGTTCGAACAGCTCCCGGACCAGGGAGAGGGTCTTCTGCGGATCCACATCGCCGACGATGACCAGCACGGCATTGTTCGGCACATACCACGTATCATGGAACTTCTTCAGCATCGCCCCGGTCGTCCGCTGGAACGACGGCCGTGTGCCGAGCGCGTCCAGCGCATAGGGCGTTCCGGCGAATAATTCCGCCTGCATGCGGGATGCGAGGAGATAGAGCGGGTTGGAAAGGTCCTGCGCCACTTCCTGTTCGATGGCCCCTCGCTCCTTTTCCCACAGGGCCTCGGAATCGAGCACATCCCGCATCCGCAGCGCCTCGATCCGGAGCGCAACATCAAGAAGCTCGGCCGGCACCGTGAAAAAATACTGGGTCACGGTCTGTTGCGTGTCCGCGTTAAAGTCACCGCCCATCGACGCGATCAGCGTGGAAAGCTGGTCGCCCGAAAGCCCCCTGCTGCCGCGGAACATCATGTGCTCCTGCGCATGGGCCATGCCGGAAAATCCTTCGGGCGTCTCGTTCGAACCGACGAGATAGTTCATCTCCACGGCCGCGACCGGCGCGAGCGAATTCTGTTCGATCACCACACGAAGCCCGTTCTTCAGCGTCGCATACAGGGGCTCCGGATGCGCCGGGACCTGACCTGCGACGAGGATGATGAACAGCAGCAGGAGAACAGCCGGGATTCTCGATTTGTTTTTCAGCAGAGGTTGTTTCATACTATGACATTGTTCCTCAATTCCTCAAAATTTGACTGAGCCGCGCATCTTACCACGACAAGAAGGAAGACCTTGGACACGGATACGGGCGGATTTATTATGAAGAACCAGCTGAGTGTCTTGCTTTATCCGCTTTTATCAGAGCTGTTATCAGATTCGATCCGTGTCAAAGGTTTTATTCTTTGGTCGTGACCATAAACCGCACGATGGCTCATAGTAAACGGTATTGTCCGCAAAGGCAAGCGTCAGGTCCGGCTCAACCAGCAACCTTAAGAACGATCTTGCCCATGGACTGCCGTCCTTCAAGCTGACGATGGGCTTTCCCTGCTTCATTCAGGGGAAACACATGGTCGATCCGCAACTTCAGCCATCCTTCTTTGATAGCGCGCAGGACATCCCCGGACCGGCGGGCCAGGTCGTCAGCCGTAGCGATAAAATTCTGAAGACTTCCTCCTGAAAGGTCTATGGATTTCGCCATAAGGGCATTCGGCGCGATGGGGTCGGCTGGGCCGCTTGCCGCGCCGAAGACTACAATGTGGCCCCGTATCGCCACCGCCTCCAGGTCCCCGGGAAACGTGCTCTTCCCCACGCCGTCGATGATAAGCTGCGCACCCCGTCCGTTCGTAAGACGCATTACTTCAACGGTAAAATCCTGCTTCGTGTACAGGATCACCTGGTCCGCCCCCGCCCCTGTGGCAATGTACGCCTTCTCCGGTGTCGAGACCGTGCCGATGACCGTCGCGCCCAGGCGCTTTGCCCACTGCACCACCAACAGCCCCACACCCCCGGCCGCGGCATGGACCAGGACCGTGTCGCCGGGTTTCAGTTGTCGGAAATCGTGAATAAGGTAATGGGCCGTCATGCCTTGCAAAGGAAAGGCCGCTCCCTGCTCAAAGGACATATTCTGCGGCAGCGGGACGAGCCTGGCAACATCGATCGCCGTGTACTCGCTGTAGCTCCCGATGTGCCCGGTATAGGCGACCCGGTCTCCGGTGCGGAATCCGATCACGTTTTCACCGACTGCTTCCACAACACCCGACGCCTCCAGTCCGGGAATATAGGGGAGCTTCACCGGATACGTGCCGCGCCGCTGATAAATATCGACGAAGTTCACGCCAGCCGCATGGATCTTGACAAGCGCCTGCCCGGAAGAAGGCACAGGCTTCGGCTCAGAATCTGAAAACTCGAGCACATCCGCATCGCCGTACTTTGAGATCTTAATGGCTTTCATGGTTGTTCCTCCTTTTTCGGCCGCCGGTCGCTGTTCTGCCGTTCGACCATCCAACCCGGATACTCCGACGGCAACGCGCTCGCGGCATCAAGCCGGGCCACATCTTCCGGGGCAAGCTGTACCTCGCCCGCGGCGAGGTTGTCGACAAGCTGCTCCCGTGTCTTTGCCCCGATGATGACACTCGTCACAAAGGGACGGGTCAACAACCAGGCGAGGGCGATTCGCGCGACGGAAACACCCATTGCCGTGGAGATCGCCCGCATTGCCTGAAGCACGGTTTTGGCGCGCTCGCGATCAACTGGCGGAAAGTCGAAGGAACTCCTGCGAGCGTCCGCGGGACCGGGAGTTTCCAGATCGAATTTCCCTGAGAGCAGGCCGCCGGCCAGCGGACTCCAGGGAAGCAGGGCAAGTCCCTGGTCCTGAACCAGCGGAACCACCTCGCGTTCGATGTCGCGGCCTGCGATGGAATAGTACATCTGGGCGCTCACAAAACGCGAAAGGTCATAAGCATCGGCGTAGGCGTTGGCCTTCATCGCCTGCCATGCATGCAGGTTGCAATAGCCGATGGAACGCGCCTTGCCGGACCGCACCACGTCGTCGAGCGCCCGCATGGTCTCCTCGATGGGCGTGTCGTGATCAAAGCCGTGTATCTGGTAGAGATCAACGTAATCCAGCTTCAGGCGCTTCAGGCTCTCGTCGATCGAAGTCAGGATGTGGCCTCGCGAAAGGCCGATCTGGTTCGGCCCCGGCCCCATCCTGCCGCGGACCTTGGTCCCGACGATGATCTGGTCCCGCGGCCTGCCCAGCGCAGCGAGCGCCGCGCCGACATGCTTTTCCGATTCGCCCTCGGAATAGACGTCCGCCGTATCGATGAAGTTCACACCCGCGTCCAGCGCCGTACCAATGAGCGCCTCGGCCTCGGACGCGTCCAGCTTTCCGATGGCCTGCCAGAAGCCCTTGCCGCCGAACGTCATGGTCCCGAGCCCCAGCTCGGAAATGTACAGCCCGGTTTTCCCGAATAAACGATATCGCATAGATTCTCCTTTTTACACTGCCGGCTCTTACGGCAGTGTTGTATGCGTTGATCTTTACTTCTGTAGAAATCATAGCAAAGTTTTATGGCATTTGGCAGGGTACTGAAATAACGTAGGCTGGTTTCTGCATTGCGACAGATTGCTTTATGGAAAATGAAAAAGCCCCCGGTTTCGCGGGGGCCTTGAGCGTCAGCATGATGGGTTGGTTAAATCTTTTTGTTTAGCAACAAGCCGGTGAGCTTCGTATTCTCTGTTTCCCCTGAGAAGGCCTGAAAACCCACGCCGCCAAATTCCTTCAGCAGTTGAATAGTCTTGAGAAAATGTTCTGGAGGGACCTGGATGATCACATTGCCCTTGCTGTCCATGAACTTGACAATGGACAAACCGCTCACGTCGTCGTGCTCGAATACGGCTCGTTTAACTGCCGGGAGCGCCGCGGAAAGGACTTTGGGAAGGCTCGTATTTATTGACTCGTTGTTATCATTCGCCGCACGCTCTTGACGTCCCGGAGCAGCAACGACCGTTGGCGCATCCAAACGCGCCTTTACCGCGGGAGGAAGAGGCGACGAAACTTCGGCTGACTGGCCTGAACTCGCCGTATCGAGCTGCCGGTTGTTCCTGGCCGGGCCACTTGCATTCACCCTGGCAAGTGGACTCGCACCTATGGCGTTCACGAGCAAATCCATGATGTCCCGATGTGCTTAATGGCAAATTCGCATTATCTAAAAGCCACTACTTCTTGCCAACCTGAGCCTCTGTAGCTTTTTCCACAGGAGACTCTTTTGCCTCTTCCCCGGGTGTCGAGCCTGCGGCCCTTAACTGCACCGCCTGCTTGCCCTGAGCCGAGATTGTTACAACATCACCCTTCTGTTGCGGGGCTGCTTCCTTTGGCGCTTGCTTAGGGGCAGTCACTTGCTGCGGCTGATAAACCGGCTGACCTGAACCAACGCCTGCAATTGCATTTGCCATGATCGCTACCTCCATTCTTTCTTTTAAAACGGTCTCTTATGTATCTATCTTATCGGCAACTTTGGCTGAAACTATAGGGCTATTTTGTATTATTTTCCCGTAGGTTGCACAATATCACAGAGAGGACCCATCTTCTTCTCAAAATAATATTCAGGCCGACTTTACTGCACGATGATCGTTACTCTTCGTGAATACACCGGAGAATTGGGAATTCCGGCCTGGATCATATGTTTTCCAGGAGTAAGATTAAGGCGCGCGGTGTAGGGATAGTCCGCCACCTGAAAAGGCTTGCCGTCCACATACCACACTACTTGCGGGACCACGGGATTGACGATTGCGCGGAGGGCCAGCGTGGCCAGGTCCGCAGGGGTATCGGGGTCGCGGATCAGGCGCAGCCCGTTTTCCGGTGAAACGATACTGACCCGTATCTTTTTTTCTCCAAACGCAAGCGAAGCTGTTGCGCCTGAAATGAAGCCCGTGGGATCGTCCAACCTTTTTGGCGGGCTGGCGATTCCGGCTGTGGCAGCCCACTCGGCATACCGTGGGGGCAGATCCACGAAATTCCGAACGGAGACGAACTCCCGTGGCGTGTCCGTTGTTGCCGGGCTGTTGGTCCGCGCATCCACCGCGAGACGGATATGGGCCCGGCAATGTTTGACCGGCATTTCACTGGGCCTCAACCATTCGAGAAAAACGCGGTCGCATGCATCGGTTGCCAGGTCGCCGGTAAGCGAGCAGATGCGCGCCGGCTTAAACCCCCGCGGCGGCGGGAAGGACAGATCGTCGAGCCCCGCCTTCTGGTCCGCGTGCAGATAGAACAGAATGTTCTTGACCACTTCCGCGGCGGACGTGAATCCGGTCAGCCGGTTCATGGGCTGAAAATCCGGATCTCCCACCCATGCCCCCACGAGATAGCGGCCGGAAAAAGCAACTGCCCAGCCGTCGCGAAAGCGCGATGACGTGCCGGTCTTGATCGCCACGGGAAAGGGGAACTCAAGCGCGCCCATGCGTCCGAACCCGGGCAGGCGCGCCATGGGGTCAGAGAGAAACAGGGCGATCTGGCGCGTGGTATCCTCTGAAAGAACGCGCCGGGAGGCTGCTTTCGCCTGACCTTCGAACCAGAGCAGATCGTCCAGACGGCCGTCCCGTGAAAACACGGAAAAAGCGTGTACCAGCTTTTCCAAGGTGACAGGCATGTTGCCGATCGCCATGCCAACGCCGAAATGCTGGGCAGGCTCTGAGCCGTTGTGCAGGCCCAGGGTGCGAAGAAAACCATAGCCTTCTTCAACCCCGATCTTGTCGAGGAGGGCCGTAGCAGGGACGTTCCGGGAATTCGCCAAAGCCACGCGGGGAAGCATAGGCCCCATGAACAATGCGTCTGCATTGACGACCCCGCCTGCTCCTTGCTTGAGATCGTCGAGAATGGTTGCCGGCGTTATTGCGCGTCGCTCCAGGGCCAGCGCGTAGATGAAGGGCTTCAGGGCGCTGCCAGGGGAACGCGGGACTGCGGCGTAATCAATAGCTCCGCTGTGACGGGTATCGAAGTAATCCGTGGACCCGACCCACGACAGGAGCTCATTCGTTTCCCGGTCAACGACGATCGCTGCCGCGTTCCGGGCGCCCTGCGCCTCCCAACCCGAGACGCTATCGGCTACGCGTTGGCTCACTTCATTCTGCATATCAAGATCAAGCGAGGTCGTAACAATAGGTCCGCCTTTCGGCGCATGTTGCATTGCTTTGTCTTTCAACATGCTTTCCAGGCGCAGCAATGCGTGCACGGCGCTTTCCGGCCTCATAAGCGGACGGGGGATGTCGAGATCTTGTATCTGGATGCAGGCAAGCTCATATTCTTCTTTGCTTATGGTTTTATCCTGGTACAGCAGGTCCAGAATGCGACGTCCCCTGAGAGCGGCCCGCTGCTTTCCCTCGGTCGAAAAGGGGTTCATCCGCTTAGGGGTCTGCGGCACAGCGGCCAGAAAGGCGGTCTCTGCCCAGCTCAAATCATCAACGGGTTTGTCGAAATAGCGGCGGCCTGCGTAAGCGATCCCGTGTATCCGGTTGCCGTAAGGAATGATGCGCAGGTAATGGCTTAATATCTCCTCGCGGTTGTACCGTGCGGTGATCATGAGCGCGGTCAAAGCTTCCGTTGCTTTTCGCAGATAGGTCCGCTTGCCGGGGTTCTGCATGCGCGCGATCTGCATGGCGATGGTGGATGCGCCGGAAGAGCGTTTCAGGTGGATGCTGTTCTGATATACTGCTCTGCCGATGGCCAGAATATCGACGCCCGGATGTCTCCAGAATCTCCGGTCTTCCACGGCAAGCGAGGCCGCAACAACGCGCAACGGAATGGCGTCGAGCTTCCAATACCCGTATTCGCCGTCCGGAGCAGCTCCGACCTCTCCCAGGAACCTGCCATGCCGGTCGCGCAGGAAGAAGGTGGGGTCAGGTGAAGTCAGGGAGGCGCGCCGGAGCGCGATGCCGGTAAGCCCTAGCAGCACGGCGAGAAAGAGTATTCCTGTATAGGCGAAGATCCGAAAACGACGCCGTCGTATAAGAAGAGAAAAAAGTGATAAGTTCGTCATTTTTCAGTTTTTCGTTTCGCGCTTCGGATCCTGTACAAACGCTCCGTGAAACCGCCTTCGGTTTCAAAAGCCCTTGCTTGAGCTGAAAGCTGGCGGTCGAGCAAGTAACAGCAGAGGTTCAGTAAAGAAAGTGCTGCATTAGCGACCAAAGAAGAAGATACAGACGCACACGGACCATTACTGACCGTCACGGACTTTCGACTTGTCCCTGTGCTGTCCGTGACTGTCCGTGTCTGTCCCTTTTTATCCGCACGTTTCATCAAAGCGCGTTCCTGCTCCACCCAGGCCCGCACGTCCGCGAGCGATGAACATCGCTTCGTCTTAAAACGCGCGAGTGCAGGATGATCGGGTTCAAATGCAGGCAATTCACGCTGGCGCAGGAAATCTTCATAGTCGAGACGCAATTCCTCCAGACTCGACCGCGCCACATTGGTCAATTTGAGCTCCGTTTTTTTAGAAGTTCCCGATGCCTGGCTGCCCTCGGCGATATTCTGCACACCGCTCCTCGCCGCCTGCACCATTTGATCGTGCGTGCGACTGCACTTATCTATGTAGAGATCGCAAAATCGAACGGTCATATCATAGACGAGCTGAGCGAGCTGAAAGCTCTTCAGGTTGCGGTAGCCGCCGTGCTTCGGGATAAGTGGTTCCTTTTCCATCAAACCGTTATTCCCCCGCCTTACCGCTGATCACGATCCTCGCCCCGTTGGAGTTCCCGGCAACCGCCGCATCGTACATCATCTCCGCCTTGGCCGCTGGCTGGATGAAGGAACCGGCAGTAGTGGCGCGGGTCCTGAAGTAGAAATCATAGGTGCCAGCCGGCAGCACATTGTAATAGAACGCTGCCTGATCATCCTGGTATGCTTCGTAGGTCGCGGTCTTGGTTGTTTTCCCGCTGGGAGCAGCCTCCGGCGGCGCGGTCGCGAGCCGCGGATTGAGCGGTTCCATACCGGCTGCAAGCGGGGCAGTGACTGCGACGTAGTGGCGCTCCTTGGGATTCACGACCTGCACGTGCTCCTCGACGATGTCTCCAATGCTGAAGTTCTGCGTCGTGCCTGGCGTTGCCAAGGGGATCTTGACGGATGGCGCGTCTTTTTTAACCAGGAGCAGCTCGCGCGTCACCACGAAGCCTTTGCTCTGCTCCGCCACCTGGCTTCCATCAGCCGCGGGCACATAAGATGTGTCCACCCGAATTGCAATCGGCCGTGGACCTGCCTTGCCTTGCAGCATGGCTTCCCCGGCTGCTCCACTCGTCCCTGTTGCCAGGCCGAGCGGGAGATCGGGTCCCAATTGGACGGTCTGCTCTTTACCATCGAGCCGGACCCAAACTGTGGCTTTTTTCGCCCCGGAAAACGGTGGCTTCAGCATTTCTGATAATGCCAGCAGTGCTTCTGCGTTGGCGTTCGTAGTGCCCCACCCGTCGTCCTGGCCGAGGGTGACCAGGGAATCGACCAAAAGGGGAAGGCGTTCGTTCTTCGGTTCGTAGCGCGCAACAGCGCGTGTGATCCTCGCTATGGTGCGGGTTTCCGTGGGAAGGATCAGGCCGTTTCGCGTGACCTGCTTTTCCTGCAGGCCTCCGTAGATCTCATGGCCCTGGTACAGGCGTACGATGATGCCGTCCCAGAGGGCTTTCTCAAGCTGTTCTCCCGCGGACGATCGCTGGTCAGCGAGGGCGAAGGAATACAGGATCTCGGCAATGCTTTCGAGGTTTAAGAACTGCGCTTTTCTCGCTAATTCCGCGGCGTAGGCGGAGTTGTATTTTCCCGCGTCCGTCAGCGCCAGCAGTGCCCAGACGCGTTCGGCAAACGATTCTCCGTCGATGAACTGGCTGTAGTCCGACCGCAGGGACCGGTCGAGCGCGTCCAGCAATTTCCCGAGCTGCTTTTCATCGACCGTGAAACCGGCCTCTTTCGCCTCCACGAGGAACTGCACGGTCCAGGCCGTCAGGCTCACATACCCCGGGGAGCCCGGCCAGAAGGCGACCAGACCATTGCGGTCGATCACCGTGGGGATCAGATTCATCACCTCGTTCACCGTGCGCGTCATCTCTTTTTCGGACCCGCTCTGTTTTAAGAGCGACCTGAATTTCCGTAGCGCGATGTACACACGGCCGCGGCTGATCTGCTGCTCCGTGCAGCCGTACGGATACTGCATCATAAAATCAAGGCCTGCCGCCATCTTGATGAGGCCCGGCTGATCGGAGATAAGGACGGAGCGGGAGAGCGTGCCCGGTCTGACCTCCTCGCTCACCGCAGGAATGAGAAAAGGTTCTTCAAACTTCAGCTCCGAAAGCATTCTTTTCGAGACCCGCACGCGATCTTCGCGGATCGGCAGCTTGACCTCAAAGGCATCTTTTGCATTGTCTGATGTTCGAACAACAGCCACCTTGAACACAACGTCGGTGATCACGGGTTTGCCTTCGGGCGTGTACGAAGGCGCAGCCACTTCCACGGGAAACTCAATCCGCTGCGGCCGGTTCTCTACCCACGAGAGAACCTGTTTGGAAAGACCGGCCTGCTTCGCGCCCTGGACCTGATATTCCGCGAGGCCGGGCCCGCCCTTTCCTTCCACGATCCTGCCGATGGCGGCAGCCGTGAATTTGTCGCCCGGCCGCACAAAGCGCGGAAGCGCGGGCTGCACAATGACCGGCAGCCTGACCGCAAGATGACCCACGGCAAAGCCGAAACGCTCGGGACCTGACGCGGCCTTGGCGCGCAGCTTGAAATTGGTCAGATCGTCGGAGAGCGTGATCTCGACAACAGCCTTGCCGTCCGGTCCCACCATGATCATCGGATTATAATAGGGCACGGTCTTGAAATTCTTTCTGACCGTGACTTTGTCGAGAAGACCTTCTTCCCGGCCTTCGTCGCCGCCGGGATTTTCCGCAAAGGGCAGGTTGCCGAAAGCCAGGTTGCGCGTGTCATGAGTTTTCAGGAAGGAACGCACCTGCCGGATAAAATCAGGCACCGGATCAAGACGCTGTTCCTTGGCCAAAGCGAGCACTGCCTGGTCAACAAGCCAGAGGGTCACCTCGCCGGAAAGCGGCTTGCCAAAGGGGTCCTTGAGCGCAATTCCAACCTTGATCTTTTCTCCCGGACGGGCAGACGGAGGATACTCAAGGTCAACGGTCATCTGGTTCGCCACGGGATTGACTTCGAGCCAGGCGGTCGCCGCCATGGTCTCGGGCTTGCCAACGTCCGTACTGTTTCCCGGAAGCAGCCCGGTGCCGGGAACGCGGCCGCGCATCAGGATGAAGTGAACAGGCAGGCGCGGGGAGAAATGTCCTTCGATGGGAACGGTGAAGGTCGCGGCGCCGCCTTCCACATTCAGCCATTGATAGCGGTTGCCTTCAGGCGCCTCGATGATCGCGAGGGCCCGGGCCTTCTGGAACGGGCTCTGCAGGACCACGGATGCGGTCATGCCGGGATCGTATTTCGCCCGGTCAGGGGTCGCGGAGAAGACCCGGGTAATCGGCTTTGCCCAGGCTATGGGCTGGTCCCCGCCTGCATAGAGGTCCACGCGCACGACCTGCGCGCGGTCGAGATTGTCGCGCGCCTCCAGTTCGATGATGTACACGCCGGCGCGGGCCACGGGCAGCTTCACCTTCACCGGCTCGCCGGCGCTCCGGACTTTCAGCTCGGTCACCTTTTCATCGACCACGTCGGTCAGATAGCGGGCCACGCCGTCTGAGAAATCGCTTGCCTTGAGCACCGAGTGCCACTCCCGGCGCAGCAGGCGCACCGTCACTTCCTTGTCCGCGAGCAGCGCATCGTCCGCACCCACGACAATGATCTCCGGAGTGATCTCCTTGGCGTGTTCGATATAGCGCGGCGCCTTTAATCCGAGCACGAAGGCAGGCAAAGCCTGGATGGACTTTGAGGCTGTCACGGTCTGGTCGTCCGCGCCGGTCACGGTCGCCTCGACCACGTAGGTGCGGGGCTGAGCAGTGGGCTCGATGGCCGGATTGATCATGATGGAAGCCGAGCCCGTATCGCTCGTCGTGTCCTGCTTTTCCAAACGCGGCGAGGCCTGAAAGCGCTCGGCGCGTGAGAACCGCGCGTCAGAGGAGTACCAGAAACCCTCTCTTTTTTTCGGGGTCCAGGCAAAAGGATACTGCGTGACCCGCCATTCCACCGGCTGTCCGCTCACCTTGCCGCCTGCGTAATAGCTTGCAGCAAGCTTCACTTCGAATTCCTTGTCCTGCGCAACCCGGTCAGGGGCGTGCAGGCTCACTTCAAAGAGCGGTATGCGGTACGCCTCGATCTGGAAGGAGACCTTGCCGTAGCTTTCATTGCGGTCGCTGTTTTCCAGGTGCGCGCTGTAGACGCCGGTGGGAAGTTCTTTTTCGATGAATTTATGATAGAAGCTGCCCCGTTCGGTCAGGCTCACGGGATATTTCCAGGAAAGATCGCCCGGTCCCTCCACGATCAGCCAGCCTTCGGTCTTTATCGGAAAAAGATGCCCCTTGTCTTGTTTGCGCAGATACCCCTTGATATGCACTTCTTCATCGGGCCGGTAGATGGGCCGTTCCGTGAACAGGTGACAGAGAACCTCGGGCAACGGGCCCCGGCCCGTGAGCGGCCCATATGCCCATTGGAGCCACGGCCCCCGGTCTGTTGACCATTGATTGTCAGCATACTCGTCAGGCGGATTTGCGGGATCGAGCACGAGCACGTCATTCTCTTTTTCCACGACAATGCGCTGCACCGACCGCCGTTGATTCACGGCACTTTCGCCCGGTGCCCGCCATCGGAATATGCCCTCGCTGTCGGTGGTCCCTTCAGCCAGAATTGTCCAGGTCGTGGTGCCGTGATCGAAGAAAGTCCCTTCAAGACGGACACGGGCCTTTGCAACCGGCTGCGCTGTACTAAGCGACGTTACCACATATTTCACCGCATCAGGTTCTTCGATCGTCGTGAGCGACAGGTCCGTGACCTGCAGGCGCATCCACGAACGCTTGCTGCCTGCCCGTACATCGCGCAGCCCGACCAGATAGGTGCCGGGACTGCCCTTGCCCGAGATCCTGGACAGATAGGGCGTCAGATCAAGCCCGAAGGAGGCAGAACCTCCTTCCCGCTTGAGCGGCAGTGTGACGAGCGCTGATACCGGCGGCGAGCCGAGTATGGAGATCTGCCTGGCCAGCTCTGCCGCGCTTGGCGACCTTCCGGGAGCAGTGAACGGCTGCGGCTCTTCCCCTGGCCCGGGCGGACGGCGCGCTTCGTCGGTCTCCAGCGGCTGTGCGGTAAAGGGCCAGAAAGACCGGTCCAGCGGCGCCACCGGATAAATACGCAGGTCAACTCGTTCTTCCCCTCTGCCATCCACGGGAACCCTCTGCGCTCCCAGGCGTTCGGCGATACCCTGTCCCGCTCCGAGTCTGACGTAGCTCTGCATCGGCGGGAAATAGACGAAGAGATCGCTGGCTCCCTTCATCTCAAGCAGCTTCCCGTGAAGGTCGCTGACAACGACAGGGGCGAGCGATACGTGATAGAGCGTGTCCCGGGCAAAGTCGCCGCTTATCACCAGCTGGCTCCCTTCGAGCCGGTAGCTGAGTTTGGCCACGGACGGAGTGAACCTGACCAGGTTCCTTCCTGCCAGGGTCAGGCCGTCGTCTTTCAGGTTCGGTGGAGAAGAAAAATCTACGACGATCTCACGCTGCTCCGACCTGCCGCTTATGGCCTGTTCCCGCGTGTAATGCGATCCTTCGGGCGTGACGGGATAACGTTTGTCCCGAGTCCCTAGGCCGATCACCCGGAAGGGTTCGGCCGTGGAAAAGGAAAATTCCGTAAACGATTGATTCTCTTTGTCGTCCAGGGCCAGGCGCAGGTGTATGATCGCTTTGGCGCCCAATGGAACAGGCTCTTTGAGCGTAAGCACATAGGAAGCCTTGTCCGAGCGTGAGCGACGTTCCATGATCTTTACGGTAAAGTCTTTTTTTGTCAGCCAGTGAGATTTGTCCGCGCCCACGCCCGGCAGAAGCCGGAGTTCTATGGATAGCATCGTGGCAAGGGCATTGGCATCGAGCGGCTCCGCGAAGGTGAGCGTGATCTCCTGCACCTGTTCCAGACCTTCTGTTCCATCGGCCGGAATGGTGGCGATGGGAGCCTCCATCAGCGTAAACAGGGTCGTGGTTTTCCCGCCAACGGTCCAGGTAAAGCGCGACAACGACGGCCAGGGCTCCGAGGGCTGAAATTGCAGGGTCCGGCTGTCCAGCCAGCGATAGGCCCCGGGATGGTCCGTGTCCACGGCTGCAAATTTTCCGGGATGGTCTTCCGGACCGCCTTTCGCCGGCCCCTTATCTCCTGGAAAGAAAATGGTAACCGGGTCCCAGCGCCGCAGAAAACGTTCCGGGGTGACGGTTGTTTCCGACACTGTCTCGGGCCGGTACTGCGCGGTTGTTTGGCGCGACTCAGCACGAACAAGCAACGGCGCGGCCAGGATCAGCAGACACAGAAGCATTCTTTTGAGACCGTTATGCATGGCTTCGCTCCTCGGGGAAAACCGTATTTTCAAAATCGATCACCGCAGTGTACGCGGAGAAAAGCTGAGACACAGTTTAGGGTGAGATCCTTTTCTTTCGTTTTCACCTGCAAATCCCCCTCACCCCAGCCCTCTCCCTCGAAGGGGAGAGGGAGCACGTTGTAGCCCCTCCCTC
>Ga0334722_10002342_pt1 | contig 21663 bp, 18 predicted proteins | sample C3_bottom_MG_FD_207210 | JGI IMG/M metagenome (GOLD analysis project Ga0334722, IMG submission 207210) | Sediment microbial communities from Yellowstone Lake, YNP, Wyoming, USA - C3_bottom | ecosystem: Environmental > Aquatic > Freshwater > Lake > Sediment | place: USA: Wyoming | collected... | reverse complement strand
GAATCGGGACTCAAATCTCCCCGATCTATTATGGATGAATCTCGGCTGTCTATCATCATTTATACCCTTCCATGGCACCCAGCCAAGAAGGGCCATGAGCTGACACCCATTACAGACACCAAGACTAAAGGTGTCAGACCTGTCAAAGAATATCTGGAACTCTTCGAAGGCCCTCTTGTTATATCTTATGACACCAGCCCAGCCTTTTGCAGAATCAAGGACATCAGCATAGCTGAATCCACCGACAAAGGCGATACCCCTGAAATCCTCAAGCCTTATCCTTTCATCTATTATATCTGTCATGGTTACATCCCATGGTTCGAAGCCTGCTGCATAAAAGGCAGAGGCCATCTCCCTGTCACCATTACTCCCCTCCTCTCGGATAATAGCAACCTTTGGCTTCATGATGGCCTTGATTATCTCACGGGGTGTCTCCTTCGGTTCGAAGGTCAGGCTGTATGGTGGCTTCTTCATCTCAAGGGAATTCTTTCTTTCTTCATCGGCACAGTCAGGGTTTGATTGAATCCTCTCGAGTTGATAACTCGTCTCCTCCCAGATTGCCCTCAGTTGCGGCATATCCTCATCCAGCACAATCTCGCCATTTATCGTGATTCTTATCCTTTTGTCTTCTGACGTCTTTCCGATGACCTTATAATATATGAGGTAATCCCTGAGTCTCTCCATTACCTCTCTCTCTCTATCTTCAGGGTATTCAAATACAAGACCTGCCTCTTCTGAAAAGAGGAGCTTGAAGGGGTCGGACTTAGAAGATAGGTCTATCTCGAGTCCACAATCACCTGAAAAGGCCATCTCGAGCAGGGTCGTTATAAGACCGCCATCACTTATGTCATGGCCTGAGAGGATGAGGTCATCCTTTAAGAATTCCTGTATAGCCATGAATGCCCTCTTCAGCATCAAGGGGTCATCGATATCAGGTGATTCATCACCCAGTTGATTGAATACCTGTGCAAGGGCAGAACCTCCAAGCCTGTGTCTTTCGAGCCCAAGGTCGATCAGGATGAGCTTGCTCTTGCCAGGCCTCTTGATATCAGGTGTGGCAACCTTTCTTATATCAGGACATGTCGCATAGGCAGAGATTACGAGTGAGCCTGGTGCCTTTACTATCTCCTTCTCTCCATTCGCTTTCTTGACTACTGCAGCCATAGATAGGCTGTCTTTTCCGCCATCAACAGCAATTCCAATCTCAGAGAGTATCTCCATCATTGCTACTGCTGCATCGTAAAGGGCTGCACCCTCGCCTGGTAGTTTTGCGGCCCACATCCAGTTTGCAGAGACCTTTATGTCTTCAAGACTGCTGACCTGAGCCCAGACTATGTTTGTTATTGCTTCTGCCACAGCCATTCTTGCCATTGAGGCTGGATCTATCAGGCCCTTTATAGGCTGTTCGCCTATAGAGATGGCAGCACCTGTAAGACTGAAATGGCTCTGGGCTATGACCGAGACATCAGAGACGGTGAGATGAAGAGGGCCGCAGCATTGCTGACAGGCTATAAGACCTGTGACCGATCTGTCTACCTTGTTTGTGAGAAATCTCTTTGAACCTACAGAGACGAGTCTTAATACCCTATCGAGGGCATCCCTTACTGTGAGTCCTCCAGGTAGTTTTAGGGGTTCTCTCTCCGGTTTTGCCCTTTCGAGGATAAATCTCTTTTGCGGCATCTCACCAAGGACCTTCTTCAATTCAAGATTCACAGGAGTACTTCCATCCATCTCATCATAGAGGGTTATATAGCCATCCCCTGTAACGACGCCAACAACTGCAAAGGGGACCTTTTCCCTGTGACATAACCTTTCAAAGAGTTCAATCCTCTCGGGTCTTATTAATAGGGCATTGGATTCCTGGTATTCAGCACCCCATATCTCGAGGACTGATAATGTCTCATCACCGAGGGGTATCTTTCTCAATTCTATCCTTGCACCGGCAGGATAGACAAGTTCTTTAAGGACATTACAGTTTCCGCCTGCTCCCTGGTCGTGGATACTTATTATGGGGTTTTCATCCCCCATCTCTATGCAGGCCCTGATCACCCTGTTCATCTTCTGTTCCATCTCGGCATCTCCCCTTTGAACGGCATTAAAGTCAAGCTCCTCAGGGAGTTCACCAGCCAGTACTGATGAGGCTGCACCGCCTCCTATCCCGATTCTATAAGCAGGCCCTCCAACCTTTACCACAAGCATCCCTTTCTCAGGGCTACCCTTTTCTACATGCCTCGAATCCATCTGGCCCACCCCTCCTGTGAACATTATGGGCTTGACCCATTCCCTCCTCTCACCACCTGGAAGTCTCATACCAAAAGAGCGGGTGAAACCCTGTATTACAGGCTCACCAAACTTGTTTCCATAATCAGAGGCGCCGTTACTTGCCTCTATCTCTATCTGAAGGGGTGTTGCGAGATTGGATGGGTATTCGAAGGTCTCGTCTTCCCATGGCAGATTATAGCCTGGTATTCTCAGATTGCCAACACAATAGGCTGCTGTGCCAGCCACGACAAGGCCTCCCCTACCAACGGCCTGGATGTCCCTAATCCTGCCTCCTGTGCCTGTCTCTGCACCAGGGAATGGTGCAACCCCACTGGGAAAGTTATGAGTCTCTGCAGTGAAGATAATATGATAAAGAGGCTGTTTTTCTACAAACCTTGAGGGTTGACCAGGATTCTCAGGCATGATTGTGTTTATCCTGTACCCCCTGATGGCGCTCGAATTGTCCCTGAAGGCAATTATACTGTTATTCGGATTTTCCAGATAGGGCCTCTTTATTATATCCATAAGAGTTTCGGGCATCTTTACCCCATCGATTATCAACTCTCCCTTAAAGAACCAGTGTCTTGAATGCTCACTATTGGATTGGCCGAGATCGAAACACTCCACATTGGTGGGATTCCTCTTTATCTCATTGAGGAATAGTTCATAGTAATAATTCAGGTCCCATTCATCAAGGCCAAGCCCTAATTCTCTGTTGACCTTTTCAAGGGCAGATATACCATCTTCGATCAGCCTTACCTTATATACAGGCTCAGGCCTGATACCAGGGTCAAAGGTCTGCAACCTCTCCTTGTAAGGCATCTCTGTCATCCTGTCAAAAAAGAGCAATGAGTGGTGAGTAATTAGTGATGAATAAAAATCATGTCTGCTCTTTACGCCTGAGATATCGCGCATTATGAACTTATATCTCCTTGCCCTCTCAATCCTCTTTATCTTTCTCAGACCACATGAATAAAAGATCGATACGGCATTTGTCGACCAGGGTGTTGTGAAATTGAGTCGAGGGCCTACTTCTAATATGAGATTATTACTTAAGAAAGGGATTTCTCCAAAATTCTCAGGCTCGAAGGTCTCTCTCAGGAGCCAGCAGAGGAGATCCATCTCCTGTTGTGTCAGTGCATCAGTAACATCTATATAAAAACAGTATTCAGAATGAATATCCTCTATATCTGGTGAGACTCTATCTTTGAGTGTCTTTAAGAGATTTTTTTTCTTTGTCTCTGAGAGAACTGGTCTTCTGTATCGATATATCATTCCTTAAAGACCCTTCTGAAGATATAATCGATATTCTTGAAATAATCTCTCAAATCAAACAGACTGTCCATTTCAGAGGATGAGAGATGCTTTTTAATATCCCTGTCCTTTAAGAGGATGGCCTTGAAGTCTTTCCTCTCTTTCCAGCTCTTCATGGCATTCCTCTGGACTATTATGTAGGCCTCTTCCCTCGTCAATCCCTTTTCTGTAAGGGCAAGCATAACCCTCTGGGAATTGTAGAGTCCGTAACTCTTCTGCATATTCTCCTTCATCCTTTCAGGGTAGACCTGGAGGTTCTTGAGTATCCCTGATAGCCTGTTTAACATATAATCTACGAGGATGGAACTGTCAGGGATGATTATCCTCTCAACAGATGAATGGGAGATATCCCTCTCATGCCAGAGGGCTATATCCTCCAGCGCAGCAAGGGCATTCGACCTGACTACCCTTGCAAGGCCTGAAAGATTTTCGCAGCCCACAGGATTTCTCTTATGCGGCATGGCAGAAGAACCCTTCTGTCCTGCCTCAAAGGGTTCCTCGGCCTCGAGCACCTCTGTTCGCTGTAGATGCCTTATCTCAACAGCTATCTTCTCTATCGTGGCAGCAATGATCGATAATGTTGTCAGATATTCTGCATGCCTGTCCCTCTGGACAACCTGAGTTGCCACAGGTTCGGGCTTGAGGCCAAGCCTCTTACAGACCTTCTCTTCAATCTCTACAGGGATATTAGAGAATGTCCCAACTGCTCCTGAGATCTTTCCCACACTTATCACATCCTTTGCCCTCTTCATCCTGTCGAGATTCCTCCTCATCTCTTCATACCAGAGGGCAAACTTAAGTCCAAAGGTCATGGGTTCGGCGTGGACACCGTGACTCCTTCCCATGCAAGGTGTATCCTTATATTTAAAGGCCTGTTCCTTCAGGATATCGATGAGTGTCCTGATATCCTTTATAATGATATTAGACGCCTCCCTCATGAGGAGAGATTGTGCAGTATCAACTATATCCGAGGATGTGAGCCCCTTATGTATATATCTCGATTCTGGCCCGACATTCTCGGCAACAGAGGTCAAAAAGGCTATAACATCATGTTTTACTGTCTTTTCGATCTCTTCTATCCTTTCGATATCGAAGCGGGCCTTCTTCTTTATTATCTGGAGTGCGTCTTCAGGGATCTCTCCAAGTTCTGACCAGGCCTCGCATACAGCTATCTCTACATCGAGCCAGCGTGCATACTTGTTCTCCAGTGTCCAGATGCTTCCCATCTCAGGTCTTGTATAGCGTGCTATCATAGTTGCTCCTTCTTATGTCCCGTATTCCAGTCTTTTTATCAAAGGCTCAGGCAGTCCAGCGGCTGCCATCTTCTTCTGGGTGCTCTTTATATTATAATCTACCCTTACAAAGGTTATGGAATTAATATCCATTATAGCATAGCAGGCCCTCGGGTCCCCGTCTCTCGGCTGTCCTACACTACCGACATTAATGATATACCTTAACCCATCTTTTAAAACCGTTCTATCTTTGTATACGGTCATATCTCCTGAAAGATCCCTCTCTATAACAAAGGGTACGTGACTGTGGCCTATAAGGCATATCCTCTGATTGAAGTAATTGAAGTTTATCTCTGCATCCCTGAGTGTGAGCAGGTAATGCCATAGTTCTGGTTCCTTTGGTGTGGAATGGACAAGGAAGATATCTCCTGTCTTTGTCTGAAATACCTTCGATGCAGGCAATGCAGCCAGAAATCTCTTGTTCTCCTCGGTCAGGGTCTCTACTGTCCAGAGGATAGCAGCACGGGCAAATTCATTAAAGTATTCTATCTCAGTCATGCCTGTTACAGCCCTGTCATGGTTCCCTGCCAGTAATACCTCGCATTCCCTTTTCAGAAGAGACACGCAATTATTGGGATCGGGTCCATACCCCACGGCATCACCGAGGAAAAGTATCCTGTTGAGCCCCCTCCTCTTTATATCCCTCAGGACAGATTCGAGGGCATCGAGATTGGAATGGACATCAGAGATGATGGCTATATGCATTATCTAATCCTTTTGTCCTTAAGACCCTTCGAGATCCTATCAAGAATGCCGTTTATAAATGGAGCAGACTCTGTAGTCGAATATTTTTTGGCTATCTCAATAGCCTCATTTATGGTTACTGCAGAGGGTATGTCTTTTCTGAAGAGGAGTTCATACGTTGCTGCTCTCAATATATTCCTATCAACAGCAGCCATCCTTTCGATGTTCCAGTGCTCTGCTGCTTTCCTGATTGCAGCGTCAATCTCCTCGATATTATCGAGGGTCCCGTAAAGGATGTCCCTGACGAATTTCTTTACCTCTTCATCTTCCTGTTTGTCTGCCCAGAAATCTTCAAATGCTTCATCATCAGGCCTTTTCCCTGTAAAATCAAACTGGAAGAGAAACTGCAGGACGTATTCCCTTCCTCTCCTCCTCTTCATGCTCAGATATTCTTTAGGATCTGTGCCATCTCGATAGCTGTCATTGCAGCATCCCAGCCCTTATTGCCTGCCTTGGAACCTGCCCTCTCTATTGCCTGCTCGATGGTATCTGACGTTATGATGCCGAAGGAGACAGGAACGCCTGTCTCGATCGAAACAGAGGCGATACCCTTTGAGACTTCTGCTGCAACATATTCAAAATGAGGTGTAGCCCCTCTTATCACGGTGCCGAGACAGATGATTGCATTATAGGCCCCCTTATTAGCCACCCTCCTTGCGACCATGGGTATCTCGAATGCCCCTGGTACCTTGATAACCTCTATATCCTTTTCATCAGCCCCATGCCTCAGCAGTGCATCCATTGCACCATCGAGGAGGCGGGATGTTATAAAGTCATTGAACCTGCTTACGATAATACAGAATTTCAGGCCCTCTGCCTGAAGTCTCCCTTCTATCACCTTCATAAAGAACCTCCTTGTAACGAAGTAAGCATATTTTATCATAAAAGCCTATCATGATGTTATCGACGGCCAAAAGGGCTGGATCTTTTCTGAGGCGCCTGACTATCTAAGGTATTCCTTATCAGATTATCCCAAATAATGATATAATCTATAGGTCGATTTTTCGGAGGAATAAATGGGAATTGTTGAGTCCTTGAGAACCTCTCTTGCCGCAAAGCTGACCCTGACAATTGGCCTCTTAATTATACTCGGAAGCAGCATATCATGGTATTTATTGATAAAGGCCCAGAGGGAGGCCCTTACAGAAAACGCGATAAGGAATATCTCATCCCATTCATCGTTGATAAAGAGGGCAACACGTTATGGCATGTTAACCTTTCAAAGGGAATCGGTTCAGCAGACGATTAATGACATTGCCATCTCTGAAAATATCAAGAGGGTCAGGATATTCGATAGCAAGGGAATGATATTCTATTCCTCCATTAGCGAAGAAAAAGGAAAGATGGTAGACAGGAAATCTCCGGCCTGCGCGGGTTGTCACAGCGATCCTGAAAGGCCACTTATAACACTTACAGGTAAGGACAGATGGATTATATACAGTTCCGGGGAAGGTTATAGGATTCTCACATGCATAGACCCTATATATAATGAACCTTCCTGTTATACATCCCGGTGTCATGCCCATCCACCAGAACAGAGGGTTCTCGGCATACTCGAGACAGATTTTTCCCTTGCAGAGGTTGACAGGATAATAAACAGACAGATTATTAATATAACCATTTATGCCATTCTCTTCACCTTTGCTATATTATTGTTCATATATCTCGTTATAAGGGGCTTTGTCCTCAAACCTGTCGCGAATCTATCAGAGGCGATGAAAAAGATATCAAGTGGTGATCTATCTCACAGGATTTCTGAAACCTCAAGGGATGAGATAGGTCTTCTTGCCTCAACATTTAATATGATGACTGAGGACCTTGAGGCTGCAAGAGAAAAGATGTCTCGCTGGACCGAGACCCTTGAAGAGGAAGTGGCAAAGAAGGCAGTAGAATTGAAAAACTCCCAGGAAAAACTTATCCAGGCGGAAAAACTTGCTTCTCTGGGAAGACTGACGGCAGATGTGGCCCATGAGATAAGAAATCCCCTCACGGTCATCGGTGGTTTTGCAAAGAGGCTCTCAAGGATTGCCTCAGGAGAGAAGGAAAAGGAATATGCAGATACTATAAGATGCGAAGTTGGCAGGCTTGAGAATATCTTGAGGGACCTCATTGCCTTCTCGAGAGAGGCGAGATTTCATCTCGAGAGACAGGATGTGAGGACCCTTATCAGGGATACATTGATAATATTTGAGGACCTCCTGAGGGACCAGAATATAACTGTGGAGATACTGGTAGCTGATGAGACCCCTCGGGTGTTGATTGATAGCGAACAGGTCAGGAGGGCTCTTGCAAACCTGATTATGAATGCGATTGATGCCATGCCTGAAGGTGGTCAACTGACAATATCCTCAGGTCTCGAAGAGATCAATAATGCGGAGTTTATTTATATAAAGGTTTCTGATACAGGAGTGGGTATACCAGAAGAAAGGTTACCCTTCATCTTTGAGCCCTTTTATTCTACAAAAGAGATTGGACGTGGAACAGGTCTCGGATTATCTATAACAAGGAAGGTGGTTGAAGAACATGGTGGATTTATAAGGGTAGAAAGTGTCTTTGGAAAGGGCTCTTCCTTCAGTCTCTGTTTCCCCTATCAGAGGGAAGAGGAATATACAAAGACTCAATGCTGGGAGTTTATGAGATGCGGCAGGGATAGGGATGCAACTATTAAGTGTCCTGCCTATCCGCACTTTGGAAGGATCTGCTGGGTTGTGGCAGGGACATTCTGTGAGGGAAAGGTGCAGGGGACATTTGCTCAGAAGTTCGAGGATTGCAGAAAATGTGAGTTCTATCAGAAGAGGATAAAGAAAGAGATATGATTAAGTGCTCTCGATAAATAAAAGGGCAGGGTCTTCGAGGTATTTGATAACCTTTGAGAGAAACCTTGCTGAATCAACACCATCCGTTACCCTGTGATCAAAGGTCAGGGAGAGGGGGAGTATCTTTCTTATAACTATCTGTCCTTCCTTTACCCAGGGCCTCTCGGAGATCTTGCCTGTGCCGAGTATTGCCACGTCAGGGTAGTTTATTATAGGCGTTGCAAAGGTCCCACCAAAATGTCCATAATTTGTTATCGTGAATGTGCTTCCCTTTATCTCCTCGATCTTTATCTTCCTCTCCCTTGCCTTCTGACTGAGTTCCTGTATCTCTTTCGCTAAGTCGATTATGGACTTTTTATCAACATCCTTTATCACAGGAACCATGAGACCGTCAGGTGTATCAACGGCAATGCCCATATTAAAATATCTCTTTATGATTATCTCCTCCCTCTCCTCATCCACAGAGGCGTTAAGAAGGGGATGTTCCAGGAGGGCATGCTGAACAGCCTTTATAAAGAAGGGCATAAAGGTTAGATGTATCCCCTTCTCCATGAGGGCCTTTTTCTCCCTTTCCCTTAAATGCCATAGTTCTGTTATGTCGGCTTCATCCATGCCTGTAACAAAGGCTGTAGTCTTCTGTGATAGTATGAGATTTTTCGAGATAGTCCTCCTCAGACCCCTGATAGGTAATCTTTCTACAGGGCCATATTGATCCATGGCCTCAATGGCCTTTTTAGATGCCTCTATAACATCTTCCCTCGTAATGCTCCCACCAGGACCTGAACCTGTAATATCCTCAATCCTTACACCCAGTTCCTTAGCAAGGGCCCTGACAGCAGGCGTGGCAAGGACCTCCTCCTCTTCTGGAAGGGTACCAACAACAGAGACTGAACTTACCTTTTCGGGTTTTATCTCCTCTATCTCTCCTTCCTCTAAGACTATCATAAGGACGTCTCCAACCCTTGCAATCTCGCCAATCTCTTTATTTATCTTCAAGACCTTACCCTTAACAGGAGAGGGGACTTCGACAACAGCCTTATCTGTCTCTATCTCGAGGACGACCTGATGCTCTTCGATCTCATCTCCCTCTTTAACGAGCCATTTTCTTATCTCGGCCTCTGTCATCCCTTCGCCAATGTCAGGTAATAAGAATTTATAGGCCATAAATCACCTCTTATGCCTCTCCTTAATTGCCCTTCTTGCGAGCCTGTCAGCATCCATATTCTCTTCCCTTGGAACATGCCTTATAACATAAGATTCGAAGTCCTTCAGGAGGGCAATAACCCTGTTGTAAAGTGCCCTGAGAGACTCGCTCTTTACCTTATATTCTCCCTTTATCTGCTTCACGATAAGTTCAGAATCAAGGAGGATCTCGATTCTGCCTATACGAAGATCTTTTGCCTTTTCGAGCCCCTTAATAAGGGCCGTATATTCTGCTACATTGTTAGTAGCCCTGCCGATATACTCTGATAGCTCCAGTCTCTTTCCATCTACATCTATCACTACACCTATGCCAGATTCACCTGGATTTCCACTCGAGGCACCATCGGTATTGAGGGTACACCTTTTCACTCAGACCCCTTCCAGTATAATATCCTGTGACATTGAGGGCACTGGTATATCTTCTCATTCTTCTTTATCTCTACATAGAGTTGAGGAGATATGCTCATATTACAACCCTGACAGACCTCGTCTCTCGCCTCTACAATGGCAAGGCCATTTTTTGCCTCTAACAGAGAGATGTATAGCCTGTAGGTCTCAGGGCTTAACTTCCTTGTAATATCATGCCTTCGGGCCTTCAGTTTCTCGATCTCTTTTTCTGCTTCCTTTGTCTCATTCATAAGGCCTCTCTCAAGGTCTTTTACCCTGGCTTCTTCAGCCTTTACCTTTTCCTCTTCTATTCTCAAATCCTTCTGAGCACTGTCAAGCATTTCCATAAAAGAGAGAATATCATCTTCTATTGAACGGATCTCCTTTTCTGCGGATTCTATCTCTTTCAGGTGAGCCTGATATTCCTTATTTGTTTTTATCTCTGAGGTCCTTGCCCTTAGTTTCTTTATCTTCTCATTAATCTCATCAAGGATCCTCTCTTTCTCTCTCTTTTTCTTTTCCAATGACTCATATCTCTGCCTTGCCTTTTCGAGGGATGCCTTAGCCTCTTTTAATGGTCTTTCAAAATTCGAAATCTTTTTCGGGATGGTCGCGATAAGATCTGTTCGTCTGACGATCTCGCTATCTATATGCTGGAGTTCTATAAGGGTCTTGAGTTCTTCTATCATAATAGAGTAATGTCAGCCCTGGGGCTAACGCGTTACGAGTGCTATATCTCTGATAAAAATGGGCCCTCCAGGACTCGAACCTGGGACCAACCGGTTATGAGCCGGTAGCTCTACCAGCTGAGCTAAGGGCCCTGAATTATCAAGACTATTACTATAATAGATTCATTATAACACGTCAAGAGGTCTCGAGGAAGGACCTTAGCCATTTGCTTCTCCTTGGGTGCTTCAGCTTCCTCATTGCCTTCATCTCTATCTGCCTTATCCTCTCACGTGTCACGCCAAATTCCTGTCCCAGTTCCTCCAGTGTGTGAGGTGCATCTTCACCGATACCGAATCTTTTCCTTATTATCTCTGCCTCCTTGGAACTTAAGGTGCAGAGCAATTTCTCGATGCGTTCTCTGAGATCATCGTTGATTGCTACATCCATTGGTGAGGGTGTCTCCCTATCCTCAATAAAATCCCTTAGCTGGCTGTCTTCCTCCTCACCTATGGGGGTCTCGAGGGAAATGGGTTCCTTTGTTATCTTCAATATGGCCTTTACCTTTTCTGGAGGCATATTGACCCTTGCCGCTAAATCCTCAGCAGAAGGTTCATCTCCTCGTTCCTGGACAAGTTCTCTCATTGCCTTTGATACGCGGTTGACCACCTCAACCATGTGGACAGGGATCCTGATTGTTCTTGACTGATCAGCAAGGGCCCTTGTTATCGCCTGTCTTATCCACCAGGTTGCGTAAGTGCTAAACTTGTATCCCCTTCTATATTCGAACTTATCGACAGCCTTCATGAGACCTATATTCCCTTCCTGGATCAGATCGGAAAGGCTTAAACCCTTGCCGAGATATCTCTTTGCGATGCTGATAACGAGTCTAAGATTGGCCTCAATGAGAGTGTCCTTGGCTTCTGCCATCTCATCCCTTCCCTCCCTGAAGACCTTTATCGCCCTTTTCATGCCATCGAGTCTGATACCTGCCGATGCCTCGATATTCGTCTTCTCTTTCTGAAGGTCATCGATCCTCTGTCTGACAGAAGGGTCATTCATCTTATCCCTCTTCGACAGGGATTTGATCCTTTTGTTTATAGTCTCGATATCTGCTATAAATCTCTGTAATTCCTCTGAAAGGGCGCACATGACATCATCCTTCAATCTCAGGTGTCTTATTCTTTCAAGGATCATCTCTCTGTTTGTATCGAGTATCCTCTTAAGATCTTCATCCTCCTTGCCCTTTTCCGCACTATTGCGATGTCTTTTCAGAGTCTTAAGCCTTTTCTCATATAATTCCCGAATCTCCTCGGTAATGGCATAAAATCTTTCCCTTTCCGTCAGCTCATCGTCAGAGTCGCCATCACAGAGGATTATTTCATCTATCGGTGCCGTTCCATCCTTCATGGCCTTTCCAATCGCTATGAGCTTTTCTATTGCAAATGGCAAGGAAAAGACTGCTTTCATAGTCTTTTCCCTGCCTCTTTCGATCTTTTTTGCGAGTTCTATCTCGCCCTCTTTTGTCAGGAGGGGAATACTGCCCATCTCCTTCAGGTATAGTTTTACAGGCTCATAGTCACCCTCAATTATTGTCTCTCTTCTACCTTCGTATTCCTCCGGTTCCTCCTGCCAGAGGCCCTCAGACCTTGCAAGGTGTTCCGCGTTATTCATCTCATTATAATCTTCAAAATAATCGAATCCCTCTTTCACAAATCTTCCCTTTCCTTATTTTTAAGTCTTGCCACGTCCCTCAGGATCCTCTGTTTTTCGATAAGTAATGCCCTCAGCAGTTCCTCCTGACCTGACTTTTCGGCATCCCTTATCCTTTCCTGAATTATCCTGAGTGAATTATCAATAATACGACCTTTTATAGTCTTTATGCAATCTTCTATGTTTCTGTCTACATTGACGGCATCAAAACCTGGTTCCACGGTCAGTCGTGAGATCAGTGCCTTCTCCTCTGCACTCATTGATGTCATTGCTGAATCGATTGTTTTATAATCCCTCAGTTTCTCGAATATCCCTTTAACAAGGCCATTTCTGAGATTATCCATCGGTATCCTCACGATGACCTCCCCAAGTCTTTCTGGAAAGGCAATAACAGAACTGAGGAGGAGGACCTCTTCATCGTATTCCTTATCTTTCCTGACGGTCGTTTTGATCTTCTGAACCTTCTCACCTTTTCTGCTCGAAAGCCTCTTGAGTTCGGCTCTGAGGGACATCTCCCTGAAGCCCGACAGTTCTGAGAGTTCCCTTAAGAGTTCCTCCCTTAATAAGAGATCTTTTACGTCTGCAATAAGGACAAGTGCCTCTCTTGTTGTCTCGGTCCTGTCGAGGGTTTTAGAATCAAAAAGGAATGAAAGAGGTGTCTTAGCCGTATCAAGTGCCTTACTGAAGGTTCCAGGACCGTTCTTTCTCAAGAAGCTGTCCGGGTCTTCTCCCTCTGGTAAGAGAAGGATGCCTGTCTTAAACCCCTGACCGAGGAGCAAAGGTATGGAACGTCTCGCGGCATTCCTGCCGGCTACGTCACCATCAAAGACGACTACGGCCCTTTTTGTAAACCTCTTTAGTCTTATGAGATGACCCTCTGTGAGGGCTGTGCCGAGTGGGGCGACGGTGTTGCTGAACCCCTTCTGATGGGAGGTTATCACATCAAGATACCCCTCTGTGATGATAACAAAGCCTCTCTTTCTTATCTCTTCCCTGGCAATGTCGAGGCCGTAAAGATTTTCCCCTTTCTTGAATATAACAGTGTCAGGCGAGTTGAGATACTTTGGCATCGAATCATCCATGACCCTTCCACCAAAGGCAATGACCTCACCCTGAATATTCCTTATAGGAAATATAATCCTTCCCCTGAAGATGTCGTGCAGTCCCTTTTCACTTTTAGCGATAAGTCCTGCCTGTAATAAGAGATCATCGGAAAAACCCTTGCCTTTAAGATGGTTATAGAGATAAGTCCAGTCTTTCCTGGAATAACCGAGAGAAAAGGCCTTGATAGCCTCTGCACCTATGCCCCTTCTTTCGAGATAAGAAAGGGCCTCTCCTGACTTCATGAGATTCTCCTGGAATATCTTCAAGGACTCATTATTTAATTCGATAATCTTATATCTTAATCCTTCCCCTGATGGATCTCCTTTTTTCTCGATGATCTTAACACCTGCCCTCCTTGCAAGGGTCTTGACCGCCTCTGGAAAGGTGATGTTATCGTGTCTCATTATGAAACTGAAGATATTGCCTCCCTCACCGCAACCAAAACAATGGTAAATCTGTTTGTCAGGGCTGACTATAAAGGATGGGGTCTTTTCAGAATGGAAAGGACAGAGGCCCTTATAATTCTGGCCTGCCTTTTTTAGTTCCACATAATCGGAGATGAAATCGACTATATCAAGACGGGATTTTATCTCCTCAAGGATTTTATCATCCATGGTTTACATGGTTGGACAAAAATCTTAAATCCTGCTGTGTCGCCTGAAGCCTGAACATTCCTGAATATTCAACTCCCATCCAGGGGTTCTGAGTATCTCGTCGAAGAGTAGATTCAGTCCAAGATTATCGCTCGATATATGTCCTGCTATTATTACATTGATATGGTTTTTCTCAGCCTCTTTCTTGTGTTCTTCGCTCAGGTGCATGGCAACAATGGTATTTATCCCGCTATTCGACATGCTTTCGAATATATCCTTCGATCCCTCTGTTCCTCCTGTCATATCAACAAATATCTTTCCTGCCTTTCTCGATTTCGAACCGATAAGGATCTTAGGTCCTGCCCCGTTTTTCCTTGCCTCCCTGTATTCAGGTATATCAATAAGGAGGTCCATTACATCATCAATAGTATAGGGCTTTTTCTCTTCAAAAAGCTTCTGGAGATACGAAGCAACCATATTGTCCGCTGGTGTATGGAGACATAGAAATGGTATCCCTAATAACCTTGCGGCATCTACAGCCCTTGTATGATTGACAGGCATGAGCCTTCTTTCTACCTCTCTTATCCTTGTTTCCATGAGGTCCTCAGCAACGCTTATCGGGATCCCGAACCTATTAAGTATATCTGCCTGTATCCGCATTACATCATACAGATTAGCATAGGCCTGTCCCTCGGGATGATGAGAAATCACCAGGTCAACAGGGGTCCCCTTTTCCCTGAGCCTGTCGGCTAAAATGATCTCTCCCACCTCTATATCTATTCCGACAAGGACATTTCTTATCTCCTCTTCTCCTGTACCATTCAATATTCTCGAATCAGAATAAGGGTTTGTGAGAGACTCCATGTCAAAATATTCTCTATCCCTATCCTTTAAAGATTCGTAATCCTTTTTTCTTGTCTCCAGGTCATGATGGACAATCTCTTTTCCTCTCGGGTCGTTTTCAATGCCTGTAGATATAGCCTTCTCATAAAGCTCCTTCAGTCTCATTTATACCTCACTGTTTCTATGAACCTTTGATTTTTTGAGATCCTTAGTTAGCGTGATAATTAAGTGCGACAGAACGACAGACTTTATAAGGAATAGATTCTTCCTTAATTTGACTATCGCACCGTCGCACGGACGCACTATTTTCGGTCGCTCGGTCGCACTAACTTACTTCTGCTCTATTGCATCGCTGAGGTGCTGTTCTGTTGCACATTATTATCTTGAGATCATTTTCAGCTTCTTGAGGGCCTTTTTACGGGCAGCAAGCGCCTTCTTCTTTCTCTTAACGCTTGGCTTCTCGTAATGCTCCCTCTTCTTTATCTCTGATAGTATCCCCTCTCTTTCGCACTGCTTTTTGAATTTTTTCAGTGCATTCTCGAAGGAATCGCTCTCTTTAACCTTTACAGAGGGCATCCATATACCCCTCCTCCCTATATCTATTCTCTCCAAATGCATAAATATGCATTTTTTCGGAGTAGATTACTTTAGCAGTTACCATGCTGGCATGTCAAGGCACTTAATAGATAGACCTTATCCTGCCTGTCCGCTTGTCGAGGATAATGACATCTATGATAGAATCATTCTCGTCTCTTATCTCTGCCTCAAAGAATCTCTTTCTTTCCCTTATATTTTTAACCTTTATATCCTTATATCTTGAGAAGTATTCTTCCAGTACCCTCTCTGCCTCTTTTGGGCTCAAGATTCTTTTTCTCGCTCCATACCAACCATGTCGCGGACCTGGACAATAATCACCGTAAGGTGCCCTTTCTTGCCACCTCGGGCAATCCTGACAGACTGTCCCGGCGGCGACTGGAGAGACAGTGACTGTTAGACAGATAATCAATACTGATAAAAAGTTCATGATTATATTATACTCCATGAGAGTGCAATAACTAAGAAAGAAAGCAGGGGAAGTCAGGTATCAGGATTATCATCTACTATTCCCTGACCACCCCTGATAACACCAGGATTACCGAGCCATCGGGCAAGGACAACCCTGTCCTGTCATTCTCTTTCCCATCATGCCATGTCCCATTCCATAACCCTCAGTTGGGACTCCATACTTATCTGCAATAGCCTGGATCTTTGTCTGGATGTCGACAATCTCTTTCCTCAATGTCCCGATACGGTCGTAATCACGCTGGGGCTTGTTGTACTCGTTTCTTAGCTCGATCCTCTTTGTAATGAGCTCATCTCGCATAGATAGTGTCTCTTTCTGGAAATTTTTCACATTCTCGAGATTTACGCTCTCTCCCGAACCCATCCTGTACCCCATACCGCTACCCCATGGACCATGGGCATAGACACTACCTATAAGCAGAAGGGATCCCACCAAAGTCAGAATCAACATTGTTGTTCTCTTCATTCTCATTCACCTCCTTTCTCTTTTGATTCCAGAAATAGAATACTAAAGGATTATGAAGTTGTATCGAAGAGATTGTGAAGAATTGTGAAGATTAAGTACCTGAAATATGGCATAATAAAGCATGTGGACACTCTTTTTCCTCATATTTCTTACGATAGTACTTGGTCTGGGGGCATGGCTTTATTTTATATGGGCCGTAAAGAGCGGTCAGTATGAAGATACTGAAAGGCCTAAATACAGGATGCTCGATGACGAAGATGAGATTGAAAAAAAGAAATAGTTTAAATTAAACTACCACATGCAGGAACTCATAAGAGATCTGATCCAGAAGAATGATACCAGGATAATCATGATAGTCCTCGATGGAATCGGGGGCCTCCCAATTAATGGAAAGACGGAACTCGAGGCAGCAAAGACTCCTAATCTCGACTCCCTTGCAAGGGAGTCGGCCTGTGGCCTCCATATACCTGTATCATGGGGTATAACACCTGGCAGCGGGCCAGGCCATCTTGGTATCTTCGGCTATGATCCCATAAAATACCAGATTGGCAGGGGAATACTCGAGGCACTCGGTCTCGGCCTTGATGTGAAAAAGACCGACATCGCGGTCAGATGCAATTATGCCACACTCAGGGATGGCGTTATAGTGGACAGGAGGGCGGGAAGGATACCCACAGAGCAGAGCAGGAGATTAACCGAAAGGTTAAGGAAGGAGATAAACAGAATAGATGAGGCTGAGATAATCTTTGCGCCTGGGATGGAACACAGGTTTGTTGTCCTCATCAGGTTTCCTGAACCTGTCAGTCCTGAAGCAGCGATGCTACCTGATACAGACCCTCAAAAAGAGGGCAAAAAACCATTAAAAGCAGAACCCCTATCACGACCTGCTGAAAGGGTCTCTAAGGTTGTTGAGAAGTTGATCAATTTATCCCATATAATTTTAAAGGAAGAGGAAAAAGCAAATTTCGTTCTTATGAGGGGTTTTTCTGTGATGCCCCATCTACCATCCTTTGAGGAGGCCTTTGGGCTTAAGGCCCTTGCCATAGCAACTTATCCGATGTACAGAGGGCTTGCAAGGCTTGTAGGTATGGATACACCCCCTGTTGATGGGGATATAAAAGAAGAGATTGACTACCTTATGGAAAGATATAAAGAATATAACTTCTTCTTCCTCCACGTAAAGAAGACCGATTCGTACGGAGAGGATGGAAATTTTGATGGAAAGGTTAAAAGGATCGAGGAATTCGATAGGCATCTTCCAGAGATTATGGGGATAGGGCCTGATGTCCTGATCATCACCGGAGACCACTCAACTCCTTCTCTTTTGAAAAGCCATAGCTGGCATCCTGTGCCTTTACTCCTTAAATCAGCCTATGTCCTTGGAGGTCTTTCTTCCCGTTTCACAGAACGGGAATGTCTGAGGGGCGAACTGGGAATCCTGCCTGCCTATCAGATACTGCCTCTTGCCCTTGCGAATTCCCTGAGATTGAAAAAGTTCGGCGCTTAGCTTTGTTGACAATACATAATTATTTCGTATAATTTATCTATATGGCTGCAAAATTGGGTCAGATACTGATAAACTCGAATATTATATCTGAAGAGCAACTCAAGCAGGCACTTAATCTCCAGAAAAAAGAGGGCGGCCGTCTCGGTACAAACCTCGTTAAGCTCGGATATATTACCGAGGAAAAACTTGTCACGTTCCTGAGCAAACAGTATGGTGTCCCTGCCATAAATCTCTCTGATCACAAGATCGACCCTTCTGTAATCAAGCTGATTCCTTATGAGATGGCAAGAAAATACTTAATCATCCCTGTTGCAAGGGTAGGAGCGACCCTTACTATTGCGATGGCAGATCCTTCTAATGTCTTTGCTATTGATGATGTAAAGTTCATGACAGGCTATAATGTGGAGGTTGTCGTATCTTCTGAATCCTCGATAATAAATGCAATTAATACATTCTATTCAAGGAGCGGAGACGGTCTGGTTACAGCATCGAAGTCTTCACAGATGATTCAGGCAAAGGACTATACGCTTTCAGAAGAGGAGACTGAGAATTCTCCTATATCTATTGAGGAAGGTCCTTCAATCGATATAGAAGAATTCGACAAGATAGTCGGAAGTGCTCTCGATACCATAGATGTTGTTGAGGACAGGGAAGATACGGAGATTATAAAAGAGGTCGAGGCACCTATAGTGAAACTTGTCAATGGAATATTTATAAATGCAATTAAGGCAGGAGCAAGTGATATCCACATTGAACCCTATGAGAATTCCCTGAGGGTTAGATATAGAATAGATGGTGTTATGCATACAACCATGAGTCTACCCACAAAGATCAAGAATGCCCTTACATCGAGGATAAAGATCATGTCAAAGCTCGATATAGCTGAAAGGAGACTGCCTCAGGATGGAAGGATTAAGCTGAAACTCGGCAGAAACAGGGAGATCGATTTTCGTGTCTCTACCCTCCCGACCCTCTTCGGTGAGAAGACGGTTTTGAGAATCCTCGATAAATCAAACCTCCAGATTGACCTTACAAAGCTTGGCTTTGAGAGGAAACAGCTTGATGACTTTATGGAGGCTATAGAGAAGCCCTACGGCATGGTGCTCGTTACAGGCCCAACAGGAAGTGGTAAGACAACGACCCTCTATTCTGCCCTTAATCATCTGAATAAGCCAGGGACTAATATAATGACCGCTGAGGACCCAGTGGAGTATAACTTCATGGGTATTAATCAGGTTCAGGTGAAGGAGGAGATTGGTCTGACATTTGCTGCGGCCCTGAGGTCATTTCTGAGGCAGGACCCTGACATAATAATGGTGGGTGAGATAAGGGATTTTGAGACTGCTGAGATCGCTGTTAAGGCTGCCTTAACAGGTCATCTCGTCTTGAGTACACTGCACACTAATGACGCTCCAAGTACAGTTAGCAGACTCTTGAATATGGGAATAGAGCCTTTTCTGGTCTCATCGTCAGTTATATTGATACTTGCCCAGAGACTGGCGAGGAAGATATGTCCTCAATGCAAGGAGGAAGAGAAAATATCTCCACAGGCCCTTATCAAGATCGGTTTTTCTGAAGAGGAGGCAAATTCGATCAAATGTTATAGAGGTAAGGGCTGTAGCGCCTGTAACAATACAGGTTACAAGGGCAGGATTGCCCTTTATGAGGTTATGCCTATAAGTGATGAGATAAGGGAATTAATCCTTGAGGGTGCCTCTGCCAATGAGATTAAGAAAACCGCCATAAGGCTCGGGATGAAGACACTCAGGATGAGTGGACTCACAAAGGTAAAGGAAGGCATTACATCGATTGAGGAGGTATTGAGGGTTACTTTTGGAGATTAAAGGAGAATTGAATGGCAACGCTCTATGACCTATTGAAACAGATGATTGACAGGGGTGCTTCTGATCTTCATATAACGACCGGAAGCCCGCCAAGACTGAGGATCGATGGTAAGTTGATACCTGTTGACCATCCTGTCTTAACGCCTGCCGACACAAAGAATCTATGTTATAGCATACTCACTGATGCTCAAAAACACAGGTTTGAAGAAAATAACGAACTTGATCTATCCTTCGGGATAAAGGGATTAAGCAGATTCAGGGCAAATATATTCATGCAAAGGGGTGCTGTTGCTGGAGCATTCAGGACGATCCCCTTTGGCATAAGGACCTTCCACGAACTGGGGCTGCCTGAGATAATCAATGAACTTGTAAAGAAACCGAGGGGTTTGATTGTCGTTACAGGTCCAACGGGAAGTGGAAAATCTACAACCCTTGCAGCGATGGTGGACAGGATCAATGAAGAGAGATACGACCATATCATAACAATTGAAGATCCCATAGAGTATCTCCATGGTCACAAGAAGTCATTGATTAACCAGAGGGAGGTAAACGCTGATACCTCCTCTTTTAAGGCAGCCTTAAAATATGTATTGAGACAGGACCCGGATGTGGTCTTGATAGGTGAGATGAGGGACCTTGAGACGATAGAGGCAGCACTTACCGTATCCGAGACAGGACACCTTACCCTTGCTACACTTCATACGAATTCTGCTGTCCAGACAATAAACAGGATTATAGATGTATTTCCATCACATCAACAGGAGCAGATAAGGGTGCAGCTTTCCTTTGTACTGGAGGGTATAATATCTCAGCAGCTTATCCCTAAGAAGACAGGTCAGGGAAGGGTCCTTGCGGTAGAAATACTCATTCCAAATCCTGCTGTCAGAAACCTTATAAGAGAGGATAAGATTCATCAGATATACTCTATAATGCAGACCGGTCAGGCAAGGTCAGGTATGCAGACGATGAATCAATCCCTCTTGGAATTGTATACAAAGGGTCTTATTTCATACGAGGATGCAGTGGGAAGATCAATGGTACCTGAGGAACTCATAACAATGATCCAGAGGGCAACTGCCACATCAATAAAAGGGAGGGGATAAAAGATGCCGGTGACCTTTCAATGGTCAGGAAAGAACCCGAGAGGGGTTGTTGAATCAGGGGAGGTTGTAGCAGCCTCAAAGGAAGAGGTTATATCTATCCTTAGAAAGAGGAATATAACACCCACCTCTATCAGCGAAAAGACCTCAAAAAAGAGATTGGCCTTTGGCGGAGGTGTCAAGGATAAAGATATAGTTGTCTTTACGAGGCAGTTTGCAACGATGATAGATGCTGGTTTGCCCCTTGTACAGGCCCTTGAGATACTCTCGACCCAGGTGGAAAATAAGAACCTTGCCAGGACGCTCTCTATTGTTAAGGCAGACGTAGAGGCAGGCTCTACATATGCAGATGCCCTGAGAAAACATCCGAAGATATTCTCGGAACTCTATGTAAATATGGTTGCTGCTGGCGAGGCTGGAGGTATCCTCGACACCATATTGAACAGACTTGCTGCATATATTGAGAAGGCAATGAAGTTGAAGAAGAAGGTGAAGGGCGCCATGATATATCCTGCTGTTGTAACAGCAGTAGCTGTGTCAGTCCTTGCCATAATAATGATATTTGTCGTCCCCACGTTCTCTAAGATGTTTGCATCAATGGGAGGAACTTTACCCCTGCCTACAAGGATCATTATATCAATCAGTAATTTTGTTGGCGGTATAGGAGGATTGCTTATCTTCGGTATCATAATTGCAATAGGCATCGCTATTTCTCAGATAAGAAAGACAGAAAAGGGGAAGAAGGCA
>Ga0334722_10002341_pt1 | contig 21665 bp, 20 predicted proteins | sample C3_bottom_MG_FD_207210 | JGI IMG/M metagenome (GOLD analysis project Ga0334722, IMG submission 207210) | Sediment microbial communities from Yellowstone Lake, YNP, Wyoming, USA - C3_bottom | ecosystem: Environmental > Aquatic > Freshwater > Lake > Sediment | place: USA: Wyoming | collected... | reverse complement strand
GCGGCGAATAGTTGGCAGCGGGGTCCAGGGGTGGAACCCCTGGTCGTGCTTTGGGAAAGGAAGGGTCTGGGAAGGAAAACCCTTTCGCCCGAAACGAAAGGGTTTTCCTTCCCAGTCTCAGTCCGCTGATCCGAGGCCCTCGGCGGTGCCGGAGCCGGGACCGTCAGAGGCGAGGAGGCGGGGGTAGCGCCAGAAGGCATAATAGAAGCGGAGGGCCGACACGAGGAGGGGCGTGGCCATCAGGACATAGAAATTGTAAAGGATTTCCGGGTCGATGAGTTTCGAGCTCCGGAGGAGGATGCCGAGGGTTATCATAATTGCCATCATCGCGTAGCCCTTGAGGTCGAAGAAGGCGAAGAGGCTGGGGCGGACGAGGTCGATGGCGTGGATGCGCCTGATATGCTTGAGCGAGACCTTGGCGAAGACGAGCTGGAAGAAGGCGAGGCCGAGGACGAAGGCGATGGCCACGTGGATGGTGAAGAAGCTTTCGTTGCCGGCCAGCCAGGCCACGCCGCGCCAGCCGAGGATGGTGCCGCCCGTGGTCCACACGAGGGCCGCGGCGAAGAGGAGCCAGCGCTTGGGCACTCCGAGCTTGAAGCGATGCGTGAAGGGTCCGGGACGGTCTCTGCTTGCCATGGGCGGATGATAGCCTTCGGGGGGAAGGGACTTCAAGATGGCGACGGCCGCGGGGTTTTGACTTTCGGCGCCGGCCTTCGTACCTTTCCGGACATGGAACGAGAACCACTTACTATTCGTAAGAGTCGACCGACCCTCGAGGGGGCGGGCGTCCGTCTGAAGCGGGCCTTCGGTTTCGGCGATACGGCCGAGAGCGACCCCTTCCTACTCCTCGACGATTTTCGCGGCGAGCGGCGCGAGGACTATGTGAAGGGTTTTCCCTGGCACCCCCACCGCGGTATCGAGACCATCACCTACATGCTCGAGGGGAAGGTGGAGCACGAGGACAGTCTCGGCAACAAGGGGATCATCGGCCCGGGCGACGTGCAATGGATGACGGCGGGGCGGGGGATCATCCACCAGGAAATGCCCGCGGGCGACGGGAGGGGGCGCATGGGCGGCTTCCAGCTCTGGGCCAATCTTCCCGCCAAGGACAAGATGATGAGGCCGCGCTACCGGGACCTCAAGTCCTCTGAGATACCCGAGGCGGGTCTCGAGGACGGGAGCCGCGTGCGAGTGATCGCCGGGAGCTTCGGGAAGACGAGGGGGCCGGTCGAGGGCATCGCGACCGATCCGGACTACCTCGATTTCAACCTGGCCCCGGGCGCGGATTTCGTGCAGCCCATCGCGCCCGGCAAGAAGGCCTTCGCCTATGTCTTCGGCGGCAGGGGTCGCTTCGGCTCGGGGCCGGAGGTCGGGGACGGAAGCCTGGTCTTTCTTAGCGACGGCGAGGGGGTGAGGCTCCGGGCCGGTGCGGAGGGTTCCTTCCGCTTCCTCCTCTGTTCGGGCATGGGGCTCGGGGAGCCCGTAGCCTGGCAGGGACCAATTGTCATGAATACGGACGATGAACTCGAACGGGCCTTCGCCGAGCTTCGGGCGGGGACCTTCCTCGGGGAAGGGCTCCCGATGTAGACTTCGCCTCCGGCCGTGACATTGCGAGGCCAGAGGCACGGCGAAAGGAAGGCTAGAACTATGAAGAGCGAGGTTATCGTGGTGACGGGGGCCTCGTCGGGGCTCGGGGCGGCGACGGCTAGCCTGCTCGCGGAGGCGGGGCATCGGGTTTACGGCGCGAGCCGCGGCTCGGGAGGCTCCCTCGAGGGTCGATCCTTCAAGCCCCTTTTCATGGACGTGACGCGGGACGACTCGGTCGCCACCGCCTTCGCCTCGGTCCTCCGCGCCGAAGAGCGCATCGACGCCCTCGTCTGCTGCGCGGGCTCGGGGATCGCGGGCTCGGTGGAGGAGACCTCCATCGAGGAGGCGCGCTCGCAGTTCGAGACGAATTATTTCGGCACCCTCCGGACGATCAAGGCCCTGCTGCCGCATTTCCGGAAGGCGGGAGGCGGCCGCATCGTGGTCCTGTCCTCGATCGCGGGGCGCCTCGGCCTGCCCTTCCAGGCCTTCTACTCCTCGAGCAAGTTCGCGCTCGAGGGTCTGGTCGAGGCCCTCAGGCTCGAGGTGGGGGGCATGGGGATCGATGTCTGCCTCGTCGAGCCCGGCGACCACCGCACGGGCTTCACGAAGGCGCGCAGGATGGTCGCGGCCTACCTGGCTGCCGGGGAGGGTAGCCCCTATCGCGGCCTCCACGAGGGCGCCATCGGCCAGCAGGAGCGCGACGAGGCGGCCGGGAAGGATCCCCTCGAAGTGGCGCGCCTGGTCGCGCGGCTCCTCGGGAAGAAGAGGACGGCGGTGCGCTACACGGTCGGGCCCTTCATCCAGCGCCTCGCGCCCCTCCTCAGGCCTCTTTTCCCGCAGCGCCTCTTCGAGCGGATCATCGGGATGATCTACCACATAAGCTGACGACGACCCCCGCCTTTTCCCGCTGGCCCCGGCGGCGCGGAGGGGGTAGGATGCCCCATGGCCGGCACCACCTACCCGAGGCTCCTCGAGCCCCTCGACCTGGGCTTCACCACCCTCCGCAACCGCGTGATCATGGGTTCCATGCACACGGGTCTCGAGGAGGCCCGGGACGGGGGGCGGAGGATGGCCGCCTTCTTCGCCGAGCGCGCGAGGGGAGGGGTCGGCCTCATCGTGACGGGGGGTGTTTCGCCTAACCTTGTCGGCAAGGTCTCGCCCGTCTCGGCCGTCCTTTCCCGCCCCTGGCAGCTCGGGCCCCACCGTCGGGTCACGGCGGCCGTGCACGAGGCGGGAGGGAAGATAGCCCTGCAGATCCTCCATGCGGGGCGCTACGCGGCCCATCCCTTTCCCGTCGCCCCCTCGGCCCTGCGCTCGCCCATCACGCCCTTCAAACCCCGGGCCCTCTCGGACCGCGGCGTCGAGCGCACGATCCGCGCCTATGTCCGCTGCGCCGCCCTCGCCCGGGCGGCCGGCTACGACGGGGTCGAGATCATGGGCTCGGAGGGCTACCTCATCAACGAGTTCATAGCGGCCAGGACCAACCGTCGGGCCGGTCCCTGGGGCGGCGACTGGACGAATCGCATGCGCCTGCCCGTGGAGATCGTGAGGCGGACCCGCGAGAGGGTAGGGAAGGACTTCATCATCATCTACCGCCTCTCGATGCTCGACCTCGTCGAGGGGGGGAGCGACTGGGAGGAGATCGTGGCCCTCGGGAAGGCCGTCGAGGCCGCGGGCGCCACGATAGTCAACACGGGCATCGGCTGGCACGAGGCGCGCATCCCCACGATAGCGACCATGGTGCCACGGGCGGCCTTTGTCGGCGTGACGCGCCGCATGAGGGCCGAGCTGGGAATCCCGGTGGTCGCCACGAATCGCATCAACACGCCCGAGGTGGCCGAGGCCCTCCTCGCGGAGGGGAGCGCCGACCTCGTCTCGCTGGCGCGGCCCTTCCTCGCGGACCCCGACTTCGTCGCCAAGGCCGCGGCCGGGAGGGCGGCCGAGATCAACAACTGCATCGCCTGCAACCAGGCCTGCCTCGACCACATCTTCGGGGGCAAGCCCTGCTCCTGCCTCGTGAACCCCCGGGCCTGCGCCGAGACCGAGCTCGAGTTCAAGCCGACCGCCGCGCCGAAGCGTCTGGCCGTCGTGGGCGCGGGCCCCGCCGGTCTCGCCTTTTCGACCTACGCCGCGCGGCGCGGCCACAGAGTCACCCTCTTCGAGGCGGCGCCCGAGATCGGCGGTCAGTTCAGGCTCGCCGCGCGGGTGCCCGGGAAGGAGGAGTTCGCCGAGACCCTCCGCTATTTCCGCACCCAACTCGCGCTAAGCGGCGTCGAGGTCAGGCTCGGCCGGAGGGCGACCGTGGAGGAGCTCGCAGCGGGCGGCTACGACACAATCATCCTCGCGACGGGCGTCAGGCCCCGGGCCCTTGAGCTCCCGGGGGCCGACCTGCCCCAGGTCCTCGGCTATGCGGAGCTCCTCGAGGGAAGGACCCTGGCGGGACCGAGGGTGGCCATCATCGGCGCCGGGGGCATCGGCTTCGACCTCGCCGAATTTCTCGTAGAGAAGGATCACGCCCTCAGCCTCGATCCGGCGGTCTTCGCGCGGCACTGGGGCTTCGACCCGGACTCGGGGCGCCGCGGCGGCATAGAGGGCCTCGGCCGCAACATCGAGGCGCCGGCGCGGAAGGTCTGGCTCCTCCAGCGGAGCGAGGGGAAGCCGGGGGCCCGCCTCGGCCGGACCACGGGCTGGATCCATCGCGCCCTCCTCAAGGACCGGGGCGTGGTGATGATGGGAGGCGTGACCTACGGAAGCATCGACGCCGCCGGCCTCCATATCCGGCACCGGGGCGAGTCCAAGCTCCTCGAGGTCGACACGATCGCGGTCTGCGCCGGCCAGGAATCCGAGCGCGGCCTCCTCGCCGGGCTCCAGGCGAAGGGACTCAGGGTGGAGGTGATCGGAGGGGCCGATGTCGCGGCGGAACTCGATGCCAAGCGCGCGATCAGGCAGGCGGCCGAGCTGGCCGCGCGCATTTAGCTCTTTCCTTGCGAGGACGCATTTTGTAACTTACGTTACGGATGCGCGTGGCGCCGTCGGACCCGAGGTCCGCGAGAAGAAGCCGCCATCCTTAGGAGTTACCCATGGCCTTCACCCTTCCCGCCCTTCCCTACGGCTACGACGCCCTCGAGCCCTTCATCGACACCGAGACGATGCGCATCCATCACGACAAGCACCACGCCGCCTATGTGACCAACCTCAACAAGGCCCTCGAGGGCAACGAGCAGGCTTCCTGGCCCATCGAGACCCTCATCAAGGACTTCGCCAAGTTGCCCGAGGCCCTGCGCGCCCCGGTGCGCAACAACGGAGGCGGCCACCTCAACCACAGCCTCTTCTGGACCATGCTGGCTCCGGGGGACGAAGGCGGCCCGAAGGGCAGCCTCGCCACGGCCCTCGAGCGAGAACTCGGAGGCTTCGACGCCTTCAAGGCCGAACTCGTGAAGGCAGGTCTCGGACGCTTCGGCTCCGGCTGGGCCTGGCTGGTCCTCGCCGCGGGGAAGAAGCTCTCCATCCTCTCCACGCCGAACCAGGACAGCCCCCTCACGGAGGGGCATACCCCGATCCTCGGCGTCGATGTCTGGGAGCACGCCTACTATCTCAAGTACCAGAACCGCCGCGCCGACTACCTCGAGGCCTTCTTCAAGGTCGTCGACTGGAAGGCCGCGACGAAGCGCTACGAGGAGGCGATGGGCTAGGCGGGTCGCCTTTCCTCATTTCCGGCGAGACGGCCGCGCCCTCGCCGGGACCCGCTACGGCCGCTCGGCAAAGGCCTTCTTGCTGGCTCCCTCGGCCCTTCGAGCGATGTCCTCCAGATCGTAGCCCTTGAGGACTCCCTCGAGGAGCTCGGGCAGGAGTCGCGGAGCGCAGGCGAAGCAAGGCACGCCCACCGACACCAGTTTTTTCGCGAGCTCCCGGTCGTAGCTCGGCGCGCCCGAGTCGTCCAGGGCGAGGAGGCAGAAGGCCTTGACCCCCGACTCCCGCAGCGCCTCCATCCTCCGGACCAGGCCGGCCTGGTTTCCGCCCTCGTACAGATCGGTGAGGAGGATGAAGATGGTCTTGGCCGGGTTCGAGACGAGCCCCTCGCAGTAGCGCACCGATTTCTCGATGTCGGTGCCGCCGGCGAGCTGGATGCCGAAAAGCAGATCCACGGGGTCGTCCGCGCAGAGGGCGCTCAGGTCCACCACCTCGGTGTCGAAGGCGACGACCTTCGTCTCGATCGCGGGGAGGCTGGCCAGGATCGAGCCCATCACGGAGCCGTAGATGACCGACTCGGCCATCGAGCCCGACTGGTCCATGTCGAGGATGATCGACCAGCTCGTGCCCTTGCGGGCCCGCTCGTAGAAATGGAAGCGTTCGGGCACGAGTAGGCGCCGCCCGGAATCCCAGCCTTTCAGGTTGCGCGATATCGTTCGTTTCCAGTCGATGGCCCTGACGTCGGGGAGGGGCGAATGGCGTTTGCGGTCGAGGGAACCGACCACCGCGCGGCGAAGGTCGCTCTCGAGCCGCCGTTGTATCTCGCGGACGAGCTCGCGCACCAGGGCTCGGGCGGGTTCCTTCGACTTCTCCGGAATGAGCTCCTTGAGCGCGAGGAGGGTGGCGACGATGCCGATGTCGGGCTTGACGCTCGCGAGACTCTCGGGTTCGAGGAGGAGGCTCTTGAAGCCCTTTCGTTCGATGGCGTCCGCCTGAATCACGGAGACGAGGTCGCCGGGGAAGAGCCGGCGCACGTCGCCGATCCAGGACGAGATCCGGGGGGCGCTGGGGCCTCTGCCCGCTCCTCGGCCGTTCCCGCCCCGGCTCGCGCCTTCTTCCGCGCCGCCGCCGTAGATGAGATCGAGGGCGGCGTCCATCAGGGCCTCTTCTTCCGAGAGGGCGGGGAGGCCGCCGCGCGGCAGGTCGCCTTCGGAACCCGAGCCGAGAATGAGTCGCCAGCGCCTGAGTCTCGCCCTGTCGTCGTCGCCCGTGGCCATGCCCCCCTCCTCCTTACACGTCGTCAAAATCGAAGTCGTTGAGGGCGGCGAGCCGGGCTTTCTCCTCCTCCCCGAGTTCGGGGGCGAGGGCCTCCTCCACGTCCCCGCCGGCCGCCTTCCACAGTTCGCCGAGGTTTTCGCAGATCATCCTCCGCTCTCCCGGGGCGAAGTCCGCGAAGGCCCTGCGCAGGTACACGAGGGCGCGCATGAAATTCCCCTCGTCGAGTCCGTCGACATAGTCCGCGAGGCTCCGCCAGAGCTCGAGCCTGGAGAGGAGCCCGAGCCGGTTGCGCAGGGCCAGCCCCTCGAACCAGGCGGCGCCGAGGTCGGCCGGCATGGCCGGCGACAGGCGCCTCCCCATCTCGAGGGCCAGCTCCGCGCCGGCCAGGCGGCCCTTTTCGAGGAGGGTCGAGGCGGCGAAGCCCGAGAGGAGGGGATTGCGGTCGTCGCGCAGGGCCAGGCGGCGGAGGGAGGCCTCCCAGACCTCTCCATCCACGTCCCGCCAGCGCACGAGGGCCACCTCGTCGGCCTTCTTCATGGCGGCGACGACCTCCTTGGCAGCAGCCCGGTCGCAGGAGGCGGCGTCCTCGAGGCGGAGGGCCGCGGCGAGGAAGAGCTTGCGGAGGAGGGGGAGGGCGGCCTCGGCGTCCAGTCGCCTCAGCGCTCCGTCGTCCACGAGGAGGGACACCGACCAGGAGGCGCCGGCGAGGGAGAGGAAGTCGGAGGTCTCGATCCCCATCGCCTCGAGCCGGGTGAAGGCGAGGAGGAGGGAGCTCTCGAGGCCGGAGCGGCAGGCGAGGGCGGCCAGGGCCGCGGTCTCGGCCACGTCGCGCGCCCCGTCGAGCCTTTCCTGGATGAGATAGGCGCTCGCCGCCTCCACCGTGTCGCCGTAGATCGAGGATTCGGCGAGGCTCACCTCGGCCTCGGGTGTCCAGCGGAGGAGCCAGGCTTCGGCCCAGGTGCCCGAGTCCTGCCTCGAGGCCCTGGCTTGGGCGAAGTCCACGCCGAGGATGGAGAGGCGCCAGAGAAAAGCCGAGCGCCGGAGGTCCAGGAAGGCGGATTCCCGACCTGCGGCGCGTCGGTTTTCCCGAAGGTCGAGATCGAGGGTTTCGGGCGTGGCCGCGAGGTACCTCGACAGACTCAGTTCCCCGAGCTCCCGGTAGAAATCCTCCTGCACCGAGCTACGGCCCGCCGACTCCTCCATCCTGCCGATCTCCGTGCCGATCTCCGCCAGGGCCAGGGCCTTGGCGATGGGGATGGTCTCGCCCCTTCCGAGGACGGCCGTCGCGGCGTCCCGAAGATCGGCGACCGAGGGAGCCGGGCCGCCCCGCAGGGCGGCGAGGGTCTCGGCCAGGCGCGTGGCTTCGATCACGTCTGCGGTGGAGCGGGGGAGGCCGGCGGCGCGGAGACTGGCGGCGAGGGAGGCCAGGTACTCGTCGGTGGCCAGCTCGGCCCGGCCCTCGAGGGCAAGGCGCCAGAGGCGGGAATAGTGGGCGGGAGCCCGATTGCCCGCGCCGTAGCCCGAGCGGGAAGCGAGCCGCGCGTAGGAGTAGGGCATGAGGGAGAGTCGCGATTCCCGGGAGGGCAGGGCCGCGAGCTCTCCGTCGTCCATCGCGTCCTCGGTGTCGCCCAACGCGGGAAGATGGAAGGCGCCAGCGACCACGAGAAGTCTTTCGGGGGAGGAGACGGAAGAGAGGGCGCGGGCGATATGGGCGCGCATCCTTCGTTCCCGGGCGAGGTCGCGCTCGCGCGCCTCCTCGATGGAGCGCAGGCCGCGTCCGAGCTCGGCCGCCGCCTCGGAGAAGGCGCGCGGATTCCGGTTGTGCTCGAAGCGGTATTCCCACCAAGTCTCGTAGTCGTCGAAGCCCTCGGCCTTGGCGATCGCGCCGTAGGGATCGAGGGCTTCGCGCGCCGGATCCTCGGCCGGGGCTCGCGCGCCCCCCGGGCTCTCCATGGCGAGGAAGACGCGCGTGGGCAGGTCCATGAAACCCGCCGGCACTCCGTGCCCGGCCGCCCATTTCAGGACGACGTACTCCGGGGAATATTCCGCCAAGGGATAGAGAATCGAGCTCACGGGGCGTTCGGCCGTGAAGGCGAGGATGGCCAGGGGCGGCGTCGACCGATTCGAGACGAGGAGGGGAATGAGGGCGTCCGCGTCCTCGGGCCCCTCAACCAGTATCCTCTCGGGAGGCTCCGCCTCGAGGAGAGCGAGGAGGTCGAAGGAGGCGGCCGGGGAGAGATGGCGCACGCCGAAGAGGCGCCAGGGCGCCTCGCTCAACCGAGGGACTCCCTGCAGGCCGAATAGAGTCCTCGCCATTCGCCGCCGCGCTTCTTCATGATGTTCTCGAGGTATTCCTCCCAGGCCTTCGCGTCCTTGTCGTCGTCCTTGACCACCGAGCCGCGCAGTGCCGCGGCCAGGTCGGAGTCGCCCATCGTTCCGGAACCGAAGCTCGCGGCGAGGGCCAGGCCCCCGGTCAGCATCGAGATGGCTTCGGCCGTCGAGAGGAAGCCGCTCGTACTCCTGACCTTCTCCTTGCCGTCCAGAGTCTGGCCCTGGCGGAGCTCGCGGAAGATCGTCACGACCCGGCGCGCCGCCTCGTCGGCGAGGGGCGCGGCCTTCAGTCCGAGGCTGCCCGAGAGTTCGGCCACGCGCCGGCGCACGATGGCGATCTCGGTGTCGATATCGGCGGGCGAGGGGAGGACGACGGTGTTGAAGCGGCGCTTGAGGGCCGCCGACATCTCGTTGACTCCCCGGTCGCGGGTGTTCGCCGTGGCGATGATCGAGAAGCCTCGCCGGGCCTTGGCCTCGATCCCGAGCTCGGGCACGGCCACCCGCTTTTCCGAGAGGAGGGAGATCAGGGCGTCCTGCACCTCCGAGGCGCAGCGCGAGACTTCCTCGAAGCGCGCGATCTTGCCCGCCTCCATCGAGCGGTAGATCGGGCTCTTCACGAGGGCCTTTTCCGAGGGCCCCTCGGCGAGGAGGAGAGCGTAGTTCCAGGAATAGCGCACCTGTTCCTCGCTCGTGCCCGCCGTGCCCTGGACTGTCAGGGTGGAGTCGCCCGAGATCGCCGCCGACAGGTGCTCCGACAGCCAGGACTTCGCCGTGCCCGGCTCGCCGATGAGCAGGAGGGCCCGGTCAGTGAGGAGGGTCGCGATCGCCACCTCCACGAGGCGGCGATTTCCCAGGTATTTCGGGCTGATCGCGAGGGAGCCGGCCTTGCCGCCCATGATGTAGGTCAGTACCGACTTGGGGGACATCCTCCACCCCGCGGGCCTCTCGCCCTGGTCCGCCCCTTCCAGGGCTTCGAGTTCGGCCGCGTGGAGTTCCTCCGCGGGCAGCCGGATATAGTCGCCCGAGGCCTCTCTTCCCTGTTTCGCCATCGTTATCTCCCTTCTCTATGCCTTTTTTCCGGTCTTCGCCCGCAGTCGGGCCGTCATTTCCCCCAGGAAGGAGGCCCGGTCTCCGTCCTTCTCCCGCGCTGCGATCCTGGACAGTTCATCCGCGCCCTTGACATCCAGGGAGAGGAGGACGGACTCGGCCGCACTGCGCAAACCATAGGCTGCCCGGCCGGAGCCCGTCGTCTTGGACCTGTCGTAGGCCCGGAGGCAGAGCTCGACGAGGCGGCCCGAACCGGCCCCGGCCAGGGCGGCCAGGACGGCATGGATCGAGGCCTCGCAGCTCAGGGGATCTTCGGCCTTCTTCTCGAGATAGCGCTGGACAGCTTTCGGCATGCCTGCGGGATCGAAGCGGCAGACCAGCTCCACCTCGTCGAGCCTGCAGAACTCGTCGCGCCACCTGGTGTCATAGGCGGCGACTCCCGAAAAGCCCGGCAGGCCGTACTTGGCCATGTCGTACCAGCCCCACATCGAGCGCCAGGCTTCGATGAGGGACGCGCCGCGAGGATCCTTGCGTCCCTTCCCGAGGAGGGAGGAGAAGCGGGAATAGCAGTCGGAGGGCGACTCGGACAGGAGAGAGGCGTAGAGCCTGTAGGCCAGTCGCTCGGGCGCCTCCGTCGCCCTCATCGTAAGCAGCCTTTGCCGCGGACCGCGCTCGGTCGAGAGGAGCCTGGCCAGGCATTGCCCGAGGAGGGAGTCTCTAGCCGTTCCGGCCCCGAGGGAGTCGAGTTCGTCGCAGGCCCGGAGGAGGAAGTCGAGGACCGGTGAGGGCTCGACGACCGGGAGGGGCGACAGACTCGCCAGGCAGCGGTCGACGGCCTTGGGGTCGCCCTTCCCCGCGCGGAGGCCCGGGAGGGCGGCCTCGTACTCACCGCGCGCCCGGTCGAGAAGCATGGTCGCGAGAAGGGGGGAGGCCGAGTTCCTCATCGAGGAGAGGAGCTTGGGATCCGCGTCCTTGGCCGCCACCTCGGCGGTCGCTGCTGCGGCGGCCTCGGTCGAAAAGCGACAGAGGGCGGCGGCCGCCCCCACACGGACTTCCTTCTTCCTGTCTTTGGCAAGGGGCAGGAAGACCTCTTCCCCGGCCCCGCCCTCGGAGAGGGCTTCGATCGCCGCCGCGCGCACCGGGCCCGAGACCTCCCGGTCCTCGGCGCGGGCGAGTGAAAGAAGCTCCTCGTCCATGAAGGCGCGGGCTCCGACGAGAAGCTCGAGCCTGCGTGCCTCCGCGGCGCCGCCCGTCGGATCGAAGGCCTCTCGCAGAAGAGGAACCGCGGCGGGGCCGAAGGCCGCGAGCGCGCGCGAGGAGAGCGCAGCGATGTCGGGACTGCCGTCGCCGAGGGCGGCGACGAGGGCGGGAAGGATGCGGAAGTCCCGGAGCAGGCCCTCTTTTTCGGCCTCCTCGAGGACCGCGAGCCGCCCCGGGCCGCTCCTTCCCAGGGCCTCGGCCACAGGCCCTTGCCTCCAGTAGCTCGCCTGTCCGCCGGGAGGCGGAGCCGCCCTCGGGCCCCCGGCGAAGGGCGCGAAATCTCCCTTCACACCGGCCCGCGCCCGAGTCGCGGCGATGGCGCCCAGGAGGGCTCGGGCTTCCATCAGCGCCGCCGCGGCGGCCTCGGCCGGCGCCTCCACGGGGTTTCCCGAGACGGTGCCCCCGTCTTCCACCCCGCCGCTTCCCTCTCCGATGGCGCGGCCGAGCGCGAGGGCCAGACGGCCGAGGACCGGAGCCGAGGAGGCGGCCTCCTCGAGGGCGGGGAGAAGCCTCTTGACGCGGAAATCGTCCTTCGCGAGGGCCCCGCCCGCGACAAGGAGGCGCTCGGCCTCGCGCTTCGCGTCGTTCAGCAGATCCATGATCCTCTCCTTCTCACCAGGCGAGGCGAAGAATTCCCTTCGCCCCCACGATGGAGATAGGCTGGACGAAGAGGTCTTCCCCCTCCCGGAAAAAGCGCGCGAGGAGGGCTCCGTCCGCGAGGAAATCCCCCGGGGCGAGCCCGACGAGTCTCGTCGTCGCGACGGGATAGCCGCCTCCGTCGCGCAACGCGATCCTGTCGCCCGCCGAGTCGACGAGGACGGTTTCGGTCCCGATCGCGCCGATCGCCTCGAAGCGCAAAAGGAGGGCGGGACAGGGCGGCAACAGGGCATTCTTCATCTGGGCCCGCGCCGCGTCGCAGGCCTCCGCGATCGAAGGACGCGCGAGCGAGAGAAGCCCCGCGAAGTCGGCGGGCGTCGGCTCGCGATCGGCCGACCCGTCCCAGCGCGCCCGCGGATTGAGCCCGCCGGGATAGACGCAGAGCTTCGGTATCTTCGCGACCTTGAAGAAGCTGTCCGTCGCCTTGATGTGCTTGAGCGCCTTGTAGGGGCGCAGGTTGCGCGTCTCGAGGACCCTGCCGTCGGCGAGATCGGCCCAGAGCCCCGACTCGCTGTATTCGCCCTTCACCGCGTCGTCGTAGACCGCGAAGGACAGCTGGACGAGCTCCGCGTCCGTTCTCACGAGCCCGGCCGCCTCGAGCTCGGAGAGCTGCCAGACATGCCCGAGCCACTCGTCCATCGTGGAGGCGGGATCGAGCGCGAGACCGGGATCGGCCAACCTTTCCCGGCAGCGTTCGAGTCCCTTCCGCGCGAGGGCGCGGAGCAGGCAGAGCTCGTCGACGGCCCGCCCGCGGCCCTCCTCGCCCGATCCCGCGTCCTTCGCGAAGCGGCGCAGCAGGACCTGGGGCCCGGGCAGAAAGACGTCGCCGAGGCGTTTCGCCTGGGCCTCGAGCGCCTCGAGACCCTCGGGCGTGATGGTCCCGATCCCGCCCGCGCCGATGCGCCGCGTCGTCTCGTCGAGGGCTTCCAGCCCGAGGATCTGCGCCTCGATCTTCTTCCTGAGCGCGCCGATATCGGTCTTTTTCGGCCTCTCGACGGCCTCGGAATCCCCGCCCGCCGCCGCCTTCCTTTCGCGCCTTTCCGCCTGCTCCCGCTTGGCGAGCAGTTCCGGCGGAGCCTCGCCCGCCTCGAAGCGCTCGCCGCCCGCGTAGGCGAGCATCAGCGCGATCCCGTGCTTGCAGGGCGACTGGCGGCTCGGGCAACTGCAGCGCGGCAGGGGCTTCTCCGCCCGGGAGAGATCGGCGGATACGAAGTAGGGTTCCTTGCCGCTTCCCCGGCAGCGCGCGAAGATGAGGCTTCCGTCGGCGGTCCTCGTCCTCCCCTCGAGCGCGCCCTGCTTGAGGAGGGAGCGCGCGTTTTCGAGGGCGGAGGACGAAGGGGCCAGGGCTTCGACAAGATCCAGACTGAAGACTGACATGGCGGCTCCTCGGTCGAGCGGGGGACATGCTAGTCCGGGGCGCTCGCCGGGTCAAGCGGCAATGCCGCCAATTGTCATGATATCGCTCCACGCCGCGCGCGGCCGGACCGCTGGTCTCCGCTTCTATCTCCGGCGCGAGAAGTTCGCGCGGAACCAGGGCACTGCTTCTTCTACGCCGCAGACGCCTGTGTCGACGATACCTGTCTGGGCGATCCTGGCGCCGATCGGGCCGCGCAAGAGCAGGACAAGGATCTCGTCGATCACGAGGGGAGCGACAGGCTCGGTCTCTCCGGGCCCGGCTCCCCTGGATCGCGAGTCCCTCGACGACTCTGGCCGCCGGACAGAGCTTCTTGATCTCAGCCTCGCTGCGACCCAGGCCGCTGCCCTCCATGCCCTCCGCTCGACCGACGATCGCCGGTCTCGCTTTCTGCCGCAACTCCTGTTTGGCCAGGCGTGTGGTCTCCTCGTATTCGGCGGGGTAGGCCGCGACGGCTTCTATTCGGAACAGGTCGCCGCCGCAGAACCTCCTGATGATTTCCGCGGCGATCTCCGTATTGCCGACCGGCAGATCCACGATGCCGCCGTCCGCATAGTTCATCCCCCGGCGAGAGAAACATGCGATCGGGATCTTCATCTATAGTCCCGTCATTTTCAGCGCGGCTTCGGGGAGCCGCGCGCCCTGCGGAGGGATCTTCGAGAGAGCGGCCTCGATTTCCCCGAGCTCACCGGCCGTGAGTTCGATTTCCGCGGCTCCGAGGTTCTCCTGAAGCCGGTGAGGAAGCCCGCGCCCGTGGGGCTGAAGGGGACGAAGCCGATCCCCAGTTCCCCAGGGTCGGCAGGATCTCGCTCTCGGGGCCTCGCCACCAGAGCGAATACTCGCTCTGGACGGCAGTGAGGCGTTGGACGGCGTAGGCGCGGCGGATCGTCGAGGCCCCGGCCTCCGCGTGGTCTGCCTTTTCGACCATCCCCGCCTTCCGAAGTCTTGCGGATCGATGAATCACACCTAAAATTGAATGCATGATTCCGAACCTTTGGTATGCGGTCCTCGAGTCTTCCGAATTGGGTGCCGTCCCCTTGGGCGTCACGCGTCTCGGCGAACGTCTTGTCTTCTGGCGCGACGGGAAGGGGGCGGTCGTCTGTCTTTTCGACCGCTGCGCCCATCGCGGCGCGGCCCTGGCCTTGGGCGCGGTCTGCGAGGGCGGAAGGATCCAATGCCCCTTCCACGGCCTCGAGTACGATTCCACCGGGCGCTGCGTCAAGATTCCCGCCAACGGCGCCGCCGCTCCCGTTCCCGAGGGCTTCAGGATGCGCGCCTATCCCACCCACGAGGAGCAGGGCATCATCTGGATCTGGTGGGGAGAGAATCCCCCCGACAAGCTGGCGCCTCCCGCCTTCTTCGAGGACCTCAGGGGGATGAGGGGATGGAAGACAGTGGTCGACCCCTGGGACAATCACTACACGAAGGTGCTGGAGAACCAGCTCGACGTGGTCCACCTCCCTTTCGTGCACCACAACACGATAGGGCGCGGCAACAGGACCCTCGTCGAAGGACCCGGTCTCGAGTGGCGGGGCGACACCCTCTTCTTCGTCTACCCCTACAACAAGGTGGACGACGGCTCGCGGCCGCGGGGCCCGAAGGAGGTGCCCGTCCCTCCCGCCGACAGCAAGTTCAAACTCGAGCTCATCTTCCCGAACCTATGGGAGAACTACATCGGCGAGAAGATGCGCATTCTCGGCCTCTTCGTGCCCGTCGACGAGACGCACACCTTGCTCTATCTTCGCTTCTACCAGAGCTTCCTTCGCGTCCCTATCCTGACGCGGCTGGTGAACTGGCTCTTCTCCCGCTTCAACCTCGTCGTCGCCCACCAGGACCGCCGCATCGTCAACACGCAGATCCCCAAGGGTGACGGCATCGGGAAGGGCGAACTCCTCATCCAGGGCGACTACCCGATCATGGAGTTCAGGAAGAGGAGGGAGGAGCTCAGGAGGGCGGCCCACGAGCATGGGGGATGAGGGCTCCCCCTCGCCGGCCCGGCCTACGCAAAGCGCGGCCCATGCCAACCCTGTCCCGCCCAGGGAAGCCTTTTGAACCGGGCGCTCCCGGACCTTCCGCTAGGTGGTCGAGCCGGCATGACCTCTCTCGATTCCCAGCGAAGGGTCTCGAGGTTGAACGCGAAGGCCGGCGTAGAGAAGCCAGCCAATAAAGCCCAGTTCGGACGCCACCTTCGCGATCGTATCCACTAGGTGCACGACTCTGAGCGCGGCAGCCAAGCTGGTCGGAACCGGATTCATGAAGAAGTACTCCAAAAAGGAAACCAGGTACAGGGCGCTCGCGACGATCAGGATCAAACCGAGGGCCCGCGGCGCGAATTTGGACTTTAGTGCGAGGATTCCGGCGGGCAGGAGCCACAGCCCCCAGAAGATGCCGGCAAGCCTTTCCCCAGACAGGAACAGGTCGTGAAAAAGCGTCCCCAATCCGAGCCTCTGCGTGTCGGGTATCCCTTGATAGGCGGAGGTGGCGAGGCCCAGCACCACCACTTGATGAGCGCGGTTCAAGAATGCGATCGATACGCCCACAAGCACGAAAATGACAAGCAGACGGGCCCAGCTCGGATCGGTCCTCGAAAACAGCGAGTACAAGGCCTCAGCCACGAAGAGGAGGCATACATGTCCGAGCAGCGTGCTCAATAGTCCCGATTTGTACAGTAATCCCATTCCCGAGATATTCCGCAGAGTCCCGACCGGGTCTCCCGGGACAGAGACCCGACCCTCGACATACATCATCCCAAAGATGTAAAAGACCGCGGCGGCACAATAAAAGAATCCAGCGCGGCGAGCGGCGCTCCTGTCGTACTCCACAGGTTCCTCCTTGGATTGCCGATTTCCATAGTAAACTACACTGTGTAGTGTACCACTGTCAATCCAAAGTTGTGAGGGTTCCGCCAACCTGATACTATGGCGCGGAGGTGCGGCTTCATTGGAAGAAATCCAGCGTCCGGGCGTTTCACGGCGTTCGGAGCTAAAACGTGAATCAATTCTCGAGGCCGCGATAGAGGTCTTCACGCGCGGGGGATATGAAAGCTCGAGCATGGATCAAGTCGCCGAGACTGCCGGCGCGTCCAAGCGCACGGTATACAATTATTTCCCGAGCAAGGAAGCCGTGTTGCGGGCCATCACCGAGCGCTTCGCCGAAGAGATGAGGGAACAGAAGGCGATACTCTATGATTCCTCGGAATCCCTTGAAACCCAGTTGGAGCGCTTTGTCGAAGCCGAGGTCGGGGTCGTCCGCAATCCCCGCTGGGTAGGGATCATCCGACTCCTGGTCGCCGCTTTTGTGCGCTCGCCCAGCCTGGCGCATGAGACTGTAGCCAAGGGTCAGAGCGCGCGGGATTCCCTGACAGAATGGGTGCGCGCGGCTGCGGCGGATGGCAGGCTCGGCGCACCTCGACCGGAGCTCGCGGCCTCCGTGTTCAGGGCTATGCTCGGAGGGGCGATTACCTGGCCGGAGGTATATGGGGGCGGCAGGGCGCCGGAGTTGCAGGATGAGTTGTGCCGCGAACTCGTAGCCGCCTTCCTTGCCCGATATCCCCCCCTCCTCCCCAAGTAGGCTCGCACTTCTTCGAAGAAACCCCACGATCCTGGACCTTCTGCTGTCGGGAGAGCCGCTCCGATTCCGCGCGCCGGCGAAGACCCGACCATCTCGAGGGCTTTCGGCGACGCGGCGAAGCTTCTCGATCTCCTCATGCAGAGTAAAAAATAGTGTGCATAATGACAAGATTGCTTTACATTATGTACATATAGATATACTGTGTGTCTGTGAAAGCTTACTAAACCGGGATGTTCATATGTCCTGCCAGGAAAAAAGAACCATCACGATGATAGCAGCCATCCTCCTCGGCATCCTCGTCACGAACTGCGTCCAATTGCCGTATTACCGGAGAGGACTCGCCAATGAATAAGGGAAGGATCGAGCTGTCGAACAAGATTCGCCAGGTGCGCTTCCGCTCCGGCGAGATGACCCAGGCGGAACTCGCCGTGAAGGCCGGCGTTTCGAGGCAGACCATCATGGCGATCGAGGCGGGCAAATACTCCCCCTCCCTCGAACTGGCCTTTGCCGTCGCGGAGGTCTTCGGTGCCGGAATCGAGGAAGTGTTCAGTCGCAAGGTCATCACAAAGGACACAGGAGAGGAACAGCATGGCTGATTCAAGGAGTGGCCCATGAATTCTCGCGGAAGGGACGCGAGGCTCGCCGGCATACTTCTGCTCCTGGGCTGGTCGGGGTCTTCATTTGGCCATTCATCACCGCCTTGAATGCCGCAGATTTCCCCATGCGTTTCGGCTTCCGCGGAAATGACTTGGCCTTGGGGGCCCTCATTCAATTGATCATGACTTTCTCGTGTTTCGGGATCGCGGTGTTCTTCTTCACCACCCTCGGGACGCAGAGCCCCGGCTGGTCCCTTTGGGCAGTGATTCGCAGGGCCTGGGTCCGCGATTGGGACCGGCGGGTTCCGAGGAGCTCGTGGGCCTCACCTCGCTCGCCTTTGTCCTCCGCAGCGCCTATGAGCTATCGACCGCGGTCGCAGGCACCCTGGCCTGGAGCCTCGCCGCCCATATCTACAATACGTTGTTCTTCCGCGGGCGGCTCATTCCCCGTTGGCTGTCTCTCTGGGGCATCGTCGGAGCGGTCGTGAGCATCATGTCCTGCACCCTCGGCATCCTCCGGGAGCCTCGAAGCCCCGGCTTGAGCGACCACGAGGGGCCGACCCGAAGCTTGGCAAGCACCGGGGATCGTGAATCGGCGGACCGGGAAGCGCTACGCGGCGAAGACCCCGGTCGCAGACATATGACTTGTTACCTATAGAAAAGGAGGAGCGATCATGGAAAGACTCTCAAGGGCCGGCGGGCTTTCCGCCCTGTACCTGGCGGCGGCCTATCTGGCTGCCATGCCCTACTTTCTCCTGGTGGTCGACTATCCGAGCATCGCCGACCCCCTGGAGAAGACGCGCCTGCTTCTGGCCAATCAAGGCAGCCTGTATGCGATGGAGCTGGTTGTCTATGTCCTGTTCGGCATCGCCCTGGTCGTGCTCGCGGTGGCCCTTCACGAAAGGCTCAAGGCGGGAGCGGAGGCATTGATGAGCATCGCGACGCCCATGGCCCTCATATGGTCGGGGCTCCTCATCGCCAGCGGCATGATCTTCAACGTGGGCATCGCTCCAGTGTCAGCCCTCTACACGACCGACCAGGCGCGGGCTGCCGCCCTGTGGTCGGCGATCGATACCGTCTCCACGGGGCTCAGCGGGAACGGCGAGATCGTGGGAGGAACCTGGATGCTTCTGGCAAGTCTCGCGGCCCTCAAGTCCGGAAGGCTTCCCAAGGCCTTGGCCATCCTCGGGCTCGGGATTTCGGCGATCGCCCTCCTGTCGGTCCTCCCCTTCCTCAAGGATCTCGCGATAGTGTTCGGTCTCGGCCAGATTCTCTGGTTCATCTGGCTGGGCATCGTGATGCTGGGCGGGAGTAAGCGAGGCTTCTGAGAGCTCGCTCGGGTCGCTGCCCATTCGGGGCACGAAAGGCCCGGCGAAGGCAAATGATCTTGTGGCGATGGGGATCGATGCATCCCACGACGGCGGCATGTTCGGCTCTGGCAGCGGGGCTGTCCATGTTCCGATCGGGAACGGAGTGCCCGCCCTCATCGGCTCGGCGGCGCCTGTTCGTTCCCTCCACTTCGGCCGATCCTGATTTGCCGGTAGGGGTATTTCCCGGACCCTGCCGGCGCACGGCCGCCCATGACCCTAAGCCTTTCTGAAAGAGTAGTAGCACTATTCTTTGAAAGTCACTCGAACATGTTTTATATTGATTGACAAGTCAATCTATAGGAGCTCACATGGCACCCCGAAGGGCCGAGGCCAATGAAGCCATCCATGATGCGCGGCGCGGGGCCATCCTGTCCGCCGCCCTCGCCGCCTTTGTCGAGCGCGGCTTCGACGGGACAAGGATGCAGGAGATAGCAGGCCGCTGTGCCATGAGCTACGGCCTGGTCTACCACTACTTCCCGAACAAGGAGGCTGTCTTCACCACGCTCGTCGACCAGGCGCTCGAAGCGGCGGGATCTCTGATCCGCACCCTCCCCGAGAACCCGAATCCCCGGGCCTTGGGTTCCTTCGTCGGAATCGCGGTCTCCGACCCGGCACCCCTCTATTTTTCGTTGATTGTGGAAGCCTTGACCAAGAAGGGTGTCCCCGCCGAACTCGCCGCCCGGACGCGGGCCGCCGTGCGGAGCTTCGCGTCCGCCCTAGGAACAGCGGGAAATGGCGACTCTTCCGGCACGGATGGGGCGCGGGGGGAGGGTATCCTGGCCATACTACTCGGCGCCTCCATTCTGAAGGTCTGCGGGGTGTCGAACGGGCGCTTCGCCATCCACGTCGCGACCGTGCTGGCGGCCGCGAGCGGGGATTAGGGCATGGAAAAGCTCGACGCGGTCGTCGTCGGAGGCGACATGGCTGGTTTGTCGGCGGCCGCTTTTCTGACCCTAGGTGGACGTTCGGTGGCCGTCGTGGAAATGCACGACAAGGTGGGAGGCTTCGCTTCTTCCTTCGAGCTCGGCGGCACTCGCTTCGACCTGGGCATAGAGGGAGTGCGGGAACTCGCCCCCGACTCCTTCCTCCCGCAGTTCCTACGTTGGTGGGGTGTGAGGTTGCCCATGGACGAGCGCCGTGAAATCCTGGCGATCCATACCAGGAAGGGGAGCTACACAATTCGCGGCGAGTCGGCGAGGGAGGATCTGCGCTCGGCCTTCCCCGCCTCCGCCCGGGATCTCGACCGATTCTTCGACCCGAACGCGAGGATCTTCTACGAGCAAACGAAGGGGCCTCCACCCAAATCTCCCGGCGAGATCGGCCTCCTCGGAAAGATGGGCCATGGGATAGCCTCGCTCGTGGAGAGGCCCACTCTCCTCCGCCATAGACTGCGGGACTCATCGCGGGTCCTCCCCGAGCTCTTCCGCGACCCCGAACTCATCCGCGTCGCCGCCTCGAAAACAGTCGAAGACATGGTGTACTTGGCCGTGGCCTTTCGCTGGGAGGCTTTCACGAGCGGCAAGATGATGAACCCCAGGGGTGGGATGCGCGCGCTCCCGGAGGCGATAGCGGCTTCCATCGTCGCCCGCACGGAGATCATCTCGTCGGATTCCGCGGGCCTTCGCGGCTACGCGCGACTCGGACCGGGAATGGTGCAACAGGAAGTCAGTCTCGAACTCGCCTCAGGTCGAACCCTGCGCTTCCTCCTCGTGCGTCCCGAGGGCGGACAACGCGCCACCATGAGACTGCGCGCGGAGGGGATCGTTGACGTGGTCGCGATGGACGGGAGATGGCACGTCATGACAATCCCTTCCCTGGCGCTCGCGATTCGCTGAGGTCAGGCCCAGGTCGCGGCGAGGCCCGTCGAATTCAGGCTGGAAAATCTCAAGGTCGCCGGAGGCGCAGGTCTTCGTTTCGGGCTCGACGAGGAAACCAAGGCGGCGATACGGGTGGATTTCGCCCGGGCCGACGCTGGCCCGCAATGCTACTTCAATTTCGGGGAGGCGTTCTGACGAAGACCGGGGATCAAGGCTTCCATAGGTCATAGGTCGGATGGATACCACCGACGACAAAGGAGTCGATTCATGCCAGGTAGATTCGCCAAAGCACTCGTCGCCATGGGGACCTCGGTCTCGGTGGGGTTCGGCTTGTGGCATTTCTTCGTCCCGACTCTCTGGAATTGGTGCTCGTACATCGACCCGAGCGCCACCGAGCTTGTCATCGCGATTCGGGCCATCAACATCTTCTTTTCCCTGTCACTGGTCTTGTTCGGATTGAGTACTGCCATGCTCGTGCTCGGGGGCAGGGCGAATCGCTACACTGTCGCCGTCGCGCTTTCGGCGACGAGCTCGCTGTGGCTCACCCGCGTCGTGCTCCAACTTGTCACTCCCCAGGGTTCGATGAGCCCTCTCCTTCAATACTCCATGTTGGCGGCCTTCGTGACGGCCTTTCTCTGCCATGCCGTGCCTCTCGCGCTGGCATTGTCAAATGGCAGAAACGCGGGGATTGATCCACGGTTGCCCCCGCATTCGGCACCCGGACGAGGGACCGGGCTTGCCCGCGACAGTGGATTCGAAGCCAGGGACAGTGACGCCGCACATGGAGGATCGTCGGCAAGCCAGGTTGATTAGATCGTCGTCCTGGCGGAGGGCAAAAGTCAAAGGTAACGCCGGGTTTTCCAATATCCGGCACGCGATCCAAGCCTTGCCATGGGCCGTTATCGGGGAAGGCCGAGCATCGCGGCTGGCACGGAACTCCACTCAAAAGTGAGTCCAAAGGAGCAAGCGATGAAAAAGAAATCGATGATTCTGATAATTGCGACAATAACGTGCGTATCTGGCTATTGTCAGGACGCGTTCGGCGGGT
>Ga0334722_10002339_pt1 | contig 21675 bp, 17 predicted proteins | sample C3_bottom_MG_FD_207210 | JGI IMG/M metagenome (GOLD analysis project Ga0334722, IMG submission 207210) | Sediment microbial communities from Yellowstone Lake, YNP, Wyoming, USA - C3_bottom | ecosystem: Environmental > Aquatic > Freshwater > Lake > Sediment | place: USA: Wyoming | collected... | reverse complement strand
CCTTGAAGACGTGGTAGGCGACCAGTCCGATTCGGCGTGCCATCACCCCTCCGGCATGAATCGGCCGGCCGGCGCAGCAGCGTGGCTGGCGGTGACCTGGTCCACGAAGACGTCCTCGAGCGTGGTACGAAGCGGATTGAGCGAGACCACTCGGCCTCCCCGGTCGCGAATAGCGGCGATGATCCGCTCCGGCTCGCAGTCCGGAGCGAGATCCATTCCGCACCGCCCGTCGGCGAGCGCCGCGACACCGCGAACCCCTGGATCGAGCGCGCTGAGCGTCGAGGACGCCACGCCAGCCACCACCAGTTCCCAGCCCGCGACCTTGAAGGCCAGCATCTCCGACAGGCTGCCGATTGCCACCATCCGCCCGGCCACCAGAATGCCCACGCGGCTGCAGAGCGCCTCGGCATCCGACAGGATGTGCGAGCTGAAGAACACCGTGCATCCGCGATCGCGAAGACCCAGGATGAGCGCGCGCACGTCGCGGCGCCCGAGGGGGTCGAGTCCCGACATCGGTTCGTCGAGGAAGACGATCTCGGGGTCGTTGATCAGCGCCTGGGCCAGGCCGACCCGCTGCAGCATGCCCTTGGAGAACTTGCGCAGGGGCAGCCGCCGCTCGCCTCCAATACCGACGCGGTCGAGCAGATCGCTGACGCGCTTCCGACGTCCGGGATTCCTGATCCCAAACAATCCGGCGAAGTACGCGAGCAATTCCTCGGCCGTCAGATAGTCGTAGAAGTAGGGCGCTTCAGGAAGGAACCCGAGGCGTCGCCGCACGTCGGGATCGCCTGCCGGACGGCCCAGGATTGAGATGCGGCCGGCCGTCGGATAGATGAGCTGCATCAGCAGCTTCAGAGTGGTGGACTTGCCGGCGCCATTGGGACCGAGGAAGCCGAAGACCTCATTGGCCTCCACGCTCAGCGTAACCGCGTCCAGCGCCCGGTACGGACGAGGGCGCCAGAAGCCTACGGCAAAGTCCTTGGTGAGACCGTCTGTCTCGATTGCGGCCATCGATCAGGGTGTGATCTTGCCGGCCTTCTTCAGTTCGTACTGAAGGGCCAGATCGAAGTACTGGGGCGGGAGTGCGCCCTCCTGCCGAACATACATCACGGTGTCCTTACCGGGCTCACGATGCCCGATGAAAAACGTGGGTGTCCGCTGGATGACCAGGATCGACGCAAGCGCGATATCACTTTTGACCTGGTTCAGCACCGACTGATACTGGGCATCGAAATCCGTCACGCCACCAATGTCTCGCGCGGCCTGCCGCACGACAGGCGGCGTGAGCGACTGGTTTCGCGTGTAGAGCCAGTCTTCCATCGCGTCGCCCCGCCCCTTGAGGCGCGCCAGTCGCACCGCGACCGCTGATTCACAGGCCGACATGTGCAGGTCGCGCTGCACCTGGGCGTTGCATTCCGATTCGAGCGGGTAATCCTTGGTGATGAACTTGATCACGCCCGGATATTCTGTCCGGTACTTGGCGAGAATCTCCTTGTAGTCCAGATAACTCTGCGCGCACGCGGGGCACATGTAGTCGGAGAACTTCACGATGACCACGCTGGCGCCTTCGGCCGATACGGGCACCTGCATGCGCGGCTGGGATTCCCAGAAGCGGACGAACTCGCTCGTCTTGTCGCCGCCTGCCTGCGGCCCGGCAATGGGCGTCGCCTCGCCGTGACGTGGCACAAACGCGATGGCCGCGGTCGACAGCACGATGAACGCCATCACGAGGCCGATGGCCGGGGGGCTCGTCAACGCCGTTCGAACGTCCTGCCAGATGCGCCTGGGAATCGTGGTCATGGGAAACGGTATCCTTGCTCCTGAAGTGAGAAATACACCAGTCACCGCGACGTAGGTGATGATGCACATCGTGCACACGGTCTTGAGAACGACGAGCGAGGCGTAGCCGAGGTAGAACACCGGCCCCAGCCCGATGACGCTCACCACGAAGATATACCCCACGGCGCTCTCACGCAGGCTCGGCCAGCCCCAGCGCGACCCCGCCAGCAGCACGAGCACGCCGACGTACCAGAGCGCACCGAACAATGACACGGGCACCCCGGCCACCGTGGCGTACCGGCTCTGGTACACCTGCGTACAACTCACCGTCGCGTTGACGTCACAGAAGCTGACATAACCCGGCTGTCGCAGCATCTGGGCATGGACGTAGAGCGACGCGATGGTCGACGCCAGCCCGACCAGCGTCAAGACGACGAGAATGCGGCGAACGTTCTTGGACATCGTAGGACTGGCACCCCTGACACTCGCAGTTGTAGCGGCTTACGGGGAGTGCCGTCAAGCAGAGAAAACCACTCCCGGAGTGGTTTTCTGCCAATTGGACTCCCGCGAAAACCACTCCGGGAGTGGTTTTCTATCGGCCGATAGGCCGAGCGGAGGCTGGGGCCGTCGTGTCGGTCATCGCCATCGTCACCTGCGACACCTGCTGGAAGATCGCCGCATTCATGTTGGTGCCGAACGACAGCGACCCGGCGCCAGCCAGAGGCGTGGCCGTCGCGTAATAGCCCTGCACCGTCGAGCCCGCCGACAATCCGTTGCAGGAGGCCGGGGCCGACGGCGCGACGCCGAGCGAACTCCTCATCGTCACCGTGTAGCCGCTCTTGGTCACCGTCGCCGCTCCGCCCAGATCCGGACTGATGAAGGGCATGCCGCCTGTAGGAGCGGTCGCGAGGTTCATCAGATCAGGTGAGTAGTACCCGTTGCCGCACGCGGCGGCGTACGTCGACTGGGCGCTGTTGATCGAACGCATCGCCGCGATGGCTGAGGCTTCATTCCCGGACTGACGCGCGCGGACAAGGCCAGGCACCGCAATGGCGACGATGATGCCAATGATCGCGACGACAATCAGCAACTCAATCAGCGTGAATCCATTGTGGCGATCAACACACATGGCCGTTCCCTGGCGTCGGTCGTGGCGTCGTGGGTCACCGGACGTCACAAACATGTGTTGGAACTCAACCGCGAAGCCACGGCACGAGATGTGGCCAACCGAGTCGCATCACCCGACCGGGCACGCCGCCCAGATGGCCGAAAGGGCCAAAAACGCCACGAGGGATGCCGCCGAAGCCGGCATCCCTCGTGAGATTCTACCTCAAGCCGATCGTCGTCGTTCGTATTATTGAATCGGTGCGGCGCCGGTGCCGCTGATCGCGGTGTCGGTCACCGTCATGGCGGCAAGGGCAGCGTAGATCGTGCTGTTGGTATTCGTCGCGAAGAACCGGCCGCCGCCCGCAAGCGGATCCGCCGTCGCGTTGTAGCCTCCCACAACTGCCCCGGTATTGCATGACGCGGGCGTGCCAGTCGGCGCCGCAGTCGCCGAAGCCATCGTGATCGTGTAGTTGCTCTTCACGACGGAAGCGCCGGCCACGCCCAGATCCGGGCTGATGAACGGCGTGCCACCGGTCGGCGCTGTGCCGAGGTTCAAGAGGGTGGGCGCGTAGAAGCCGTTGCCGCAGCTGGCCGCGTAGGTCGCCTGGGCACTGTTGATCGCTCTGAGCGACCCCATCGCAGAAGCTTCGTTACCCGACTGGCGTGCGCGCAGCAGACCAGGCACGGCGATCGCCGCAATGATGCCGATGATGGCGACGACAATCAACAACTCGATCAGCGTGAACCCCTTGTTGCTCTTCATTCGATCTGCTCCCTTTGCGTGAATCGTTTCCGACGACAGCTCCCAGGACGCGGCAGCAGCGCCTTCCTTGCCCGATGCCAGGCTGGCTGCCGTCTCACCCGACTACAGTGCAATGGCAGTACCATTCGGCCCAGGGCAGGGGTTGCGCCCACAACATACTGATAACACACGACTTAATTAAGTTAGTCGTTCCGAGGGTTTCGGGCATTCCGTCAATGAAGTGACATTCCTCGTCAATACTGGTGCCGAGATTTGTCAGTGGGCTCGCCTTCGCTGATCTCGCCGTTGGCGTCGGCCGACCCTGACCGGTGCCGACGCAGGTCATACTTGTCTAGCAGATGCCGCAGTTGCCGGGGAGTAATGCCCAGCAGTTTGGCCGCCTTGTCGTGCCGGCCATCGGTCTGACTCAACGCCTGTTGAACCAGATCGCGCTCGCGGTCCTCCAGGTGTCGAGGCATGTCGAAACCTTGCGTCGGCAGTTGGGTGCCTCCAGTCTCAGCCAACCCTTGGCCGGCGGCCTGCGATCGGACGTCGGCCGGCAGGCATTCGATCTGGATGATCGGACCTCGCTCCAGCGCGACCGCGCGCTCGATCACGTTCTCGAGCTGGCGGACATTGCCGGGCCAGGCGAATGCTTCCAGGCATCGCACCGCGTCTGGAGAGATCCCCCCGACCGACTTCCCCATCTGTTGCCGGTACTTTGCGAGGAAGTGCTCGGCCAGCAGAGGGATATCTTCCCGCCGGTCGCGAAGCGGGGGCAGCTGAACGGGAATGACGTTGATGCGGTAGAACAGGTCCTCGCGAAACTTCCCTTCGGCAACCAGCCGCGACAGATCGCGGTTCGTCGCGGCAATGATCCGGATGTCGGCGTCGATCTCGTCGGTGCCCCCCAGGCGCCGAAACTTGCGCTCCTGCAGAACCCGCAGCAGTTTCACCTGCATCATCGGGCTCATTTCCGAGATCTCGTCGAGAAGCACGGTGCCGTGTTCCGCGGTCTCGATCAGGCCCTTCTTGGTGAGCGCCGCCCCCGTGAAGGCACCGCGCATGTGGCCGAACAGCTCAGACTCGAGCAGGGTCTCAGGCAGCGCCCCGCAATTGAGGGCGACAAACGGACGGTCCCGGCGCGTCGAGTGCCCGTGGATCGCTCTCGCCACCAGTTCTTTGCCCGTGCCGGACTCGCCGGTGACGAGGATGGTGCTGTTGGTCGGCGCGACCGTCTCGATGAGTTCAAAGACGGCTTCCATCGGTTTGCTCCGCCCCACGATGTTCGCAAAGGCCGACGCGGTCCTCAGTGCCCGCTTCAGCAGGACGTTCTCCTGGCGCAGGTTCCGCCGCTCGAGCGCATTGCGTACCTTGGCTTTGAGTTCCTCCACATCGAACGGCTTGGTGATGTAGTCATACGCCCCGAGCCTGAGTGCCTCCACCGCCGTCTCGGTCGACGCAAACGCGGTGATCATGATGCCGACGATGTCGGGATCGAGATGCTTGGCGGCCCTGAGCAGCTCGACGCCACTCATCCCCGGCATCCGAACATCCGAAATGAGCACATCGACCGTGTCGCGCTCCAGCGCGGCGAGTGCCACTTCACTCGACTCGGCCAGCAGCACGTGATGGCCTTCACGCCGAAGGACGATGGTCAGCAATTCGCGCATCGAGCGCTCGTCATCGACAACCAGAATGCGGCCTTGCGGGCGATCCCGGGCGTCGGAGGGCTCAGTGGTGGTGGCGGATTCACTCATTCTGCGGTTCTCCGGTCCTGCAGGCGCACCTCGACCAACGTGCCGGCGCCCGGATTGGACGTGACCCGGATTTCGCCGCCGTGGTCGCTGACAATGCGATGGACGATCGCCATCCCCAGGCCGCTCCCTCTGGCAAACGATCCGTGGAACGGCTGGAAGATCGCCTCGAGATCGGCCTCCGAGATGCCAACGCCCTCGTCGCTGACGACGATGACCGCTTCGTGCGGCGTGGCCCCCTGGTGGGACGACAGCAACAATCGCCCGCCGCTCGGCATGGCTCGCACGCCGTTGGTGGCGAGGTTCCATACGATCTGCCGGATCTGCCCATCGTCGGCTTCGCACCACACCGGCGAGTCCGGTGATTCCACCTCGACGCGGTGATCCGGGCCGACCTCGGCGCTGTTGCGGAGCAGCAGTGCCGCGTCCTGCAGGATTGGGCGGACGTCGATCCGACCGACGCTGGGGCGCTGCGGCCTCGCGTACGCCAGGAAGCTGCGAATCGTCGAGTTGAGCCGTTCCGATTCGCGCAGCACGATATCCATCAACTGCGATTGTTCGGGATTCAGACTGAGCTCGCTCCGGAGTACCTGAATGGAGCCGGATATCGACCCCAGCGGGTTCCGAATCTCGTGAGCGATCCCGGCGGCCATTTCGCCAATGGCCGCCATCCGCTGCGCCACGCGCGCCTCACGCTCGAGCCTGCGGGACTCGGTGGTGTCTTGAAACGTAAACAGGAAACCCGAGAGCCCAGTCGACGTGATGAGGCCTGCCGCCGATAGACCGATATCGACAATAGTGCCGTCGGGCCGCGTGTACCGATAGTCCACCCGCTCGCTGGTGCGGGCCGGCAGACCATCCAGCTTTCGCGCAAACGACCGGGGCAGCTGCAGGAGGGCAAATGCATCGCGACCCCGGACCGTCTCGGCGGAGCAGCAGGTGATGGTCTCGGCCGCCGGATTGAACGTCAACACGCGGTACGCCAGATCAGTCGTGATCAGTCCCATGGCGAGGCTGTCGATCACGTGTTGATTGAACGCCTGGAGATCCGCGATCTCGACAGAGGCGTCGGCCAGCCTGACGTTGGCTCGACGCACGCGCTCGGCCAGAGACCCGCTGAGCCACGCGACCGCGAAGAAGCCCGCCGTGTTGATGGCGACCGTATACGAGGCGACCTGCGGCGGCGGAATGGCGCCAGACGTGCCGGCAGGCCAGAGCGCCCACATCGGCGAGAGCTCGGCGGCATACTGCACGATGACGAGTGTGGCGTGCAGGACCGCCGCAAACGTCGCCATGATCACGGCGCCGCGCCTGGACCGCAGCGTGCTGGCGGCGACGAGGGGCAGGACGTACAGCGAGGACAGCACGCTGCTGATTCCGCCCGTCATCCACACGAACGCCGACACGGTCAATGTGTCGAACGCCAGTTGCAGATCCACGATCCAGGGCCGGCGTTCGGCCAGTCGCATCGTCACGGCCCAGATTGCTGACAGCGCGAAGGTCCAGCCGATCAGGCCATAGAGCGCCTCGGACAGCCCGGCCGATGTCAGCCGCAGCTGGAGCACCACGGCGGTGCCCAGTAGCGCGACGCTGACGGCGAGGCGCGCCGTCACAAGCATGACGAGTTCGCGCCGCATCATGCGTTCGGTCACGCCGTGGCTACTCCCTACGTCAGCTTGCTGATCAAGTCGAAGATCGGCAGATACATCGCGATGACGATCCCGCCGACCGCGCCGCCGAGGAAGCCGATGAGCATCGGTTCCATCAACGTGAGCAGGCCGGCGACAGCCGTGTCGACTTCTTCTTCGTAAAAGTCGGCGATCTTGGCGAGCATCGTATCAAGGGCGCCGGTCGCTTCGCCGACGCCAATCATCTGGCTCACCATCGACGGAAAGACGCCCGTCTCCTTGAGCGGCTGCGCGATGGTTTCGCCGCGCTCAATGCTGGTTCGCGTGGCCAGGATGGCATCCTCGATGATGGCGTTGCCGGAGGTCTTGGCCGTGATCTCCAGGCCGTCGAGAATCGGCACGCCCGAACTGATGAGCGTCGACAACGTCCGGCAGAACCGTGCGACGGCGATTTTGCGCAGAATGCCGCCGATCACCGGGGCCCGCAGCGCCAGCCGATCGATGACGTGGCGCCCGCCATCCGTGGCGTAGTACTGCCTCAACCCGTAGACAATGCCCATCACCGCCACGATGATGAAGGGCCCGAGCCTGACGACCGCCTCACTGAGCCAGATGACCATGCGGGTCGGCAGGGGCAGTTCCGCGCCGAGGCCCGCGAAGAGCGATGCAAACGTCGGAATGACCTTCCACAGGATGACGGCGATGACGATGACCGCGATCGAAATCACAGCGACCGGGTAGATCATGGCCGACTTGACCTGACCCTTGAGCTTGACGTTTTTCTCGATGTAGACCGCGAGGCGCTTGAGGATGGCATCGAGAATACCGCCGGCTTCGCCAGCGGCCACCATGTTGGTGAACAGGGCGTCGAAGGCGTTCGGATGCTTGCGCATCGCGTCGGCCAGCGAGGCGCCGGACTCGACGTCGGCCCGGGTGGCCAGAATCGTCTGGGCAAAGCGCTTGTCCTCTTCCTGGTTGCCGAGGATCTCGAGACACTGAACCAGCGGCAGACCGGCGTCGATCATCACGGAGAACTGGCGGGTGAAGATCGCCAGGTTCTTGGCCTTGACCTTTCGACCTCGCCTGGCGGCTTTCACCACCGGCTGGCTCTTGGTCTCCAGCGGCTTGATCCGCGTCACGAGAATCTGCTCTTTACGCAGCGCCGCGACCGCGTTCTCCATCGTGTCGGAGACCTTCTCGCCGTTGACCGTCTCGCCGTTACGCTTCCTGCCGGAGTATGCAAACGTTGCCATAACGCCTCACAAAGGCTAGCGAGTTCCCACACGCGGGCCGGGCCCGCCTGGTCCGGCCGGTCGACCGGTACCGGCCCCGGAAATGGTGCCGGCTCCCCTGCTGATCATGTCCGCCAGTTCGTCCTTCATCGATGACGCCGCGCGGGCCACCTCCAGCGAAATCGTGCCGGCATAGTGGAGACTGGCCAGCGCCTGATTGAGCGTCTGCGAACCGGCCTTCTCCTGCCCTGTCTGCATCGATGAATACAGCTGGTGAATCTTGTCCTCGCGAATCAGGTTCCGAATCGCCGGCGTTGGAATGAGCACCTCGACGGCGACGACGCGCCCCTTGCCATCCGCACGCGGCAGAAGCGTCTGGCAGATGATGCCCTCGAGCACCATGGACAACTGCGTCCGGATCTGCGTCTGCTGGTGCGCCGGAAACACGTCCACGATACGGCTGATGGTCTGGGCGGCCGAGTTGGTGTGCAGCGTCGCGAAGGTGAGATGCCCCGTTTCCGCAATCCGCAGCGCGGATTCGACCGTTTCGAGGTCGCGCATCTCACCGATGTACACCACGTCGGGGTCTTCGCGCAGCGCCGAGCGCAGGGCGGCCGCAAACGACTGGGTGTCGCCGAGCAGCTCGCGCTGGTTGACCACACAGTTCTTGTGAGGGTGGATGTACTCGATCGGATCTTCGATCGTCAGGATGTGATGATGGCGCTCGATGTTGATCTTGTCGATCATGGCGGCGAGCGTCGTGCTCTTGCCGCTGCCGGTCGGTCCAGTGACCAGCACCAGGCCGCGGGGACGGTCCGCCAGCGTCGACACGACCAGGGGCAGTCCCAGTTCCCTGAAGTTGCGGATCTGATCGGGAATCACCCGGAACACGGCGCCGACCGCCCCGCGCTGACTGAACACATTGCAGCGGAAACGCGCGAGGTTGCGCATGCCAAACGAGAAGTCGAGCTCGAAGGTCTCCTCAAAGCGCTTCTTCTGCGCGTCTGTCAGTACGCTGTAGGCGATCTGCTTGGTTTCGGCCGGTGTCAGGTCCGGGAGATCGAGCCGAACCAGGCTTCCGCGGACGCGGACTTGAGGAGGCGTGCCGGCCGTGATGTGCAGGTCGGACGCGCTCATCTCGATCGCCTTCCTCAGCAAATCCGGAAGCGTCGCCATATCTGATGTTCTCCCTGACCTGAGCGTCACGCGCTCTGGCGCCTGCTAGTTGACCGTCTCCCGCAGCACCTCTTCGATGGTGGTCACGCCATCCCTGACCTTGTGGATGCCGCTTTGCCGAAGCGTGACCATGCCTTCCTCGACGGCCTTGCGCCTGAGTTCCTGACTCGAGGCGCCGACCAGCACGAGTTCCTTCAGCGAATCCGAGATTTCCATGACCTCATACAGGCCCACCCGCCCTTTGTAGCCGGTGCCATTGCACTTCTCGCAGCCAGCGCCATGCTGGGGCACCACGTTGCGCGCGTCCTCCACGCTGAAGCCGGCCTTGACGAGCGCCTGAGGGGGCACCGGATTCGGCCTGACGCAGGCGGCACACACGCGCCGCACAAGACGCTGGGCGCAGATCAGGTTGACGGAACTCGACACCAGGAAGGGCTCGATGCCCATGTTCATCAGCCGGCTGATGGTGCTCGGCGCATCGTTGGTGTGCAGGGTGGACAACACCAGGTGGCCGGTCAACGCAGCCTTGACGGCAATCTCCGCCGTCTCGAAGTCGCGGATCTCGCCCACCAGGATGATGTTCGGATCCTGCCGCAGAAACGCCCTCAGCGCGGCGGCGAAGTTCAGGCCGATGCTCTCACGAATCTGCACCTGATTGATGCCCGATAGGTTGAACTCAACGGGATCCTCGGCCGTCATGATGTTGGTTTCGGGGGTGTTCAGGCGGGAGATCGACGAATACAGCGTGTTGGTCTTGCCGCTGCCGGTCGGCCCCGTCACCAGGACCATGCCCCATGGCCTCTGGATCGCGGCCTCGAATCGCGCCAGCGGTTCGGGTTCGAACCCGAGCCGCGTCATGTCGAGCATCAGCTTGTCGCGATCCAGCAGCCGCATGACGATCTTCTCCCCGAAGAGCGTCGGGAGCACCGACACACGGAAGTCGATGTCCTTCGACTTGCCGTGGTCGTTGTAGCGGATCTTGATCCGGCCATCCTGCGGCAACCGCTTCTCGGCGATGTCGAGCTTCGCCATGATCTTGAGCCGCGAGGCGATCGCGTCGCGGAACTTCATCGACGGATTCATGATGCTGTAGAGCACGCCGTCGATGCGGTACCGGATTCGGTAATCCTTCTCGTACGGTTCGATATGGATGTCGCTGGCGCCCTTCTGCATCGCCGACATCAGCAGCACGTTGACCAGCCTGATGATCGGGGCTTCCTCGCCCTGCCGCATCAGCGCGTCAACGCTGATCTCCTCGAGGTCCCCGAGCACCTCGACCTCGGCATCGCCCGAGATCGGCATCTCGTCCAGCACGCGCGACGCCATTTCGAGCGTGCTTTCGCTCCCCGTCTTGACCGGAATCGCGTAGTACTTCTGAATCGCTTCCTGGACCGCCGATTCCGACGCCACCACCGGCTCGACGTTGTACCCCGTCATGAACTTGATGTCGTCCATGGCGAAGACGTTGGTGGGATCGGTCATCGCGATCGTGAGCGTCGCCCCCTGGCGGCTCAGCGGAATCACCTGGTACTTCTGGGCGGTTTCGACAGGAATCAGCTTGATGACGACCGGATCGATCTCGAACTGCGGCAGGTTGATGGACGGCACGCCGTACTGCCGACTCAACAATGTGGTGATGTCTTCACCCTTGACGAATCCCAGCTTGACCAGGGCAGATCCCAGCTTCCCTCCATGGACCTTCTGGTGAGCCAGAGCTTCCTGGAGCTGTTCCGTTGAAATGCGCCGCTCCTTGAGGAGCAACTCGCCGATGCGTACAGCCATGGATCGTGCCGGACTATTCCGCCGTGACGATTTTTGTCAACGACGCGCGAATTTCGTCATCTCTGTGACGTGGTCTGTCGCTCCTGGAGCGCCGAGGCCAATGGACATACAACTGTGAATCTACCAGTCTAGGCCATTCGACAGAAAAACAACCAGGAACGTCCATAGACACGCCGATTGGCCGGATCGCATCCGGCTCCGTCTCTTACTTGTCGGCGCTTGTCCGACCCGCCATGAGGTCCGCGTCGGAAATCCCGCACCCATAGCCTTCACGGAGGGGCTCTTGCTAATTGCGGGCCAAGCCGGCCGAGCGACGAATCCCGGAACCTGAAAGCCCTGGAAATCGTCTACACTAAACAGGTTGCGCGCCCTTCGGGTGCCCTTCTCCCGGTGCGACCTGCCGACCGCGATCGCATTTTCTTCAAGAAAGGCCAGACGAGATGAGTGAAGTGCCTACGACCCAGCCGGCCAGCGCCCCGCAGCCTCCACCTTCTCAGGGTTTCGTGGCCCGTTTCGTGGGCGTATTGACGTCCCCGCGGGCGACTTTTGCCGGAGTGGTCACCAAACCACGCTGGTTTGGCATGGTTGCGGCCCTGGTCATCGTAGGGGTCCTGGCGGGCACCGCGTTGATGGCCACCGATACCGGCCGGCTGGCCGCGCTCGATGCGACGCGCAGCCAGTTCAAGTCGTTCGGCATCAATCTGCCGCCCGAGGCGGAGGCCAAGATGGAACGCGACATGATGGAAATGCCATTGTGGCGCATGGCCTTGAGTTCTTCGCTCGGGCAGATGGTGATGGGCTTCCTGCTGCCGCTCATTATCGCCGGCGTGTTCTTCCTGGTCTTCAACGTCATGATGGGGGGCGAGGCCACCTTCAAACAGATGTTCGCGACCGTCGTCCACGCCAACCCGGTGTTGCTCATCGGGGCGCTGTTCGCGACGCCCATGATGTACTTCCGCGGCACGATGACCGGGGTGACCAACCTCGGCGTGTTTCTGCCGATGCTCGATGAAACGTCGTTTCTGGCGAAGTTGTTCGGACAAATCGACTTGATCCGCATCTGGTGGGTTGTTGTGCTGGCGATCGGTCTGGGCGTGCTCTACAAGCGCAAGACCGGACCCATTGCGACAACGCTGTTCGTCCTCTACGGCATCATTGCCATCATTTTCGCCGCGGTCGCGAGCCGCGCGGGAGCATAAGAGTGAATCGCAAGAAGAAGATCATCATCGGCGTCGCCATCTTCGTGCTGGTCGGAGCCCTTATCGGAGCCAACCTGTACTTCAAGCGCGAGACCGGGCTCCTCGTGCAGGTGGAGAAGATCCAGAAACGCGACCTCGAGTCGATTGTCTCGGCCTCGGGCAAGGTGCGGGCCAAGACGACGGTGAATATCAGCGCCAACACGATGGGGCGGGTCACACGGCTTGCCGTCGAGGAAGGCGCGGTGGTCAAGGCCGGCCAGTTCCTGATGGAGATCGATCCGCGCCAGTTGCGCACGCAGGTTGAGCGAGGCGACGCCGGTTTGTCGGCCCAGCGCACGGCGGTCGAGCAGGCGAAGACCGGCCTCGAGTCCGCAAGACTCCAGCTGAGCCTCTCGAAAGACACGCTGAAGCGACAGCAGGATCTCTGGAAGGAACAGCTGACGACCAAGGAAGCACTCGACCGTGCTGTCAACGACGTGGCGCTGCGCGAACGCGACGTCGAGGCGCGTCAGGCGACCATTACGTCCGAAACGACTCGTATCCGGCAGACCCAGGCCGATCTCGAGAATGCCAGGTACAACCTGAGCCAGGTGACGATTGATTCGCCGATTGACGGCATCATCACGCGTCGGAACATCGAGCTTGGCGAGAACGTGATGATTGGCACGATGAACAACGCCGGCACGGTCCTGCTCACGGTGGCGGACATGTCAGTGATCGAAGCCGAGTTGGAAGTGGACGAGACCGATATTCCCAACGTGAAGATCGGACAAACCGTCAAAGTCACTATCGACGCGATCCCCGACAAGAAGTTCACGGCCAAGGTGACGGAAGTCGGCAACAGCCCGATTCAGACGGCGGCGTCGGCCAGTTCGCAGGCCATCAATTTCAAGGTGGTCGTGACGCTCGACGGTCAGATTCCCGAAGTGCGGCCGGGCTTCACCTGCACGTCCGACATCACGACGGCGACCCGGAAGAGCGTGATCTCGATGCCCATCCAGGCGACGACGGTTCGTGAGCTGATCTACGACGAGAAGGGCAACGTCGTGAAGCCCCCCGCGGCCGACGCAAAGACCGGCCGGCCTCCGACGGCGGCGGCGCTGGCGGCTGCGGCGGAGTTGAAACCGGGACAAACCAAGAAAGAAACCGAAGGCGTGTTCATGGCCAAGGCCGGGAAGGTCGAATTCGTGGCCATCAAGACGGGCATCGCCGGCGAGAAGTACTTCGAGGTGCTGTCTGGTGTGAAGGAAGGCGACGAGGTCATCACCGGGCCGTTCAGCGCCGTACGTGAACTGAAGGACGGCGTCGTGGTCAAGATCGACACCACGGCAAAGAAGTAGCGTCATGGGCCGCATTTTCGAAGGCGTCGCGATCGCCCTCCGCGCGATCTGGGGGAGCAAGCTCCGCTCCTTCATGAGCGTGCTGGGGAACATCGTCGCCGTGACATCGATCATCGCCATCGTGTCGCTCATCCAGGGACTCAACGCCAAGGTCACCGAAGCGATTGTGTCGGACGTGGGCGCCGACACGTTCATCGTCGACCGATTCGGCATCACGCGCAGCGAGGAAGACTTCGAGAAGGTGCGGAGCAACCCGCGGCTCACGATGCAGGATGCTGCGGCCATTCGACGGTACAGCCCTCTCGTCATGGCGGTGATGGCTGCGAGCGAAACATCGGGCCAGGTGTCCTACAAGGAGAAACTGCTCGAGAGCGTGGACATCCGCGGTGTGTCGGCCGAGTACGTCAGCTTCTCGTCGTACAACGCAGAGCGGGGCCGCCTGATCAGCCAGGTCGAGGTCGAGCGCAACCGTAACGTGGTGGTGTTGGGCTGGGGCACTGCAGACCGCCTGTTCGGGCAACGCAATCCGCTGGATCAGACCCTGAAGATCCAGGGCGTGCATTTCCGGGTGATCGGCGTCAACGAGAAGAAGGGGGCCGTCTTCGGACGGTCGCAGGATGAGTTCGCGGTGGTCCCGCTTGGAGCGTTTCAGAAGATTTTCGGATCGCGCCGGAGCATTCAGCTGAACGTGAAGCCCGTCCATCCGTCGCTCGTCACCGAAGCGATGAACGACGCGACGATTGCCCTGCGCATCGAACGCCGGCTCAAGCCGAAACAGCGGGACAATTTCGGCATGTTCACATCGGAGTCGATCCTGGAGATCTACCGGGCGGCCACCGCGGGAATCTTCGCGGTGCTGATTGGCGTGGTTGCACTGTCGCTCGTCGTGGGCGGCATCGTCATCATGAATATCATGCTGATGGTGGTGACCGAGCGCACGTTTGAGATCGGCTTGAGGAAGGCGCTGGGCGCGAAGCGGCGCGACATCATGCTGCAGGTGCTCGCCGAATCGGTGACGCTGTCGGTCGCTGGCGGGATCACGGGGACGACTTTGGGATTCCTGCTCGCGTGGGCCATCTCGAAACTGAGCCCGCTGCCGGCCGCCGTGCAGATGTGGTCGGTCGTACTGGGCATCGGCATCACGGCGGTTGTGGGCCTGATTTTCGGCGTGTATCCGGCGATGCGGGCGGCCCGGCTCGACCCCATCGAAGCGTTGAGGAAAGAGTAATGGTGATGCGCGTCGCACTCCTCGCGGATGTCGTCGTCATGGCGTACGACACGCTGCGCGCCAACAAGATGCGGTCGGCGCTGACCGTGCTCGGCGTGGTGATTGGCATCACCGCCATTGTCGGCATGACGTCGATCATTCGCGGCTTCGACGAATCGTTGCGCGACATGATGCGCCAGCTCGGACCCGACACGTTGTTTGTCGCGAAGTTCAGCGGCCTGAGTGCCATGTCGGGCAAGGAATTCAAGGATCTGATCAAGCGTCCCGTCCTGACCGTGGCCGACGCAGAAGCCATCGTGCGCGACGCACCGTCGGTCGGCAGTATGGACGTGATGCTGGGCGCGTGGGGTGCCGGCACGAGGGAGCGCGCGTTCTACAAGAGCGAAAAGACCAGGCAACTCGCCGTCTTCGGGGTGTCAGAGAACTACTCCGTGGTCAATTCGCTGAAGCTCACGGCCGGGCGGTTCTTCGTTGGGGGCGAGGTGGAGCACCGCCGCAATCTCGCCGTGCTCGGCGATTCGCCAGCCAGAGCCCTGTTCCCGAACGTGGACCCGGTCGGCAAGCTGATCCGGATTGCCGGAGACCAGTACGAGGTGATCGGCCAGGTCGCGCCGCGCCCGAGCGTCGGCGGGCTGGGAGGCGGCCAGGACGATTTCATCGTCATTCCGTATACGACCTATCAGAAGCAGTTCGGATGGCGCCGGATGACCGGCAACATTCACGTGGGCGGGGCCTCGACCAACGCCAGCGCTTTCAAGAGCGCGATGATCGCCGTTCTGCCGGCCGAGGGCGCCACTCGCGACCAGGCGATGGCGGAAGTGGAACAGGTCATGCGGATCCGGCACGGCCTGAAACTCGAGGCACAGAACGACTTTGACATCATCACGCAGGACGCGGCACTGAAGATGTGGGACCAGATCTCGGGCGCCACGTTCATCGGCCTGGTGGTCATCTCGTCGATTGCGCTGATGGTCGGCGGCATCGGCGTCATGGCCATCATGATGATCTCGGTGACCGAGCGCACCCGCGAAATAGGCGTCCGAAAGGCGCTCGGGGCCCGCCGCCGCGAGATTCTCTGGCAGTTCCTGTTCGAAGCGGTCTTCCTGACGTCGGTCGGCGGCATCCTCGGCGTGGTCATGGGCAGTGCAATCGGCATGAGCGTCCACTGGCTCACCGGCTTCCCTGTGTCGCTCCCCTGGTGGAGCTTCGCGCTCGGCCTCGGATTCTCTGGAGGCGTCGGCATCTTCTTTGGCCTGGTGCCAGCCATCCGTGCGTCACGCCTGGATCCGATCGAGGCGCTGAGATACGAGTAAAGACTCTCGGTAGACAGTAGGCAGTAGACGAGTGACGCCTCCACCGCACAGGGAAGTGGGCTGCTGGCGACCGGGGGGACGGCTTCCGAAGCGGCCCCTCGAACCAAGCCGTTCATATATAGGGTTTTGCCGGCTTGCGTGAGCGGGGACGCGGAGGAACCGTCGTCCCGAAGCTCAGCTGGTCGGTGCCTCTCGCCGGCCGCCATCCCAATTAGTTCTAAGTTGTAGCCCTCATCCCCCACGCCCAAGTAGAATGTCATTTTTGGCCTGCTCCCCATGGACAGCAGAAAGAGGGCTACCCGATATGAAGGTTTATGACGCCGCAAATATCAGGAATGTCGCGATTGTGGGACACAGCGGATCTGGCAAGACCCAATTGACGTCCGCGATCCTGTTCGATGCCGGCATGGTGAACCGGCTGGGAAAAGTGGACGAAGGCAATACCGTTACCGATTTCGACGAAGAAGAGATCGCCCGCAAGCACACCCTGTCTGCCAGCATCGCCTACGCCGAGTGGAACAAGACCAAGATCAATATCGTCGACACGCCGGGATTCGGGAACTTCTTCAGTGATTCCCGGTCCGCGCTGCGCGTGGCCGACGCCGCGCTGGTGGTCATCGACTCGGTGTCGGGTCCGGAGGTGCAGACCGAGAAGGTGTGGCAGGAAGCCGAGGCCCTGGCGCTGCCGTGCATGGTGGTCTTCAGCCGCATGGACCGCGAACGCGCCAGTCTGGCCCGCACGCTCGAGGCCACACAGGCCGCGTTCGGCAGGATGGTGGTCCCGGTGCAGATGCCGATTGGCGAAGAGAAGCAGTTCCAGGGCGTCGTCGATCTGGTGAGCATGAAGGCGTATACCTTTGCGACCGATGGCTCCGGCAAGATGACCGAGACGGCCGTGCCCGCCGACATGGTCGACCAGGCCAAGGCGTCGCGTGAGGCGCTGGTCGAGATGGTCGCCGAAGCGGACGATTCGTTGATGGAGAAGTTCTTCGAATCCGGCACGCTCACGCAGGATGAGCTGGTTGGCGGATTGCGCCGCGCGGTTGCCGGTCGCAGGATCTTCCCCCTCGTGTGCACCTCGGCCATCGCCAACGTCGGCATCCAGACGATGCTCGATGCGGTGCTCGCCTACTTCCCGGCCGCCTCCGAGCGCGTCTTCAAGGTCACCGACAAGGCGAACGCGGAATCGACGCAGAACGTCGCCGATGCCGGACCGCTCGCGCTGTTCGTGTGGAAAACGATTGCCGATCCGTTCGCCGGCCGCATCAGCATGTTCCGCGTCGTGCGCGGCACGCTCAAGGCCGACTCGACCGTGCAGAACCTGACGAAGGAATCGCCAGAGCGCGTCGGGCACCTCGCATTGCTGCAGGGCAAGACGCAAACCGACGTCCCGGAAATCAAGGCCGGCGACATCGGCGCGGTGGCCAAACTCAAGGACACCCAGACCAATCACACGCTGGGCGACAAGGAGACGGCGATTCGCTTCGTGCCGGTCTCGTTCCCCGAGCCGGTGCTGGCCTACGCGATCGAGCCGAAGACCCGGGGCGACGAAGAGAAGATCAGTTCGGCGATGCAGCGGCTGCTCGAAGAAGATCCCACCATTCGATACAGCCGCGATCCGCAGACGCACGAACTGCTGCTCTCGGGCCAGGGCCAGATGCACATCGAGGTGACCGTCGCGAAGTTGAAGCGCCGATTCTCGGTCGAAGTCAACCTGAAGCCGCCAAGAATCCCATATCGCGAGACGATCAAGGCCTCGAGCGAGGCACACGGCCGCCACAAGAAACAGACCGGCGGGCACGGCCAGTTCGGCGATTGCACCATCAAGATGGAGCCGCTGCCCTCGGGTGGTGATTTCGAGTTCGTCGACGAGATCTTCGGCGGCTCCATCCCGCAGAACTTCCGGCCCGCGGTCGAAAAGGGCATCCAGGAAACGCGGCTGCGCGGCTACCTGGCGGGCTATCCGGTGGTGGATTTCCGGGTGACGCTGCTCGACGGCAAGTACCACGACGTCGACTCGAACGAGTTGTCGTTCAAGATGGCCGGCCGTCTCGCATTCAAGGACGCGATGACCCGGTGCAAGCCGACGATCCTCGAGCCGATCATGGATGTCGAAACGTACGTGCCGAACGATTTCGCCGGCGACATCATGGGCGACTTCAACAGCCGGCGCGGCCGGGTCTCCGGCATGGAGCAGCGAGGCACGCTTACTGTGGTCAAAGCCCAGGTGCCCATGGCCGAGATGCTGACCTACGAACAGACGCTCACGTCCAGCACGGGCGGACGCGGCACCTACCACATGGCCTTCTCGCACTACGAAGAGGTGCCCGCGCAGCTGCAGGCAAAGATCATCGCCGCCGCCAAGGCCGCCAAGGGTGAAGCCGCGGAGGAAGAAGAGGAGTAGCACCCGGCGGTGTGACGGGCCCGGTACTCGGGACAATCCTCTCGGACTATACTGGGCGGGTGCGAGCGACTGTGCGCGCCTCGGAATCCGGCATCGATCTGACCGCGTCGACTGGGGCCGCGCGCCTGGTTGAGGTGTGCGCCGAGAGGCGCGAGGTAGGTCTCGGATCCAGCCGAGGGTTTTCCTTCCTCGAGCTCCTGTTCGCGCTGGGTATCATGGCGGTACTTCTCGCCGTCGCGCTCCCCTCACTCGTGGGGGCGAATCGGACGTTCAGGCTCGAGGGCAGCGCCCGGGCGATCTCCCATCAACTGGCGCTTGCCCGCATGCGTGCGGCGAGCCAGTTTACCAAGTCGCGCCTCACGGCCAATCTGACGGCCGGCTCCTATCAGATCGAGGTGTGCACGGTGAAGGGCGCCACCAACTGCACGACGTTTACCGCCGAAGGCGGAGCGCAGTTTCTATCGACCTCGGTTTCGTTTGGACTTGGCGCGCTGACGACGCCAGCCGGCACGCAGACCTCGATCGCGCAGGATTCCTCAATCATCTTCAATTCGCGAGGGATTCCGGTCGATGACGCCGGTGCGCCGACGGGGGAGAGCGTGTTGTACCTGACGAATGGCGCGGGAGCGTTCTACGCGGTGAGCGTGTCCGCCAGCGGCGGGATTGGGGTGTGGCGCTACACCGGCACGGCCTGGGTGGGCATCTAGGCGAGCAGAATGATGACCACATGCACGAGCAGCGGCTCGAATGACGCGGGGGCCAGCCTCCTGGAGGTGATGGTGGCAACCGCCATCATGGCCGTGGCCTGCGCCGGTCTTCTCGCCGCGTTCTCATTCGGGGTCTCGCGCAACCACAGCCAGGGCGAGGTCGCCACCAGGACCGCGGATCTCAGCCGGGACAAGATCGACCAGCTGCTGGCGTTGGACATCGCTGATGGTTCGACAAACACGACGGTGTACCCGCCTTCCCCAACCGGAGGCACCGGGCTTGGCGGAACGATGGCGGCCAATGCCACCGTGGGCAGCATCAATCCCGCCGCTCCGGTGGCGAACTACGTCGACTATCTCGATGCCGGAGGCAACCTCCTCGCCGGCGCCACATCCGGGTTCTATCGTCGCCAGTGGAGCATCGGGATGAACTCAACCGCCAGAATCAAGACGATTACGGTCCTGACCACCGCGGCATCAGCCGGCGAAGGCGGGGGGCGGGCGCCCTCGACGACGCTGGTCTGCATGAAGACCCTGCTGCAGTGAGGTATCTGCCTGTGAGGACTCCCCGACCCGGCGCGTGCCAGGGATTCTCGCTCGTGGAGCTGCTGATTGCGTTGGCCATCATGCTCCTCGTGACGGGCGGCGCGTTCGCCCTGATGGTCTCCTACCAACGATCGTACGCGTCGAATGTCTTGCAGTCGAACCTGCACGCGGGGCTCCGCAGCGCGACAGACCTGCTCGCGCAGGAAGTCTCGCAAGCGGGCCTGCTCAGTTTTGCCCCGACGACGCTGACGGCGGCCGTGACGGGCGGCGCCTCGGCTCAGACGGTCAGCGTGGGATCCACGGCGGGAATGTTCATTGGCGAGAAACTCCTGATTGATGTCGGGACGTCCCAGGAAACCGTCACGATCACCGGCGTGGGCTCGTCGACGGTCACGGCCATTATCCCGCGAACCCACGCGTCGGGCGCGCTGGTCGCCGCCGTGGGCGTGTTTCCGCAGGGCATTTTGAGCTCGTCAACCGCCACTCAGCTTCGGATGTTCGGCGACATCAATGCGAACGGGACCCTGGTCTACGTGCGCTACGACTGCTCTGCGGCCGCTGGCACGCTGAGCCGTTCGGTCACGCCAATCACCGCTGCGACGAGCACTCCGGCGGTTGTCCTGGTGACCGGCGTGACGGCCAATCCTGGTGGTACCGCATGCTTCAGGTACACCAGCACCACCGTGAGCGGCTACACGTTTATCACGTCGGTCAGCCTCACCCTGACCGCGCGGACCACCCAGGTCGATCCGGGGACGCGACAATTCGTCAGTGAGACCAAGACGTTCAACGGTCTCTCTGCCCGCAACGTGCTTGCCGGTCTGGCGCTGGCCACTGCGGGACTGACAGGCCAATTGCAGGCCACCCCGCCAGGGATACCCCTGTCATGATCCTCGCCCATCGCCACGAAGAATCGATGTCGCTCGACTGGCAGGGACAGCGAGGCGTCGCGCTGGTCGCTGCCCTGCTGGTGGTCCTGGTGCTGTCGACGCTGACCGCGGCGGTGGTCTTCATCTCCACGACCGAAACATGGACGTCGGCAAACTACCGCACACTGCTGCAGGCGCGGTACGCGGCCGAGGCAGGTGCGCAGCGGGCGGCGAACTGGCTGGCGTTCACGTACACACCGCCAGCGTCTTACACGTCATTCGTGATGAGCGGGTCGCCGGTCCTGTATAACGGGAACCCCGTGGTGCTTTCCGCGATGACCGGCGTCACGTCGAACTATCCGGATGCGGCGGTTCGGACCGCCTTCAGCGGGGCCCTCCAGGGCGTGGCGCTGCCCGGGTTGACCGGCGCCACCTACTCGGTAACCGCCACGCTGATGACTATGAATTCCGCCGTTCCCACCAGACCAAGTCAACGGTGGCAGATTGCATCGACTGGATCAATCGCCGGGGTGCGTCCTGCAAGCGTCCAGGTGGTGTTGACCATTGAGCGAACCATCTCCGTCACTCCCGGATTCGCGCTATTCGCGACCTCGACCGAATGCGGCGCGCTGAGCATGAGCGGCAGCACCTACACGGACAGTTTTGATTCAGGTGCGGGCACCTATGCGGCGACCCACACGAACAGCGGAGGGGATGTCGGCACCAACGGCAATCTGGACATGGAGGGCAGCTCGAACGTCTGGGGAATCCTCTACGGTCCGAACACGCAGAGCGGCAATTGTCCCAGGGCGTTACATGACAGCAGCAGCGGGGGCGTGAGCGGCGGGATCGTCCAGCTCTCCGGT
>Ga0334722_10002338_pt1 | contig 21676 bp, 11 predicted proteins | sample C3_bottom_MG_FD_207210 | JGI IMG/M metagenome (GOLD analysis project Ga0334722, IMG submission 207210) | Sediment microbial communities from Yellowstone Lake, YNP, Wyoming, USA - C3_bottom | ecosystem: Environmental > Aquatic > Freshwater > Lake > Sediment | place: USA: Wyoming | collected... | reverse complement strand
AACTCGCTACCCGTTTCATCCCGCTCGTCTTCGCTGAAGAACAATACGCCGTAGACCGCCTGTCCAAGTTCTGGCTGAACTGCCTCGACTCGCTGGCCGATGCAAGAGAGCTGGCCAAGGACAACGAGGGTGTCAGTGAGATCGACGCCACTGTCGCTCGGCTAACCGCAGTTGAGATGCGGGCAGTCAAAGACGACCAGCCCGTTGCCAACGAGATCTACGAAGCTCTGATCCGAATGACCAAGGCCAGCGGGCAGCGGCTCGTATTGCTGGTGGATAACCTCCAACTCGTCTTCGATCGCCTGGATAATGCTCAGCAGCACAACCTGCGCGAGCTGCTCATGCGACCAGGCAGCCCAATCCTCGTGGGAGCCAGTCCCAGCCCGCCGCCGCAGAGCCAGGAGTACGGCGCGGCGTTCTATGATCACTTCAAGGTCCACTACCTGCGCCCGTTGGATGAATCCGAGATGCGCGACCTGCTCGTGCATTTGGCCGATGCCTCGCAACGCGACGATGTGCGCCAGCGAGTGCTGCAACATCCTGAGCGCCTCACCGTGCTGCGACAGCTGACGGGTGGCAATCCGCGCACTGCTGTCACACTCTTCTTTCTCTACGCCGAGGACTTCGCCCCCAGCGTATTCGGCGATCTGGAGGGATTGCTGGATCGCGTCACGCCACTATACAAAGCCCGTTTCGAAGAACTCACCACCCAGCAGCAGGTCGTCTGCAGCGCAATCGCCAATCACTGGGACCCGGTCACCGCAGCCAAACTGGCCGCCTCCACAGGCCTTCCCGCTGGAACCATCAGCGCCCAGATCGACCGACTGGAGAAGACGGGTTTCGTCGAACGCACCGAACTCTTTGGCGATGCCAGCTACGGCTACCAGCTCGCCGAGCGTTTCTTCAATATCTGGTTCCTCATGCGCAGCGCGTCGCGCCGCCAGCGGCGCGAGGTCGAATTTCTGACCCGCTTCCTGCAGAGCTTCTACGAGCCGGCCGAACGAGCCCGGTTCGCCCGCCACCTGATGTGCGAAGATCATCTGGCTCCCGACCGCTACGTCTGGACCCGGGCCGTCGCCGCTAGTCTCAAAGAGGCGGAGACTGCGGAAGACCTCACTCGCCACGCCGAACTCACGGCTCTTCATGAGGAAGCTCGCGAGGCCAGCGCTCGCTTGCGCGAGATAATTGATTTCGACAGCCTACCGCCAGCCACTCTTGCATTTGACGACCTGCGAAAGAAGTTGATGTCCCTCGTGCCGGATGACGCCGAGATCACGCCCGAAGACTTCGCCACAGCCGTCCTCGGCGACCGGGCGATGTTCACGAGCGGCGAACGGGAGCAACTCGCTGCCCGCGCGGCCAAGCTCAGCCATGCAGAGGTTCAGATTGTCATGGACACGACCCGGACGGCACGCGCTGCGGACGAGCAGGGTTACTCCGCGGAAGCGGTTGCTTGGTTTTCCGAGCGTCTTGCGAATGGGCAAATCCGCAGCCTGCGTGACGCCGAGGACTGGAACCGAGCCTTCCACCACGCCGCTGACAAGCACAGCATCCAGTTGATGGTGGACTCCATGCCGCGTGGCTTCGGAAGCACAATCACGGACTCGAGCCTTACTCGGATCAGCTCGATGCTCATACCGACCGTGACAGACACAGCTCGGCACTGGTCCGATTGGGGTAACAATCTCGTCCAACTGGCCCGCTTTGCCGACGCTGAGCCCGCCTACCGCGAGTCCATCGCCCGAGATCCGAAGGACCCCTGGGTCTGGATCCGCATGGGTGATCTCTTCCAAGATCATCTCAGTCGCTTCGCCGAGGCCGAGACCGCCTACCGCGAGGCTATTGCTCGCGATCCGAAGCTTGCGTGGCCTTGGATCAATTTGGGCAGTCTCTTCAAAGACCATCTCAAGCGCTACGCCGAAGCCGAGACCGCGTATCGCGAGGCCATCCTCCGCGATCCGAAGGATGAATGGCCTTGGTTATTCCTGGGCGACCTCTTCGGAGACCAGCTCCGGCGCTACGCTGACGCCGAGACCGCCTACCGCGAGGCCATCCTCCGCGATCCGAAGTCAGCCTGGTCATGGAAGCGCCTCATCGATCTCTACGGCAATCATATCGACCGCCCCTCCGATGCTGCGGAGGCCTGCGACAACGCGCTGCGACTCGACCCCACCGACGAAGGCATCCACCAGAACCGCCTCTTCGTCCGCCGTGACTTCATGGGCGAAGGCCCGGGCGCCCGCGTCCTGTTGGATGGGCTGCGTGCGCTTCCCCATCATGAGTGTCCTGACACCACGCACTTACAGGAAGCCCTCTTCGCCGCCTACGATTCGAATTGGGGCATGGCCTGCGAGGCACTCGCGAAAGCACTGGCCCTCCGTCCCGATGGCTTCTCGTCCAGAAACACGGACGACTGGTTTCGCGCCAGCGCCGTGCTGCTGCACCTCAATTACGGCTCCGAGTTGGTGGCCTTTCTCGATCAGAGCGGCGACGCGGCGCGGCTGCGCCCATGGGTTGAAGCCGTGCGGGCGCATCATCTCGGTGATCGCCGGGCCCTGCAGAATATTGCGCCCGAGATCCGCACAGCCGCCGAGTCGTTGTACGATGGCATTGAGAGTCGCCTGAACAGGCTTCCCGAAAGTACGCGACGCCGACCACTCGTGCAGCCCAAACGAACCCGCGCAAAACGTCGACGACAGGCGGGATAGACGAACACCGAGGTCAATCCGCCTCGTGACAGCCGCAGAACAGGCAGAATGCCCACGATTCCGGAGTAACGTATTTACGTGCATCCATCACGCGCGCCCGCCGTGGCCTGTCGCGCAGCGGAGTTTGGCGACCGGCCGGCGATCGTCGATGTCGACGGCACCTGGAGCTATGCCGATCTGCTGAAGCGATCGGCCGATCTGGCGTCCGTGCTGCTCGACGGCCGTCCCGATCTTGCTGGCACCAGAGTCGGCCTGCTGGCGGCATCGGGATTCGATCATATTGCTTCCCAATGGGCGGCATGGCGGTCGGGCGCGATGCTCGTGCCGATGTCGCCCGCACAGTCGGCCGCCGAGTGGGCACACATCTGCGATGACGCGGAGCCGATCGCCGTTGTCGTCGATCCGGCACTGCTGGCGCGGTTCGCGCCGGTTGCCCAGGCAAGAGATATTCGCATCGTCTCGCCGACCGCCAACAGCGAGCGACCCGCCACGCTGCCCGAGGTCGAAGCCACCCGACCGGCATTGATGCTCTACACCAGCGGCACCACCAGCCGGCCGAAAGGCGTGGTGCTCACGCACGCCAACATCGACGCGCAGGCGACGACCCTTGTCCAGGCGTGGGGATGGAGAGACGACGACCGCATTCCGCTCGTGCTGCCGCTCAATCACGTCCATGGTCTGATCAACGTAGTCACGTGCGCGCTGTGGTCTGGCGCCGTTTGCGAGATCCCGCGAGCCTTCGACCCGGCCGACGTCTGGGAACGTGTCGAGAGCGGCCGACTCACCATCCTGATGGCTGTCCCGACCATCTATAGACGTTTGATCGCGGCGTGGCGAGCTGCGCCGGCCGACAGCCAGCAGCTGTGGTCGGCGGCCGCCCGGCGCCTTCGCCTGATGGTGTCGGGATCGGCGGCGCTGCCTGTGAGCGTGTTGGAGGCCTGGCGCGACATCACCGGGCATACGCTACTGGAGCGGTACGGCATGACAGAGATTGGGATGGCGTTGTCGAATCCGTTGAGAGGGGAGCGGCGGGCGGGCTTTGTCGGCACCCCGCTTCCTGGCGTAGGCGTTCGCCTTCTTGACGAACATGGGGCCGACGTCGTCGACGGGGCCCCTGGCGAAATCCACGTCCGTGGTGCAGGGGTGTTCCATCAATATTGGAACAGGGCCGCCGCGACGGCCGACGCGTTTCGCGACGGCGGCTGGTTTCGTACCGGAGATGTCGCCATCGTGCAGGACGGCATGTATCGGATTCTCGGACGCCTGTCGGTCGACATCATCAAGACGGGCGGCGAGAAGGTGTCGGCACTTGAAATCGAAGACGCGCTTCGCGATCATCCCGCCATTGCCGACTGCGCCGTCGTTGGCGTGCCGGATGCCGATTGGGGCGAGGCCGTCAGCGCGGCGGTTGTGTTCAATGAGGACATGTCCGTGGACCTGGACGCGCTTCGCGCCTGGGCCCGGACAACCCTGAGTCCCGCCAAGCTGCCCCGTCGTCTTAAGGGTGTCGCGGAGCTTCCGCGCAACGCCATGGGGAAGGTTTCGAAGCCCCAGGTGATCCAAATGTTTGAACTGCCCTGATCGTGGTTCGGCTGGAGTGAAAGACCCGGGTTGCAGTACACTTATCTGCTGCCTGGGCCGCAGGTTCCGGTCGGTGTGTCTGGGCTTCTCAGAGACGGTACATGGCCAATTTGAAGTCATTGTTTATCGCCTTGCTGCTGGCGGCTTCGACGCTACCCGCGACGGCGCTCCCTGTCCCACCCGATCCTCAGGCACTCGAGCGCGAAGCCAAGCAGATTGAAGCGATGCTGATCGCCCCGTGTTGCTGGACGCAGCAGGTTTCACTTCACCAGTCGGCCGCGGCCGACGAGATCAAGACCAACATCCGCCGGCTGCTCGCGCAGAACATGACCCGGCAGCAGATTCTTGACGGATACGTGGCGGAATACGGCGACCGAATTCTGGCCGAGCCGCCGGCTCGCGGGTTTAGTAGAGCGTTGTATGTGTTGCCCTGGGTGTTTCTTGCGGGCAGCATCGGTCTCGTCGTGACGGTGGTGCGCCGATGGCGCGCGACCGGCTCGGGTGCAACGGCGCCGGCGGCCGCCGCTACGCGGGCACCGGTGGCGGAGAGTGAAGCCGAGGCCGACCAGCTCGACGAAGAACTCCGGAATCTGGATTGACCCCCTCCGTGTCGTTTGGTCTGCGGCCTCCAGGATTTCAGCGCTGGTCGGATGCGATCAAGGAGCGTTGAGATGCAAACCGGCATGATCGTGATGGCCCTTGCGGCGTTCTCGTCGGTGGCGCTTGGTGCCGCCGTCGCACCGCCTGACGGAGAACTCAAGATCGGCGACGTGGCGCCGGCGTTCTCGCTCGTCGGGTCGGATGGCCAGACGCACTCGCTGGCGGAGTTCAAGGGGAAGAAGGCCGTCGTGCTGGCCTGGTTTCCCAAGGCGTTTACCGGTGGTTGAACGGCCGAATGCAAGTCGCTCCGTGAGAGCGGCGACGCGCTTCGAAGCTTCGACGTGGCGTATTTCTCGGCGAGCGTCGATGTGGCCGACGACAACAAGAAATTCGCTGAATCGCTTGAGGTGGATTATCCGATTCTGAGCGATCCCGGTAAACAGGTGGCGAGCGCGTATGGGGTGGTGACACCCGAACGTCCGCTGGCGCAGCGCTGGACGTTCTACATTGGGATTGACGGGAAGATCCTCTTCATCGACAAGAGCGTTCACGTGACGACGGCGGGTGCGGATGTTGCCGCGAAACTGGCTGAACTCGGTGTCGCCAGAAGCCAGAAGAAGTAAGACGATGGCGGATTTGCCATGGGCTTGATGGACCGACTGCGACCGTCGCAACCACGCTGGAGGCACCCGGAGGCTGCGGTGCGGCTCGAGGCGGTTCGCGAAATGACGGTCGATGCCGGCGACGCGCTCACTGTGCTCGCGACATCCGACGAGGACGCCCGGGTGCGGAAGGCAGCTGTTGCGCGTCTGGACCACATGGACACGCTTGGCCGCGTGGCCTCTGCGGACGTTGATTCCAGCGTGCGGGAAGAAGCCGCAGCGCGGCTGGCCGCGATTGCCGCCGATGCCACAGACGAGACAATTGGTCGTGCCGCCGTCGCTGCCCTGGGAGGCGGGGCCGATGCGCGGATCTACCTCACGCTCGCGAAGGGGGCTTCCCTAGACGCGGTGGGCCGTGCCGCTGTCGACGCCCTTCTCGATTCGAAGGCCCTTAGCGCTGTGGCGCGCCAGTCGCGCCACGAGATAGTGGCACGAGCTGCGCTCGACCGTCTGGACGATGCCGCCGAACTGGCGCAGGTCGCCCTTCGGAGCGAGCACCGCGATGTGGCGCTGGCGGCTCTCGATCGGGTGACCGATCGGGAGGCGATTGAGCACATCGCGAGCCGTGCCAAACACAAAGCCGTGGTTCGCCGAGCCCGCGCGTTGTTGCGCCCGCCCGTCGAATCTGATTCGCCAGTCAACCAGTTCGGAGCCGCGTTGGGTCCCGAGCCGGTTGATGAGGCGTCCGAGACACCTGTGGCCACACTACACGACGACCAGCAGCCGCCCTTCGCAGACGTTCAGACTCCGTCGCTCGTCCCAGGAGGGGAGCCCGTTGTCGAGAGTCCGACCTTGGCCGGGGCATTGCCAGCGGGCGATCCGCTGGCCGGATCCGCTGCCGTGATCGCGCCTGCAGAAGTGCCGGAGTCGGCAGAGGCGAATGAGTCGGTTCATGCGCCCGAGGTGGCAGAAGCGCCCGAGCCGGTTCCCGCACCCGAGACGGTTTCCGCACCCGAGACGGCTGCCTCGTCGCTGCCGGTCGCGGGGAATGAGACCGTGGACGTGCCACCGCCAGCCGAGATGCCTGTACCGGTCGCCGTGCCCGACACACCGGAGCAGCGAGCCGAGAAGCTGTCCCATCTCATCCAGCTGCTGGACGGAGCCGAACAGGTTCTCTCGGCCACGGATTTCCCCGATGCGCGGACGCGATGGAACGCGCTCCGGCGCGACTGGACCGCGATTCTGCTCGATCTGGCGATAGACGAGGAGACGGCCGGCAGGATCAGGCGAATTGAAGCGCAGATTGACGAACGCGAATCGGCGTTGCGCGAAGCCCGCACGAAACAACAGCACGAGAATCTGCTGCGTCTGCAGCACCTCAGCGAGCAACTCGAGAAGGTCGCGCAGAGCGAGCGGCTCACCTTGCGGGATGCCGAGCGGGCGCTGCGCGAGGCCCGCGCGGCGCTCGATGCTCCGGGTCCGTTGCCGTCGCGTCAGGACCAGCAGATGATGGTGGCCCGGCTGAAGTCGGTGCAATCGATGTTGTTCCCTCGGGTGCAGGATCTTCGCGAGGCCGACGAGTGGGAACGTTGGGCCAACGCCGGCGTGCAGGAATCGTTGATCCGCAGGCTCGAGGGGCTTCGCGAGGAGGCCGACCCCGCGAACGTTGCGCGGCAGCTGCGCCAGATCCATGACGAATGGCACAAAGTGCGGAGCGTGCCGCGCGAAAAGGGCCGTGACCTCTGGCAGCGCTACAAGACCGTTGAGGCGGAGATTCGCGAACGATGCGAGTCGTTCTTCCAGCATGTCGCCAGCGAACGCGGCGACAACCTCAAGGCCAAGGAGGCGCTGTGTGAGCAGGTTGAGGCGCTGACGGAATCCACCGACTGGATCCGGACGGCCGAAACCATCAAAGGGCTGCAGGCGCAGTGGAAGACGATTGGTCCGGTCACGCCGGGCCACGAGAAGGCCATCTGGGAGCGGTTCCGCGCCGCCTGCGATCATTTTTTCACCCGCCGCAAGCAGGACCTCACCGAGCGCAAGACGGTGTGGACGGTAAACCTCCAGAAGAAGGAACAGATCTGCGCGGCGCTCGAAGCGCTGGCCGACACCACCGACTGGGACCATGCGCTGGCCGAGGTCAAGCGTCTCCAGGCGGATTGGCGTACGGTCGGGCCGGTCAAACGCAGCCGGGCGGAATCCTTGCTGCTGCGGTTCCGCAACGCCAGCGAGCGCTTCTTCGACAGCTACGCGCATCGCAACGATCAGGAAGTGGCGAGGCAGGCGGCAGCGCGCGAGCAGGCGTGCCAGAGCCTCGAGGCGTTGCTGCCTGCGGGCGACGATCCGGCGACCGTGCCTGAGGAGGGGATTCTCAAGCACGTGCTGGCGCTCAAGCGCCAGTGGGATTCGGCGCCGACGCTGCCCCGTGCCGAAGGCGAGCCGCTGGCCGCGCGATTCGCGCAGGCGATGAACCGCCTGTCGGAACTGCATGCCGACGCCTTCAAGGGCAGCGAACTGGATCCGGAGACCACGCGTCAGCGGCTCGAGCACCTGTGCGAACTGGTGGAGGGCCTCGCCGGCGAGGATCGAAGTTCTGAGCAGTTGTCGCCAGCCGCGATTCTTGCGACGCAATGGCGCGAGGCACTCGCGGCAAACACGATCGGCGGACGTGCCGATGACGAAGCGAAGTGGCGGAACGCCGCGGAGGAAATCCGTAAAGCCCAGGCGGCCTGGCGGCGGATTGGTCCGCTGTCCGACGCGACCTCGCGTGAGCTGAACGACCGATTCCAGCGCGCCTGCAACCGGTTCTTCCGCCAGCGCGAACGGCGCAATCCGTCGACGCCCCAGGGGCGCTAGATGAGGCGACCGAGTCGCCCGATAGCGAGCGCGAGGGGCAAGTGATTGCGTGCCTTGTCCGCTTGCCGCGACGTCGGCTCACTGATGCCGATGGCCCTCATGATCCCGGAAGGGGACTCCCCGCAACGCCGGGATTCGCCAGCTTGCCGTCGAAGCCGCTGAGACGACGGGCTGTCGTCCGTCTCAATCCGTCGCATGGAACATCGACCCGCCGAGATCATCGCCAGGATCGACTTCGCCAGATGACCACCGCACGATGTCGCGTCGGCCGAAGTCCGTTCGGCGCACCCAGCGGGCGCATGAACTTAGCAAGAAATGGAAACGACTGCGCGCTCACCTGGCGTTACACTTCGCGTGTGACAGCTGCTGTCGCATCGCTCGACCGCTGCCGGTGTCGCCGGATGTGGACGCGGGCAGCCGTCATCGTCAGTGGCTCATCCCCGAGATCTTCCATGTCTGAAATGCCCCGCGAGACTGTCAGACGCCATCTGTCCGCCGGCGGCCAGTCGAGACACGTGTGGATGAGCGCAGGACGCTCGCGAGGTCGCATCTGAAACCCCAAACGCGAGACCGCGCCGCGATCCCGGCGAGCGCCAAGTGGGATCTTCAGCCAATCTTCGGCTCGTGGGAGGCCTGGCTGGAGGCGTACCGCCGTCTCGAGCGGGACATCGACGAGTTTGCCGGCCGACGCGGTTCGCTGGGTCTGGGCGCTCAGTCGCTGCTCGACGCCTATCGCGCTGCCGATGCGCTCGGCACGTTGGCGTACCGCGTCTGGTACTTTCCCGCCCTCCGCCATGACGAAGATCAACGCGACAACGAGGTGAGCGCGCGGCACCAGCAGGTCCAGATCCTGATGGCGAAGTGGCAGCAGGCCACGTCGTGGTTCAATCCCGAACTGCTGGCGATTCCGCTCGCGACGGTGCGGGAGTGGATGCAGGCCGACGCGAATCTCGCGCTCTATCGCTTTGCGATCGAGAACATGTACCGCCAGCAGGAGCATGTGCTCGACACCGCAGGTGAGCGCCTGATGTCGCTGGCGAGCCGGGTCGAGAATGCGCCCTCCGACGCGTACTCGGCGCTCTCGACGGCCGACGCCCGGTTTCCTGAAATCACGCTGAGCGACGGCCGGACGCTGACCATCTCGTACGGCGAGTACCGATCGATTCTGGAGACATCGCGCGTGCAGAGCGATCGCGCTGCGGCATTCCGCGCGTACCTCGGGACGTTCCACGCGGCTCGCAACACCTATGCCGCGCTCTACAACGGCGTGTGTCAGCGGGACTGGTTCCAGGCGCGGGCGCGCGGCTATCGGTCGACTCTCGAAGCGGCGCTTCACGGCAACAATATCCCGCCGACGGTGGTCGAGACCCTCGTCGCCGTGGCGCGCCAGCACACCCAAGGCCTGCGTCGTTACCACCGGCTTCGCAAGCGCACCCTCGGGCTCGATCGGTATTTCCCCTACGACACGACCGTACCGCTCGTCGAGTTCTCGCGGACGTACGACTTCGAGAAGGCCAGGGCCTGGGTCGTCGAATCCGTCGCGCCGCTCGGAGAGGCGTATCAGGCTGAGGTGCGGCGCAGCTTCGAGTCTGGCTGCATCGACGTGTACGAGAACGAGGGCAAGCGAAGCGGGGCGTACTCCGCGCCGGTCTACGGCGTGCATCCGTACATCCTGCTGAATCACAACGACACGCTCGATGCGGTGTTCACGCTGGCGCACGAGATGGGGCACAGTCTCCACACGGTGCTGGCGCACCGCCATCAACCGTTCGTGTACTCCGACTACACGATCTTCGTGGCCGAGGTGCCGTCGACCCTGAATGAAGCGCTGATGCTCGAGCATCTCCTGGCGGCGAGCACAGACCCGCGCGAGCGCGTCGTCCTGCTGCAGCACGCGATTGACAACCTTGCCGGCACCTTCTTCACTCAGGCGTTGTTTGCCGACTACGAACTCCGCGCGCACGCCCTGGTCGAACAGGATCAGCCCATCACGGCAGACGTCCTCAGCGCGCTGTACGCGCAGCTGATGAGCGACTATTACGGCGACACGTTCGACGAAGAGGCGCTCGTGCACGCGACCTGGGCGCGCGTGCCGCACTTCTACAGTACGCCCTACTACGTCTATCAGTACGCCACGTGCTTTGCGTCAGCCGCCCATCTGGTTCGGGGCATCGTCGACGACGATCGTGGTTGCCGGGACGCGGCGGTCGAGCGCTACCTCGATCTGCTGAAGGCCGGCGGCAACGACTATCCCATGGAGCAACTGCGGAAGGCTGGCGTCGACCTGAGCCAGCCGGACACGGTCAAGGCGGTGATTGTCCAGTTCGAACAACTGGTGGATCGGCTCGAGCGCGAACTCGCCGCGATCGAGTAATGGACGGTCTGGTGTCGGGCGGATCCCGGGCGGACGACCGAGACGGAGCGTGAGGGCATCTCGGCAAGTCACTACAAGGTGTGGCGCCATGCGTGCGTGTGTGTTCGCGTTTGTCGTACTTTTGTGCGGGAGTGTTCCGCGGGTGGTCGAAGCCCAGGGGCAGTCGTCGGATGCCGGATGGATCAGCGTGCGCGTACCAGGCGGCACGGCGGCGCTGATGAAGGCGGCTGGTCTTGATCCCGCCACGCCGCGCGCGCAGGTCCTCTGGACCCTGATCAGATCGCTGCACTCCTTTCCTCCGGGGCTGGAGCCGGCCGCCGACCGGCGGCGCGTGAGCGTGTTTACCTACCTGCAGCAGATGGCCGAGCTCGAGCACCTGGCTTCACCCGACGATCGCGTGCCGTCGCCGCTGCCTGAAAGCGACTGGAAGAGGCTGCTGGGCATGGCACGCGATGCGCCGTCAGCCGTCGTCGCGGCCATGCTGAAGGACCGTCCGGCGTCGCTGTTGTTCGTGGGGTTGTCGGCAACCGATGCCGCCACCCGGTTCTATCTCGCCGCGCGTCCTGATCTGCTCGAGGCCATCTACCGGACGCCTCGAGTTGCCGCGCTGGCCGCACACGGACGGAGCCTTCGCATCCGCAACGGTCTGGTCGAGGTGCCGGGCGGATCCGACGCCGTTATCCTGTGGGAAGACCTTGTCGGCGAGTCTGCCACCAGCCCGGATCGGTTCTTCCTCGCGCTGTGTGGCAAACACGATGGGCAGCTCGCCAGGTTGTACGACGCCGTTGACCACCTTGATGCGGCGGGCCAGGCGTTCGTACTCGGTCGGCAACTGGGGAATCCCGCAGATCGCATTTCCCGGTTTCGCGCGCTGTACGCGGCGAGTCGGATCGCCAATCCCGTCGGAAACCCGATTGATCATCCCTTCACGCACAGTCTCTACGATGCCGCGCACGTGCTGGCGATGCTGCGATTTGCGCCAGACGGGCGCCCCGCGATCCCACCGTGGCGAAAATTCTGGGTCGCGGCGTTTGCCAGCGACGAGCTGCCCTCAACGCCACGCTATGACGTGGAGTCTATCGAGTTTGACGGCCTCCTTGACGCGGCGGATCTCGTTGAACTGATTTGTGTCGCCAATGTGGCCGAGCGACGTGAGCGAGCGGAAATGTGGCTCTTTGCCCAGCGCGTCTTCGCCAACGCTCCGATGAGCACGCTGGCGGATGTGCTGGTCGCCTTGAGGGGGCGTCAGCGCTTCAGCGCGCTCGTGCTCACGCTGGAGCGAATGGGCGTCACCGATCCGTTCGTCTATGCCAAGGCGCTCACCCGCGCGCAGCGCGTGACAGACATCGGAGGCACCACGACTGCCGCCACGGCGCAGGCCCTGTTTCAGGGCTCGCTGGTGATGATCGAGCGCGCCCGGCTCGGCAGGGCGATTGGTGCGGAGGTGGCCAGCAGACTCGTGGAGTCACTATCAACCGTCCCGATGACCAACGACGGAGAGCCCCTGGGATCGGTGGCGGAGTGGATTGTCCTCGTGTTCTTCTCGGCGCTGAAGCCGCCGATCGTGGCGTCTGACACCCAGAACGCGGACCGACTGCTGGAGCAGCACGCCATTCGGGCGTTCGCAGGGCTGACCAGAGACGCCAGGCCAGAAGTTCCTGGGGTCGTCGAAATAGAGGGACTGAAGTATCGCGTCGATCCCGCAGCGGCCGACGCGGCGAAATGGTCTGTTGTGCGTGCCGCACAAGGCGGCGTCACGCTTGATCAAGTGCTCGCCTTTGCACGCGCCGCCAGGAAACTGACGGATTCCATATCCGATGTGTCCCAACTTGCTGCACGGCTATCCGCGCTGACCGAAACGGCCAAGCCGCTCCTGGAGCATGAGCCTCGCGCTTCGACGGCAGCCGGGGTCCCGCCGCGACTGCGACGGCTGATGGATGACACGATGACTCGCGGGGCCAGGATCAAGAAGTCTGAAGATCTCAAGGCGCTGCCGGATATCGCGCGTCCGTTGATGCGCGCATCGGACTTCTTCCTGGCTGAGGTGCTGGTCGCGCTGGCGTACGCGCCTCACCTCGGCGACCCCGGAGGCAAGGCCATGCTCGCCGGCGATCCGTCCCCGCTCCACGACTGGGGACTCGGCGAGCGACTCGACAACGCTCGAGCCCGCGCCCCGTGGCGCGTGCCTGGTGCCGCGCGGGACACGGCAGGCGTATGGCGTGTGTCCGGTTCGCTGATGGCGCTCGATGTGGGCCTGGGCGATCTGGCCCTCCGGCGCGTGTTCACCGAATCGTTGCCCGAGCCTCCCACCATTTCCGCCAACGACCGGGCGGCGTTTACCGAAGGCGTCAGCCTCGCCAATACCTTCGACTACCTGGATGCCGATCAGGAAGGGCTTGTCGATGCCATCCAACGGGGCCGCGACCGCCTCGCCGCCATCCGTTCGAACCCCAGTGTGTTGGCCGATCTCCTCAATGACGCTGGCGTCCGGGATGTCAGGCGAGAGATGATTCCGTGGACGTTGGCCCACGAACCGGATCGGTTGCCCGACTTCTTTGCCTATGGCGATCTACTTCGACTGGGCCGGATGCGGCCGGCGTCCATCGCGAAACTTGACGCATGGGGGACCTCCGGGGCGGCTCGCGAGGGCTGTCTGTGCCTGATGTTCCCCGCGACCGGCGAGTGGGAGACGATGGCGGGACGACGCGGCAAGTCGCTCGTGGCATCGCTGATGCCCGACCTGGCGCTGATGATTGCTGAGACGCTACGGGATCGCCACCTGCCGGCGATGCTGACGCGGTCGATGCTCGAGGCCGCCACGCAGGACTTCATGGACGACGTTCGACTGGCGTTCGAAGACGACTGGATCTCGATGTTCCGGCAGGTGAGAAAGACACTGCCACCGCGGATGGATGACTATATTGCGTCACTCACGACACATGGACCACTCGTCCCGATCCGATAACGGCGCGAGTCCGATGTGGCGCGCCGCCGTCGTCGTGCTTCTTGCGGCGATGCTGCTGGCTGCCGTTGTGTCGGCGCGCCAGGCTGGCACGACGCCGCCGGGCGATCCGGTGATCGTCTTCGAGTCGCCTGTCGACAACGGGTATGCGAGCGGCCCGACGCCGCTGCGGATCCGGATCGAACCGCGCACCGCCGAGATCCGCAGCGTCAGCCTGTTTGCCGACGGACAGCTGGTCTGCACGCTGGAGCGTCCCCCGTTCGAATGTACGTGGGATGCCGGCCGCACCGTGGTGGAGCACACGCTTCGGGCCACCGCGCAGCTGGCCAGCGGGAAGCGGATCGCGTTGAGCATCCGAACCAGGGGCGAGGCGTACACCGAATCGGTCGACGTGGATGTCATCCAGGTGACCGCGACGGTGACCGATGGAGGCGGGCGGTTCGTCCGCGGGTTGCCCCGCGACGCGTTTCGGGTGTTCGAGGACAACGTCGCCCAGACCATCACGAGCTTCCAGGCGGAGAATATCTCGCTCGAGATCATTGTGGCCCTCGATGTGAGCGGCAGCATGACTGGAGCAATGCCAACGGTGAAGGCCGCGGTCAAGCGGTTCCTGTCGGCGCTCAGGCCCACAGACCGCGTCACGGTGCTCGGATTCAATGACAACGTCTTCACGCTGGCGAGGCCCACCGTCGATCTGGCCACTCGCTTGAAGGCCATCGATCGTCCAGCGCCATGGGGTGGGACGGCGCTCTACGACGTGATCGTTCAGGCCATCGATCAACTGGGTCGCCAGCCGGGGCGCCGGGCGCTCGTCGTATTCACCGACGGCGAAGACCTCAACAGTCGCGTGCCGCTCGAAGCCGCCGAACGTCGCCTCGAGGCGAGCGATGTCACGCTCTATCCAGTCGGACAGGGACGAGCCCCATCCACCGCGGAGTTGAAGACCGTACTGGAACGCCTGGCCAAGAGGAGCGGCGGGCGGGCGTTCTTCGAACCGCTCGAGAAGCTCGACGACGTGTTCTCGGCGGTGATTGACGAGTTGTCGAATCAGTACCTGCTGGGCTACGTGCCCGCCAGCAGCGCCCGTGATGGGCGCTGGCGCACGTTGCGCGTCGAAGTGCCAAAGCGGGATGTCAGAATCAGAACCCGGCAGGGCTATCGCCTCGAGGCGAAGTCCAAGTGAGACTCATGTCGCGCCTGCCCATGGAGTGATTCAGACGATGGGAACGAAGACCGGACGTCGGTTGGTGGTGATGCTGGCCGGCCTTGCCGTCTGCGCCGGTCAGTTGTTCGGCGCCGGTCGGCAGTCGCCCTCGACTCCGCCCCAGACTCCGGTGTTCAAGTCGGGCGTCGAACTGGTGGCCGTCGACGTGAACGTGGTCGACAAGAGTGGCCAGCCAGTCCGAGGACTGAAGCCGGATCAATTTGAGGTCATGCTCGACGGTAAGCCCCGTCGAGTCGCCTCCGCCGAACTGATCGATTTCGTCACATCGACCACGCCAGCCAGGCCGGTGCGGGATGCGCCTGTCAGGCGGCTGTTCAGCACAAACGAATTCGTTCCTGAGACGTCCGCGTCGGGACGATTGATCTACATCGTCGTCGATCAGGCCAGCTTCCGGCCCTGGGGCGCACGCGGGGCGATGGAGGCGGCCAGGAAGTTTATCGATCGGCTTCAGGGCTCCGATCGGCTCGGCCTCATCGCGTTTCCTGCACCAGGCCCACTGGTGGAGGCTTCGCGGGATCACGCGGCGGCGCGCGCGGCGACGGCGAAGATCATGGGAATGGCCGACTCACTGCGGTCGGTGACCGGATCGACGGTCCAGGTGAGCCTGTCGGAAGGCATCGACATCCGCGCCGACGACAGGGCGGTGTTGGACAAGGTCGTGAGTCGCGAGTGCGCCAGCTATATGCGGACTGGACTCGAAACAGACTTGCAGGTGTGCAAAGGGAACGTGGCCTTCGCGGCGGCTGCGATCGGACAGGCGGCGGAGACCCAGGCGAGCAGAAGCATCTCGGGCCTGCAGGGCGTGATTCGCGGGCTCGCGCCGGTCCGGGAGCGAAAAATCGTGGTCCTGATCAGTGCGGGACTCCCCGTATCCGATCGTATCGGCGGCGATCTTCAGCGCGGCGGGGAGGTGCTGTCTCTCGGGCGCGACGCCACGGCGGCCAATCTCAGCCTCTACGTGTTGCACGTTGACTCCAGCTTCTTTGAATCGTTCGCGGCGGAGGAAGGGCGCCGGCCCGGCAGCGACGGGGATCTCTGGCGGGACATGGGGATGATGGGCACCGGCCTCGAGATCATGGCCGGATCCAGTGGTGGATCGTTGCAACGCGTGATCACGAAAGCCGATGTCGCCTTCGATCGCGTCCTGCGTGAAACGGCTGCGGCATACGTGCTGGGCGTGGAACCGGTTGAAGGCGACCGCGACGGAAAGAGCCACAAGATCAGCGTCAAGGTCAATATCCGCGGTGTCGACGTACGGAGCCGCACGGAGGTGATGCTCCCAGGCAAGCCCGCCAAACCGGCGACACCAGACGAGGCGCTCGTCGAGATGCTCCGCGCGCCCCGCCTGGCGACAGGGCTGCCGATTCGCGCGACGGTCCTCACGATGGCGCAGGGATCTGGTGGCGGCCTGCGCGTGTTCATCAGTGCCGAGATTGGCGAGGGCCTGAGCGGTCCTGAGGATATGCGGGTGGCGTACGTCGTCTCGGACGCGAACGGCCGACCCCTCGGAGGCGTAGCGACGCAGCCCTCTCGGTTGACGCCGCGGGCAACGAGCAAGACAGGAGCGGCGGCGTTTCTGGTGGATGGCGCCTTCAGGCCAGGCAACTACGTCCTCCGCCTTGCGGCGAGCGATGCGGCCGGCCGGGTGGGCAGCGTCGAACACGCATTCACGGTGGGACTCAAGGATGGCGAGGGCGTGCTCATCGGGGACTTGCTGCTGCTCGACCCGATCCGCAGCAAGGACGAAGGGGTGGCGGTCGTCACCGATGGTGAACTCTGGGGCCAGAGCGTGGAAGCCTACATCGATTTCGTTCGGAAGGTCGATCTGCCGGCGTCGAGCACCGTGACGTTTGGCATTGCTGATCAGCCGGGTGCCGCGATGCTGTTGTCGGCGCAGGTTGTCGCGTCGCGAAAAGACGCGAAATCTGCGTATACCGGCGGTGTCCACCTCGACCTGAGCCAGTTGCCGCCCGGAGACTACGTCGCGGTCGCCACGATTGCCGATGCCACGCGCCCAGTGGGCCGAGTCGAGCGGCCCCTGCATATCGAGCCGCGCGCACCGGTCCCGGCGGTGGGCGGAGAAGCGGCGGCGCCGAGGGTGCGTTTCTCGGCTGGCGAGTCGGGCAGTCTCGTCCGTGCGTTCGCCCGTACAGACGTCTTGCGCGGCGACGCGCTGGCGTTCTTCCTGGCCCGTCTCCGGGAGGCTGACGCCACGGCGCAGGGATCCGCGCCGATCGTCGCGGCGTCCGGCGCATTGCGCGAAGGGAAGTTCGACGAGGCGCTCGACGCCCTCGCCGGAGCTGACGCGACTCGCCTGTCGACGACCTTCGTCAAGGGGTTGGCCCTTTTGGGTCAAGGCAAGCTCGAGCCGGCAGCCGCCGAGTTCCGCGCATCGATGCGACTCTCAAACGACTTCCTGCCGGCGGCATTCTATCTGGGCGCATGCTACGCCGCCGGAGGACGAGATCGCGAAGCCGTCGGCGCGTGGCAGACCTCTCTTGTCACGGAAGCGGATGCGCGCATCGTCTACGACGTGCTGGCCGACGCGTTCCTGCGCTTGCGCGAGGCGGAGCAGGCAGCGAGCATCCTGACTGAGGCCCGCGGAAAATGGAGCGAAGACGACTCATTGGTGCCGCGCCTCGCCGTTTCGCAAGCGCTGCTCGATCATCGGCGGGAAGCGCTGGTCTTGCTGGAACCGTACATCGCGCGTCACCAGAACGATGCCGACGCGATCTTCCTGGCGCTTCGACTGATGTACGACACCTACGCGGCGGGAGGACGGGTCAAGTCGGCCGCCGAGGACGCCGCGACCGCCCGGGAGTACGGAGCCTTGTATGCCGCCGCGGGCGGCGCCAGCGCGGCGCTGGTCAACCGGTGGGTCGCCTTCATCGCGCGGTAGTGATATTCTCCTATCAGAAAAGTCGTATTAATCGAGTCCAGCTTGGCGCGCCCCAGCGGCTGTGCAAGGCGGATGAACATGACTAGAGCAATGTGCCGGGTCGGGATTGCGTTGGCAGGGGCCGCGGTGCTCAGCGTTTCTGTGTCGGGCGCCCCTCAGCAACGGCCGTCCGAGCAGCCACAGGGACCGGTGTTCAGATCCGGCGTGGAATTGATCTCGGTCGACGTCAACGTCGTCGACAAGACCGGCATGCCTGTCAAAGGGCTCCGTCCGGACCAATTCGAGGTCATGCTCGACGGCAAGCCAAGGCGGGTCGCCTCGGCCGAGATGCTCGAATTTACGACGTCAGGTGACCTCGGCCGTCCTGCGGCAGCCGTGGTCCGTCCGGCGTTCAGCTCCAACGAAAATGCCGCCGACAAGGCCTCAGTGGGCCGCCTGATTTACATTGCGGTCGATCAAGCGAGTTTTCGCTCGATTGGCGCGTACGGGGCGATGGAGGCGGCTCGCAAGTTCGTCGACCGGCTGCAGCCGTCAGACCGGGTCGGCCTTATTGCGTTTCCCGTGCCTGGGCCGGTGGTTGAAGCGTCCAGGAACCACGCGCTTGCGCGGGCGGCGATGGCGAAGATTCTCGGGACCGCTGACCCTCTGAGATCCGTGAGTTTCTCGCGGGTCAACCTGAGCCTGGGAGAGAGCATTGATATCCGCGCGCACGAGCAGGGAGCGTTCGACAGAGTGGTGGCCAGGGAGTGTTCCAACATACGTGGCTCCGCGCTCGAGGGCTGCAAGCAGGACATATTGGCGGATGCGGCCGACATTGGACTGCAGGCGGAAATCCAGGCCAGCAGGAGCGTTTCGGGTCTTCAGGGAGTGATTCGAGGACTTGCCCGGCTTCGGGAGCGGAAGGTACTCGTGTTGGTCAGCGCCGGATTGCCGATTTCGGATCGCGTTGGTCTGCAGGGGCAGAGTTCCGGCCCGCTGTATTTGGTCGGCCGCGAAGCTGCCGCAGCCAACCTCAGTCTCCACGTGCTCCACATCGACTCGACGTTTCTGGATGCATTCTCCCCGGCGAGCGGGCGGGTGCCCGGCGTCGACGGCGACTTGTGGCGCGAGATGAACATGATGAGCGCCGGCCTCGAGGTCGTCTCTTCCTCGGGCGGCGGATCGCTGCAGCGCGTCGTGGCAGGTGCCGAGTCCGCATTCGACCGAGTGTTGCGCGAGACGTCCGCCTCGTACGTGGTTGGCGTGGAACCGGCTGAAGGCGATCGAGACGGGAAGACGCATCGCATTCGCGTCAAGGTCAACGTTGCAGGTCTTGACGTCCACAGCCGGACGGAGGTCGTGCTACCCAGGCCAACAGAGAAACCTGCGTCACCCGAAGAAGCGATTGCCGAAGTGCTGCGTGCGCCGGGTCTGGCAACGGCGCTTCCCCTCAGGGCGACCACCAACACGATGGCGAAGGAATCAGGTTCGGGACTTCAGGTGTTGCTGAGCGCCGAAATCGGCGAGGGGCTCACCGGGCCGGTTGACATGCAGATCGGATATGTCGTTCTGGATACAACCGGACGGGTCAATCGCGCAGCGGCCGTCAGACCGAAGCTGACACCGCGGGCGACAAGCCGTAACAGCGCGGCCGCGCTGCTGATCGACACGGCGCTCAGGCCCGGCAGTTACGTGTTGCGCCTGGCCGCCACCGATCCAGCCGGCCGTTCTGGAAGCGTCGAACATCCATTCACGGTAAGCCTTACCGAGGGCGACGGCGTGCGCATCGGCGACCTGCTGCTGCTGGATCCGCTGCGTGCCACGGGAGAGGGCGTGGCCGTGGTGACCGATGGTCAGGTCTGGGGGCAGAGCGTTCAGACGTACGTTGAGTTCGCATCGGACGCCGGGCGACCGGCGTCCGGCACCAGCGTCACCTTCGGGATCGCGGATCTTGCCGATGGACCATCGCTGCTCTCGGTCCAGGTATCCCCGTCGCGAAAGGATGCGAACGCGCCGTGGACGGCCGGTGCTCGCCTCGACCTGCGCGCGCTGCTTCCCGGAGACTACGTGGCGTTCGCCGCGATCAACGACGCGAGTCGGAAGCTTGGCAGAGTTGAACGGCCGATCCACATCGAAGGCCGCGGCCCCGGCTCGCGCGTCGTTGGTGGCGCTGGATCTCCGGGCCCCAGAGTACGTTTCGCGGCCGGCGAATCCGGCAGCCTGGTCCGCGCCTTCAGCCAGGCGGAGGTTCTGCGCGGAGACGCGCTGGATTTCTTCCTGACGCGTTTGCGAGTCGCGAATGCGTCGGCGGCCAGTTCTCCGGCGGTGGGGACGGCCTCCGTCGCGCTACGGAAGGGGAACTTCGACGCCGCCCTCTCGGCTCTTGGCAGCGGGGACCAGGAGCAGTTGGCCATCGCGTTTCTCCAGGGCCTGGCCCTGCTGGGCAAAGGCGATCTCGATCCGGCGGCTCTGCAGTTCCGCGCCGCGTTGCGCCTCGACGCCGAATTCGTGCCTGCGGCGTTCTACCTCGGCGCCTGTTATGCTGCCGGCGGGCGCGATCGCGAAGCCGTGGACGCGTGGCAACTCTCCTTGCTCTCAGAATCCGCCGCGCGCATCGTGTACGACGTGTTGGCGGATGCGCTCTTGCGACTGGGCTACACCGAACAGGCCGTGAACATCCTCACAGAAGCCCGCGAAAAATGGAACGAAGACGACTCGTTCGTGCCCCGGCTGGCCGCTTCCAAAGCGCTGCTTGGCAGAGGCGGAGAAGCGTTCGCCTTGCTGGAGCCGTATATCGCGCGCCATAAGGATGACGCTGACGCAATATTTCTCGCGCTTCGCCTGATGTACGACAGCCACGCCGCCGGAGGCCGGGTCGGGACGGGCGGCGACGACGCGACCGCCGCGCGCACCTTTGCCTCGCTCTATGCGGCGGCTGGCGGCGTCAACACGGAATTGGTCAATCGCTGGGCCGCCTTTATCGCCAGAAGCAAGTAGGAGTGGGTTGACGGTTTGGCAATCCGGGATGCGCCCGGCTACAATTAACGGATCGGATCAATCGTCAATGGAGCTTCGGGGTCTGGTAGCCCCGAGGTTTGGTTCGTTGTGAAGGAGAATCACTCATGAGCGTGGCCGTCGACAGAGTTCATCCCTACGAAGCATCGTTGAAGGCAGGCCGGCCGGCCTACAAAGTGGCCAATCTCGAGTTGGCCGAATGGGGCCGGAAAGAGATCCGGTTGGCTGAACAGGAAATGCCAGGTCTGATGGCGGTTCGCGAACGCTACCAGGGGAGCAAGCCGCTGGCCGGCGCGCGCATCACCGGCAGCCTGCACATGACGATTCAGACGGCTGTGCTCGCCGAGACGCTGGCTGAACTCGGTGCCGAGGTTCGCTGGGCATCGTGCAACATCTTCTCGACGCAGGACCACGCGGCCGCGGCCCTCGCGGTCGGGCGTCCCGAAAGAGGCGGCACGCCGGCCAAGCCGCTCGGCATCCCGGTGTTCGCATGGAAGGGTGAGTCGCTCGACGAATACTGGTGGTGCACGCGCGAGGCGCTCCTCTGGCCCGACGGCAGCGGCCCGACCCAGATTGTCGACGACGGCGGCGACGCGACACTGCTGGTGCACAAGGCCGCCGAGTATGAGAAGGCGGGTTCGGTTCCGGCGTTCAAGCCCAACGAGGATCCCGAGGAGTGGGGCGTCATCCTGAAGCTGATCCGAGAGGAACTGAGCAGCCAGAAGGGGCGCTGGACGAAGGTGGCAGTTGGCATCCGCGGCGTGAGCGAGGAGACGACGACCGGCGTCCATCGGCTCTACCAGATGGTGGAGGCCGGCACGCTGTTGTTCCCGGCGATCAACGTCAACGATTCGGTGACCAAGAGCAAGTTCGAC
>Ga0334722_10002337_pt1 | contig 21680 bp, 18 predicted proteins | sample C3_bottom_MG_FD_207210 | JGI IMG/M metagenome (GOLD analysis project Ga0334722, IMG submission 207210) | Sediment microbial communities from Yellowstone Lake, YNP, Wyoming, USA - C3_bottom | ecosystem: Environmental > Aquatic > Freshwater > Lake > Sediment | place: USA: Wyoming | collected... | reverse complement strand
CACGTATGGGGTCTACTGGGCCAGCACCAAACAGACCGCCATGGTGCTCTATGGCTTGCTTGACTTCATGCAGGCACGGGGCGAAGGCGCCGGCGATGGCGACGTGGACGTGTTCGTCAATGGCACCTCGATCGGCACCAGACACTTCACCGCCGCATCCATCGTCGCGCCCGACCCGATCGAGTTGACCGCTCCCGCACGCCCGGGCGCCAACGACATTCGCATCGTCAAGCGCGGCGGCGGAGCCGTCTACTGGGCAGCCCAGGCCACGTTCTACGACACGACGGCCGCCCAGGAGCGAACAGGTTCCCGCAAGCTCGCGCTGCAGCGCAGCTACTTCGCCCTGTCTCCCGTGACCGTCAGCGGCCGCATCGTGTATCGCGAGACACCATTTGCCGGCACGGCCCGCCCCGGAGATCTGCTGCTCGTGCGACTGACGACGGCAGGTTCGAAGGACTGGCGGTATCTCATGCTGGAAGATCCGATTCCGGCGGGTAGTGAGCCAATTCAGCAGGATCAGCTGTACACGCTCGAGCAGAAGCGATCCTTCTGGTGGGGCAGCCGGCGCGAGTTCCGCGACAGTCGAGTCGTCTTTTTCCTCGAGACATTCGGCGAGGGCCGCTACGAGTTCAGTTATCTGCTGAAGGTCACGACGCCCGGAGTCTTCCGCGCCACGCCGGCTCGCATCTCGGCGATGTATGTCCCTGATGCGACGGCATCGAGCGCGACCATCACGGTGACCGTAGAGTCGGCATCGACCGGCGCCACTCAGGGCAAGGGAGGCCAGCAGTGATCAAGCGAGCCGCGGTCATCTTCGTCTGGCTTGTCCTCGGACATGCCGTCATTGGGGGACTGTACTGGACGCTGCTGGTTGTGCCCGAGTCGAACGTCACCATGCTGGGCACGTCCCTTGTGCTCGTGATCGGCATCGTGTGGTCGCTCGGCTTCGTCGAGGGCACCGCCCTGCTGAGCTGGCAGGCCGCGGATCGGATGCGCCGGAACCTGGCGCCCGCCGCCAGGCGAGCGTGGCTGATCGTGTTGCCACTGATTGTCTTCGCGCTGGTCTGGTGGATGACGGGACTGGTGTCTGGCTGGCTCGATCGTCATTGGAGCGAGATCGATGCCTGGATCCTGCTGAAGACCGGGTGGACCAGGGCAGCGATTCTGCGGTCAGCCTTCGAGCACGTCATCGCGTTCGTACGGGTCGGCGTCGGCGCGTCGCTCGCCTTGGCGCTGTTTGCCGGACTGCTCCGAAGAGGCCTCAGGGGACTGTTGTCGGCCTCATGGCTGCAACTCGCCTTCTCGTGGCGCGTACTGGTTGTCGTCGCCGCGGCGCTCGTAGTGGGCGTGCTCCTGCCGTCTCACCTCGCGTATTGGCGTTGGCAGCCCAAGAGCCTGTCAGCGACGTGGTTCGAGCCGGCCTTTGCCGCCGCCAAGCTCTCGTTGATGTTCCTGCTTTCCAACCTGGCGTGGGCGGCCGTGGTGAGAACGGTCGCACGTGAATCCCTCGCAGTGGAGGCGCCGCCGCCGACCAGCTAGTATCCCTGGCGCTGTCTGCCGCCACGCTTCCTCGCTACAATGGGAGGATGTCGTTCACTCTGAAGCGCCCGACATCCCGATTCCGCTGGTCTGCGCTGCGCGGCCGCTGCCGCCGCCGCATCGTCGCCGGCCTGCTCCTGCTTGTTGTGGCGTCGGGCTATGCGATCTACGCCGGTCAGCGATTCGGCAAGCGCAGTAATGACGAGGGCGTTGTCGATCAGGCACTCGTACGCCTGGGCCACGTTCTGACGCCTCTCCCTGCCCACATGCGCGGGTTCACTCCCCGGAACGACCGCGAGTTCTATCTGATCACGGTCGTTGGTGATCAGCAGGACATCACATTCGGACTGACCATGCTCGTCCTGCGTATGATCGCGACGTTGACCGTGGCGGGCCTCGGGCTGGTTCTCCTGACCGCCGGCTCGACCGAGTGGGAGATCAGAAGCGAAGCGTAGCTAGTACACCCTCGCGTCGACGCGGCCGATCAGGTCGGACCCGAAGTCGTAGACGACGAGTCGGACATTCGCGGTGCCCGCCATCGCAGGGAACCGAATCTCGAACGGGAATCCGTTCTTCAGGAGGCGCGCATACTCCTCCTCGCTCACCTGCAGCGGAAGCACCTCCACGTGCGTGCCTGTCGAGCCGGACGAGCTATCGAAACAGAAGACCGCGACGTTGAGCCGGCTCACGCGCAATCCGCCGAGCGTGGCGACTTTGACCTTCGACAGGTCGATCTTGCCCTGAACCGTCAGAGTGGGGCTCCCGCTCTGTGATGCCGATGCCTTCACCTTGATGTCGTTCACCTCTCGCCGGAAGTTCACGCCTGCGCCCAGCCGGCTGTTGGCGATGAACGTGCGCCGGTCGAACGTGCCGAGCTCAGCAACACGGTAGTACCCATGCCGAAACATCACCGTGACGTCGGGCCGATTCACCTTGACGTCAATGGTCCGATAGCCGCCGTCCCACGCGGTGTTCGAGGCCCGGAAACCAAGAAAGTAGCCAGTCCTGGTCGTCTCGTCCAGCCGATCGAGCGCGGACTGTCCGCTCCCGGTGATCGACACCAGCCCACCCGTCAGATCGGCGATCGTCCTGAGGCTCCGAAACGACATCGCCTGTTGCGCTGTGGCGTTCAATTCCTTGCCTGACTCCGCCGCAAGCATGCCACCTGCCTGGAGCGAGTGGATCGTGGCGCGCGCGTCATTTGCGAGCGAGGCGAGGGCCCGATCGTTCTCGTCACTTGGCCACGCAAACCCCTTGTCTGTGACGTAGAGCACGTCCGTGTGGCCATCGAAGCGCCGCAGGTACTCCATCAGCGCCATCAGATTGTCCTGGTCCTTGAGCGTTGTGGCATTCGACGCCATGAAGTCGTCGAACGACATCCTGCCGAACGTCTCGCGTTCGATCTCCTCAGCCGATGTCACGTTCGCCGGCTTCGCGCCAGGTCCGAGGACCATCTCATCGATCTTGGCTTGCAGCTTTCGGGCAAGCACCCGGGTGCCATACAGCGGCGCCATCCCGGTGGTGCCCAATTCCAGGCCGAGCGAGAAGTCCACGTCCTCGTGCGACTTCCTGAACCGTTCGAGCGCCTCCGCAATCCTCTGGTGGTCGGTGGTGAACGACAGCGCACGGTCATGCGCAAACAGCGCGACCTGGTCCTGAGGCAGCAGCCGCGTCTTGACGAAACGCAGAAGGCCGCTGATGTATGCCGACGGGACTTCGAGCCGGCCCAGCCCCAGCGCGATCACGAATCGGCGCCGGTCCTGCGGGCTCGACGACATGCGCGCGCGAAGAAGTAACGGCGCGTCGGGCATGGATGGATCCGGCACGGGCGCCTGCACGGAGAATTGCCTGATCTGCTGCCCGACGCCGTCCTCAGTCACGGAGAAGTCCGACTGTTTCAAGTCGGTCACGGCTTTGCCAGAGCGGTCCACGACATGAACGTCGATGGGAACCAGATCAGCCGGAGACTGCGCGGGCGGCGCGGTCGGTGCCTGCGGCATCGCGTCGATGGCCTGAAATCCAGCGAGTACCGCCACCAGGAGAGACGCACAGACGGCAGATACGCGAGGCGACATCAGGCACCTCTGATGGAATCGCCATGGTCCCGACACATGGCTCGCGGCGGACGAAGGGGCAACAGCGCTATTCGAACCGGAAATCTATCACAGGCGCGTGGCTGTCATCGCAGATCCTGCCAGCGGATTCCGGCGGCGAGCGCCCGGCTGACGCACTGCCCTGCCGCCTCGTAAACGCCGCGCCAGGCCTCTGGGCTTGCGGCCCTCAGGAAATCCACGTCCGACGGGCACGCCACGCGGCGAGTGCGCGCGGGCTGGGTCGCTCCCTGCCCGGATCCGCCCCCGATATTCGCGGCGCCAAGCTCTCCCGACTTCACGATGGCCAGGCCCTCTCGAACCCAGATTGGGCGGTCCCGCAATACGGAATCCGTCAGGACGTGAACGAGTTCGTGTCGAAGCGTGAGATCAAGGATGCCTCGCTGTCGCAGCACGCCTGCCGGAAGCAGGTCGATTCGGGATCCGGCTGTACGCGCCGATGTCCACCAGGGCTTTCCAGTCGCCCGCGTGTACGCTTCGACAGTGGGGTGAAAACGCAGGTCCACCGCGGGCGGAGGCGCCGCGCCGAGATCGGAGGCCAGGGCGTGGACCAGTTGCCGCGTCAAGGATCGGACCTCGTCGAGCCGGCCGCGATCGGCTTCGGGCAACAACACACGAATCTCCGGTTCGTCTGCCGACGCGAGCTTCGGTTGAGCGCCCGTGTCGGCGCGAGACAGGGCGCCTACCTGAAGCCCCGGAAAATACGCCGAGAGGATCTCCGCCCGGCTTCGGCCTTGAGTGGCCCGAGTGGTCGCGCCTCCAACGCACAGTCCCACACCATGACCAACACCGCGGCCCGTGAGCCGATACCCGATGCCCGACCGCCGTATGTCGAACAGCGTGCTCTTGACGACCTGCCACCCCAAGGTGCGACCGGCGGCCTGCTGGAACGTGTTGGCGTCGATCCGGTCTGGCGCCATCCCGCTCACGTGAAGGGTGGCGACGCGTCCCGACGGATGCCGCGCCGAGACCTCGAAACCGCGGATGGCCGAACCACGAAGCCCAGCCGACTCCAAGACCCGCCGCAATTGCGGTTCGGCAATCTCGCTGGTCCACGCCGGTAGATTCCGACAGGCCGCGTCTGGTCTGGCAGGCAGGTACGCGGCGTCGAGTGCGCCTGGCCACACATGAGAAGGGGCCTCGGTGTACCCGCCGCATGACGCCGAGTAAAACACGCGCGCAATCTGATCACCGTCGCGCAATACCAGGCCGGCGGTCGCCTCCGCAGCCAGGTCCGCTTCGCGTGTCGCGCGACCAAGCACCTGGCAGTGGGTCAGATCGCAGAAGTCAAATCCCTCGCCGCCGTGCCGCCCCCGGTTCGCCACGGCAAACGTCCGCACCGTGATCGCCAGAGCCTGGAGTGCAGATGCCGGCGCGGCTGGTGACGCTTCGCCCGCAACGACGCGCGCAACATACGATTCGAGCGACAGCGACACACGATCATGGCCGCCACCGCGCCGGGCGATGCCGACGCGAACAGTCATGGCGTCTGTCGATCGGTGCTGCTCGCCCAACGCGCCGCCAGAACGAACATCGTTCGGCGGAGATGTCACCGGCGGCCGCGTGTCACGACTCTTTCGGGCGATGCCCGGTCGAGCCAGCACGGTTGCAGCCACCGACGCCGCATCGCTGCCGGCGCCGTCAGGAACCACGACGACGATCGCGTAGGCGGGCGTGGCGTCGGGCGTGACCGCGACCACAATGCCGTGGACGCCACCGCCAACCGATATCGCTGTGCCCGTCTTCGCCAGCGCCGGGATGCCGGCCTCGCCCAACGCCGACGCCGTTCCCAGTGTGGCAGCCAGACGCAATCCGTTCATCACCGTCGCGCGAATCCTGTCCGGCATCCGAAAGGACGCGATTGGGCCCGTCACCTTGACGAACGCATCCAACAACGTGCTCGGCGTCGCGCGAATGCCCGAGACACCCAGCGCGGCCAGTGCCGTCGGCACTCCACCACTGGCGGGCCCGATGCCCATCCGAACCAGCACGTCGTCCAGCGCGGCTCGAGGCAGTCGCTGAGCACTGGCGGCGAAGAACGTGTTGCACGAGTAGCCCAACGCCTCGGACGCGCTGAGAGGCCGGTGCACGTCGGGATGCACGCAGGTGAAGACCCGTCCGTCAATCGTCATGGTGCGCCGGCACATGATGCGGGTCGTCTCGTCGACAACCCCCCGTTCCATCGCGGCAATGAGCGTAGCGATCTTGATGACGGAGCCTGGCGCAATGGCGAGTCCCAGTACGTCGGCGCGCGATTCGGCCACGACGCGTCTCGAGGGGAGTTCCATCAGCAGATACGCGGGGCCCAGGATTTTGCTCCTGGCGGCTTGCTCCTTGATACTTCCTGTGGAGTGTCGCAACGGCGAGCCGGTCAGGACAGCACTCAGGCAGAGGCATCCTGCCATCCACAGGGTCGCTCCCGGTCGAGAGATGGCCACGCCAGACCTCCTACGAGCCGCCCTCGAACCCGCGCTGGTGCAATCCAAGAAACCGGGCCGATTCGCCCCAGATCAATTCCAGGCTTGCGCCCAGCGAGTGATCGTCGTCGAGCAGGCGCACTGAGACACTGGACCGCGAGGCCGCGAATCTCACCACCATCGAGGGGTCGACGACGTCATCGCGGCGACCCTGAAAGATCAGCATCGGCGTCGGCAGGCGTCCCACGAACGAATCGTATGTCTGCGCGTCTTCGTACAGCGCATACCTGATCGGCATGATGCGATTCAATGCGTAGTGCATCACGTCGTGCCGATCTGTCAGACGCCATTGCTCGAGACCCTCCGCATCCAGGGCCCCAAGACTCGCGCGTCCAAAATCGAGCGCCGGCGCCAGCAGCACCAGACGGTCGACCGGCGATCGCACCGGCACGCCCGCGGCGCGAGCCAATGCCTGCCGCACCGCGACGTGATACGCCACGAACCCTCCCAGGCTCGAGCCCACGAGCGCAATGGGCCCAGGCGGCAGCGAGATCATCTCCTGCTCCACCTGCTCAACCATCCTCGTGGTGGTGAGCGTCGAGAACTCCGGCTCGTTGAGATCCGGACAGCGCGCCTCCGTGCCGAGCGGGGCGAGGCGTTCGACGAACAGCCGCGCCTTGGTCGAGGCGGGAGACGAACCGAAGCCGTGCAGGTAGATCAGGTGTCGCACGATAGTTGGCGTCGCCCCCTGTCGGCCAATCAGAGTTTCGTGGTGCATCCGGGCCGACACTGGCATGCGATGCCAGCGGTCCCGCCGGTGTAATACCGATACGACAGTTCCTCGCCCGGCTTGATGGTCCGTGACGCGCAGATCCAGATGGAGTCGCCCACGACGCGCGAGTAGCAGTTCGGTTCGCAATCGTGATTGATGTAGCGGGCCACGCTGCCACCCACTTCGGCATCACGCACCCAGCGGCTATTGATGGCAAACAGCCAGATGTGCCCGTGGGCCTGGTGAACCGCTTCGCGCACGCGGCTCTCCCGGGTCGTAATCTTCTCTCCCGTGTATTCGACGATGCGCGTGTTCTTGGGAATGGTGTCGAGCGCGAAGACGCCCCAGCCGTGCAGGCGTGAGCGGCGACGCGCGATACGGGGGCGCTTCGGTGTCTTCATCTGCTCTAAGATACACTGCGGACGCCTCGAGCAGGGCAATGGCCTCGCCTCGAAGGCTGCGTGGCGGCTGATCGGAAACGGAGCGCGAGATGTCCCATTCAACAGTTCGACGCATCGTCCTGGCCGCCGTGGTCATCGCGGCAGCCGCCCAGTTCGTCAGGCCCGACCGCACGAACCCGCCCGTCATTACTGAGCAGGCGTTCGAGACTGGAGGCCGTGTACCCGCCCAGGTGGTCGCGACCGTGAAGCGAGGGTGCTACGACTGCCATTCGAACACGACGATCTGGCCCTGGTACACGAATGTCTCGCCGATATCCTGGATGGTGGCCGACCACGTCACAGAGGGCCGTCAGAAGCTGAATTTCTCCCAGTGGAATGCGCTGCCGGCCAATCGCCAGATCAAGAAGCTCGAGGATATTCAGCGCCTCGTCGCCAAGGGTGAGATGCCTCTCTCCAGCTACCTGCTGCTTCACCAGGACGCGAAGCTGTCGAGCGCCGACAAGGAGATCGTCACGAACTGGGCATCGACAGAACGCGCGCGTCTGCAGCAGGAACAGGCCCTTGCCGCGATGCCCCCGTTTGCGCCGGTGTCCACCCACGGAGGGTTCGTCTACGTGTCTGGCATCCTGCCGGGTCCGACCATCGCGCCTGCGTCGGCGACCGACGACATTCGGAGCCAGACCACCCGGGTGCTGAACGAACTCTCGGCCCGTCTGACGCAGGCTGGCACCAGTCTCGACCGGGTTGTGACGTTGTCGGTCTATTTGAAGAGGGCCGAGGACTTCGCCGCCATGAACCAGATCTGGGCGAAGTACTGGCCTGCCGATCCGCCGTCCCGCACCACAGTGGTTGCCGGTCTGCCACGCCCGGGCGCCCTGCTCCAGGTCTCGGCGGTTGCGGCTGCGGCCGGCACGCCGCGCCAGACGGTTCACCCGCGCGCCTGGCTCAAGTCGCCCAGCCCCTACAGCTACGCGGTCAAGAGCGGCGATACGCTGTTTCTCGCCGGCCTGGTCGCGCGACGCGGCGCCGACAACTCGACCGTCAAAGGCGACATCGTCGTGCAGACCCGGACCGCCCTGGAGAACGCCAAGGCCATCCTTGCCGAGGCGGGATTTGGATTCAACGACGTGGTGAGCGCGCGTGTGTTCCTGACAGACGTCGCCAACTTCGCCAGGATGAACGAGACGTATCGATCGGCGTGGGCCAACGACCCACCGGCACGGGCGACAGTCATCACCGGGCTGACAAATCCGGACTACCTGGTCGAGATCACGTTTGTCGCGGTCAAGGGCGGTACGCGCGTCGCCTACACGACCCCCTCGGCGCCAGGAAGCGCCGCCGCTCCCAACCCGAATCTGAGCGGCGCGATTGGGCATGGTCCCCGGCTGTTCGTGTCGGGCATGCTGGGAATCGTACCGGGCAAACCGCCGGATGCGGCCGAGCAGACACGGGAGATCCTGGCGAGGCTCGGACGGACCATGTCGCTCGGCGGCGCGAAATGGTCGCAGGTGATTGATTCAGTCGTCTATGTGACAGATCTTGGCAAGGCGCCGGCGGTGCTGGACGCGTTTCGCGCGCAGGTCGGCCCGTCGCTTCCGGTGGGCACTCTGGTGGTCTCGGGACTGGTGAGTCCCGCTGGTTTGGCCGAAATCATGCTGACAACGGGAAAGTGAGGCATCGACAATGGCTGGCACGTGTTCGTTCGATGTGACATCGACCGTCGACTTGCAGGAAGTCGACAATGCGCTGAATCAGGCGCGCAAGGAAGTGATCCAACGCTACGACTTCAAGGGCTCGAAGGCGGCCATTGAGTTCAGCCGCGCCGACAACACCATCACCCTCGTCGCCGATGACGAATTCAAGATGCAGGCGTTGTGGGAAATTGTGCAGGGGCGCATGGTCAAACGCAGCGTGCCGGTCAAGAACCTCACGCTCGGCGATATCGAACAGGGCGGCAACGACACGGTGCGTCGCGTGATCACGCTCCAGCAGGGCATCCCGATCGAAGCGGCCAAAGCCATCGTCAAGTTCCTGAAAGACCGTAAGCTCAAGAAAGTGCAGGCGTCGATCCAGGCGGATCAGGTGCGGATATCGTCGCCGTCGAGGGACGAACTGCAGGACGTCATGCACCTGTTGCGCGCGGAAGACTTTGGCATCGAGTTGCAGTTCGGCAACCGCCGAGAGTCGTGATCGGCAGACCGCTCGTCAAGCCTCGCACGCTGGTCTGGCTGGGGGTGGCGACGGCCCTCATGCTGTGGGCCACCTCGGCCGATTTGGGCGCCCGCGTCTTCGCGGCGGCCCTCGTCGTGTCGGTGTTGCCGTTACCGATCTATCTTGCCGCGGCGTTGTGGCTGGACCGCTTCGAACCCGAGCCACGCGGCATGCTCGCGATGGCGTTTCTCTGGGGCGCGTCGATTGCCATCGTCATCTCAGGCTTCGTCAACGAGATGATGGATGCCAGCCTGGGCGAACGTCTCAGCTCCATCATTTCAGCGCCAATCGCCGAAGAACTGCTCAAGTCGGTCATCCTGTTCCGCTTTTTCACGCGCAAGAAGACGGAGTTCGACGGCGTCGTTGACGGGCTGATTTACGCGGCGATGGTCGGGCTCGGATTTGCCTTCATGGAGAACATCGATTACTACGGGCGCGCCCTCGTCAAAGAGGGCCCGGGTGGACTTGCGGTGACCTTCACGCTGAGGGGCGTGATGTCGCCGTTTTCTCATCCGCTGTTCACGAGTGCCACCGGAATCGGACTCGGGCTTGCCCGCCAGACGCACCGGCGCTGGGTCCGGTATCTCGCACCGCCGCTGGGCCTGATCACGGCCATCGGCCTTCACGCGGCGTGGAACGCGGGCGCGTCGATGGGGTGTGTCTTCTTCGCGGTGTACGCGCTGGTGATGGTGCCCGCCATGATCGCGCTTCTGGCGGTGGCCGCGTTCAGCCTGCGTTCGGAGGGCCGTCTGATTCAGGCGTATCTCGCGCCAGACCTGAAGAGCGGCGCCCTCGACGATGCTGAGTACCGGACGCTCTGTTCGGTGCGCGGACGTCTCAATGCCTCGCTGAAGTCGCTGATGCGCGAAGGCTGGAGCGCGTGCCGCCGCCGGCGGGCGTTCCATCGGGCCGCAAGCGAAACCGCCTTCCATCGGCATCGCGTGGAGCACGGCGACGAGCCTCCGGACGTGGCACTCGAAACGGCGTGGGCGACTCGGCTCCTCGATTTCCACACCGAGATCAATCGGCCAGGCTAGATCCTCGTCCGCGTGATCCTGGCGACGACGCCCGATGCGGTGGGAACTGGGGCGAACCATCAGCCCATGTCGTTCGTCAGAAGGAGAGAACGGCGCGCTGGAAGGAGGCGACATGACTCAGTTTGCCCGCATCGGACTCGTGGCGGTGGTCTCGCTCTTCTCGATCACAGGTTTGGTGCCGGCGCGCGGTTCGGCTGCCCCACCGCCACCCACTGGGGCGTTCCAGTGGAATCTCGACATCGACCGTGCGATGGACGCAATCGGGCTGACGACGGGCATGATCGTCGGCGAGGCCGGGGCTGGGGACGGCTACTTCACCCTGCCAATGGCCCGGCGCGTGGGCGCGGCTGGCGCAATCCTGGCCAACGATATCAACACAGGCTCGCTGGCATCACTTGAACGTAGGGCCAAGAGTGAACACCTCGCCAACATCCAGACCGTGGTCGCGGCCGTCGACGACCCGCTGTTTCCGCGTCGTGATCTGCAGCTGGTCGTGGTGGTCCACGCGTTTCACGATTTCTCGCAGCCGGTGCAGTGGCTCATCAATCTGAAGAAGTACCTCCGCCCCGGCGCGAGTCTCGCCATTATCGATCGCGACCCCGCACAGGGAGCCGAGTCCCACTTCTGGACCAAGGAGCGCATTGTCGGTCACGCCAGCGAAGCCGGCTACGTCCTGGTGAAGACGGTAGACGACATCTCGGCACATCTGATCCTGGTGTTCAAGCTGCCAGAGAAGCCGGCGCGCGACTAGGTGTCTCGGGGCAGGAGGCGTGGCTTGCCTTTGATCGACACCGCGCCGAAGTGCTTCAGATCCAGCGTGGCGATCGCTTCAGCGCGCAGACGTTCGGCGGTCGCTATGACGATCGCGTCCACGAGTCCGATCCGCAATGTCTTGTACCGCCGACACAGCTTTTCGGCGGCCTCCAGGTCTTCCTGACGACCCCACTCCACGGCAAATGCCCCAGACGATAGGTCGGCGAGCCAGAGATCCTGGGCGCGAGGGCCGAGTTGAGAGGCCACGAGATAGTCGATTTCCGGCAGGACGGCCCAGGGCAGGAGCCACGCGTCGGGATCGGCTTCGTACAGCAGCCGCACGTCATCGTGGTGACGGTCGCTTTGATCGAACAGAGCGATCATCGCGCCGGTATCAGCGACGATCACCGCGACGCTCCGAATCCCGCCAGCAACTCCTCTGCTCGCTCGCCGATGTCACGTCGTCCGCTGCGCGTCGACGCGACGCTGCGGGCCACACGCACCGTGTCGTGCTTCGCCACGTATTGGGCGATGGCCTCTCGAACCAGGGCGGCGGGCGCGACACGACGGCGATACGCCACGCGCTTGAGGCGGCGGTAGTCTTCGCTGTCAAGGTAGAGCGTGGTCTTATCCATATACTCCTGCCATATATGGTAGTGGCAAAACGGAGTGGCGTCAATCAGCCGGTGCACAAGCGCTCGGCTGGCCTACCGCTTGGTGAAGACGACGATCCGGTTCGTATTGGTCCCGTGGGTGTTGTTCGAGACACCCCACATGTTGGCCGTCTTGGTGAACCGCTGCGCATTGATCAGGATGAAGACGGGATCCAGTCCCGCCTCGATCCCCGCTGGCACGACGGTCTCTTCCAGTTTCACGGAGCCGCCGCGCACTTCGCCCACCTCGAACGCCACGTTCCCACCAGTACTCAACACGCGGTGCAGCTCCCCGAAGACGCTTGTCATCTGCCGTTGCCACTCGGCAAGCCCTGCGCCGTTGGTGAGATGAACCGTGTCGGGATCGATGCCGCAGAACCAGCACCGCAGCCAGTTGTCCATCCTGTAATTGACGACATTGAGAAAAGGCGGTGATGTCACGACCAGTTCGACCGATGCCGACGGAATCTCCGGCGTGGAGTGAGCTGGCCCCGTCACCAGAAGTCCACCGCCAGCCATCTTCGCCAGCGCGGCGCGCGACTGGCTGTCACAGTCCTTCAGCAGAGCCCTGGTCTTACGGAGGATCAAGGCCGGCACGTCGCGACGCGGTGGCACCTGTGATCGGTCGCGGTTGATCTTGCGTTGCGATTGCACCGAGGTGGCCTGATTCGGCGGCAACGTGTAGACCGAAAAGAACCCCGGTGAATGCCCAGTCAACCGGTTCACCGCGACCATTCGAATCCACCGGTCCACATCGTCGAGCACGCTGTCTCGCTCATCTTGCAGCAGGGACTCGCGCAACGCGCAGATCTCCTGGAGCGTGTCGCGGTCGTAGAACACGAGCAGGTCTTCCGGGAGGTCTACCCGCTGGTGGAAATCGACCTTGGCGAGGCGGAGTTGAACATCTGCCAGTGTCGGCGGCGTCAATCGCGGTGCGAGCAGTACCGTAGTCAGCGGATTGATGTCGCACGCAGTCGGCACTCTCCCGGCCAGTGCGGCTTCGAGCGGCGTGGTGCCGCGGCCGGCGAATGGGTCGTAGACGATGTCACCGGGCTCAGTGAGGCGATCGATGAAGAAGCGTGGCAGTTGAGGCTTGAAGCACGCCCGGTACGAAATCTCGTGCAGGCTGTGCGCGACACGCTGGCGGCTGGTCCAGAATTCGTTGATGAAGGTGGGGACGACCTTCCGGCGGCCGCCGGCCAGCTCCACTGACGTGACCGTTTCCGCGGTCATCTTGTGGTGCCAGCGGAAGTCGCGGACATGGTGCAGCAACTCGTCAACGGTCATGGACACAGCTGTTCATCGTCGGTCGCCGGCCGGTTGCTGTCAAGCTCGGTTCAGGTTCTCTCTCCGCGTCCCCGCTCACACAACCCGGCAAAGCGAGCCTTGCCAGGGCTCGTCGCCGGTCTGACGGTCTCGCTATTCGCGCACCCTGTCTTGGCCTTCACGGCTCGTTTTGCGAACTGACGCCGATCGGGTTGGTTCGAGGGGCCGCTTCGAGAGAACCCGACCCTCACCCGGGCTGCAGAGAGAGCGACCGGCCCGTTTCTAGTAGAAATCGTGGGAGTCCACGTTGATGGGCACGCCGGCGATGCCCTCGACGCGTTCGGCACGCACCGAGGTGACGCCCTCCTGGTTCTGGAGCAGCCCCTCGATGAGCAGGAACGGCTCTTCCAGAATCGCCAGTCGATCCCGGGCGAACAGGTCGGGCCGCACGATGATGTTCGAGATGCCTGTTTCGTCTTCGATCGTGAGAAAGACAAATCCCTTGGCCGTCCCTGGCCGCTGCCGGGTGATGACGGTGCCGGCCACGCGGATGCGGCGGCCCTGGCGCTCCCTTGGCAGGTCGACGGCGCGCAGCACGCCGCGCAGCGCCAGTTCGCGGCGACGCAACGCCATGGGATGCGGGCCGATGGTGAGGCGCGTGCCGGCATAATCGGCCACGAGCCGTTCGGTGGGCGACATGGGGGAAAGCGGACACGGATCGGGGTTCGGGGTTCGGGATTCGGGATTCGGTTCCTCTACCGAATCATCGACTCGCGCCAGTGAACGGTCCAGCTCTTCCCGATTCCCGACTCCCGACTCCCGACTCCCGTCAGGCTCAAATAACTCCCCCGCCGGCCGCACGGCCTTCTCGATTTGCCACAGCGCCTCGCGCCGGTGATACCCGAACGCGTTGAGCGCCCCGATGTCGGCCAGCACAGCCAGTTCCTCCTTGTTCGCGCCCGTGCGTCGGACACACTCCTCGAGTGAGCGAAACCGCACCCGAACGGGTGTCACCGTCCAGTCGTGCGAGCAGGTATTGCAAAACCACGTCATCGTGTGGCCGGTCTCCACACGTTCCAGCATGCGCGGATCGTCGCAGCCGCATTTGGGACAGCGCCCGGGATTCGGGGTTCGGGATTCGGGGTTCGGGCCCTCAACTGAATCATCGACTCGTGCCGGTGAACGGTCCGTCTCTTCCCGACTCCCGATTCCCGATTCCCGATTCCCGTCAGGCTTAAACAGCCCCCCCACCGCGTACTCAATCGCCTCGCCCACGTGCCGGCGAAGCCCCGTGACATACCGCAATCCAATCCGGATGGTGCCGTCTTCCTCCACTTCGCAGTCCCAGCGCGAATGCTGCACATCCACCGGCGCGAACCGCACGCCGTGCCGTTGCGCATCCTTGACGAGCGTGGCCGGGTGGTAGAACCCCATGGGCTGGTTGTTGAGCAGGGCCGCATAGAAAGCGGCCGGGAAGTACGCCTTGAGGTACGCGCTCGCATACACGATCAGCGCAAAGCTGGCGGCATGCGATTCGGGAAATCCATACAGCGCAAATGACGAAATCGACTTCACGATGGCGTCGGCCGCATCCCCCGTAATGCCTTGCCGCGCCATCCCAGCGCGAAGCTGTCCCTCGATGGCTTTCATCCGTTTTTCCGATCGCTTGAATCCCATGGCACGCCGCAACTCTTCGGCCTGTCCGCCCGTGAACCCCGCCACCGTCATCGCCATCCGCAGCAACTGCTCCTGAAACAGGGGCACGCCCAATGTGCGCGCGAGGATGGGCTCGAGCGACGGATGCGGATACAGCACCACGGCCCGGCCCGCGCGCCGATCCAGATACGGGTGCACCATCTGGCCCACAATCGGTCCCGGCCGGATGAGCGCCACTTCGACGACGAGGTCGTAGAACTTCGCGGGCTTGAGACGCGGCAGCGTGGCCATCTGCGCACGCGACTCCACCTGGAATACGCCCACTGTGTCGGCGCGCTGGAGCATCTCGTACACCCCCGGATCATCAGGCGGGATGTTCCACATTTCGAGCCGCTGGCCTGCCCGCCGAAGCTCGCCGCTGGCGAGCGAAGGCGGGCGGGGCGACGGCTGATTGATAATGCCGAACGCATCCTGCAGCGCGGCCATCATGCCCAGCCCCAGCAGGTCGATCTTGACGATCCCCATGTCGGCGCAGTCGTCCTTGTCCCACTGCACGACCACCCGCCCAGGCATGCTCGCGTTCTCGAGCGGCACCACATCATCGAGCCGGCCGCGCGCAAGCACCATGCCCCCCGAATGCTGCCCCAGGTGCCGCGGCAGATCCTGGATGCGCCGCCACAGGTCCGCAAACTGCGCGATGCGCGGCTGCGCGGGATCGAGGCCGGCTGCCCGCAGGTCGCGCAGCATCGCCGCGTCCGCATCGGTTTCGCTGAACTCGAAACGTCCGAGCAGCCTCGACAGGCGATCCAGCTGTGCCGGTTCAAAACCCAGCACCTTCCCCACTTCGCGCGTGGCGCTGCGATCCCGGTACGTAATGACATTGGCCGTCATGGCCGCACCGTGACGACCGTACTTTTCGTACACATGCTGGATGACGCGCTCGCGCCGATCGCCGCTCGGCAGATCCAGGTCGATATCCGGCCACTCGCCGCGCTCCTCCGACAGGAAGCGCTCAAAGAGCAGATCCATCCCTACCGGATCCACCGCCGTGATGCCCAGGCTGTAGCAGACGGCGCTGTTGGCCGCCGATCCCCGTCCCTGCACCAGAATCTGCTGCTCGCGGCAGAAGTTGACGATGTCCCAGACGATCAGAAAGTAGCCGGCCAGATCGAGCTTCTCGATCAGATCGAGCTCGCGATTGATTTGCGCGCGGGCCTTGTCGTGGAACGGCCGGTAGCGCTCGCGCGCGCCCACCAGCGTGATGGCGCGCAGAAACGAACTGGCCGTCTCGCCCGCCGGCACCGGAAACTCCGGAAAGCGATAGCCAAGATCGGCCATCGAGTACTGGATGCGATCGGCCAGTGCGCAGGTTTCGGCCAGCGCCGCGGGCTCGTCGCCGAACAGGGCCGCCATGTCGACAGGCGACTTCAGATACCGCTCGGCGTTGCGAGCCAGCTTCTTCCCGGCTTGTTCGATCGTCGTCTTATGGCGGATGCAGGTGAGCACGTCATACAGTGGCCGTTCGGCCGGATCGGCAAAGCGCACGCCGTTGGACACGATGAGCGGCACGTGGAATGCAGCGGCCAGACCACGCAGCATCTGGTTGGCCGTCTCCTCGTCTCGGAGCAAGTGACGCTGGAGTTCGACGACCACGTTGGCGCGCCCGAACAGGCCCGTGATGCGATCGACCAGGCCACCCACGCCATGGCGGCTGGCCACCAGCGCCTCGCGCCCCACGATGGCAACGAGGCCGCCGGTCTGGCCGTCGAGGTCGTCGAGCGTGAGCGCGCCCTCGCCTTTTGGCGACCTCAGCTTCATCCGGGTGAGCAGGCGGCACAGGTGCTGGTAGCCCTCGCGGGTTTCGACCAGAACGGGAAGACGCCAGGACCCGGGATTAGGGGTTAGGGATTTGGGATTAGCGGAGCCTGAAGCCGGGGTTCGGGGGTCGGGATTCGGGATTCGGGAATTAGGATTCGGGACTGGTATTGCCCCAACCCCTAACCCCCAACCCCCAATCCCTGATCCCAGTCCCCCCGTGGCCATCGTCAACTCGCATCCGATGATGGGCTTGATGCCGGCAGCGCGGGCGGCTTTGTGAAAGCGCGGCGCGCCATACACGCCGTCGCGATCGATGAGCGCGAGCGCGGAATATCCCAGCGCTGCCGCACGCTCGACGAGCGTCTCGGGCAACGATGCGGCTTCGAGGAAGCTGAACGCAGAAGAGGTATGCAGTTCGGTGAACATGGGCTGCGCCATACGAGTCATAGTCAGTAGACAGTAGACAGTAGACAGTAGAAATTCATCTGTATCTGTCCCCCGTGTCTCCGGCTGTTTACGATTTCCTACCGTCTACCGTCTACTGACTACCGTCTACTGATCGATCTCCCTAATCCACCACCGCCTCCACGAACCATCGCCCGCTCTCGCGATCCTCGAAGATGCGGTAGAGACCGCCGTCGCCGAGCGACACGTCCCACTCGTCACGGTTCCAGCCGGTCAGACCCCGCAATGCCTCCATCCCAGACATGCCCTGCGCCGTGCTCGTCTTCCACCATTCGCCCGACGTGCGCCAGGGCCCGGCGCAGGCGTGCACATGGCCGCCCGACAAGCCCGGCCGATCGGTTTTGACCACGACGGGACGGTTGTGATCAATCAACACGCGCGCCGGAATGGGCAGACGAAAGCGGCGCAGGCAGGCGGTCGGGGAACGTGGCGACACCGGGGAATCCCGTAGGGGCGAACTGCCTTGGCACGCCGAAGCCGCATCCGCCTCCGCGCGTGGTGCTACGACGTGACCTCGACGAAGCTCAGTGAGCAAAGTCGGGGATCCTGGGGAGTCCCGTAGGGGCGAACTGCCTTGGCACGCCGAAGCCCGACGAAGCTCGGAGGGCGAAGGCGGCCGTGCCCCTACCTTCGCCGTAGCGACCGGCGATTCCGGCACGCGAAACGGCGTCATCGCAAACGCGCCCGGACGATGGGTGTCGACCAGCGCCGGTGAGCCGCAGCGCGTGTCGCCCATCAATGCGCCTAGTCGCGCCAGCAGTGTCGACACCTGTTCGGGTGCTGGCAGCGCCCGCGTGAGCAGCGACTCCTGAACAATGCGCCCGGGTGTCGGATCGATCGTCACCGTCACGCGATCGACACCGGCAGACGCCTGGTGCGATTCGAGATCCAGCAGCAGGAGCGTGCGCAACACCTTCGCGTCGCGCATCGGCGCAGGCAACTGCAGGCTACGGCTGTGCGTGTCTTTGGTGACCAGCCGCAGGTGCAGATGCAGCACGGCTGCTCCGCGATCGCGCCGTTCGAGCCGCTGACACAACGGATCGAGCAGGCCGCTGAGCACGAACGACAGCGGCTCGAGGCTCTCGACGGGCCATTCCAGATCGACCGTCGCTTCGAACGGATCCTCTTCCCGCGTGGACACCAGCGGGCCAGTATCGTCGCCGCGTGCCAGACGTTGCCACGCCAGCCCCTCCTGCCCGATGCGTTCGGACAGCTCGACGGCGGGCAGCGCCGCGAATTGACCAAGCGTGCGAATGCCCCAGCGGGAGAGGACGGAGAGGACTCGGGTGTCGGGCGTCGGGGTTCCCCTCGACTCGCGTGACCGCGAGCTCGCTCGGGGCAGGCGGGATTCCCGCCTTCGCCAAACGGCCTGCCGGCCGGCTTCGGCGGGGCAAGCGGGATCCGGAAGAAACACCTCCAGCATGCGCAGAGGCAGCAGTGCCAGAAACGCGGCTTCGTCTCCTGCGGGCACCACGGTGACACCAGCGCGGGCGGCGGCACACAGGATGGCCGTCGTGCGCGTCGTTGCGACAGCCACGTGCACTGATCCGAGCCCGGCATCGACTGCCGCACGTCGCAGCTGGTCCCCTATCGTCTTGTGATCGCCGAACAAGCGTGTGAGCCCATCCACCTCCAGTGTGACGACCGTCTCGGAGCGCGCATCCACGCGAGGCGAAAACAGCCGCGCCACATCCAGCAATCGTGATCCGGAAGCGGGGTCTGACCCCGTTTTCTCTGCGTCGGGCGAGAAAGGGGGTCTGCCCCCATGTTCGCGGGGTTGGTCCGGCTTGTAGAGGCACGCGAACATGAGTGGTTCTTTCTTAAGGGATTGGGGGCTGGGGATTAGGGATTGGGGAACCGGACCCCGACTCCCGAACCCCGACTGATCAAGCGCTGGCCCGCAAGCGCACCGGCGAGGTGTCCGCTCCTGGAACCAGTCGAGCGCGTGCGGTCCGCACGTCGCTTTCGAGGTTGCGCCACATCTGCCCTTGGCGCGGGTGCAGCGACACACTGACGCCTCCCGCGCTCCGGCTCATCGGCGCACTGCCGAGGATCACGCCTATGGCCTCCTGCCCTTCCACCACACGCTGGAATCGCAGCCAGGTGGTCATCGGCACACGCCGCAGCGCGTGCGGAGGCGCATCGGCCAGATCCAGTGCAATCACGCCAAACCCGCCGGATTGCAAAATCAGATTGGTGGCCTTCAGCGCCCGTGTAATGACGCGATCCGCGCCGGTTTGACGATGGGCCAGGCTCGGAAAGGCGGGTGCGCACGAATCGCCACGTACCCAGAGCATCCGAGACAAAACAACCCCAGCGGTCGCCGCCGATTCCGGATCGAACACATCAAAAGTGTCGACCAGTGCAACCATTTCGCCTCTAGATGTCGCCGATGCCAGGATGGACATCAACAGACTGGTGCGGCCCGAGGAGCGCGGCCCGACAATCTCTGACATCTGTCCGAGTGGCAGCCCACCTCCAAGTTGTTGATCCAGTTCGAATAATCCTGTTTTTGCCGTTTCCTGAACCACACCGACCGGCACCCCGGCTGTGGCCACCGGCACCAGCGTCCGATCGAGTTTCTTATTCCGCAGCAGCGTTTCCACATCAGCACGGCAGGCAGCAGGCATTGGGGCCTCCAGTGTGGCGTTTTCTATCTTTCGCTTTATCTTCGCCTTTCAGACTATAGCGCGGCGGGCCAGCTGATGCAAGAGGGAGGGAGGGACGGAAGGGACGGAGGAGAGAGACGCGTCACTGCACTGCAGAAGCGCCTTGTTTATCTCCAGCCCTCCAAAGATAATCCCCTCGGCCAGGCGCCGAGGGCGCTAGGTGGAGTCGGCGGTCCCACGCGCGAACCGGGAAAGCCCGCCTTCTACCTATTGGATGTTGAACTAAACCGCTTCGCGGCAGTCTCACTCACAGACGGGCAGTACCCGCCGACCCTCCCAGTCTTCGGCCGCTTGTGTTCCCTCTGACCGATCACGATTCCTCCCGCCGCACGCGCATGATGCCTGTTGACGACCGCCACATGTGGCGCGTCGCTTTCCGGGAGGTGTGTCATGACGGCGTTGCGTCGGCAGATGGACAACGACATGGTGGTGCGGGGCATGGCGATGAAGACGCGGGAGGCGTACCTCGCGGCGGTGGTGGGGCTCGTGCGCTTCTACCGGCGATCGCCCGATCAGCTTTCGGATGCGGAGGTGCAGACGTACTTGTTGCATCTCATCCAGGATCGGAAGCGGGCGTGGAGTACGTGCAACATCGCGGTCCACGGGCTGCGGTTCTTCTATCACGTGACACTGAAGCGGGACCGCGCGACGTTTGCGATTCCGGCGTCGCGGCAGCCCGCCAAGGTCCCACACATCCTCAGCACGGACGATGTGCGGCGCATCTTGGCGGCCACGGCCAACTCCAAGCACCACGCGATGCTGGCCACGGCCTACGCGGCGGGCCTGCGCGTCAACGAGTTGGTGCATCTCCGGGTGACCGACATCGACTCGACACGGATGACGATTCGGGTCGAGCAGGGCAAGGGCGCGAAGGACCGGTACACGCTGCTGTCGGTGCGCCTGCTCGACGAGTTGCGGATCTACTGGCGCCAGGAGCGGCCGCGCTCCTGGCTCTTTGCGTCGCAGGACAGCGACCAGCCACCGGACCCGTCCGGCATTCAAAAGGTGTACACGGTCGTCAAGCGGCGCGCGGGGATCACCAAGCCCGGCGGGATTCACGGGCTTCGACACGCCTTTGCCACACATCTGTTGGAAGCGGGTGTGGACGTCCATACCATTCAGCGCCTGCTGGGGCATCGCGCCCTCAGCACGACGTCGCGGTATTTTCACCTGGCGCATCCGACGCTGTTGGCCCACCGGTCACCACTGGATCTCCTGGACGTTACCGCCGCGACGGCCGGGCAGACGACGGTCCAGGCGTGAGCCGTGTGCGTCGCAGCGGCGGACACCCGCCCACGGGTGACGCTGGCAGAGATCGTGCGCGTGTGTGGAGAGGCGTTCGCGCGGACCCATGGCCTGGCCAAGGTCCAACAGGTGGCCCTCCGGGCGATCGCCGCGTGCCGCACGGCCGTGCTGGGCGGCCACCGCGACACGTGTGATCGCTGCGGCGCGACGCGGATCACGTACAACTCGTGTCGCAATCGCCACTGCCCGACGTGTCAGACGGTTGCCCGCGACCGCTGGCTCGCGGCGCGCCGGGCCGAGTTGCTCCCGATCCCGTACTTTCACGTCGTCTTCACGCTCCCGCACGCGCTCAATCCGCTCGCCCAAGGGAATCCGCGCATCATCTACGACCTCCTGTTTCGCGCCGTGACCGACACCCTTCTGACCTTCGGGCGCGACCCCCGCCACCTCGGTGGGGCCATCGGCATCACGGCCATCCTCCACACCTGGAGCCAAACGCTCTCCCAGCACATCCACCTCCACTGTGTCGTGACGGGCGGTGCCCTCAGCCCCGACGGCACACGATGGATCCCGGGCCGGTCGGCGTTTCTCTTCCCCGTGCGGGCCCTCTCGATCGTGTGTCGCGCGAAGTTCCTCGACGGCCTCCGACGCGCCCATGATGGCCACC
>Ga0334722_10002336_pt1 | contig 21684 bp, 17 predicted proteins | sample C3_bottom_MG_FD_207210 | JGI IMG/M metagenome (GOLD analysis project Ga0334722, IMG submission 207210) | Sediment microbial communities from Yellowstone Lake, YNP, Wyoming, USA - C3_bottom | ecosystem: Environmental > Aquatic > Freshwater > Lake > Sediment | place: USA: Wyoming | collected... | reverse complement strand
TTTTCTTGACCTTGATCTTGTCGATGCAGAGCGCCAGGGTCAAGGGATTAGATCCCGTGTAAGGGATTCCCAGACAATCCAAGATGGCCGCCGCATGGGGCTCCAGCAGCGAGGAGTTGTTGATCCTCTCGCAAACGTTGAAGATCAAGTCGACGTTCGCGTTGGCGATCTTCTCGAAGGGCAGGGGCGTTTCGTTCATGTCGAAGAAGGTGACGCGGTGCCCCTTCGCCTCGACGGCCTTTTGGATGTTGAGGCCGACCGAGGTGAGGTCGGAATGAACGGCTCCCTCTTCGCCGCCCTCGGCGTCGAAGATGTTGCAGAGGATGCCGACGTGGAGGGACTTCTTGCCGAGGTCGACGCCGCGGACCTTTTCGATGCGCGCCGACTGCAGGATGCGGCGGCGCGAGACCTGGGCCGCCCCGAAACGGTTCTTGCGGCGCGTCTTGCCGAGCGAAGAGGTCGAGTCGAACTGCACGATGTTGATCGAGGTCTGGCGCAGGGCCTCATCGAGGTTCTCCTCGGCCTCGGCGTAGGTGTCGCCGCGGCCGACGAGCCAACCCATCGTCTCGAAGCCCTCCGGCGGGACCAGCACGGCGTCGCCGGGCTCTTTCTGGACCGTAATGTCGTGGACCTTCGAGGGTTCCGGCTTTTCCTGCGGGAGTTTGACTCCCGTGACGACGCCCGAGTGCTCGGGGATGAGATATTTCCCAACAAGATGGCAGCGAGGCTCCTTTAAGCGCTTGGGCTGGCAGGCGATGCCCACGGCGATCTTGGAGGCCTCCTCGACTAAATCCACCTCCCAGATGGTCTTGATCCAGTCATAAAGGTAATCGCCGCCCATGCGGGCGTTGAGCTCGATGAGCTTCGGTCCGGTCGGAGTGATTTTCGCCTCAAGATGCAAGGCGCCGTTCGACAAACCGAGGGCCTTGACGACGTCCTTGGCCATCTTCAAGACGTCCGAGAGGTCCGTGTCCTCGTGTCGGGAGGGCATGGCGTCTCCGGTCTCGACGAAGAAGGGCTCCTTGGTCGGGAAATTGTCGGTGAAGGCGTGAAACTTCACTTCGCCGCCCTGCACGAGAAGATCCACGTCGATTTCGGCTCCGTCGAGATATTCCTCGGCCAGGATGTCGGTGCCGTATTTGTAGATCGGGTCGAAAGCCGGCGTCATGTTCGTCTTGATGTAGTCGAAGGCCTTCTTCGCCTCCTCCAGGCTGTCGAGCTTGACGACGAACTGGCTCTTGACGCCCCAGGAGGGCTTGAGCACGACGGGGAAGCCGATGCGTGCGGAGGCCTTCTCCAAGTCCGCCTGATTCTTGATCAAGGCCCACGAGGGCTGGTATTTCGCGAGCTTGGCGTTTTCGAGGGTCTGGCGCGTGAGGTACTTATTGCGGGCGTTGAGCGCGGCCTGCGGTGAGTGTCCGATCCAGCCGAAGCGCTGGGCGAGCGTCGCCGCCAGCGGCACGGCGTTTTCCCAAAACGTGATGACGCCGTCGATCTTGGCCGTCTTGACGAGTTCCTCGACCTTGGCCGCGCAGGCCACCTCGTCGAGCGGATCGGCCTCGATATGGCCGTCGGCGAGCTTGGAGACCCAGTTCGCCTCCGAGGAGATCAGGATCAGCTTGGGGCCCAGCTCGCGAAGGCGCTGGTAAATAAATTTCTTCTTTGGAGAGGGAGAGGAGATGACGAGCAGGGTCTTGCTCTTTAAATCGGCGGCGGCATTTTCGGCGGTGACGGCGGTTTCGGCTGAATTCATGATGATACAGTGTAAAGCATTCTCCGTCGAGAATCAAACGCGCGGAGGCGCTTTAGGGGGCGGACTCGATGGGGCCGCCGCTCTCTTTGGCGGGCACGACCGCGGGCGTCGAGCCGCCGAGGCCCGAGGGACTTCCTTTCGCTTTTTCGATGGCGAGGCGCTGGAGCTCGAACTGACGGGAGAGATGTTTCGTCCGCGCCAAGCCCTGCTCGTAAGTGACGGGCTCCGGCCTCTCGTCGGCGTCGGCCCCGCGATTTAAAGTCTCGATGCCAAGCCGTTTCGATTCCTCCTGAATGAAGAGGACTTGGCTTTCATTGTCGTAGCCGGAAGCGCCGGCGGTCAGCGGTATTTTGACCGTCATCGACGACGGTTCCGGGACTTCCAGGGACGTGTTGGTTTCGGCGGGGGGAACGGCAGGCTGCGGCGAGGGTCCGCAAGCGGAGACCAGCGCGGCCAGGAGAGCGGCCGCCGGGAAGAGGCTATTTCTTCGCACTGAACTTGAGCTTCAGCATGCGGGCCACGAAGGGCGTGACGAATTGATCGGAGCCCGCGCCGAGGCGGGCGATCTCGCGCACCATGGAGGAGGCGAGGTAGGTGTACTGGTCGTCGGGCATGAGGAAGACGGTTTCGACGTCTTTATAGAGGCGGCGGTTGAATGAGGCCAGCTGGAACTCATAATCCATGTCGGAGACGACTCGCAGGCCACGGATGAGAATTTTCGCCTTCTTAGAGCGCAGGTAGTCCACCAAGAGTCCCGAGAAGGTGTCGACGTCGACGTTGGGCAGGGGGCGGATGGCCTCCTCGACGATTTCCAGTCGTTCGGAAACGGAGAAGAGGTGCTTCTTGGTCGTGTTATTGGTCACCGTGACGATGACGTGGTCGAAAATCTTGGCGGCCCTTTGAATGATGTCGAGGTGACCGCGCGTGAGAGGATCGAAACTTCCCGGGTAGACCGCGATTCGGCTCATGCTCCGAGTTTAACAGGACGCAGGGGGGTTGTCAACGCGCCGGGATGCGACGCAGGGCTGCAACGGCGTTTTCGATGCGGGCCAAGAGCCACTCCGGGTCGGGGCGGTCGTTTTTTGGAGTGAAGCGGGGGTCTCTCATCGCCCCGGCGGCGATTTTCTCAAGGTGCGGCAGCGCTTCTCGGCAACGGAGGCGCGCCAGGGCTTCGGCCGTTTCGGCCAAGACCTCCGCGTCGGGGTGAGACGTCAGGGGGAGGAGGACGTCTTTGGCCGGCGCGCCGAACTCGGAAACAAGACGGACCAAGACGATGGCGCTGGCGGGATCGTCCGTCTCGGAGAGCAGCGCGCTGCGCAGGAGAGGCCAGGAGGCAGTGGCGATGATCCCGGTTAGCTCCGCCTTTTTGTGGGGGAGGCTGGCGACGACGGCCGCGCGAGCGGCATGGCGAGCGGGGAAGTAGTCGAGAAGCCGGAGCAGGGAGCGCGCGGCGGCCTCCCCTCGCGACCGGCCGAGAGCCAGGGCGGCTTTTTGGACGGTCGCCAGGTTGCGGCCCTCCGGGCGGGGGCCGAAAGAACGGGCGACGGCCTCAAGAGGGGCGCTGTCGGCGCAGCCAAGACGGGAGAGGGGGATGAGGACCTCGTCAAGAAGACTTCGCGGCATCTGAGGCCCGTCTAAAGACGAACAAAGACTTGCGCGGAGGGGCTCCACTGGCGCGTCGAGCGTCGCCAGGCCCTGCGCGGCGGCGGAGCGCACATCCTCATCCTGTTTTTTGTCCAAGAGAATGGAAGTCAGTGGTTTGAAGGCGGCCGGATCGCGGATAAAACCGAGAAAGACGGTTGCAAAGAGTCGGACCTTGGGAGGGCGCTGAAGATCCCTGGCGTAGGAGGCTAGAGGCTCGACGGCCGTCCAACCGAGAGGAGCAATCTCGCGCCCCCAAGTCTCGGCATTCTTGTCGAGTTCGGCGATCCTCCGAGCGTCTTGTCCCCGCTCTGAGGCGAGGATCTTTTCGACTTGAATCATCACGCGCGTCGCCGCGGCTACGGGGGTCTCGGCGCGAGCCTGGGCGGCCAGCAGAACGGCGGAAAAAAGGACGCTCACGCGCGGGCGGCTTCCATATCGGGCCGGCCGACCGAGAAGTAGCGGGCCTGTGGGTGATGAAAGACGAGGGCGGAAACGCTGGCCTCGGGGTCCATCATGAAGCCTTCGGTCAGGCGCACGCCGCAGTGTTTCTCAGGCTCAAGCAGGGCGAAGAGCTTGGCCTGGTCGCCGAGGTCGGGACATGCGGGATAGCCGAAGCTCACCCGGATTCCGCGGTAGCGGCCCTGGAACTTCTCGCGGATCGTCAGTCCCGCCGGATCTCCGATACCCCACATCCTGCGCAGGCGTTCGTGCAGGAGTTCGGCAAATCCCTCCGCCGATTCGAGGGCGATGGCCTGCAAGGCATGGGATTTTAGATATTCGCCCGCTTCTCGGTAGCGCTCGGAGAGTTCGCGCACTCCCGCGCCGCAGGTGACGACGTACATCGCCACGAAGTCGCGCTTGACGCCTGCGGGCCTGATGAAGTCGGAGAGGCAAAGACGTTCGCCTTTGGGTTGGCGCGGGAAATCGAAAACGGCCAGCGGCTTTGAGGAGGAGGGGGATTCGTAGACGTTGAGCCGGTCGCCCTCGGCGTCCGCGGCGAAGAAGCGGTAGACGGCTTGGGCCGTGATGAGCTTTTGTTCAAGAATCTCATCCTGGAGGGAGAGGACGCGCTTTTGGAGCTCGGTGGCCTTGGGGTCTTTCTCCTGGAGGCGGCGCTCTAAACCGCCCCTGAGGCCGAGGTGCTTGCCGTAGAGCATGATGGGATTGATGTAGCGGAAAATCTCATCGACGGCGAAGTCCGAGACGACATGGGGCTTTAAGTCCGGGGGGACGGGAGGAGGCTCCTCGTGCACAACACGGAAGCGAGGAGGCTCCGGCTCGGAAGAGACCGCCGCCGGAGGTGAGGAGGATTCGGCTCTCAGAAGCTCTTGGGCCTCATTGTTTTTGGCAAGGAGGCCGGATCGTCTTTCGCTGAAGAGATCGTTGCAGAGGGAGAGTCCCGTCATGGCGTCCTTGGCGTAGAAGACGGGACCGTCGTAGGCCGGGGCGATGCGCTTGGCCGTGAATCGCGCCGAGAGGGCCGCTCCGCCCACCAGCACCGGCAGGCGGATTCCGGCGGCGGTGAGGTCTTCGGCTGAGACCGTCATCATTTGGGCCGATTTGACGAGGAGACCCGAAAGGCCGACGGCGTCGGGCTTATGGGCCTTAACCGCTTCCAGGAGTTGTTCCGGAGTGATCTTGATGCCGAGATCGACGATGCGGTAGCCGTTGTTTTTCAGGATGATGTGAACGAGATTCTTGCCGATGTCGTGGACGTCTCCCTTGACCGTGGCCAGAAGGATGACGGCCTTCGCCATCTGATCGGCGAGAGTCATATGGGGCTCAAGATGGGAAACGGAGGTCTTCATCACCTCAGCCGACTGCAGGACCTCGGCGACGATCATCAAGTTGGAGCCGAAGAGCCGGCCGACTTCGTCCATCCCCCTCATGAGCGGGCCGTTGATGATTTCCAGGGGCTTGAGGGTCTTTAGGAGCTCGTCGAGGTCCTCCCTCAGCCCATCTGTCGAGCCCTCGATGACGTTCTTGGCGACGCGTTCCTCGATGGGGAGCTTGAGGCGTTCGGCGGGGCTCTTGTCCGCGGCTTTGGCGGCGCGGAAGTGGGCGGAGAAAACGGCCACGGCGTCGAAGCCGGCGGGGTGGGCCGAGTCTCCGGGACCCTTCCACGAGAGGACGTCCCAGGAGAGTTTCTTTTCTTCATCGGGAATCTGCGAGTATCTCGCGAGCTTCTCGGCGTTGACGATCGCCAGATCGAGTCCCGCCTCCACGCAGTGATGGAGAAAGACGGAGTTTAAGACCTCTCGCCCGGCCGGCGGCAGTCCGAAGGAAACATTGGAGATGCCGAGCACCGTCTTGCAGCGCGGCATGGCGGCCTTGATGAGGCGCAGTCCCTCGATGGTTTCGACGGCCGAGCCCCAATAGTTCTTATCGCCCGTCCCGGCCGGGAAAACGAGAGGGTCGAAGAGGATGTCCTCGGGAGCAATCCCATACTTCGTCGTCAATAGTTCAAAGGAGCGTCTTGCCACGGCGAGCTTGCGCTCCCGCGTCAGCGCCATGCCCGTGGTTTTGTCCTCGTCGATGGTTCCGACGACGAGGGCTGCGCCGTAGGCGTGGGCCAAGGCGGCCCCTGCGGCGAAACGCTCCTCGCCGTCTTCGAGGTTGATCGAGTTGAGGATGCACTTTCCGGGGGCGCGCTTGAGGGCCTCTTCCATGACCGCGGCGTCGGTGGAGTCGATCATGAACGGGGTCTTGACCTTGAGTACGACCTTTTCAAAGAAGGCGATCATGTCGGCCTTTTCGTCGCGATCGGGGTTGGCCAGGCAGACGTCGACGATGTGGGCCCCCGCGCGCACCTGCCGGCGGGCGACCTCGGCGGCGGCTTCGAGATCTCCGGAGGAGATAAGGTCGCGGAACTTTTTGGAACCGATGACGTTGGCGCGTTCGCCGATCAGGAGGGGACGGCGGTCCTCATCAAGACTAAGAGATTCCATGCCCGAGACGGCGCTGCGGCGGCGCTTGTGAGGGCGGCGCGGAGTCTTGCCGGCCATCGCTTCGGTCATCAGGCGGATGTGATCCGGGGTCGTGCCGCAGCAGCCGCCGACGAGATTGACCCATCCTTCGTCGGCAAAACGGGAGATCTTCCTGGCGACCCCTTCGGGGGATTCGTTGTAGGCTCCATTTTCGTCGGGCAGGCCGGCGTTGGGGTAGCAGAGGGTGAAGGCCCTCGTCAGCTGCGATAGGGTTCGAAGATGATCCGTCATGAAATCAGGGCCCGTCGCGCAGTTCATGCCGACGGCCAGGAGATTAAAATGGGCGACGGCTTCGGCCAGAGCCGAGATGTCCTGGCCGCCGAGCATGGTGCCCATGTTCTCGATGGAGACGGAGAGCATGACCGGCAGGCTGCGCCCTGCTTTGCGGAAGGCGCGCTGGATGCCGTTGAGCGAGGCCTTGACGTTGATCGTGTCCTGCTGGGTCTCAAGGAGGATCAAGTCGGCCCCGCCTTCCAGCAGTCCCTCGGCCGCCTCGGCGTAATGGGCTAGGATTTCGTCGTACGTGATGCCGCCGGTCACCGTGATCGCCTTAGTTCCTGGCCCCAAGGCGCCGGCGACGAAGCGCGGCTTGGCGCTGGTCGAATGCCTGTTCGCGGCTTGTCGTGCCAGTTCGCAGGCTTTTTTGGAGATTTCCCGGACCTTATCCTGGAGGCCGTACTCGGCGAGGACGTGGCTGACCGCGCCGAAGGTGTTCGATTCCACGATATCGGCCCCGGCCTTGAAATAGGTCTCATGGACGTCGGAAATGACGTCGGGGCGCGTGAGGACTAAGTGTTCGTTGCAGCCCTCCAGTTCCGGTCCGCCGAAATCGGAGGAGGTCAGCTGCCGCCGCTGGAGCATGGTCCCCATGGCGCCGTCAAGAACGAGGATGCGGCGGTGGAGGAGCTCTCGGAGCTCATCCTCGCGTCCCCGGTCGTTGAAGGGGCTTCGTTTTAGGCTCATGGATCCTGGAAAGGAGAAAACCGCGCCACTGGCGCGGTTTTATGCGGCCCGCACATTATACCCCCTGCGGAGGGAGGTCTTCAACCCGAGCGCAGTCCGAGCAGTATTCGGCGGAAGGTCTCCGAGGAGCTCCAAATCAGCAGGTTCGCCGCCCCCCAGCCTGAGAGGCTCCAAAGGAAGGCGCGGCGGGAGAAGTTCCGCCAGGCAAGGCGCAGACCGACTCCCCCCAAAAGGATCATGAAGGGAGAGAGGCTGAAGCGATAGCGGGAAGCCGGGCCCCCAAAGAACGTGTAAATTCCCGCCGAGAAGATGATGAAGCCGCAGAAAGGCCACAGCCGCTTGTCTTGACGGGCGGCCCAGAATCCGAGAAGCCAGAACGGGATGAGGAAGACGTAGGTCGCGTCGTAGCGCGGCAGGAATGGATAGCAGATGCTGGCAATATCGAACGCGTAGGCCCGCGCGATCTGGCCGAAGCGCAAGGTTTGTTTGAGATCGAAATATTTTTTTCGAAAGACATCGTCTCTTTTCAGTTCCGGGAGGCTTACGTCGGAGGGGGCGACTGGGTCCAGTTGAAGTTTTTGATTTTGGAGAGGCAGGCGCAGCCCCAGGTAGAGGGTAAAGCCCCCGCGGCTCGTGGCGGGTAGAAAGCGCTTAAAGACGATGGCGTTGCGTCCGCCCCACAGGCCGACGGCCAGCAGGACCCCTGCCAGTGCGCAGGAGATCTGTCGGAGAGTGTAGTCTTTCGTCAGCCAGGGGAGGGCCGCTAGGGCGCAGACGGCCCAGGGGAGACATTCCGGGCGGACCCAATAAGCTCCCGCAAGGCAAAGTCCGGCTACGGCCGCGCGCAGGGCGGCGGGGCCGTAGCCGGAGAGGATTACGGCCGCGAAGGCCGCCAGCAGGAAGCTGTAGAGGGATTCGCTGAGGATGGAGGCCGTCGGGGCGAATAAATCATAGTAGATCGCCGCATAGAAGCCGCAGAATAACGACCAAGGGGGCTCCAAGAGGCGGCCGGCGGCGCCGTAGAGGAGAAGGCAGGCGAGCGTTCCCAGAATGACCTGCGCGACCGCGACGGCGATCGTCGACCGTCCGAAGAGAGCGTAGATGGAAGCCAGAAAGAGAGGGTAGCCCGGCATGCGCCCGGCGGCGTCGCCGTTGGGCCCGACGTAGCGCCCCGTGTCGAGAAGGGACGTTGCGTAGGCGTGGTATTCGGAGGCGTCTCCCGAGAGCTCGCGGAGCGGCGGATGTCCCGCGAGGTAGGCGGCCCGAACGCAGAGGGCGCAGACGGAGACGGCCAGCCAGGTCCGCCACCCCCGGCTCATCGCTTGCGGTGGAGGCGGATCGACTCGAGGAGGCATCCCCAGAAGAAGACGGCAAACGCGGCGGGGAGATTGATCAAGACGAGAGCCGGCAGCGCCAGGAAGACCGCGAACTTCAGGGGATTGTAGTAGAGCATGATCTGGACCATGATCTGCAGGGTGCGGGGGATGTCGCGAAGGCTGCGGACCTTGGAGCGTCCCGTTCGAACGCGGTAGCCGATGGGGACGAATTTGACGAAACGGCCTCCTTGGATGAAGGAGAGGGTCATCGTCGTCGAGAGGGAGTAGCCGTAGCAGAGAATCGGCATGGAGCTGTCGAAGGCCTCCTTCCGAATCAGACGCAGGCCCGAGTTGGCGTCTGGGATGATCTCCCCCGCCACGAAGCCCGCCAAGAAGAGGTAGATCCAGCGAAGGAAGGCCCTTAGTGGATTGCCCCAGAAGAGGGTCCCTTGCCTGGCGCCGACGACCATGTCGAAGCGCGGGGCGTAGGGCAGAAGGCGGGCCGCGTCTTCGGGAGGGTAGGAGCCGTCGCCGTCGATCATGAGCACCCAGGGGAATTTCGCCGCGGCAAATCCCGTGAAGAGCGAGCGGCCGTAGCCGCGGTTGCAGGGATGGCGCAGGACGCGCGCGCCGGCGGATTCCGCGGCGGCGGCGCTGGCGTCATCGGAGCCGTCGTCGACGACGATGACTTCGAAATCCTCAGCCTCTTTGAGGCCCGCCCCCGCGAGAGAGGCCTTTAGGTCGGCAACGACGCCTCCGACCCCATTTTCTTCATTGTAGCAGGGGACGACGACGCTGACGCGCACCTTATCGTTTTCCGACGTCATGGCGCCCCCATGATAGTCATTTCTGCCTGTCCCGGCAATCCCGCAGGAACGCGAAAACAAAGCCCCTCCGGGACGCTTGGTCCCGGAGGGGCTTTTTCGGCGATACGCGCGTCAGTTAGGCGCCAGGTCCGAGGTGCAGTTGGCGTTGCAGCTGATGGTGCCGGGCGGCGCGACGTAGCTGATGATGTAATTGCCGTAGACGGCGGGAGGCGGGTTGTTGCGCGTGATGGTGATGTTCCAGGTCGGCATTCCTCCCGTTATCGCCGTGGTGATGGCGCTCGCCGTGAACTTCGTCATGTTGCCGATGTTCGAGTCGAAGGAGGTCGAGGCGACGGTCCCCGAGAAGTAGGCGCCGTTCCTGGCCAGATAACGCTCCTGGGCTCCCTTAAGGCCGCTGATCCACTGCATGCTCTCGGTGAACTTGCCTTTCTCGACGACCTTGAAATATTGAGGAACCGCGATCGCGGCCAAGATGCCGATAATGAGCACGACGACGAGCAGTTCGATAAGGGTGAAACCCGCGTTGGGCCGCCCCATCCAGTTAAGCCGCTTTTTATTCATCATCCCCCTCCGCTTTCTTTTGACGTCGCCTGCAGTGTAGCAGAAGCCTCCGACTTCTGTCACCCGCAATTTCTGTGCAAAATGTGAATTCAGGGCTTTGCGGTCAATGGGTCAGAGCCTTGAAGTCTTCACGATCCGCGAGATCCTCGAAATCCCGGTTTTCGCGGGCACGGGCTTTGTATTTGGGGTCGATCCGTACCGCTACGGCCAGTTCGGCCAAGGCCTTGTTGGCTTGCCCCATCAGAGCCAGCATCGCCGCGTAGTGATAGCGGGTGACGGCCAACTCGGGGGCCAGAAGAGCCCCGGTCTTGGCCTCGGCCGCGGCGGATTCCTGATCGCCGGCGTCGAAGAGCAGGCGCGAGTTGGTCGTGTGAGCCCGAGCCCGCTCGATCCGGGCGCGCGGGTCGTAGACGCGGACCATCTGGAACCGGTAAAAAGATTTTTGATCAAGCTTTTCGAATACGAGAAGGGAGCAGGTCGCCAAAGGATTGTACGAGGCGGCGGCCCAACGCCACTCCGGACCCGGCCAGCCGTCCGTCATGCGGGAGGCCAAAGTCGAGGTGGAGCGTAGGGTTTCAGACAGGCCCGGCTGTGGGCCGGCGGGGACGTCAAGGATGGTTTCAAGGAAGCCGCGGTGCGTGTAGCCGCCTTTTTGGAGGGCCTTCTCCGCCTTGGCGAAGGCGAGGGCATTCCAGGAGAGAGGTCCCTCGCTCGTTAGAGTCCATTTCAAGGAAGCTTTTTCCTCTCCGGGGTGGATCGAGAAGAATCCCACGCGGGTCGAGACGGGCTCGGCATGGATGGCCTCTCCAAGTTTCGGATAGGAGAGATGGACGAAGGCGACCGAGCAGGCGTCGTTCCATCCAATGACGCGCCACTCCTCCCGTTCGAGGTTGATCCCGCCGGCGGTCTGTGCGGCGGCCGGCAGGGCGGCCAGAAAGGCGAGCAAGAGCGAAGTCACGGCCCGATCATAGGACATTTTACGCCAAGTCGATCCAGTTCCAGCGGCCCTGATAGATCGACAGGAGGCGCCGGCGCAGACGCGAGTGTTCCTGCTTTTGGAGTCTCGCGTCTGCACGGAGAAGTTCGTCGGCGTCGGCGCGCGCCTGGGCGAGAAGCTCCTCATCCTTGAAGAGATCGGCCACGCGCAGGGAGAGTTCTCCGTGCTGGGCCATGCCGAGAAGCTCTCCGGGGCCGCGGAGCTTGAGATCCTCCTCGCCGATGCGGAAACCGTCGGAGGTCTCGACCATGGTCTGCACGCGGCGTCTGGCCTGCTCGGTCCGGGGATCTGCGACGAGATGGCAGGAGGACTCCGCAGCGCCTCGTCCAATTCGGCCTCGCAGCTGATGGAGGCTGGCCAGTCCAAAACGGTCGGCGTTCTGGATGACCATGACGGTGGCGTTTGGCACGTCGATGCCGACTTCAATGACAGGCGTGGCCACGAGGACCTGGGCCTCGCCGCGCAGAAAGGATTCCATGACCTTGGTCTTGGTCTTGCCCGGCATGGCGCCGTGGATGAGGGAGACCTTAAGATCGGGGAAGACCTCCCGGCTGAGCCTCTCGAACTCCGCCTTGGCCGATTGCAGGTCCAAGAGCGCGGATTCCTCGATGATGGGGTAGACGATATAGGCCTGCCTCCCCAGGGCCGTCTCGCGCCGGATCGTCTCCAGGGCCTGGGCTTCGGAGCCGAGCACTGTCTTGATGGGGACGCGGCCCGGCGGCATCTCGTCGATGGTGGAGACTTCCAAGTCTCCGTAGAGGGCCAATGCCAGGGTCCGCGGGATCGGGGTGGCGGTCATAACCAAGAGATCGATGAGGCTCCCCTTCTGGCGGAGGGTGCTGCGCTGGCGCACGCCGAAGCGATGTTGCTCGTCGACGACGGCGAGGCGCAGGTTCTTGAAGCGAACCTCTTCTTCAAGCAGGGCGTGCGTGCCGACAAGGATGTCCACTTTCCCAGACGCGGCGTCGGCGAGGATCTTCGCGCGCTCTTTCTTGGGGATGCGCGAAGTCAGCGAGGCGACGCGCACGGGGAGAGTTTTCAGGAACCGATCGAGGGTCGCGCGGTGCTGATCGGCGAGGATTTCCGTGGGAGCCATCAGAGCCCCTTGCCCCTTGTTTTCAACGGCCAATAGAAGGGCCGAGAGAGCCACGACGGTCTTGCCCGAACCAACGTCTCCCTGGAGAAGGCGCGTCATGGGGTGAGGGCGGCGCATATCGTCGAAGATCTCGTTGATGACGCGGCGCTGTGCGGCGGTGAGATCGAAACCCAGAGCGCGGCGGTAGGGCGTTAGAAGGCTTCTCTTGATTTCGTAGTTGAAGCCTTTGGAGATTCCCTGCGTCTGGCGGCGCTTGAGAATCCAGGCCGATTCAAGAATTAGGAATTCCTCGTAAGCCAGCCTCGCCCGGGAGGCCTCCCACTCGGCTTCGGAGCGTGGGAAATGAAGGCCCTGCAGGGCTTGGGGAGCGGCCAAGAGTCGGCGTTTGGCCATGAGCTCGGATGGGACGGCGTCCGTCGCCAGATCTCCGCTGCTTTCAAGGGCGGAATGGATGAGTTCGCGCGTGAAGCGCTGGGAGAGCCCCTCGGTCAGGGCGTAGACTGGGACCGTGCGCGCGACGTGCAGGCGCCAGCGATCGTCGTCCAGGGGGTAATGCTCCTCGACTCGAAGCTCATGGATGCCGGTGAGGTCCGCTTCGGCGCGGCCGACGACCCAGAGGTCGGCCCCTTCGCGGACTTCCTTCTTCAGCGAACCGAAGACATCGAAACGGCGGCTTAAATGCTTGAACCAGACGCACTCGACCTTGCCGTGCGAGGTCGCCAGCGTCGCCTTATAGAGGGCCAGGCGGGGGCCCGCTCCGCGGGCGGCTGCCTTCAGAACGCGACCTCGGAGCACGACCATTCCCGTGGGCGTGGGCAGGCGCAAGTCCGCTGTCTCGCGGCGGTCCTGCCACAGGCGCGGGTAATGGTGCAGAAGGTCCTCGACGGTCCTCACGCCCAGGCGTTCGAAGAGGAGGGCGCGGCGGGGGCCGACGCCCTTCAGGAACTGGATCGGCTTCTCGAGAGTGTCATTCATCCGGTTGCGAGGGGAGTCCTCTTTTGCTATAGTCGCTCAACGCTATGTCCTTTAAATGTCAGATTCCAGGTTGCGGGAAAGGTCCAAAGTCCGGCTTCAGCTACAGCCATTCCAATAGGGCGACGAAGCGGGTCTTCCGTCCCAACCTCCAGCGGCAGAAGGTCGTCATCGAAGGCCGCACGATGACGGTTTACGTGTGCACGGACTGCATCAAGTCCGGGCGCGCGATCCGTCCGACCCGATAATACCCAAAGGGAGCGCCGCTCCGAAAGAGGGCGCGATCAGGGCCTGGGCTTATGCCTTGGCCCTGATTGTTTTTGGTCTTCCGATCTTCAGCCCCGATCTCTTCTGGCATCTCTCCGTTGCCCGCTGGATACAGGCGCACGCCGCCATCCCCCGTCAAGAGGATTTCTCTTTCACCCTCGGCGGCGCTCCCTGGATCGACTTTGAATGGATGACTCAGATTCTCTGGTACGGGACCGAACGTCTCGGAGGGATGTGGGGATTGTGGGTTCTCAAAATCCTCCTGCTCCTTGCGGCATTTTTGCCGGTGGACGGCCTTCTTCGCCGCAGAGAGGCTGCGCCTGCGGCCAGGGCCGGGGCCTCGGCCCTATGGCTTGCCGCGATGCTCCCACGGGCCGATCTTCGCGCGGACTTAATTTCAGCATTCTTTTTTGCCTGCCTGCTCAAGCGTCTTGAGGCCGGCCGCGCTTCCTTTTTGTTCGGTTTCGGACTGTTCGCGCTTTGGGCGAATCTCCACGGCGGATTTCTTCTCGGATTTTTTCTCTATGCGCTCTACGCTCTCTCCCCGTTCCTTGGAGGCGAACGTCGTCCCGAGGGGCTCTCGGGCGAGGCGGTCGGCGCGGTCTTGGGGAGCTTCCTTAATCCATACGGGTTTCGTCTTTATGGCGCGATCCTGGCGCATGCCGACCCCGTCACGACGCGCCTCATCGCGGAGTGGGGGCCCTTAAACTGGCACCACGCGTTCCAGGTTCCCTTAATGGGCGCCCTGGCCGTCACAGCGGCCGTTCTTTGGATCGGCCGCAAGACGGCGCCGCGGACGTTGGCCGTCGCGGCTACGGGGCTTTGTCTTGCCACGGCCCTCAGCGCGCGTTTCGGCGCCTACTTTGCGTCCGCGGCGGCCATGGCGGTCTTTACGACTTTCCCTCGGCCTAGACTTTCTTTCATGGTCGGAGGTCTCGCCGCGTTGAGCCTGGCCCTGGTTCCAGTTCTTTCTTCCGCACGTTTGGGAACGGCATTCCAGGATGCCTACGTGGCCCGTCGAGCCGTGGAGTTTATCGCACGGGAAGGGGATATTTTTAGATCCTTGCGTCTCTTTAATCAATACGAATGGGGCGGCTACCTGGGCTGGCGCATGGGCGAGAGCTATAAGATCTTCGGCGACGGCCGCTATCTCTTCTGCAGTCAGCTCCCAGAGATCCAGAAGGCCCTGGATTCCTCCGATGGGATACTGGAAATGGCCCAGCGTCGGCATCTGGACGGATTTTTGATCAAGAACGAACGGCTTCTTCTGTCTTCAACTCGCGTTTATCCCGACGGAACGCGCCGTGAAATTCCGCGGCCATGGCATGTCTTTATTTTCCCGCGCGAGCGCTGGGCTCTGGCGTACTGGGACGATCAAGCCCTGCTCTTCCTGGATCGCGCTAAGATCCCGACGGGTTGGCTGGCCGCGCATGAATACCGCTGGCTGCGTCCCGGAGATGAGCGCGCTCTTCAAGACGCCCTGTCTCGCGGGGAGGTTCCGCCTCCAGCGCTTGAAGACGAGAGGGCGCGCCATGCCTCCGAGATTAAGCCTTCTGGGTTCGCGGGGTTTTGAGAAACTCGCACCGGTGCGAGAAACAGCCGGACGGCAGAGAATGGAGTTCGCGCCCCCTTGATTTCTTTGGGCCCCGGGGCCACACTCCCATATCTCATCGCGTTCTGGAGGTCTCATGAATCTTTGCCGGGGAATTTTTATTCCCGTTGCCGTTATTTTCACGTCCATTTTCCCCCCCGTTCTTGCCGCCGATCTCAACGATCTCCTTCCTCCGGCTGCGGCGCCCGCGGCGGCCAAGATCCCTCTCGCGGAATCCAAGGAGAAGCCGGACCGGGTCCGCGCCGCCGAGGAGAAGGTTCGAGGGATCGCGCCGAGACTGAGCCAAGGCTCCGAGCTTGAGAAGGCCGCCGCCAGGACGGAGGCCCGCAAGGCCCTCGGCGAGCTCTTCGACGCAAAGCTCGCCATACAGGAAGAAGAACTGGCCCTGCACGAGAAGAAGGCGGCAGAGCTAAAGGTCAAGATCGCCCGGAAGAAGGCCGGCCGCGAGAAGGCCGTCGATGAGCGTCTGGCCAAGATGGGCGGCGAAGATGACTGGGAGTAGGTCCTAGCGTGAGCCGTCGCCGGTCAGCGCCTGTCCGGGCGCTCCGAGAGAGGCGCCGCCCGTTTGGATCGGCGCGGATTCTAAGGCCGGGACGGCGGGCGCTTGGGAGGCCGCCGAGGTTGAAATCGCCGGCTCGACGAAGACGGGGGCGGTGACGACGATGTCGGCGCAGCGGATGCTCTCGACCTGCCCCGTCTTATCGTCGAGGCTGACGTGGTCGGGGCCCGACATGGTCGCGACGTTGCTCCATTCGTAAGCGGTCCTTCCCTTGAGATACGGCAGGGATTTTCCTTCCACGTAGGGGATGGTCTCATCGGGGGGGCCCATGAACTTGAGGAGATTTTCACGCGCCATCCCCACGCGCAGCTTCAGGCAGTGCCGGTAGTTGTCGGCCATCCTTCTTGAGCAGCCCGCCAGAGCAAAGGCCATGACGGCGACCAGGAGCTTCATTGCACGACCCCTCGCTCGCGGAGCCAATTGCGGATTTTGGAGCGCGCGCGGGCGGTCTTGACGTAGTTGAGCCAGTCTTTCTTGGGCGTGGAGCCCTTCTTGGTGAGGATGCGGCAGATGTCTCCGGATTTCAGCGGCTGGTCCATCTTGACCATCTTATTGTTGACCATGGCTCCGACGCAAGTGTAGCCGATCTCCATGTGCACGGCGAAGGCGAAATCAAGGGGAGTGGCTCCGGCGGGGAGGACTTTCACCTCTCCGGCGGGCGTGAAGACGAAGACCTGGTTAAACTCCAGGTCGGTCTTGAGGCTGTCGAGAAATTCCCGGGGGCTATTGAGGTCTTGGAGCCACTCGATCCACTGCCTCAGCCAGTTGAGCTTTTCCTCCATGTGGGCGTCTTTGGCCTGCTCTCCGATCTTATATCTCCAGTGCGCCGCGATGCCGTACTCGGAGGTCCGGTGCATCTCCTCCGTGCGGATTTGGATCTCGACGAGCTCGCCGGAAGGGCTGACGATGGTCGTGTGCAGGCTTCGGTAGAGATTCAGCTTGGGCGTGGAGATGTAGTCCGTGAAGGACCCGGCCACGGGCTTGAAGTGGGTGTGGACGATGCCCAGGAGCGCGTAGCAGTTGGCGACCGTGTCGGTGATGAGGCGGATGCCGAGGGCGTCCTGGATCTCGTCGAAAGGCTTCTTCTGCCGCTCCATCTTTTTGTAGATCGACCAGAGGGTTTTCGTGCGCGACAGGATGCGGCAGGCGATGCCCGTGCCGCCTAGTACTTTCTCGATGACGGCCTTGGCCTCAAGGAGCTTCTGCTCGCTTTGCTTGAGCTGCTCGCCGACCTTGCGCGCCAGTTCCTCGTGCTCGGGAGGGTGGAGGTGGGCGAAGGAAAGGTCCTCAAGCTGTCCCTTCAGCTTGAACATCCCCAGACGATGGGCCAGGGGACCGTAGAGGGCCATGGTCTCCGCGGCGATGCGTTCCCGCTTCTCCGGGGGGAGGAAGTGAAGAGTCTTCATGTTGTGCAGGCGGTCGGCGAGCTTAATGACGATGACGCGGATGTCCTGCGCGGTGGCCAGGAGCATCTTGCGCCAGTTCTCGGCCTGCGCCTCGTCGCGCGACTCGAACTTCAGGGCGTCGAGCTTGGTCACGCCCATGACGAGCATGGCGATCTCCTCTCCGAATTCGGCGCGCAGCTGGCCCTCGGAGGTCGGGGTGTCTTCAATGGTGTCGTGCAGAAGCCCCGCGCAGACCGTGGGCAGGTCCATGCGCCACTCGATGAGCGACTCGGCCACCGCGGCGCAGTGCGAGATGTACTGATCGCCCGAGGCGCGGGATTGCTGGCCGTGGACTTTCTCCGCGAAATCCCATGCCAGTTCCAGGGCGATGGGGTCGACGTGGGCCGAATAGGCCGCGAACTTTGCGATCAAATCCTCTTTCGCGATCATGAGGCCTCCGCGGCGGGCCGGGCGGCGACTTCAAGGTCGAAGAGGCGGCGGTAGAGGCCGTGTGCGGCCATCAGTTCGGCGTGGGTGCCGCACTCGACGGCGGCGCCGGCGTTCATGACGATGACGCGGTCGGCGCCGACCACCGTGCGCAGTTCGTGGGCGATGATGACGACCGTGCGTCCGGTCAGCACCGTTTCAAGGACGGAGAGGACGTCCCGTTCAGCCGGGCCGTCGAGGTGGGCGGTGGCCTCATCTAAAACGACGATTTCGGGGTCCTTCAGGAGCACGCGGGCCAGTGCGATCTTTTGGCGCTGTCCGGCCGAGAGGGAGAAGCCCCAGTCGCCGAGAAGGGTCTGGTAGCCCTCGGGGAGGGCCTCGATGAAGTCCCGGGCCCCGACGGCTTTGCAGGCGGCCTCGACTTCGGAGAGGGTCACGACCCTTCGTCCCAGGGCCACGTTCTGGAAGACGGTGTCGTTGAAAAGGGCCGCCTCGGAGGTGACCAGGCCGGCGCGGGCGCGCAGAGAAGCGGCATCGTACTGCCGGGCGTCGATCCCGTCAAGGCGCATGAGCCCCTCGGCCGGGTCGTGCAGGCGCAGGAGCAGGCGCGCCAGGGTGGATTTCCCGCAGCCGCTGGGGCCGACGATCGCCGTGCGCAGTCCTTTGGGGATCTCCAGTTCGAGGCCGCGCAGGGCCCAGGCGCCGGCTCCCGGATACTTGAAGCCGGCGCCCTCAAGCTTAATCGACGTCTTCAGTCCCGGGAAGTCTGGATTGCGCTGCTTATGGGAGGAGGTCTTTTCATCAAGGAGGTGGAAGAGACGCTCCGCGGAGGCCCAGGCTCGCTGGACCTCGGAGTTAATGCGAGCCAGGTTCTTGACGGGAGCATAGGCCGCCACCAGCCCGCCGAGGAAAGCGAAGAAAGCCCCGGGAGTGATCCTCCCCAGGAGGACCTCTCGTCCGCCGAAATAGATGATCAAGGCGACGATGAGCGAGGCGCCGATCTCCAGGAGCGGCGTCATCAGCGCCGTGGCGCGCAGGTAGCGCATCATCGGCTGGAAGAATGAATCATTCTCCTCGCGGAACTTCTCCATGGCCCCGGGCTCGTAGTTGTAGGCCTTAACGACCAGCATGCCCTGAACGCTTTCCTGGAAGCGGTGGTGCAGGCGATCGACGGCGATTTGGGCTTGGCGGCTCGACTCGCGCATTTTTCGCGACAGGACGTAGAGGGCCGCCAGGGAGAGGGGAGATCCCAGCAGCGCTAGGACGGCGAAATGCCAGTCGAGCCAGGCGAGGGCCGTCAGGAGGAAGAGGACGGTCAGCGTGTCGCGGATGAGGTAGACGGGCAGCGCGGTCAGGGCGGCCTGAACGAGGGTGAGGTCGCCGGTGACGCGGGAGAGGATGTCGGCGCTCTTTCGCCCGGAGTAGAATTCAAGGGGCAGGGCGTGGAGTTGAATAAAAAGATCCTCGCGGATCTGCTGGGTGACCCGCTGGCCGATCCAGCTCATCAAGTAGTTCTGGGCGTAGGAAGCCGCCGATTTAAGGATCACCAGCACGGGGACTCCGAGGACGGTCAGCCAAAGGATTTTCATATCCTTGGCGATGAAGATCCTGTCGATGATCGGCTTAAGCAGAAGGATGGAGAGTCCGTTGAAGGCCGAGACGACCGCCATGGCGGCCACAGCCCAGGCGAATCGTCCGGAATAAGGCTTGAGATATTCGGCGAAGCGCCGCGAGACGGTCACGACGACACCTCCAAGGAAAGGGCGCTCAGAACGGCCCTTGCCGCCCGGTTGGCGCTTCCGGGCTGGCCGAGAGACCCGCGCACGGAGAGAAGATCCTCTCGCGTTCGCGACCAAAGGGCGCCGTCGTCTAGAAACTTCGCCGCCTCCAGAGCCGTTTTGTTTGCCGTCGCATCGTGTTGGATGAGTTCCGGCACGACGGCCCGGCCGGCGAGGAGGTTCGCCATCGCGATATATTTCACTTTAACGAGCGTCCGGGCGACGAGGTAGGTCGGCCAGGAGAGCTTATACACGACCACCATCGGCACGCCGAGGAGGGCGTTCTCGAGAGTCGCCGTTCCGGAGGAGCAAAGGGCCAAGCCCAAAGTCGAGCGGAGGCGGTAATCCTGCTCGCGCACGAGTTCCACGCCGTCGGGAAGGCGGCCGTAAGCCGAGTCGGGCTGGGACGCGGCGGCGAAGAGCAATCCCTTCATGTTCGGTCGGGACGTGCGCAGGAGGTGGAAGGCCTCATAGAAGATCGGGAGATGGCGCTTGAGCTCGGAGGAACGGCTTCCCGGGAGAAGACCGACGATGGGAGCGGTGAGGTTCCTCTCCCGCGTCGCGGGCTCAGGGATAAGGTCTAGAAGGGGATGGCCGACGAATTCGACGGGGACGTTTGCTTCGCGGTAGAGCGTCTCCTCGAAGGGGAATATGACCAGCATCTTCCGGACCAGACGCTTTAATACTTTCACCCGCCCGGGGCGCGAGGCCCAGACCTGAGGGCTCACAAAGTAGAATGCGGGTATCCCCGCGTCCTTGGCAAGCGAGAGTACGCGGCGGTTGAAGCCGTAGTAGTCGACGCAGACGACGGCGGACGGGCGCCTGTCGCGCAGGAAATCGCGCAGACGCGCGCGCAGGCCCAGCAGGAAGGGAATATTGAGCGCCGGCTCGAGGAATCCCGTCACGCCGCGGGAAGCGAGATCCTCCAAGAACTCGTCGGCGACGGCGCGGCAGAGGGGCCCGCCGACGGCCGCAATGAGCGTTTTGGGCTCGCAGCGTTTGAGCGCCTTGATGAGGTTTGAGGCATGAAGGTCTCCGGAGGGATCGCCCGCGATGACGATGATTGTCTTCATGGGCACGGTGAGGCTATTACGAAAATATGATGTAAAACAAATGAGAATAAATTATTTTCCTCCAGCGCTGGAGGAAAATAATAAATTCCGATTAAGAAAACAATATTTTTCCGCAAGTGGGTCACCGTTTTAGATGTTGCTCAAGAGAAAGCTTGATGCTCCGCACGATTTTTATTTTTTGGGTCGGTCCGCAGTCGGAGAGCGAGGAGTCCTTGCAGATTCTTTCCTTGCCGTTGATCGGGTTGTACATGGTTGCGGACTCGATGATGCCCGAGGGGAGAGTGATCCTTATTTCGGCATCGAAGAACTCTTGACCGACGCCGACGATATAATCGCCATCGCCTTTCTTCTCGACTTGGAACCAATTGCTGATCGTATCGGAGACAGGCCGGCGCATCCAAGCGGCCGGGACCTCCCCGCAGTCCGCGCGGGGAGGCACATGGCGTACCTTGAGCGTGGCGGAGGAGCTGTCCAGCGAGACCAAAGAGATGTTGAAGTCGATGCAATCCTGGGCAAACGTAATGCGCCGTCCATCAGCCCACGAATTCGGCTTCCCGTGCGGGACCAAGACATGATCGCCGGCCTTTCGGACGAGGTTCCCTTTGATGGCCAGACGAAGGTCTGCGTAAAACGTCATCAGGTCGAGCATCGGCGCGTACAATGTCGAGTCGAGTGTCGCCAACGGAGGGATCGAAACCTCTGAAGAGGGGTCGAGAGACAGGAGTTGGCGGAATTCGCGACTGGCCGGGGGGAGCGCGATGTCGCGACCGTCCATGCGCACGCGCGTCCAGTTGATCACTTCGTGAAAAGTGCCGTCAGTGCTCTTTTTCACGGTCGCGGATTCACTTGCGTCGTAGGAGCTCGTGATCTCGCCATTCGCGGCGTGAGTGCCGGAAATCCTGTAGCCCAGGAGTTCTCCGTCTCGATAGTTGCGGCGCAAAGGACTTGCCTTCGCGGCGGCAGGCAGCGTAGCGAGCAAAGTGGCGACGGCGAAAGAGCGAAGGTTATTCATGCCATGCGCTGTCCAATTGTTGGCGCCAACAGTTGCGTCGGATGCCGCACCATCAACTCCTCAGGATATCCTTGCCGACGGTCTTTGCGATCTTGCCCAGGTCCTGGGCCCAGCTCGGGATCAAGGAGCGCGAGCCGGAATGCCCCGAGACCTCGTAGTTTTGCAGTTCATCCGTGATCTGGAGGGCGAGTTTCAAGGCCTCCACGCCTCTTTCGCCGCTCGGCCAGGGCTTGCGGTTGTGGCGCACGCAGTCCAGGAAGTGGAGCTGTTCGTTGCGGAGGGGGTCGACGGTCGTGAGCTTCGGGGTCAGAATCTCGATGTCCTTGAGGCTTTTGATGACGTTTGTTTTCTTGCGGTAGACTTTTAATGATGTCTTGCCGTAGTCCAAGGAGATGTAGGAATCCTTCTGGAAGACGCGCAGTTTCCGGCTCTTGG
>Ga0334722_10002335_pt1 | contig 21686 bp, 18 predicted proteins | sample C3_bottom_MG_FD_207210 | JGI IMG/M metagenome (GOLD analysis project Ga0334722, IMG submission 207210) | Sediment microbial communities from Yellowstone Lake, YNP, Wyoming, USA - C3_bottom | ecosystem: Environmental > Aquatic > Freshwater > Lake > Sediment | place: USA: Wyoming | collected... | reverse complement strand
GTCGCTGTGGATAGGCCGGCGCTGGTACGGAGAGCCCGCGGTTGCCGCGGCGGCGGCAAAACCGTAAGACAGAAGGCGGACAGGCCCATGAAAAAATTACAGGCTAAAGCGATAGACGGACGCTCCGTGGCGCTGCCCGCCGGGGCCGCGCGGCGGTTGGGGCTTTCTAAGGGGGCGCGGCTTGACGTGGTCGTCAGGCGCGGGCGGGTGGAGTTGCTGCCCGATATCCACAGTCTTTCACGGGTCTATATAGAGCCCACTTCTCGCTGCAACCTGTCCTGCCGCACCTGCATACAGCGGACCTGGAACGAGCCGAAGGGCGATATGAGCCCGGCGGTCTTCGACAAGCTCGTAAAGGATCTGCGCAAATTTGCGCACCTGGAATCCGTGATGCTCGGCGGCTTCGGCGAACCCACGGCGCACCCGGACATCATCCGCATGGTCGCGGGCCTCAAAAAGACGGGCGCACGGGTGGAGATGGTCTCCAATGGGACGCTGCTGGACGACAAAATGGCCGACGGTCTGATCGGGGCTGGCCTGGACCGCCTCTGGATATCCTTCGACGGGGCGGATGAGCCTAATTTCGAACGCAACCGCCAGGGCGCGCGCTTCAAAGCGGTAGTGGAAAATAGTAAGCTGCTGCGCGGCAAGGTGGAACTGGGCATAGCTTTCGTTGTCACGCGTTCTAATTTCTCCGACCTCGGCAATTTGGGCTGGCTGGCGAAGAAGACCGGCGCGGCTTTCGTTTCGGTCAGCAACGTCATACCTTACGCCCCGGAAATGGAGAACCAGATGGTCTGCTCACTGGCGATGAGACTGGGCTCCATGTCGCAGGCACGAGGCGGCGCGGCTGTGGACCTGCCGCGGCTGGACCTTAACGATACGACCAAGGATACGCTGTGGCGGTTGGCCGGCGGCAATGAATCCATTTCAGTTATGGGCGCGCCCATAGGCACGCCGGTCGACGAGTGCCGCTTCATACGGGAGCGCTGCTCTTTCATACGCTGGGACGGGGCTGTGTCGCCCTGCATGGCGCTGCTGCATTCCCACGTGCTGTATTTTCAGGGCGCGGAGCGGCGCAACAAGAGTTTTTCTTTCGGTAATATCGCGGAGCGGGGGTTTTCCGATATCTGGAATTCCCCGGATTACTCATCCTTCAGGGAGAAGGTGGTCAAATTCGATTTCTCACCGTGCCACGCCTGCGGGGGCTGCTCTTTCAGCGGCGATAACAAGGAAGACTGCGGTGGGAACGTACATCCCGCCACCTGCGGCGGCTGCCTTTGGGCGCAAGGCATCATACAATGTCCTTGATAGCTCTGGCATCCATCCCCTATTTAAGTGTAAAGGCAAAACTTGGTCGTTTTACGCAAATTTGAGCGTTTTTGGTAGGTTTTTTTGGCAAATTGCTGCTAAACCGCCATTAGAGAGGTTCTAACTTGGTGCAGCCAGCCACCCCAGATTTTACAATGTTGTTTTTTTAGGAGACTTAGCCCGCCAAAAGAATTTAATTTTTAAAGTTTTCCACTCTGCTGAATTGTGCTTCGCACCCCCACGGAGATTGGAGTGCCCCCAAGGCTCTTGACAAGCGACAAGCGCGGGCTTACAGTATGATGGAGGCGAATATGCTCACTTTAGACAAACGAACCGGCCCGGAAACGACGTTACCCGAATATCTGCGCAAGCTTATATTATTCGATAAGCTGATCTCCGGCGTGACGATATTATTTACGGCTATGATCGGCGCGGCTCTGCTCCTCATTGCCGCAGATCACCAGTTAACTTTAGGCTTGCTCGGCGGCATGGTGATATTCGCCGTTTCCCTGGTATTAAGCATATAGGTTTGTGTTATAATTTTTAGATCCGCCGGGGACCCTTGTAACCGGGCCCGGAAGAAGGCGGAGTACCGCAGGCGACGGCAGGGGATGGATCTAAAATGGCTAACGCGCGTTTGGTTGAACTTTTCATGCAGCTTGCCGCCATTGACGGCCGTTCGGGAAAAGAGGCCGCAGTGGCGCAGTTCGCCAATTCTTTTCTTAAGAACCTCGGTCTCTCCCCGCAGATGGACGGAGCCAACACTGTTTCCGGGTCCAACACGAGCAACATCGTCTGTCCCATAGGCGGCGGCGGGAACATGGCGCTGCTTGCGCATATGGACACGGCCACCCTTACCTCGTCCACGACAAAAGTGGTTACCGCCGACCGTATAACTTCCAACGGCAAAGGGCCGCTGGGCGCCAACGCCCGCGCCGGCATGACCGTCATCCTTTACGCTCTGGAGCGCGCGGCCATGCTCAGTCTTCCGCATAAACCCTTTACGATCGCTTTTACTACGCAGGGAGAGACCAGCCTGGCCGGCGTCCGCAACCTGCGCCTGCCGGCCGGAATACGATACGCTTTCGTCTTTGATTCTTCGTCCGATCCCGGCTGTTACGCCTTATCGTCCCCCGGTGTGGCGGGATTCGCCGCGCATGTGACCGGCAAGCCCTCCGTCTCCGGCTCGGACATAGAGACCGGCGTCTCCGCCATACGCATAGCCGCTAAGGCCATCGCGGCGCTGGATACCGGCCGGCACGACGGGGAGACCACTTCCAATATCGGCATTATATCCGGAGGGGAAGCCACCAACGTGATCCCTATCTACACGCTGGTCCGGGGGGAAGTCCGCGCTCTGGACAAGGACAAAGGCGTCCCCGTATTGAACACGATAAAGGCGGGATTTGAGAAAGCCGCGGCCGCCGACGGCGGGAAAGCGATGTTCAACTGGGCGTGGGATTTTCAGCCGTACCGCCACGACAAAGATTCGGCGGTGGGCCTGATGGCCGAAACCGCCGTGCGCGGCGCGGGCTTGCAGCCGGTCCCCGTAATTTCCCAGGGCGGAAGCGACGCGAACTCGCTCAACGGCAAGGGAATTACGGCCTTAAGCTTCGGGATAGGCGCAAAGAACCCGCGCACCAACGACGAATATATACTCCTGGACCACCTCACTAAAGCTTCCGAGATAGCGTGGCAGCTCATAAAAGCATAACGTCCCCGCCGCCGTCCTTTAAGCGGAAAGGGTATAAAGCGGTCCGGCATGAAAAAACCCCCGATATAGATCGGGGGTTTTTTTCAGACCAGCCGCTTAACGCGCGTTACTTGAATAATTCCATCGCCACCGCCAAGGCGGGCATCAGGATCGAGCCCACCATCGCCTCGCCCGCCACCAGGCCGGAAGCCAGGGGCGTCGCATAATGAGCGAACGACCCGTTTTCGTCGGGCGAGAACCGGTTCCAGACGGCCGAGATCACGCTGCCGACGGCCATACCGATGTTCAGCGAGGCCGGCAGGATCAGCGCGAAGCCCAGCGCGGCGGGTATCGGCACGAACCAGAAGCGGCTCACCTCATGACCCTTCTCGTTGGTCCTCTTGAACGCGAGCAGCATTTCGAAGAAAACGCCGATGAAGATCGCGATCATGGACGCCTGCAGAGCGCCGTGCGGGAGGAAGGACAGGCCTTTCTCCATCACTATGGCGAGCGTCGCGATCTTGAGACCCGTCGGGGCGGCGAGCTGGCCCGGGTTGAGGCCTATGCCGTAGGTTTTCTCCAGCATGTTGAACATGAACGGCGTCAGGATCGCGCCTATCGGGATAACTATGATCTGGGCCAGGATCAGGGTCTTGAACTTGCCGCCCAGGCGCTGGGCCACCCAGAACGAGGGCACCACGTTCTCCGAGGTGGCCTGCGGGTTGGCGCTGACGTAGGCGGCGGTCAGGTTGGACCTGATCTGGGCCGGCCAGAGAATGCCGAACAGGAACTGCGTGGCGTTGGCCATCAGCGAAACCGGGCCGGAGCCGGTGATACCAAGCACGCGCAGGCCGGCGATGATAAGGATCGGCTGGATGGCGACCGCCAGCAGCACTTCCTGCCAGGGCATGTCGAACCAGGTGCTGGTCATCCAGACCAGCAGCGTCACGGTGATGGAAATGCCCGTAATGGTCCACCAGAGCGGTATCTCCTCGTCGGCCAGGGACTTGAACTCATGCTTCTCGAACTTGACCTTGTCCCGGTGCATGAAATGGAGGACTATCGGGATGATTATGCTGGTCAGCGCGGCGGCTATCATCATGGCCGTGGCCGGCCACATCATCCACTGCACCACGTACTTGAAGTGGGAGGAGGCGCCCACGAACTCCGCGGCCTTGCCGCAGGTGGTGTTCAGGAAATCCATCGCCTGCGCCTTCGGAGCGCCATCCAGGCCGCCCACGGAGTTGATGGTTTTCAGGCAGTTGTCGAAGGCCTCGCCGGTCACGCCGGAGAGGGCGGAGTACTTCGCCACCGTCTCGCCGAAGGCGCTGACCAGCCAGGTGCCGAGCAGGCCGGAGAGGCCTACGGAGAGCGGCACCAGCATGCCTATGCCGAAGGCCGCGAACTCGGGCCCGAGGGCAATATTGAGGGCCGGGTTACCGACGATGGGACTGAGGACCCCGAGCCCGTCACGCAGGAAGGTCAGGAAGCCGGCCACGCCGGTGCTGACCATCAGCACGTCGCGCTTGGTCTTGGTGGCGGCGGTGGCTTTGGGGTCGGTCAGCGTCTGCGCCACGCTCAGGGTGGCCTTGCTGGCCGGCCACGGGATGGAGTGGTCCTTCAGGATGGAGCTCCTCGGTAATATTCCCATGAAAACGCCGAGGTTGGCGGAAACCAGCAGCCAGAGGAACATCTGCCAGGTCGTCAGGTTGAAGCCGATGTTGCGGCCGAAAACGTTCTGGATGTAGAAGAAGGCGGCGAGGATGACGACCATGAAGGCGATGCTGGATACGAGACCTATCATGGTCTGGATGATGTTCAGCTCGACGGCGAGCTCAGAGCCCTGCATCCGCTTGCCCAGCACGAAGGCGGCCAGGAACATGCCGCCGATGGTCAGGTCCACGCTCTGGCCCAGCTTCAGCGTGACGTAAGGGGTAGCGGCCGCGGCCACCGCGCACAATACGCCTCCCAGCAGCAGCAGTCTCCAGTTCAGTTCCTTCATGCGATTCCCTCCGGGCCTTCGATCAACGGTATTAGAATTATAGACGACACGCCGCCTATCGTCATATAATACAAAAAATCCGGGGCCCTAATTACCCGGGACCCGCGCCGCGCCGTCGGCACCGGCCGGACCGCGCGGATTTTTGGTAGTATTATCAATATGAAAACGATCTCAAAACTATGGGCGAAGATCCACAAACTCCACCTGGGCCTCTATATACTTTTCTCGTTCATGGTGGGCTTCGGCGGCATCACCTCTTTCTTCTTCGAGAAGTACTCGCTTATCGATTTCGACCTTGTTAAGACCGAATGGCAGCATTACACCGACGTCCAGGCCAAGGGCGGCTCTTATCAGCCCACGCAGGCGGTCTGGCTGCGGATATTCAGGCCGCTGAGCCAGCCGCAGCCGGTCGAGAAAAGATCGGCCGGGAAGGTGCATGTAAAATGGGAGGGGGCCGACAACAAGGAAGCGCTGAGCTGGTTCTATTTCCTTTTCCTGCTGCTCTGGCTACTGCCGCTCTACCGGCATTATTTTTCTAAAAAACCCCAGGACCTCGGCCGCATCGAGGCCCGCATAATAAACCTGCCGCTGGTGATCTTCGCGCTGGGCTGGGTGATAGCCGCGCAGCGTTTCCTGGTCAACAAACAGGCCTATGCCGCGCTTTACGGCCCGCCGTCGCCGCGGGTGCTCCTGGTTTTCGGGGTCTCGGCGCTCCTTCTCGGCGCCTTTGTTAGCTACCTGAACCTGGAACTGACCGGGTTCTATATACGCCGGCGCATCGCAAGGCCGTTCTTCACGGAGACCAACCCGTACGGCCTGAAGCGGGGTTTCGCCATAAGCCTCACGCTGCGCTACGCGCTGATGATATTCTCGCTGGCCATGGTGCCGCTGCTGCTGGCCCTTTATGTCCCCGTTTTCGCGAACCTCGATCTGTTCGCCCAGCTGGCGGCCGCGGCGGACAAGAGCAGAAACCTGGCGCTCGCTTACGACAATCTCCGCATATTGATCCCCGTAATGATAATAGCCTGCCTTACGGCGCTGCTTCTCGTCTTCCAGGCGGTTTCGATACTGCTTTACCGCGCCAACGTGCAGACGCCGATAAGCGCCCTGGTCGGCCGCATGAAGGCCGTGGCGGCCGGGGATTTCAGCTGCAAGACCACGGTGCTGTACGCCGACGAACTGGGCCAGCTTAAGGGACATTTCAACATGATGCTGGACGGGCTGCTTGAGCGGGACAAGATAAAGGACACCTTCGGCCGGTACGTATCCATGGAGATAGCCGAGAAGATAATGAAGAGCGGAAAGGTGAACCTGGCCGGCGAGGAGATACAGGCCACGGTGCTGTTCTCCGACATCCGCGGCTTCACCCCGCTCAGCGAGAAGCTGCCGCCCGTCGAACTCATCCGTTTTCTGAACGAGTACTTCGCCTACGTGACCAAGCCCATAGCGGAGAACCGCGGCGTTATCAATAAGTTCATAGGCGACGCGGTGATGGCGATCTTCTCGCCGGTGTTCGGCGTGGAGGACCACCAGGAGGCCGCGGTAAGGGCCGCGCTGGGCATGCGCGAAGCTTTGAAAGCATTCAACGCGCAGGGCCGCCATCCCGAGGTTTTCTTCGGCGTGGGCGTGCATACGGGCGGGCTGGTGGCCGGGAACGTGGGGACCGAGGCGCGGCTCGAGTACACCGTGCTGGGCGACACCGTGAACGTGGCCTCGCGCATAGAAAGCCAGACCAAGGTGGCCTCGACGCAGATACTGCTGAGCGAGGCGGTGGTGCTGGGACTGGACAAAAACCTGTTCCCCGGAGCTTCATTCGTGGAATGCCCGCCCGTACTGATGAAAGGGAAGTCCAAACCGATGGTGCTTTACAAAGTGGAGCCCGCCGGCGGTTCGTAAGGCCCGAAGCCGCCTGTTTTGGTTTTTATCGTTTTTGATGTTTTTAATGTTACATTGACAAGCCTGCTCGCTTCTGATATAGTATTGATATTGCCGGGGGGCAAGCAGTACCCAAAACAACATCACGCACCTCTTCCCAGCCGCTTCGCGCGCCGGCGGCGCTGTTCGTCGCCTCATAAATAAGGAGAAGGCTATGGCTATCCGGGTAATACTGGCCGACAGCCACCCGCTGATGCTAGAAGGCATCAAGGCTGTCTTTGAGAAGAAGGCCGGAGACATCACGGTCGCCGGCGCGGCCGTTGACGGCAAAGGACTGCTGCAACTGGCGCGGAAAAAGCCGGCGGACGTGTACATTCTGGATATCGCCATGCCGTACCTTAACGGCATAGAGACGGCGGCGCGCCTGTTCCGCTGGAATAAAAAGGCCAAGGTCATATTCCTGAGCATGCACAACGACAAAAGCACCGCGGAAAAAGCCCTAAAGACGGGCGCCCGCGGCTACCTGCTGAAGGAGGACCCGGCCGACGAAGTGATCAAGGCCGTTCATGAAGTGTTCCGCGGCGGCTATTACATCAGCGCTCCTCTGGCCGAACTCCTAGCGGAAAAGATGAGCGCCGACACGCGGAACTCGGCAAGACCGGACAGCCGGGACCGCCTTACCTCGAAAGAACGGGAGATCGTCCAGCTGATAGCGGAAGGCATGCCGAATAAGCAGATCGCGCGCGAGCTGAGGATCTCCGAGAACACGGTTCACGCCCACAGGAACAACATCGCGCGCAAACTGGACATCCACAAACAGACCGACCTGGTGCGCTACGCGCTTAAAGAAAATATCGCCACGCTGTGACACCCGCCTTTCCCGGATCCGGAGAGCTTCCCGCTTTTCGGCCTGAAGGCTCCGGCGGCATTCCGGGAACCATGCCGGTTACTGGACAGCGCAATCACCCTTTTGGGCTAGATAGTTTATCACGGGGGAACTAACCCTTTCGGGTCTTACTTTGTTTTCGCAAACGTAATAGACTTGATTTGGGGGCAGGGAGCAGCCTGCCGAAATAGCCGTCGAAGCGCGCCTCCCGGAACGGACCGGGGACCGCGCTTGAAAGACGGCGGCGCCGGGGGCCGGGAAAACCGCCACGCGGTGATCCCGCGGCGGCCCTGTAAAGGGTTTTTCGGCAGGCTGCGGATTTTTGGGGGGGGCATATGAAAACCGAACCAGCGACCTCAGGCGCGTGCCTGGCGCACGGCCGCGCCGGCGCTCAAAAAGCAAAGTCCCGGTACATCGCGGAAGAATTCCTTAAACTTGCGGTCAGTATCCTCAACGAACAACGCCCTGTCACGGCGCGCCGCCGCCGCGAGCGTGAAGCGTTAGCGGAATAGCGGGCAGCGGGGAAAAACCCGGAGGATAAAAAAAAGGGGGACATTATGCTTAGGGAAGGGACCGCTTTCGCTCAAAAAATAATAGATTTCTACACCGACAAAGGCATCGACTGCTCCGTGGTGGACGAGCACTTATCGCTTCTGGTCACGCTGTCCGCGAACGGCAGAACGCATGAGTTCCGGTACGGCCGCAGAGCTTTTGCCGGCGCGCACAGCTGGAAAAAATTCTACCGGACGCTGGACCGGGAATTCTCGAACCTGAAGACCGCGACCGTCGAAGAACAGCCGGCGCACAGAAGCCGCGCGCAGCCGAAATACCGGTTCTTGGAAGACGCCGTCGGGGGGATATAGAACATGGTTTACGAACCTATCAAGTGCCAAATGTTCAAGGGCTGGGAAGCGGATATGAACGCCCTCGCCGTCAAGCTTGGCAAGTGCGGCGGGAAGGGTCCTGAAAGAGCAAGGCTGGCCGGAAAACTCCGTCTGGAAGCCGACTCTCTGCTGGCGTGCAGGGATCATAACGCGCAATGCCAGGACTGCGGGAATTGCCGCGCGGTGGCGCTCAGGCGTAAACGCCTGGCCGAGTTGAACGTCAAAAAAAAGGCGGGCCTGGTTTTACACTTAGCCGGGCAGAAATAAAAAATAGACCCTGATCTTCACGAATATCCGGCCGACGGAACAGGCGCGGCGCCTGTCGTATTTTACTTAGTTTTGATACTTTTTACGTTTAGTTGACACGCCCCGCGGGTTTCTGATATATTGAAAACACCCGGGGGCGGGCGTTAGCCGTACAGACACCATGAAGTTCTTCACTTGAGTCCGCGTTTTGCGATGCGCAGCTACAGCATGCCGCATCGTTGTCAGATCTACAAATAGGACACAACCACAAATGAAAGAAGGGAACATACGCATAGCCGCTCAATTCCGTATTATCCTGGGCATAATCTTTCTTACGGTCCTGGTCCTGGCCGGCATTTCCCGGCAGAAAGCCGAACGGATCTGGGAGCGCACGGAGATCCTCTACTTCCACCCTTTCCAGACCCGCGGGCTCATAGACGCGGCCACTATCAGCGTCTGGGCCATGCGCGTGGATATGCGGGACTTACTTCTGGCGGAGAAAGAAAAAACCCGTCAAGCCATCCTGGCCGATATAGACGCCCAGCAGGCCAAAGTCGCAAAAGACATCACGAGCCTTCGCTCCACCTATCTTGGCCCTCCCTCGGATATCGATGAGTTCGCGCGTGAGTTCAAAAAATGGGTTTCGATCCGCGCGGAAAGCATGCGCCTTGTGAAGGCCGGGAGACTGGCCGAGGCTCTGCCCCGCCACGCGCCCGGCGGCATAGCTCCGAAGCAGGCGCTGAAACTCCTTAAAGAAATGCAGGACATAAATAAGTTCGCGGCAAATAAAGCCGTAGAACTCTACGCTGACGCAAAAAACCAGCAAAGGGCTATGCTCCTGCACATGGCGTTCATGCTTTTACTCGTCCTGGCGCTTTGCGCGGGCGGCGGCTACCAACTGCATAGAGCCGCTACACAGGCCCTCATAGAAGCCAACAGGGAACTGAAACGCAAACAAAGCGAAACCCTTAAACTGCTGGACGACCTGAAGACGGAGATAGCTATACGCAAACAAGCGGAAGAGGCGGTCCGCAGGAACGAGAGAGAATTGAACGAGTCCCAGCGCATCGCCCATATCGGCGGTTGGGATTGGGACGCGAAGAACGATATCATCCGGTGGTCGGAAGAGTATTTCCACATCTACGGCCTGGACCCGGACAAACCGACACCGAACTACTCCGAGCACTTGAAAGCCTATACCCCGGAGAGCTCGGAACGGCTTAATGCGGCCGTGAACCGGGCAATGGCAAGCGGAGCGCCATACGAATTGGACCTGGAACTTGCGCAGACGACGGGACCCGCGAGATGGGTCGTTGCGCGGGGAGAGGCGAAGCGCGACGCGAACGGCAAGATCTGGGGACTGCGCGGCACGTCCCAGGACATCACCGAACGCAAGCAGGTCCAGGAAAGTATTCTTAGATCACAACGCCTATATCTTGTATTAAGCAGGATAAACGAAGCCATATTGCGGATACGCGAGCCGGAGACGCTTTACAAAGAGGTCTGCAGAATAGCGGTGGAAGACGGGCGGTTCAAAATGGCCTGGATAGGCCTAACGCACCCCGAAACCTTGACAATAGAACCCACCTTCAATTACGGGGACACGGACGGATACTTGGGTAAAGCACATATTACCCTGAACCCGAAGACCCCCGAAGGGCGCGGACCGACCGCAACCGCCCTGCGGGAGAACAGGCCCTTTATCAGTAATAACACCAAAACCAACCCGGTGATGCTTCCCTGGCGGGAAGAAGCCCTGAAACGCGGTTATCTATCCTCAGCGGCATTTCCATTGTCGACGGCGGTTGGCGTGTACGGAGCCATCTCCCTCTACGCTGGCAAAACGGATTATTTCAATGAAGAGGAACTGCAATTACTGTACACAATGGCCAAAGATATTTCCTTCGCTATCGAATTCATGGACGCGGAGGAAAAGCGGAGACGGGCGGAAGAAGAGATCCTCAAACTCAACGCCGGACTTGAACGGAAAGTGAACGAACGCACGTTCGAACTGACGGCGGTGAACCAGGAACTGAATGAATTCACGTCATCCGTATCTCACGACCTGCGCGCTCCTCTGCGCCATGTGGCGGGCTTTGTAAAACTCCTGGAAGATGAGCTGGGGTCCGGGTTGAATAAAGACGCACGGCGCTATATGGAAGTCATCCGCGCCGGCGCCGCCAAAATGGGCGGGCTCATAGACCACCTGCTGGAGTTTTCCCGTATGGGCCGCGTGGAGTTGACACAGGGGAGGGTGGACCTGGCCGGACTGGTAGACGAGGCGCGCCTGGAAGTTCTGCAGGAAGCCGCAGGGAAAGATATAGAGTGGGTGATAGGCGCCCTTCCCGAAGTAGGCGGGGACCCCAACCTGCTCAGGCAGGTCCTGATCAACCTGCTGGGGAACGCGATAAAATACACCTCCAAAACGGATAAACCCAGGGTAGAGATCTCCGCCCGCCGCGAGGGGCGCGAGACCGTGGTGTCCGTACGCGACAACGGGGCGGGCTTCGACATGAAATACGCCGATAAACTTTTCAGGGTCTTCCAGCGCATACACTCCGACGAAGAATTCAAAGGCATAGGCATAGGCCTGGCCAGCGTAAGAAGGATAATCAACCGCCATGGCGGCAGGACCTGGGCGGAAGGCGAAGTCAACAAAGGCGCGGCGTTCTATTTCTCCCTGCCGGAGAGAGGGGACCAGCCGACGGCAAACTGATAGTTATTAAGGAGGCGATCCGTGAAATTAAGACACATACTGCTGGCCGAAGACAATCCTAACGACGTCGAGCTGACCCTTACGGCGTTTAAAGCCGGCAATCTCGCCAACCCGGTAGAAGTGGTCAGGGACGGTGCGGAGGCTCTGGATTATATTTACGCCCGCGGCAAGTATGCCGGACGCGGCACCGGGAATCCGGTGGTCGTGCTGCTGGATATTAAAATGCCCAAACTAAGCGGGCTGGAAGTACTGGAAACGATAAAAAAAGACCCGAACCTGCGCCTGATACCCGTGGTGCTGCTCACCTCTTCGCGGGAAGAAGCCGACCTCCTCCGGGGCTACAGATCGGGAGCGAACGCTTTTGTGGTAAAACCGGTACAATTCGAAGAATTTTCAAAAACGGTGAAAGAACTCGCGATATTCTGGGCGCTGATAAACACGCCGCCGCCGGAGCAATAAAAGAGGCCTCCACGATGAAACTGCAGGAAAAAAGCGCGGGACCGGTCAAACTTCGTCTTCTGCAGCTTGAAGACGACGCGCCCGATGCCGAGCTTATACAGGCCAAGCTGCGCAAGGACGGTTTTGAACTTGACACCACGCTGGTGTTGAACAAAAAAGACTTTTTGCGGGCGCTGGAAAGAGAACGTCCCGACATCATCCTGTCCGACTACAGCATTCCCGGTTTCAGCGGACTCGAAGCGCTGGAGCTTGCGCTCAAGGCCCTGCCGCTTACGCCGTTCATCCTCATCTCAGGCACCATCGGCGAAGATATAGCCGTGGAGGCCCTCAAACAGGGCGCGACCGACTATATAATGAAGGACAGGGTAACCAAGGTCGGTTTTTCCGTGCGGCGCGCTTTGGCTGAAGCGGCCAATAAGCGCCGGAGCCTGCAAGCCGAGGCGGAACTGGCACAGGCCAAAGCCCGGGCCGAGCAGGTCCTGCGCGTGGCTCCCAGCGCGTTCTTCACGGTGGACCTGGAAAGGAACATAACCTCCTGGAACCAGAGGGCCGAGGAACTGACCGGCTACTCCAGCGAAGAAATAACCGGTAAAAAGTGCTCGATCATATCCGATCCGTCCTGCACCGGGACTTGCGGGCTTTATTCCGCCGACATGGGAAAACCGATAATAGGCCACGAGTGCCTGGTGAAAAAAAAGAACGGCGACCTTATCACGGTCTCAAAGAACGTGGATCTTTTAAAGGACGCCGCAGGGAACATCATAGGGGGGATAGAAAGTTTCGAGGATATTACCGCGCGCAAGCAGGCGGAAAAAGACCTTCAGGAATCTCTGGTTTTGCTCGAGTCGGTAGTGGAAAACGCGCCTTTTATGGTTTTTGTGAAGGACGCGGCGGATCTCAGGTTCGTCATGTTCAACCATGCCGGCGAGGAGCTCCTGGGCTATGACCGCAAGGACCTGATCGGAAAAAGCGACCTGGACTTCTTTCCTCCCGAACAGGCGGCCTGGTTCATCGCCAATGACCGCATGGTGATGGAAAAAGGCGGCATACTGGATATTCCGGAAGAGCCCATCCTGACAGCCGGAAAAGAACAGAAGATCCTGCATACCAAGAAAATAGGCCTTAAGGGTCCTGACGGAACCACGAAATATCTTTTGGGCATATCGGAAGATATCACCGCGCGCAAGAAGACGGAAGAGCAGCTGCGGCAGGCCCAGAAGATGGAATCAGTGGGCCGGCTGGCCGGCGGGGTAGCTCATGACTTCAACAATCTGGTCACCGCCATAAACGGCTACGCGCTTATGCTCCTTAAAAATATGCCGCACGACGACGCCCGGCGCGGGGATATCCAGGAAATACTGACCGCCGGCGACAGGGCGGCCGCGCTCACGCGCCAGCTTCTCGCCTTCAGCCGCAAACAGATACTGAAGCCGGTGACGATGGACCTTAACGAAGCCATTGAAGGCGCTTCGAAAATGCTCGGCCGCCTTATAGGAGAGGATATCAAGTTCGAGGTCAGGCTGGCGTCCAGCCCATGTCTCGCGAAACTCGATCCGGGACAGATCGACCAGGTGCTCATGAACCTGGCGATCAACGCCCGCGACGCCATGAACAAGGGAGGGGAACTTTCCATAACAACCGAAATAGTGGAAATGACGCAAACCTGGTCGGCGCGGCACGGCGTCAAACCCGGGAAGGTGATAAAGCTTTCAATAACGGACAACGGGACGGGGATGACGCCGGAAGTAAAAAAACATCTCTTTGAGCCGTTCTTCACCACCAAGGACGCCAGCAAAGGCACCGGCCTGGGTCTGGCGACCGTGTACGGCATAGTAAAACAGAGCGGAGGCGAGATAGAAGTGGACAGCGCTCCGGAAAGGGGCACGGCGTTCCATATCTATTTCCCTATGATCCTGGGAACCGAAGCGGCCCTGGCCGAACCCGCAACCGCAAGGCCGGTGGGCGGGCACGAAACCATATTATTCGTGGAGGACGAAGGGTCTTTGCTGAAACTCGGCCGCAGGATACTCAGCGACTCGGGCTATACCGTATTGACGGCCGGCAGCGGTCCCGGCGCTCTGAAGATAATGAGCGAACAGGCCCGGCCGATAGACCTCCTCATAACCGACCTGGTCATGCCGGGCATGGACGGCGTAGAGCTGGCCCGCCAGGCGGCCGCCCGATATCCCGCGCTCCGTGTGTTGTATATGTCCGGCTATACCGACGATATCGTCACCAAGCACGATATCATGGGACCCTCCAAGGCGTTCATCCAGAAGCCTTTTTCGCCGGACTCGCTGGTCATAAAAGTACGCCTTATCCTGGACTCGCCCGCGGGACAAGCCAAACCCTGACGGACCCGCGGACTTCGAAGACCGCGGCGGACAGCCCGCCCCGGCGGCCGCCCAGTTCCCGGTTCGCCCATAAATTTTATACACTAGACTGTCTGAAGCGGCGCCGCACGCCGCAAAGACGGCATTTATGGAAATACTTATCACCAACGACGACGGGATCTACGCGGAAGGCATTTATGCCCTTTACGAGGCCCTGCGCAGGATCGGTAACGTGACCGTGGTGGCCCCCGACATACAGCGCAGCGCGGTGGGGCACGCCATAACCCTGACCGATCCTTTGCGCGTCACCGAAGCCAGGCGCCGCGGAAAATTCTTCGGCTACGCCACCAGCGGCACTCCGGCGGACTGCGTTAAGCTGGCCGTGCGCGCTATCATGAAAAAGAAACCGGACCTGGTGTTCTCCGGCATCAATCTCGGCGCGAACATGGGCTATAACGTCCTCTATTCCGGCACGGTCTCGGGCGCCACCGAAGGCGCCCTGTTCGGCATTCCGTCCATAGCTATCTCGCTGGCTACGTTCATAAAACCCGACTTCTGCCGCGCCGCGGACTTCGCGCGTAAAATGGCCTCGGCGGCCGCAAAGCACCGCCTGCCGCCGGGGACCCTGCTTAACGTTAACATTCCCGCCGGACCCGGCCGGATAAAGGGCGTACGCATAACCCGCCAGAGCCGCACGCTTTTCAAAGACCGGTTCGACACGCGCACCGACCCGCACGGCCAGACCTATTACTGGCTTACCGGCTCGCTGGACCAGACCGACGCGTCGCCCGACAGCGACGTCACGGCCGTGAACGGCGGCCGGATATCGATAACACCCCTGCAGTTCGACCTGACCGACTACAAATTCGTCACCGAACTCGAGAACTGGAAGTTTTAATGCCGAAGATAGCCGCAAACTCCGCACTTTCGCTCTTGATGTTTTTAGGGCCGGCCGCCATGGCCGCCGAGCAGACCGGCGCGGAACAGCAGCTCCCCGCGGTAGCCGCGGCCGAGATAGCGACCTCCTCAGCCGCCGCGGTCCAGGCCGCCGTCCGGAAGCCGCCGCGTTATTCCCTTGAAATACTCAGCGCCCTTAAACACCTCTCCGCCCTGCTCAGCAAAAATTCACTTGTGGACCAGAAAGGACTGGACGCGGTCGTCAGGGAAATGATCGCGCTTGACGCGCGGGTGACGGACCTGCTGGGCCCGGACATAATAAAACAACTGGAAGAACAGGAAAAGGAAATAGCGGACAAAGCGCGGATAGCCGCGGCAAAAGCGGACCTGCGCAAAATGCGCGCGCTCCTGATGGGCTACTACAGCGACGCCGACAACAGCTATCCGGCGACACCGGCCGAACTTGTCCCGAAGGATATCGCCGCGGTGCCTGAGCTGGAACTTCCCCGGCATGCCAGGACCGCGGCCATAACGCTGACCGGCGACGCCGGGCCCGATCCGGCAAAGGCTGTCGCCGACACGGGCGGCTGGCTTTATTTCAACGATCCGAAATCGGCTAATTTCGGCATGCTGGTTCTGGACTGCTCCCACAAAGACGGGGAAGGCGTGGAGCTTTATAAGTATTAAAAGCGCGGGACCAAAGGAACGCATATTATGAAATTTCCGACCGCAGTTCTCGCCGCAGCCGTCCTCCTGGGAGGAGCGGGAGCGGCGACGCGGGGATACGCCCAGCCGGCCAAACCTCCCGCCGCGGCGCAGAAAAAAGATCCCGCGCCGGTTCCGGCCAAACCGGCCGACGCGAAAGCGGCGCCCGCGGCCGAGCCCGTTAAGAAACAGAAAAAGACCCGCCGGAAACCCGCCGCCGCGAAACCGGCCGGCATGGACCCCAAAAAGGCGAACAGCCTCCTTTACGGGACCATGGAACGACTTGAGATAATTTCCTCGCTTTATGAGAACGTGGGCCTGCGCGTATCCACGGATACCCTTAAAAAGGCCTATGAGCTGGACCGGGACGTAAACAAAGCCGCGGCGTCCTACTTCAGGGCCCCGGAGCCCAAACCGGACCGCGAGAACCTGAAAAATTACCGCGGCCTGCTTGAAAGCGTCCTGCGCAGCGTAAAGGTGCTGAAGGAACTCAAAGACCTTCTGCCGCCGGCGGACACGGAGATCCCCATAGCGGCGGCCCGCGACCTTTACCAGGCCCTGGGCGAGGAACTGGCCGGCGCCAGGCTCACTCCGGTGGCGATAGATCCCAAGCCGCAGGGCGGCAAAAGCAGGACCTCGTCGTCCGGCGAAGAGATCGCCAACCAGACGGAGACCCTGTTCGCCATCTCGGAAGTCACACTCGCTCTTTCGTCCTACAGAAGGGAAGACGGCAGATATCCGAAGCACCTGAAGGACCTCGCGCCTAAATATCTGCCCGCCATCCCCGCCGTCACCGTCGCCGATCATCCCAGGACCGCGGAAATAATCGAGGTGGATTCCAGGAACTACGACGCCGACTATTCCAAGGCCTTCAACGACACGGGCAAGTGGCTTTATTTCTCCGATAAAAGGTCCAAGTATTACGGAAGGGTGTTCGTGGACTGCACGCATAAAAACTCGCAAGGCGTGGAATTCTACAGGATAGGCGAAGCGAAATAATGAAAGAGGAGAAGCTGCGCAACGGCTGCGGGCCGCGGCCGGAGTGAACATATGGACGCTAAGACCTACAAACAAATAGCTGTCGTGGGCGTCTCGGACGACGCCGACAAATACGGGCATAAAATATTCAGGGACCTGCTGCGGGCCGGCTATACGGTGGCGGGCGTGAACCCGAAGGGGGGGTTCGTCCTGGGCCGCAATATTTATCGCAGCCTCGAAGAGATAGCAACGAAACCCGACCTGGTCATCACCGTCGTACCTCCGGCTGTCACCGAGAAAGTGGTGGAGGAATGCAATAGACTCGGGATCAAGAACCTGTGGCTGCAGCCCGGCTCGGACTCGCCCAGGGCCCTGGAGAAGGCCAAGGAATACGAGATGAACGTGATCACCGCCTGCTTCATGGTCAAGGCGGGGGTCTGGTAATGAGAATCGCCCGACAATGAAACCGGCATACATGGTCCTCTGGCGGCTCATCTTCTATCCGGCGTTCCTTTATACGGTATTCTCGCTGATATTCTTCTACCTTTACACCCATCCGAGAAGGAATATAAGCGGCTTCACCCCGTCGGATTTCGGCAGCCGCTTCGAGGCCGTCAGGCTCACCACCTCCGACGGAGTGGAACTGGCCGGCTGGTATATCCCAAACAAAAAAAGTAAAAAGGCGGTCATCGTCTGCCACGGCTACCCCATGGACAAAGGGAACGTCTTCGGCATGACCTCGTTTTTGGTCAGGGACTTCAACGTTCTGCTGTTCGACTTCCGGGCCATGGGGGAGAGCAAAGGCTTCTTTTCCACCGGCGGAGAGAGGGAACTGAAGGACGTGGACGCGGCTATCGCTTTCCTGCAGGGGAAGGGTTTCAAGCGCGCGGGACTTTTCGGTTTTTCCATGGGCGCCGCCGCCATACTTATGTCCAGGAACCCGGCCGCGGCCGCCCGCGTGGCCGACGCTCCCTTCGCGGACATAGGCGAAGAACTGAACTACGTCTTTTCCGGCTACGGGGCTTTCAGGTATCCGCTGGTATGGCTGATGAAGGCCTGGAGCAGGCTGGTACTGGGCGTTAATATGGATAAGGTCTCGCCCCTGAGGACCATAACGGGATTGACCGTGCCGGCCCTGATAATCCACGGCGACGCGGACACCCAGGTGCCGGTGGAGGCCTCGCGCAGGCTGAAGGCGGCCAACCCGGCGATAGAGCTCTGGCTGGTCAAGGGCGCCGACCACGGCGAGACCTGGGCGGCCGGCGGCCTGCCGTATGAAACTAAAGTCGTAAACTTTTTTATAAAAAATCTATAATAGAAGCAGCAGGCAGTATATCGAAGACACCTTAAATATGGCCGCCATTAAGACCGACAATTTGATCAAACGCTTTGCGGAAGTCACCGCCGTGAACGGCGTTTCGCTGGAGATCCCCGAAGGCGAAGTCTTCGGCCTGCTCGGCCCTAACGGCGCGGGCAAGACCACCCTTATCAGCATGCTGGCGACGCTCATAGCGCCCACCTCGGGTTCGGCCGCGGTGGCCGGTTTCGACATCGGCCGGCAGCCGCTCGACGTCAGGCGGAACATAGGCATAGTTTTTCAGGAACCAAGCGTGGACGACCTGCTGACGGGCCGCGAGAACCTTTATCTGCATTCCATGCTCTACGGCGTGCCCCGCTCGAAGATAGATCCCAGGATAGACAAAATGCTCGCCCTGGTCAATCTTAGCGACCGGGCCGAAAGTTTCGTCAAAACCTATTCCGGAGGCATGAGGCGCCGCCTTGAGATAGCCCGCGGCCTCATCCACGAGCCGAAGATACTTTTTCTGGACGAGCCGACCCTCGGCCTGGACCCCGTAAGCCGCGCTACGGTCTGGGGCTATATCAGCCGGCTTAAGGCGGCCAAGAAAACCACCATCATATTGACCACGCATTACATGGAAGAGGCCGACAACCTGGCCGACCGCATCGGCATCATTTATAATGGAAAGATCATCGAACTGGATACGCCCGCCAACCTGAAGAAAAAAGTGGGGCGGGACCTGGTCTTTATTAAAGGGGCCATAAACGCCGCCGCCGTGGAGAAACTGGCTTTCGTGAACAGCGTGGAGCCCGAAGACGGCAGGTTCAAGATAAGCATCAGCGATTCCGGCAGGAACCTGCAGGCCCTGCTCAACGCCGCCGGCGCCATAGACGAAGTGGAGGTCAGACCCGTGACGCTCGACGACGTATTCCTGAAATTCGCCGGAGCCCAGATTACCAACGACGTAGAGGATAACGGCATCTTCCAGCGGATAGCCCTTAGCAAAGCGACGAGAAAGTAATACACATGCTCAATTTTAACGCCATCTACGCGCTGCTGCTGAGGGAAGCAAAGATATTCCTCCGCGAAAAAGAGCGCATAATCTCCATCCTCATCTCGCCGCTCCTGTTCCTGTTCGTAATGGGACGCGGGATGGTCGCCGGGACTAGCCCCGTGCCGGGGTACACCTACCAGCAGTTCATTTTCCCGGGGATCCTCGCGATGGTCATACTTTTCACTTCCATTACCTACGGACTTTACATCATCTGGGACAAGCGGCTGGATTTCCTGAAGGAAGTGCTGGCCGCGCCGATATCCAGGACGACGCTGTTCGTGGGCAAATCCTTCGGCGGGATGCTGGGGGCGCTCATAGAGACCCTCATCCTGCTTATTATCGGCGCTTTCTTTATAATCCCGCTGGGCGCGGCGCAGGTGGGACTCTGCCTGCTGGCGGCCTTCCCCGTATCCTATATGATAGTCAACCTGGGCCTGACCATAGGCGCCAAGATGAAGTCAATGGAAGGCTTCGGCCTCGTGATGAGCTTCCTGACCTGGCCGCTGTTCTTTTTCAGCGGCGCGCTTTTCGACCTGGCGACGGCGGCGCCGTACATCAAGGTCATCAGCCTCTTCGACCCCGTGACCTACGCCGTGGACGTCATGCGCATTATCATGCTGGGTAAAGGCTGTTTCTCCGCCTGGACCGACCTGGGCGCCATAGCCGCCTTCTGCCTCGTCACCACCGTCATAGGCGTCTCCTCCTTCGGCAAACTCCAGCAGGAAAAATAGGCCCGCGTTCGTCTTTACCGGCCCGTTGTCCGGCGGCGGCCCGGCCGATGAAATTTTACACGGAATTGACACACGACTTTCTCAAAATTAATATAATCAGTATAGACTTCGCACGACCTTTCAAGGATCAGGAGCTTAATAATGTCAGAAGCACCCGAACATTCCGCGGAATACCGCCGCCGCCGTATCATGAACTGGTTCCCTCTGGGCCTTACCTACGCCACTTTCTACATGGGCCGCTACAATCTGAACGTGGCCTCCAAGACCATGATGGATATATTCCACCTTAGCAAGGCCGAGTTCGGCATAATAGCCACGGCCGGCTTCTGGACCTACGCACTTTCGGTCATGTTCAACGGCCCGCTGGCCGACCGGATAGGCGGCAAGAAAGCCATACTCTTCGGCGCGCTGGGCGCTTCACTGTTGAACCTCGTAATAGGGCTGCTGTTCCTGAACGGTTGGACCTCTAAGATCATCGTGGGCATGTCGCTGCTCTACGCCGTGAACCAGTACTTCCAATCCTTCGGCGCCCTGTCGGTGGTCAAGGTCAACGCGCCCTGGTTCCACGTAAAGGAGCGCGGCGTATTCGGCGGCATCTTCGGGATAATGATCTCGGGCGGCTACTTCCTGGCCATGACGGTAGGCGGCTGGATACTGTCCACAATGAGCTGGTATATGGTGTTCCTGATACCTTCCGCCGCCATCTTCACGATGTTCCTGGTGGACCTGATCCTGGTAAAGGACACGCCCAAGGAAGCCGGTTTCGCCGATTTCAACACCGGGGACGCCTCCTCCCACGAGACCGACACGGCCCAGCCGAAATTCGGCGAACTGCTGCGCCGCGCTTTCTCCAATCCTGTGATAGTGACCCTGGCCGTCTCGGAATTCTGTACCGGCTTTGTGCGCCAGGGCCTGATGCTCTGGTTCGTTCCTTTCCTGAGCGAGGTGCACAAGATAGAGCACGGGACCAGGCTCTTCTCCATCGCCTCTACGGGGCCGACCGTCGGCGGCATAGCGGGCGGACTGCTTTGCGGTTTCATGTCCGATAAACTGTTCCAGTCCCGCCGGGCCCCCGTGGCCTTCATCTTCTACGTTATGCAGATAGTAGCGTTGTTCATACTGGGCCGCACCGGCAGCCCCCTTGTGGCCTCATACATGATAGGCTTCGCGTGTATGTGGATCTTCGGCGTGCACGGGATGCTCACCGGAACCGCATCGATGGATTTCGGCGGCACCAAGGCGGCCTCAACGGTCGCGGGACTGCTCGACGGAGTGCAGTACCTGGCCTCCGGCCTTACCGGCTTTTTGATGGGCCACTACCTTGACAAATGGGGCTGGGGCTCATGGACCTACATGATAATGCCGTTCTCCCTCATGGGCGCGCTGCTGATGACGCGGCTTTGGAACGAAACACCTCTCAGGAAAAAAGAGACCGGCGCGCCTGAAGACCACCGCCCCCTGGTGGAGAACGAAGCGTAAAGGGATCTAAAAGGAAAAAGAACCGTCCGCCTGAAGGGGACGGTTCTTTTATTTAACGGGAAAACTATTTATGCCCGGGTCTGCCGGGTTTGGCGGTCCCCGGGGAACCGAAATTGGCGGCCATAAATTTTGCGAAG